>Ga0233425_10001103_pt1 | contig 63347 bp, 59 predicted proteins | sample Watercolumn_Towu_2_FD_181712 | JGI IMG/M metagenome (GOLD analysis project Ga0233425, IMG submission 181712) | Freshwater microbial communities from Lake Towuti, South Sulawesi, Indonesia - Watercolumn_Towuti2014_140_MG | ecosystem: Environmental > Aquatic > Freshwater > Lake | place...
ATATCATTAAAAAGAAAAAACATAATGCAAAATTTTTTGTGATAGAGCTCAACCCTGAATTATGTGATATTATTAAAAATAAATATCCGACAGTAAAAATTTATAATGAATCAGCGGCTAATTTAGAGCTGATTAAAAATGAGGAGAAATTAGAGTATATAGAAACTATAATATCCGGACTGCCATGGGTATCATTTTCTCCTCGTATACAAAACAGTATTATGAAAGCAATTCATGCTTCTTTAAAACCAAATGGAATATTTACTACTTTTTCTTATATCCAGGGAGCACTATTGCCGAGTGCAAAAAAATTCAGAAGACTTCTTAAAAAATATTTTTCCAACGTGGAAACTTCAAAGATTGTTTGGAAGAATATTCCTCCTGCTTTTATTTATCGCTGTATAAAATAAACCGGATAGAATTTTAATTATTAATTCGTAATTTTAAATTCTTTAATTTCAGACTCCGCGTTCTACTCCAGGCCAGATAATCTTATGAAGCTGAAGCTGCAAAATAACAGGGATTTTATCTCTAATCATCCAGTTAGCTAGAAAACTTGCTGGCAGCTTATCTACAATAGGACTGAATAATATCTTTTCAGTTTTTTTTAGCAGCTTAAATGAGCTTACAATATTGACAGCATATTTATAATCTTCCTCATTACATATAACAAATTTTACTTCATCCTGTTGTTTAAGAAGGTAAAAATTTTCAAAAAGCATCTTTTCCGATTCTCCAGAACTGGGACATTTGCAATTAATTAACTTAATTACTCCGCGCGGGATATCAGAAATTGGAAGAGATCCATTAGTTTCAAGAATGACCGTAAAATTATTTTTGATCAGTTGTTTTGCGAGCAGATGTGTGTTTTTTTGCAAAAGAGGTTCTCCACCGGTTATTTCGACCAAATGTACTCCGCTTGCAACTGCTGTAGATACAATTTCTTCTATATCGCATTCCTTGGCATCTGCTGCATTTAAAACATATCTCGTATCGCAGTAAGTACAGTTTAAATTACAAGTAGCCAGCCTTATTATAAAACAAGGCCTTCCAATGTAAGTTGATTCACCTTGAATACTAGTAAAAGTCTCCGAAACTAACAAAGTCTTCATTTTAATTTATTATCTCCTTTTCGTTATGGTTAGAATAATTATATCTGAAATTCCTTTAAAAAAACTATTTCTAAAATATTTCAGCCTTTTTCTTTTGAAATACAAGATTACAATTACATATAAAAACTAAGTAAAAAATAATGGAGAAAGTCATGGAAAAACTATTATTCATCTTAGCGGAAGGATTTGAAGAAATAGAAGCCTTATTGCCGGTGGATTTTTTGAGACGTCTGAATTTTGAAGTAAGTCTGGCAGCCATTGTTGCAGCAGAAGTTGCGGGAGCACATGGAGTAATCGTAAAAACAGAAAAAATACTTAAAGATATTTCTTTTGATTTTGACGCGCTCGTACTACCTGGAGGCATGCCTGGTTCCACGAATCTTAGAGATAACGATACAGTAATAAATGTAGTTAAACGATTTTACAAGGAAAATAAATTGTTAGCAGCAATTTGTGCTGCACCAATAGTTCTGGATAAAGCAGGCATCTTGCAAGGGAAAAGACTTACAGCTCACCCTTCAGTAAAAGATTCTTTTAAAAATTCAACTTACACAGGAAACAGAATAGAAATTGACAATAACATAATCACAGGAAAAGGGCCTGGTGTTTCTGCTGAATTTGCCCTTTCCATAGCAAAATATTTTGACAAAGAAACCGAAGGACAAAAAGTTTATAACGATATGTTTTTCTAACAGCTGGAATATTTCTGAATTTGCTAAAAAATTCTGACGCTATTACTCGCATCATAAGATTATTATTTTAGGTTCTATATTTGTTTGTAATTTAAAAGTTGTTGCAATTCTTATTTTATATCTGTCAGCTTCTTTCTTTTTGACAAGATGAATAGAAATCCCGCCGAACCCCCTACCGCTAAGTCTGGCACCAACACACCCTGGAATGGATTTTGATAGCTCTACCAAATAGTCGAGTTCAGGACAACTATTTTCAAAATTTTTTCTAGAACTTTCATGCGATAAGTACAAATAAGAACCAAAAAGTTCTATGTTACTATTTTTTAGCGCTTCCATCCCTTTTAAAACCAGATCGTTTTCAGAAACTATGTGGGAAGCCCTCTTGTAATCGGTAAAGTCCATTAGTCTTTTAGTATTTCTAAGTATTGCCGGAGAAACGTCTCTGAGTGCCTTAATTTGTGGATATTTTTTCTTTATGCATTCAACTGCCCTTTTACAGCTTTCTTTTCTTAAATTATAATCTGATTCCGTAAACGCATGCTTAACCATGGAATTAACTATGACAAATACATAATCAGAAGGGATTTTAATTTTATCTATAACTTCGAATTTTCTGTAATCGTATAGTTCCAGATCAAAACAAGTACGAAATTCAGCTGTTGTGCTAAGCCCAAAACCTTCATTATAATCAGTATGGTTTCCCAACACTTCTATTTTGCCTGGAGCATGAGTTGAAACATCAGTACCGCATCTAAAAATATCCTGAAAATTTCTATCTACTTTATTTTTAGAAACAGGCATAAATCTATTCACTCTTGAGTAACTAAGAAACTAATACCTAACTTAATTTATTATACCATAATTTTTTAATTAGAAATTCTTCGACTGCCAAAATAAAGTGTTTTAGTTAAAAAAGTCTTGTCAAAATTCATTCTGTGTATACTTTTATATAGCTATAAGTTCGATCTTTATATCAGGAATATAAATAAATGAGGCAAGATTTATGAGCAGTATCAGTAAACTTGTAGAACAATTGATGGACAAAATGGATAAAGCGGTAGACCACATGAAGGCTGAATTTGCAACAGTAAGAACCGGCAAGGCATCTCCTGCCCTCGTGGAAAATATTCAGATTGATTATTATGGAACAACTATAAAGCTAAGAGAACTGGCAGGAATAACAACTCCTGAAGCAAGGCTTCTTGTAATCCAGCCTTATGATCCCAGCTCGACCGGAGCTATTGAAAAAGCTATTCGTACAGCGAATATTGGAATAAACCCGATAAATGACGGAAAAATATTAAGACTTCCTATCCCGGAATTGAGTGAAGACAGAAGAGCATCCCTCTCAAAACAAGTCGCTGCAAAAGCTGAAGAAACCAGAATTGCGGTAAGAAATATAAGAAGAGAAGGCAACGACTCGGCTAAAAAAGCTCAAAAAGCCAGTGAAATAACAGAAGATGAACTGAAACTAATGCTTGAAGAAATACAGGAAATTACAAATAACAGTATCTCCGAAATAGATAAGATACTGGCTGCAAAAGAAAAAGAATTAATGCACATATAAGTATAAATCTAATTAAAAAATTTCTTTTCCCATTTGCAAAATTTTTCTTTACGAATATACTAGTTCCCTTTCCTTGATGCGGGGTGGAGCAGAGGTAGCTTGTCAGGCTCATAACCTGAAGGTCGTTGGTTCGAGTCCAACCCCCGCTACCAATCTTGTTTTGTGTATTGGTTTAATTATAAGATACGAAGCGTAAAGATGGAAATTGTTAAAGAAAAAAGGAATGGTATTACTTGTTTAAGAATTGAAGGCAGTCTGACCGCACTGAATTCTTCCGTTGTGAAAAAAAGCATACTTGATATTATAGCAACAGAAGGAATTAAACTGATTATTGATTTTTCCAAGTTGCAATATATTAGCAGTTCAGGGTTGAGGGTTATTCTCCTTGTAGCAAAAGATATTAAAGCTAAAAAAGGCAGGATTATTCTTTGTTCAATGACTGATGCTGTGAAAAAGGCCTTTGATGCAAGTGCATTTACTCCCATATTTAACATCCAGAACAGTATCGAAGAGGCTCTGAAGAAGTTTTGATCATTGGATTAAAAACTAGACGTTTACTTGCTTGAGTCGGATGTCAAAATCAAAACTTGTTATATCAATTTCAACTGATGCATAATGTCCGGATCTGAAAGCTCCAGGATTTACTATAGGTGTTTTCCAGAGGTAATCTACGCCTATCCCTTCATGTATATGCCCGGTAAAACATATCAGGGGCTGAGTATTTTCGATAAAACTTCTTATTTCACAACTTCCTGAGTGGTATCCAAATGGGAGTTTGTCATTTATTGTTCCAAATGGCGGCTGGTGCGAAATGAGGATTACTTTTTCCTGTTTGCCTTTTATCGAGACTGATTTCTTTTTCAGTTCTTCTTTGTAGTATTCTTCATTGTGCTCATTAGGTGTATTAGATGGAGTAATAAGAGAGCCGCTTAATCCTATGAAAGTAATTCTATACTTGGTTATGCTTTCTGAAGCTATGCTGCAGCTTTTTTCTACAAAGCATTTTTCCACTTCAGGGTAATCGCAATTGCCTATGACTCCTATAAAGTTATGATTATATTTCCCCATTTCTTTTAGTATTTCTTCAGCTGTTTCTTTCTCCCCGAAGTGAGTTATATCACCGCAAAATATAATCAGGTCAGCTTTGGATAATTCTGTTGATATCAGTGCAAAATTTTCTTTTTTGCCATGAATATCCGTAATAACTATAAATTTTTTTATAATTGACATTATACTTAAGAAAACAGTTAGCCCTAAAAGACATTATTTAGAGAAAGGAAAAGATATGCAGAATTTCGTATATTGCAACCCCGTAAAAATTGTATTTGGTAAAGGGACTATTTCTTCTCTTCCAGACCTTGTTTCAAAAAACAGCAAGCTCATGATGGTTTATGGAGGAGGCTCTATAAAAAGAAATGGAGTATATGAACAGGTAAAAAAAGCTTTGAAAGGGTATAAAATTGTAGAATTTTCAGGTATAGAACCAAACCCGGCCTACGAGACTTGTATGGAGGCTGTAAAGATAGTAAAAGAACAAAAAATAGATTTTCTTCTAGCTGTGGGGGGAGGCTCAGTTCTTGACGGCACAAAATTTATTGCGGCAGCAGCAAAGTTTGGAGATGGTGATCCTTGGAAAATATTATCAGAAGGTGCTGAAATAAAGTCGGCTCTACCACTAGCTTCTGTTATTACTTTGCCAGCTACTGGTTCCGAAATGAATTCTTATGCAGTTATATCCAGAAAATCAACTGTTGAAAAGTTTTCTTTTGGCAGCTGGAGAGTGTTTCCTGTTTTTTCAATCATAGACCCTGAAACTACATATACCTTGCCTAAAAAACAGCTGGCAAACGGGCTCGTTGATACCTTTGTACATGTCTTGGAACAATATGTTACCTTTAATATGAATTCTCCTCTTCAAGACAGACAAGCCGAAAGTATTTTAAATACAATAGTGGAAATATCCGATGATGTGTTAAATAAAACCAATGATTATGAGTCAAGAGCTAATTTTTGCTGGTGTGCTACGCAAGCGCTTAATGGTCTTATTGGATGTGGTGTTCCTCAAGATTGGGCTACCCACAGTATAGGACATGAACTTACAGCTCTTTATGGTATAGATCATGGAGAATCTCTTGCAGTAGTCCTTCCAAGAGTTTGGGAATATAATTTTGAGCTTAAAAAGGAAAAAATTTTGCAGTATGGAAAGAGAATTTTCGGAATTCCCGGAGAGGATAAAGATAAAACAGCCATGGGAATTATAAATACAACGGAAGATTTCTTTAGAACTCTTGGTATTAAAACTAAATTGTTAGAATATGGGATCGATTCAAAAAATGCGGCTGAAAAAATCAGCACCAGACTTAAATCAAGAAATACGCCTCTTGGCGAAAACGACCAATTGTTTCCTGAAGATGTGAAAAAAATCCTGTTGAATTGCTAGCAGTTTTGTATTAGACAGCTCCAATCATAAATCCAAAATCAGCAATCAAAAATTATTTTATTCCGTTCAGAAGTTTGCAGGCTTTTAGTGTGTTTTGCATCAGCATTGCAATCGTCATTGGTCCTACTCCGCCTGGTACAGGAGTAATAAATGATGCTTTTTTGCTGACTTCGTTAAAGGCTATGTCGCCAACCAGTTTATAGCCGGTTTTCGAAGAACCGTCTTTTATCCTGTTAATACCAACATCAATTACAACAGCGCCGGTTTTTACCATATCAGCTTTGACGAATTCAGGTTTACCTATCGCTGCAATTAAAATATCTGCCTGTGTTGTGTAATGTTTTATATTAACTGTGTGGGAATGACATACGGTTATTGTAGCATCTGCTCCCTTTGCCTTTTGTACCAGTAATGCCATCAATGGTTTTCCTACAATATTTGAGCGACCTAATATTACCACGTGCTTTCCGCCGGGGGTAATGTCATAATATTCCAGCAATTTCATTATTCCATATGGCGTACAGGGATAAAAACCATCCGTTCTGCCAATAAGCATTTTCCCAACATTTATGGCATTAAAACAGTCTACGTCTTTGCCTGGATATATTGCTTCAATTACTTTTTCTTCATTAATTTGCGGAGGCGGAGGAGACTGGACAAGAATTCCATGAACTCTTGGATCATTGTTCAATTTTTCTATAAGGCGAAGAACTTCACGCATTGTTACATTTTTGTCAAGAACTATTTTACTGGAATAAAACCCCAATTCTTTTGATTTTTTTTCTTTCATGTTTACATATATTTGCGAAGCTGGAGATTTCCCTATCAGAATAACAGCCAGCCCCGGCTGAAGATTATATTTTTTTTTCAGAAGTTTTGTCTTTTTTACTGTTTCCTCATGTATTTTCTGAGCTACTATGTTCCCGTCAATTATTTGTGCTGTCATATATTGCCCTTTCGATCTTGTTAAGAAAAAATAATCTTAATTAAGAAATTAAAGTGAATTTTATTGAATTCAAACTCAAACACAAAAAAGATTGAGCGATTTAAAAAACTTTTTAAAAAGTTTTTAGTTTATAAAATCAAAACTTGTATTAGAATACAAGTAAACTACCTTATTTTCTTCAGATTAGTGGCGGCTTAGCTCAGCTGGTTAGAGCGTCGGAATCATAATCCGCAGGTCGTAGGTTCGAATCCCACAGCCGCTACCAGTCTTCATTCCAGATACCTTGTAATACCAAGTGTCAAAATATTGAAAAAATATTAGGGAGTTATCAAAACTTGTGCTATATTAAATCTAAGTTTTTTAAATTACTAACCATAGTCTTGTTGAGGAAACACAAATGGCTGAGAAGATTTTAAGTAGAGTTGCTCCAGGCGTAGCGACAGGTGCAGCGGTTCAAGAAATTTTTAGAATTGCTAAACAGGAAGTATTTGCTATTCCTGCAGTAAATTGTGTAGGATCAGATTCTATGAACGCGGTAATGGAGGCTGCAAAAGAAGTCAATTCTCCTGTTATCATTCAGCTTTCAAATGGCGGCAGCATTTTTGTTGCAGGGAAGGGGCTAAAAACAGATAAGGTAAAATCGGACGTGCTCGGTGCAATTGCAGCTGCAAAACATGTTCATACATTAGCCGAACATTATGGAGTGCCTGTTATTCTTCATACTGACCATTGCGCAAAAAAACTTCTTCCATGGATAGATGAACTTCTTGATGCCTCCGAAAAGCATTTCAAAACCTGTGGGAAACCTCTATTTAGTTCGCACATGCTTGATCTTTCAGAAGAACCGCTTGAAGAAAATATCAGTATTTGTGAAAAGTATCTTACCAGAATGAGTAAATTGGGAATGACACTTGAAATAGAACTGGGCTGTACGGGCGGAGAAGAAGATGGAGTTGATAATACCGGGATAGAAAACTCAGCCCTTTACACTCAGCCAGCAGATGTTTCATTTGCATACGAAAAATTGAAAAAAATCAGTTCCAACTTTACAATTGCCGCATCTTTTGGAAATGTTCATGGCGTTTATAAACCCGGCAATGTGAAGCTTGCTCCTAAGATTCTTGATAACTCACAGAAATATATTGAACAGAAATTTAAAACAAGTAAAAATCCTGTTAATTTCGTTTTTCATGGCGGGTCAGGCTCTCTTCTTGAAGAAATTAGAGAAGCAGTGTCTTACGGGGTAGTCAAAATGAATATTGATACCGATACTCAATGGGCTACATGGAAAGGCGTTCTCGATTTCTACAAGAAAAATGAAGGATATCTCCAAGGACAGCTTGGAAATCCGGAAGGGGCAGACAAACCAAACAAAAAATACTATGACCCAAGGGCCTGGTTAAGAGCAGGCCAACTATCCATGGTTGCTAGACTTAAAGAATCTTTCTCAGATCTTAACTGCATTAATAAAAACTAGTATCAACCAGATTATACGTACGTATTCTGAGCCACGTGCCGTTTGGATACGTGGCTGAATTATAGCGGATTAAAATGTAGAAGAGCCATGATTTAATTTCTAAAACTTTTATACTGCTGGCTAATGCAAGAAAGAAGTTCATAAGCTAGCAAGGTTTTATTTTTCAGACTAAGCTTTTTTGATTTACCATCTTTAAAGATAACTACTAATTCGTTTTGTTCGGAACCGAACCCTTTTCCACCTCCCACAAGGTTAGCCGCGATCATATCAATTTTCTTATCAGTAAGTTTCTTGGAAGCGTTTTTTAGAAGGTTTTCGGTTTCCGCCGAAAATCCCACGATAAACGGAGGTTTTTTCAGGAATGCTACGCTTCCTAGAATGTCTGGGGTTTTGACAAGTTTAAGTTCGAAAACTTCAGAATTTCTTTTTATTTTTTGAACAGAAAATTTCTCGGGTTTGTAATCTGCTACAGCCGCCGCACTTATAAAAATATCAATGTTTTTGATATTTTTCATAACAGCCTTATACATTTCCTCTGCTGAGGTTATTTTTATAACATTTACGCCTATTGGTTCTGGAAGAGCTGTAGGTCCGGAAACGAGAATAGTTTTTGCTCCCCATTTGCAGGCAGCTTCGGCTATGGCATATCCCATTTTCCCTGAACTTTCATTCGAAATAAATCTTGCTGGATCTATTATTTCTCTTGTTGGACCTGCAGTTACCATGATGTTTGCACCAGTAAAAATCTGTGGAGAAAATATTCTCTCAACATGTGAAATTATTTCAGAAGGTTCTATCATCCTGCCCCATCCTGTTTCGCCACATGCCTGATCACCTTCCGCTGGTCCCGGAATGTACCAGCCCCAGGATTTTAATTCAGCTATATTTTTCTGAACAGCTTTGCTTTCCCACATTGCCTCATTCATTGCAGGAGCGATTGCAATATTGCCTTTGAACGCCATACAGACTGTGCTAAGAAGATCGTCAGCAATTCCATTTGCCAGTTTTCCAATGATATTTGCAGTAGCCGGAGCAATCACAATCAGATCAGCCCAGCGTGCTAATGATATGTGTCCGATATGCAGCTCCATATCCTGATCAAACATTTTGTCATAAACAGTATTGCCAGATAAGGATTGAAAAGTAAGAGGCTGAATAAACTCCTTTGCGGCATCAGTCATTATCACATTTACTTCACAATCTGCTTTTTTAAACAGCCGGATTAGTTCTGCAGCTTTGTATGCTGCTATTCCCCCGGACACTCCCAATACTATTTTCTTTCCTGATAATATAGACATATAAAAAGCCTGTTTTTTATAGTTTTAAGAATTAAGGACATACCAAATTTTCACTATTTTCACTTCAGCATTTTTCCCGCATACTCTTTTGTAAAAAGACATGAGACTAACGATATAACGGCAAGAACAATAAAAAAAGCTGAAATGCTGTAAACATTATTAAATGTCTTATAAATAAAACTTACCGCTACTGGTGTAAAAGAAGCTGCTGCGTATGTAAAATTATATACAACTGCGACACCACTGTAGCGCACATCCGTTGGAAACAGTTCCGAAAGCAAAGGATAATAGCATCCGGCCATTGCAGAAATAATCAACTGATACCACAGCATAAACAACAATAGAGAAATATTATTTTTGAAGTTCAGCAGTCCAAATATAAAGTATCCAGATAAGATAAAAATAAGTAGGGTCATTATTAGGATTTTTTTTCTTCCGAAAATATCTGATAGCCAGCCGAAAAAAGGCAGAACAATAGTTGTAAATACATAAGATACCATTGTAAAGAAATATATATCAGAATCCGCAAAATTGAAAATATTTATAAGATAAGCAGGGATCGCAAGAAAAAAAAGGATAAAACAGCTTGGGAATATCACAATCCCCATACCTCTTATTATACCGCCAAAGTTCCTTACAAATAGTGTTCTTACAGGATACTTACAGCAATGACCTTTGTTCTTAAAGTATCTTGTTTCTGATGTTTTTTTTCTTATAAAATAAGCAGCTACAGCAAGAAATCCTCCCAAAATGAAAGGGATTCTCCATCCCCATGCAAACATCTGACTTTTAGTCAAGCTGGCTGAAAGTAAGTAAACAACAATACTTCCGAGGAGAACTCCTATAGTAACAAAAGATGCCATTATCCCGCAATTAACACCCCTATAATCCTTTCCAGCATGCTCTGAAATAAATGTCAGAGAACATGGCATTTCCGCACCAAAAGAGATTCCCTGAGCCAGACGGCATATTACAAAAATCAGCCCAACATAATGTCCTGCCGTGTTAATATTCGGAAGAATTCCCATCAATAAAGTGGAACCCGCCATCAAAACTATCGCAACAATAAGCATTTTTTTTCTACCGTATTTATCTCCACAATGGCCGAAAATCATACCGCCCAATGGCCTAACCAAATAACCGACCGCAAAGATGCAAAATGTATTTATAAGCGTGGCAAATGGACTTGTTGACGGGAAAAAATTAGACCCAATAAAAGGCGCAAGCATCGCATATATAGTAAAATCATAATACTCCAACCCCGCTCCGATTGAAGTTAATATTGTTGTATAAATTTCTCTGTTCTTTCTCATTATACTAATATTAAAAAGTAACTCAAAAGATCCCCTGAGATTATTATTTGACACAATACATATTCTGAATAATAAATATGTCAATTCTAAAGATACTTCTAGCTTCTAGCGGGAATACGATAAGGCCTTATTTTTTGAATTTGTCAGCTAATATTTCCATAAAAGGATCAATTTTAGAAAAATATTTTTTTAAGCCGCGACATAGATAATTTAAACCAAATTCTCCATCTGGAGTTTTGATTATCCTGTTTTTGGGACATCCCCCATTACAGGCAAATAAGTAAGAACATTCACGGCAATACTTTGGAAGAGAATTAATTTTAGATAATCCAAAATTGATTTGCGTTTCAGATGACATTAGTCCAGGAATAGGATTTTCTTTGATATTCCCTAGATTATATTCCGGATAAACAAAATGATCACAGCTATAGATACTTCCATCATGTTCAATTGCGAGTGATTTTTCGCATACTTCATTATCGTAACATATTGGAGATGGCTTTCCTGACCAGCGATTCAATGATGATTCAAAGTTTAACGAAATACTTAGCTGAATTCCCCGTGGCTTGTCACGCAGGATAGTCAATTTCAAAGAATTTCTTTAATTTTTGTAGATGATAAATATAAAAAAGTTAAAAAAGCTTCCAACTTCTTAATTATTAGTGAGATATGACAAGGTACTCAAAAGAGATAATGTTGCTTTTTTGCATAGCATCTACAAAGATAATGATTTTCTTGAACCTGTAATAATTCAGGAAATTAAAGACAGAAGATTTTATATATACAGGGCAGATAAAGGTAAAGACTCAGTTATTAACGGGATTGATTTGATTAAGAGTTATGAGCTTAACGTTACTGAAGATTCGTTAAATTTGATAAAGGAATTTCGTAACTACAAATGGGATACGGATTATAACACTGGCGAACTTCTAAATAAACCTATCGATAACTGGAACCATGTCCTTGACAGCCTCAGGTATTGCTGCCTTAAAGTCTCATTATACATAATAATTCTACTATTAATGGGACTCCAATGTTGACTGATAACGAATATTTATAAAAATAAAATTTGATTTTTATTTAATTTGAGTTATTATTTTTATCAATAATAAATAACTCCGGTCTCAACAAAAAAGGTATGAAATTCAATTTTAGAAAAGCTACACAAGCTATCAACTATTTAATCCGTAACGGCGATGGACACCATATTGATAAATTGGAACTGATTAAACTGGTTTACCTTGCAGATAGATATCATTTGAGAAAATACGGACGTACTATCACAAATGATAGATATGTAGCTATGCATTGTGGCCCAGTAGCTTCTTCTGTAAAAGATATTGTAGATATGACAGATTTTCTATCTCCTACAGCAAAGAACTATGCTAAAATATATATCAAACTTTATGAAAGACATCAAATTCAATCTATAAAGGATGTTGATATGGATGTTTTTTCTAAAACAGATATTGAAGCATTAAGTGCTGCTTTAGATGTTTCAAGAAAAATAGCTTTTAAAATAACTAAGTTCCCGAAAAAACATGGTTTTAAATTAGCAGATTTCACTCATAGATTCCCGGAATGGAAGAAACATGAAATAAGTCTAAATACAGGAAATTATGAATATAGAGATATAGACTTACATGATTTTTTTAGCACTGCTGATAAAGATATTGAATATTGCAATGTCAGCAATGAACAATTAGAGCTTAATAAAGCAATATTTGATGAAGATGAAGAGATAAAGAGGCTCTTAAAATGATATGGAGTATTCCTCTAAAACAATCTTCGATGAAAAGATAGAAAATCTAAAACGTGGAAGTGTTTTGCTTTTTGCTTTCAGAGGGATAACATCAGGGCGTAAGCATTTCTTTATTATATTAAATTCAAACCCTACAAAAGACAATATAATTTTCTTAAGTGTTTTTACTTCAAAAGTTCAAGAAAGAAAAAAGGCTCGTAGCAATTGCCCACCAGAAACTCTTGTTGAAGTAACCCCGCAAGAATATAATGTATTATCAGTGCCTTCATTAATTGATTGTAATAGTATTTTCGAGATTTCTTTTACAGAATTAAAGGGAAAAATCAAAACAGAAATGAAACTTTCAGAAATAAAAGCTGATTTACCACCTAATATTATTAAAAAAATTATAAATGGGATTTTAAAAAGTAAATTAATTCCACCAGAAATACAAAAAAAATTACACCCATAAACCCGAATTTATTGCTTTTGTTTTTGACGTTAGCCATAAATCCTAAGGACAAAAATTATTTGAAACAGATAATCCTTTTAATCTTTCAAGAAGGCCAGAAAATCTGGGTTCGATTTTGCAGTTACTGACCGCTATGCCTAAAGCTTTTTTTGTTCCTATTAGAATCAATAATTTTTTAGCTCTTGTGATTGCAGTATAGATCAAATTGCGCTGCAACATGATATAGTGGGACATTATACATGGTATTATTACGGCAGGGAATTCACTGCCTTGTGATTTATGTATGGTTATAGCATAAGCCAGAATCAGTTCATCGGATTCGTCAAAATCATAGTGAACCACTCTTTCTTCAAAGTGTACAGAGAAAGTTTTTTCTTCCTGATGTATTGCTGTTATAAACCCTATATCTCCATTGAAGACATTCTTGTCATAGTTATTAACTGTTTGCATAACCTTATCGCTGGTTTTGAATGTTTTCCCGCCGTATGAAAAAGATGTTTTAGCTGAACTATTCAAATGTTTCTGAAGCAGTTCATTAAGGAATATAGTTCCGCAATTGCCTTTGCTCATAGGTGTAAGCACTTGTATATCTCTAAACGGATTTAGATTAAACCTCTTCGGAATTCGTTCCGCTACCAGCTTCAATATCATTTTTGAGATTTTTTCAGGTTCGTTTTGTTCTATCCAGTAGAAATCTGTTAGTTTCTTGTCATCAGTCAGGAATAGGTCAGGGACTTTTCCATTGTTTACGGCATGGGCAGTGGGAATTATTCTGCTATCAGAAGACTGGCGGTAGATATTTTTCAAAAAAGTAACAGGGCATATTTTCGATTCTATCATATCCCTAAACACATTACCGGGGCCAATTGATGGCAGCTGATCCGCATCTCCAACCATTATCACGGTTGTTCCTTTTTTTACCGCTTTGAATAGATTTAAGGCCAATGCAATGTCTATCATAGAACTTTCATCTACTACTAATATATCCGTGTTAAGTTTATTATTTATACCATGGACAAAATTCTTGCTTATCGGGTCCCATTTTAACAGCCTGTGGATTGTTTGAGCATGATGATTTGTTGACTCATTTAATCGTTTAGCGGCGCGGCCTGTTGGTGCAGCAAGAGCTATCTTCAAATTTGCGCAGGTGGCTCTTCTGATTATTTCTCCGACTATTGTCGTTTTCCCTACACCAGGGCCTCCGGTAATTATAGAAAGTGGACTTTTTGAGATATTATTTATAGCTGTGAGTTGCTCTTCGTTGAATAAAATTTTTCTGTTGTTTTCAGCTTTTACATTATCAAGAAACATTCCCTTATGGGTTTGAACTGATAATAAATTCTTTATTAATTTAGCCAGCCCGGTTTCTGTGTAATACATTAAAGAGTCGTAGATATATTCCTTATTGCCGGAATGATTAGCTAATGTATCAATAATAATTGTTTTTTTTTCTAAAGCAAGTCGTACGCTTTTTTTACTTTCTTCTTCACTTATTTCAAGAGTTTCTGCATTTATCCTGATGAAATCATTAAGAGGGTAACACACATGTCCAGCTTCTGAAAGTTTATTTAATGTATGTCTTACTCCGGCCGTAAGCCGTTTGTCATCATTGTGGCCAATACCAAGATTTTTTGCTATTATGTCTGCTTTTGTAAAACCTATTCCATGTATAGATTCGGCCAATAAGAATGGATCATCTTTTACTATCTTAAGGGCAGACGGACCAAACTGTTTAAATATTTTAGAACAGTATGGTATACTTATTCCTAGCCCTTGAAAGAAAATAATGGCTTCACGTTTAGATGACTGTTCGTTCCATGACTTTCTTATGGATTCAACAGTTTTCCTTCCTAATCCTGGTATCTCAGTTAATCTTGCCGAATAATTGTCGAGTATATCAATAGTTTTATCTTTGAAATGTGAAACGATCAGTTTTGCCCTTTTTGTGCCAATCCCATGAATTAATCCGGAAGAAAGATATTTTTCTATTCCTTTTGCTGTTTTTGGAATAGAAAGAGTAAAATGTTCTACTTTGAATTGTTTTCCGTATTCAGAATGATTTTCCCATTTCCCTGTCGCTTTGATTTCCTGACCTTCAAATGCTCCAGCTAAGGGGCCGGTAACTGTTATAATGTTCTCCTCTTTATCTCTTACTCTGAATACAGCATAAGCTTCGTCTTCGCTTATGTATATAACTTTAAGAATTTCACCTTCAATTTCAACGACATCAGAGTTCGAAACAACAGGGTTATTCTGGATCTCTTTTCCAGAATTACTGTTTCTTAAATGAAATAAATCGTATTTCTTTGACATCTGAAAATTTTTCAAAGAAAATATCTTTAGACATTTTTAATTTCAGTTTTAATTTAGATATTTCTTAACGGAAAATCTTATTTTTCTTTGAAAAATTTTAAAATATTGCTTTATGATAGAGTTTACGCAAGTGAGTATTGTATATTTTAGTTCTTACAATGAGGAAAAAATATGTTATTGAAAAAATTTAGATTTAAAACATTAAAAATATCATTGTTCCTGATTATTATTTTAAATACAATTTCTTCATGTACGAAGCAGCAGGAAAAAGAGGAAATTTCTACAGTATTTGTTTTTCCTGTTATTTCAGCAGAAGTTCCTCATGTTGTGACAGCAGTAGGACAGGTAGTACCAAAGGAGAATGTTCAGATTATAGCTCGGGTGGAAGGATTTCTTATTAAAAGATTATTTGAACCCGGCGAATATGTAACTAAAGGACAATTATTATTTCAGATTCAAAAGGAACAATACATTGCACAGTTTAATGATGCAAAAGCTGCAGTTATCGAAGCTCAAGCTCAATTTGATAATGCCTTAATAGAATATCACAGGCAGAAAGAGCTTTATCCTGCGAATGCGACGAGTCAGAAGGATTATGACAATTCAATACAAGCCAAAGATGTAGCTGAGGGAAAACTATTGGCATCAAAGGCCGATCTGGAACTTCAAGCGCTCAATTTGAGCTATACCGATTTGTGCTCTCCTTTTGACGGCAGAGTCGGAATGTATAATTACAGCGTTGGTGATGTTGTGGGCGAAAACAGCAATCCTCTTACCAATGTCGTGATGGTTGATCCGATATGGGTCCTATAAGTGAAACTTACCTTGCAAAGATGATGGAAACAAAACAGCTGCTTCCTACAAAGAAAAATGACAAAGTCACAGTCAATGATGTTATTGTTAGAGTTATTTTGTCTGATGACGTGGAATATCCCATTAAAGGGAAAATCGATTACATCAGCAATAAAATAGATCCCCTGACTGGAACAATTCAAATGCGTGCGGCGTTCCGGAATCCGGATGAAAAACTTATTCCGGGAGGATATGTCACAGTAAAAGTGGAGAAAGTAAAAAAAATGCGCAGGCTTCTGATTTTCCAGCCTTCAATACTCGCGGATCAGCTGGGGAATTTCGTATATACCGTAGGTAAGGATGATATTATTCATAAGAAATATATCAGGAAGGGAGATACTATGGGTACGCAGATAATTGTAAAAGAGGGTCTTGAAAAGGGCGAAATGGTAATAGTTGGAGGAGTCTTGAGGGTAAGACCAGGCATGAAGGTTAAAAGCCTGCCTGCAGATAAAAATGTCAGTTTCTCGGCCATTATTTCTGATGCTTTGTTAAAAGAGGAGGGGATGGTGGATTCTTCCAAAGCAGATACGCAAACGGCAAAAAACAATAAAAACTGACGAGCCATTAATGTTTAGCAATTTCTTTATCAACAGACCCAAATTTGCTTTTATAATTGCTATAGTAACTGTTTTTGTCGGATTGATAGCAATTAAAAAACTTCCTCTTTCACAGTATCCCGACATTCTTCCCCCGATAGTGCAGGTCTCAACCTCATATCCGGGGGCCGACGCTATGAATCTCGAAAAAACTGTAGTCGAACCTCTAGAACAGCAGATAAACGGCATTGAAAATATGATCTATATGTTTACGCAATGTTCGGACCAGGGCAATGTAGTTATAAATGTGTCTTTCAATGTGGGGACTAAACCCGATATAGATGCAGTGAATACTCTTATCAGGACAAATATAGCTCAGCCTCAACTGCCGCCGGAAGTTGTCAAGGAGGGCATCAGCGTAATGCAGGTTAATACAGATGTGCTGTCATATCTGACTCTTTATTCTCCGTCAGGGAAATATGACGCGATTTATTTAAGCAACTATCTCTATCTTAGACTTCAGGACCCGATATCGCGTATTCCGGGAGTTGGTCAGGTAATTATCTTTGACGGGTTTAGCTATGCCATCAGAGTCTGGGTGGATCCGGTTAAAATGGCAAGCCTCAGAGTCACGCCTAACGAGGTTCTTGAGGCTATTAACGAACAGAATCTTTATGTGCCGGCAGGCCAACTGGGTGGCCCCCCCTCTATTGCCGAACAGCAGTTTGCATACACGCTTCTGTTGCAGGAAAGGTTCACTAAAGTTGAAGAATTTAAAAATATCATTATCAGAGCAGGTAAAGATGGAAGCCTGGTAAAACTGGGCGATGTGTCCGATATCTCTCTTGGAGGCGAAAGCTACCAGAATTATGCATTGCTGAATGGAAAACCGGCTTCTGTTCTTGCTGTCTATCTCTTGCCCGGTGCGAACGCGATTCAAGTGGCAGATGAAATAAAAAGGATATTTAAAGAGGCAAAGAAGTCTTTTCCCGAAGGACTGGAAGGCGAAGTAGTTTATGACACAACAAACTACGTAAAAGTATCAATGTTTGAGGTGATCAAGACTCTGATAATTGCTATTATACTCGTAGTTTTTGTTGTATATTTATTCCTACAGGACTTGAAGACTATGATTATTCCGTCGGTAGCTATCCCTGTTTCGCTTATCGGTACATTTGCCGTGATGCTTGCCATGGGATACAGCATAAATATGATAAGTTTGATGGGAATGATTCTTGCAATAGGCATTGTCGTTGATGATGCTATTGTGGTTGTGGAGAATGTCCATAGAATTATGGATGAAGAATCCTTGAATTCCAGGGATGCTACAATAAAGGCTATGAAACAGGTTACAGGCCCGGTAATAGCAACAACACTTGTTCTTATGGCTGTGTTTGTTCCGATAGCATTTATACCGGGTATTTCCGGGCAGATGTATAGACAGTTCGGCATAACCATTGCCACTTCTGTTGCGATTTCGGCAATCAATGCCCTGACTCTAAGCCCGGCTTTATGTGCGACAATACTTAAAAAGGTCGAACAAAAGAAAGTAAACATTTTCTTTAAAACATTTAACAAGGTGTTTGAAAAACTAACTTCAGTTTATATGAAGGCTGTAATAACCCTAACAGGGAAACTTCCGCTTGTTATTATATGTCTGATTGTGATTATGGCAGCGATAATCTTTATTTATTCAAAGACTCCGACCGGGTTTCTTCCTGACGAAGATCAGGGGCTTCTTAATGTTGATATACAAATGCCAAGCAGTGCTTCTCTAGTCAGAACGGCTGAAGTTCTTGCTAAAGTCGAAAAGATTGTTCAGAAACAACCCGGAGTTTCTAATATCATTAGCACTCCTGGAAGATCTGTTCTCAATTTCGCTAATGCGTCTAACCTTGGGCATATGATGGTAAATCTCGAAGACTGGAGCAAAAGGAAGTTGCCTGAACTTTCACAGAACAGCATTAAACAGAAGCTGATAAAAATCCTGAAGGATGAGATTCCCGAGGCAAGAGTAATAGTTTTTGACCGGCCTCCGATACCTGGGCTGGGACAGGCCGGTGGCTTTCAGTTTGAACTTCAGCAGGAACTGGGCAATAATCCTCAGGCTCTCTCTGAAGTGCTTCATGATTTTATAGAGGAGGCTAAAAAACAGCCTGAATTAACAGGAATTTACAGTAACTATGTAGCAAATATTCCTAAACTCAAGATCAATACAAATATAGCCAAAGTCAAAAAACTTGGCATAAACCTCCAGGATGTTTATAATGCTGTTAACGCGTATATCGGTTCTATCTATATAAACGAGTTCAATATTTTCGGCAAAGTTTTTCAAGTGCTTATCCAGGCCAAATCCGAACAGCGTTCAACCGAAGATGACCTTAAGAACATCTATTTGCAGAGCGCTGATAATAAACTCATTCCTCTTTCCACTGTAATTACTCTCGAAAGCGTCCTTCAGCCGAATATTGTTAACCATTACAATATGCTTGCGAGCGCCGAGATAGAGGGAACTGCCGCTCCCGGCTACAGTTCGGGGCAGGCGATCGCGGCAATGGAAAGAGTGGCAAAACGGATTCTTCCAGAGGGATTCACATACGGCTGGACAGGCACGGCCTATCAGGAAATCATAGCGGGAAATACAGCTATATGGATATTCTTAGTAGTAATTGCATTTATCTATTTTTTTCTTGTTGCAAAATACGAGAGCTGGATGGTTTCAATCGCTGTAATGCTGTCAATACCTGTCGCAGTAATCGGTTCTCTTGTAGCTGTACGGATAGCCCAAATTGAAAACAACATATATGTTCAGGTGGGGTTAGTTCTTATTTTCAGTATGGCTGCTAAAACAGCTATTCTTATTGTAGAGTTTGCGCATGAAAACCATAAGAAGGGTGAGAACATTCTGAACGCGTCCTATTATGCCGCTAAAATCAGGTTCAGAGCCGTAATCATGACAGCTTTAGCCTTTATTCTTGGAGTATTTCCTCTTGTAGTTGCAACCGGAGCTGGCGCAATGAGCAGAAGGGCTCTCGGAACTGCAGTTTTTGGCGGTATGCTTGCTTCTGCTGTTATTGGAACTATTTTTGTCCCATGTTCTTACGTAGTTGTTCAGAAAATTGTTGAAAGAGGAAAAAATAAAAGTACAGAATCATGATTTTCTATTTTTTTAAATAAAGACTATAGAACACTTATGAATAACCTAGTTCGGCCTAAAATAGCAATTGTTGCGAGAAAAGGACTGGGAGATGGTCTAATCAATCTGGTAATAGCTAACAATTTGCGCATTAACAACTATGATGTAACGCTTTATAATAATTTCATGGCTCAGTTGACCAACTGGATTTCCGATATATGTATTAAACCATGGCCGCTTTTAGATAATTGTGAAAGTGAATTTGCTCCATATGATTTGGTATTGGCTGACGATAGTTCTATCCTTGGAAAACCATTCCAAAACAAAAAAGATTACCCAAATCTGGTAAAAAAATACGTCTATATAGGAATAGGCCGATCAGAACCTCAACTCCATACTAATAATACCGTGTGTTTAAAAGATACTTTATCAAAAGAAAAATATGAGATGCTAATTAATCTTGCTTCTTGTTCTGGTACTATTAAACACCAGCATGGGAATCTGAATTACAGCCAGGTCGAAAATGCCTTTATCTTCTGCAAAGAAAAATTAAAACTAAAAAATACCACTCGTAATATAAAATTAATTCCGCCGGAACATCTTGGTTTAAAGCATAAAAATCACTCAAAGCGTGTTGTAATACATCCGTACAGTGCATACAAACGAAAGAATTGGCCGTTAAAAAAGTACATTAAGCTAGCTGACAAGTTAAAAAATGATGGCTTTGAGCCGGTATTTATTTGTTCTTCAAAAGAAAGGCCCGGGTTAATTGATAAGATTAAAGACAGTTATCCTGTTCCACTCCTTCCTACGATTAGTGACTTAGCATCGTTTATTTATGAATCAGGGTTATTTATAGGAAACGATTCCGGTCCGGCACATCTTGCGTCAGAACTTAATATTCCTACCGTAACGATAATGTTTCACAAAAGAAATTTTTATTGGCGCCCTGATTTTTCGCAACCTAGTGTAGTTATTTTACCTCCTATAAACATTGCTATAGGGCCGAAAAGCGTCTGGAAGTGGTTTGTCCCTGTATCAAAGATATACAACGAAACAAAAAAACTCGTTGATAAGTAAATCTATGACTTCACGGCTATAGTCTTATTCTGTTCGGCGGAACCAGCCCTATGAACTTCTAAGATCGCAATTTGCGATATTTATCGCCCCTTTTTGTCTTGTCGATTGTTATTTGATGCTTGTCAGCGCCAGCTAACTATATATTCGGCTGTCAAGGGATTGTCTGGTGCTGGGGTTGGTGCGCTTACATTAAAATATGTATCATCATATACAAGCTCGTCTGGGTGAAATTGCTTTTCTATGTGCAATACCGCATAATTGTTATGTGCTCGTAAGATGTCTATCCTCTTTTTTGTCTCAGAGTTATACAATTGTATTCTGAATGTATTTTTATATCCTGATTTTGTGTAAGATTGAAATGTTATTTTTTGTGGTTCATTTCGCTTCATCGTTTCTCCTTTACCCAACACTGTCCTGACCTTTTTTACTTTGATTTTTTCATATTCAATAGTCATTTTCTTTTGTTTTTCTTTTGTGATTATTTCATAATTGGCATCCATTGGCTTGGGGTAATGTCGAAACTCTAGTGAATAACCACCAGTGTAGCTCTCTGGTGTGTTTACCTTCCTCTCTTTAGCTTCGCCCTGAAAAGTTGTTACTATGTTAATGACTAGTATCAATAATATTGAGGCTAGATTTTGTTTCATAATTTTTTCTAATTCTTTAGGGTACTTCTAATAATTGATATATTTTTGATTATAGAAAACGCCTTTTAAGTTTATTTTTACAGAAGTATTCTTTCAAAAAATGATTTTTAGATGTAGCCTTTATATTTATTTGTAAAAAATATACTTTAAAATTAAAGCAAAATCAATATTCCAAAGAATGGTTCTTAAAAATTATTAGGATGGCTATAAGATATAATCTACGGCTAATTTGTGATGCAAATGAACTGTTTTTATGGTAAAATAGCTATGTCAAGAAATTTTAATGAAAGGGAAATCATAGTGTTTGGGAAATTTATACTAAAACTAATAGTGCTATTTGCTTTTGTGTGTTTGGTAACTTCATGTGAGCATGTTCGAAAATTAACTGGTGGTAAGGCTGCTGATGGAGTAGATAGAAGCGAGCTTCCTAAGTGGACTGTTTCAATAGTGCAGGTTGTTAGATATCCGAGAGCCAACCCCGGGGAAAAAGAGATTCCTTCTTATAATGGAGAAGGCGTTTGGATAAGGAGACATTTTGAACTCAATTCGAAACTAGTAGAGTTTATTACTACAATTCAGTCGAAAGAGAAGGATAAACTTGATCTGAAATTAAAACTCGATAAACATGGTACTATGATAGCGATGAGACTGTGTAATGAGTCTCCTCAACCGTTTTGGGGACTTTTGGTAGATGGTATTTATTGGGGTAATATCAATATTACGAAAGCGACTCAGAAAGAGGACGATTATTCAGCAATTTTATTGGAATGTGTTCTGGACAAGGCTACGGCTAATATGATAGCCAAATATTCCGCGGCAAACTATGAACATTTTCATAAGAATGATAAATAAAGTGTGTCAAAAGTTAAAAAGTTTTAAAGTTGAAGGTTAGAGATAAATTTTATAGCATAATATTAATAACTTTCAGCCTGTTACATTAAGACTTTGCGATAGAGGAACAAACAATGTTAGCAACCGTAATATCAGCGGCCATAGCCGGGATTGATGCTTATCGTGTTACAATAGAAGTCAATGCCACAGGCTATGGCAAAGAATCATTTGTTAATCTTGTTGGACTTCCAGATAACGCCGTGAAGGAGTCAAAAGACAGGGTACATTCGGCAATAGATAGTTCAGGGTTACCTTATCCTTTTGGGAAAACTATAGTAAATCTTGCCCCGGCTGATGTAAAAAAAGAAGGAGCTTCTTTTGATCTGCCTATTGCTCTTGGAATGTTATATGCAAATGGCGTTTTCAAATCAGATAGAATTAAGAAAGCTCTTATCCTGGGAGAACTTGCTTTAGACGGATCGGTACGTGGCGTAAAGGGTGTTCTACCCGTAGCTATTATGGCTTCAAAATTGGGGGACATAGAATACATGATAGTGCCTGCCTGCAATGCCGAAGAAGCTGCCATTGCTTCCGGAAGAATCCCGGTTTATCCAGTTTCAAATATTCGTGAAGCTTACGAATTTCTTGCCGGCAAGAAAGAATTACTGCCTGTAAGAATGGATCATTCACTCTATTTCAACCATGATATCTATCCTGAAAACGCTCCGGATTTTGCAGAAGTAAAGGGGCAATTTTATGTAAAAAGGGCGTTAGAAGTAGCTGCAGCGGGCGGGCACAATGTTCTTATGATAGGACCTCCTGGTGCGGGTAAGTCCATGTTGGCAAAAAGGTTATCAGGAATTCTTCCTCCAATGCATATAGATGAAGCCTTAGAAGTTACTAAGACTCATAGCATAGTCGGGCTTTTACCTGAAAATACTCCTGTTATAAAAGTGCGGCCGTTTCGTTCTCCGCACCATACAATAAGCGATGCTGGGCTTTTGGGTGGGCAAAGTATTCCGACTCCAGGAGAAGTGAGTCTTGCACATCATGGAGTTTTATTTTTAGATGAGCTTCCTGAGTTTCACAGAAATGTTCTGGAAGTTTTAAGACAGCCTCTTGAGAGTGGTAATGTAACTATATCGAGAGCATCAGGCAGCTTTACGTTTCCCGCAAGATTCATGCTTGTTGCCGCAATGAACCCATGCCCGTGCGGACATTTTGGAAACGCTCAAAGAGAGTGCAGGTGTTCAACATATAGTATTATGCGGTACAGAAGCAAAATATCCGGCCCGCTTCTTGACAGAATAGATATACATATTGAAGTAAATCCTCTGAATGAAAATGAACTTCTTAACAATATAAAGTCTGAAACTTCAGGAGAAATCAGAAAACGAGTTGTTCAAGCACGCAAAGTACAATTCGAACGCTTCAAAGGCAAAGGAAAGTACGCCAATTCACAAATGGAAACCGGAGAAATTCAACAGTATTGCGAATTAATCCCAGAAGTGTTGAATTACTTAAAACAAGTCATACATGAACTCAAGTTAAGTGCTCGTGCTTTTGACAAAATAGTAAAAGTATCAAGAACAATTGCTGACCTTGACTGTAAGGAAAGAATAGAACTTCAACATGTATGTGAAGCTGTTCAATATCGCTCCCTTGACAAGCGCTTTTGGTAAATATATGTTGAAATACTGAAAATCCTCATTCGTATAGGGGATTATGATAAAATAATACAAGGTGTTAAAATGACTAAACATATATTTGTAACAGGCGGAGTAATTTCTTCCCTGGGTAAAGGTATTACTGCCGCATCAATAGCTATGCTGCTCAGACAGAGGGGATATAGGGTTAATATGCAAAAAATGGATCCTTATATAAACGTGGATCCTGGCACGATGTCGCCGTTTCAGCATGGAGAGGTTTATGTAACTGAGGATGGTGCTGAAACTGACCTCGATTTGGGGCATTATGAGAGATTTGGCGGAGTAACCTGTACCAAGGCAAGCAATTTTACTACAGGTAGAATTTACAGCAATGTGATTAAAAGAGAAAGAGAAGGCGGATACCTTGGTAAAACGGTTCAAGTAATTCCCCACATCACGGATGAAATAAAACGTGCAATCTTTATGCTGTCTAACGCCGATATAGATATTGCGATTACCGAAATTGGCGGAACTGCGGGCGACATAGAATCTTTGCCATTTCTTGAAGCAATAAGGCAGTTCAGGCAAGAAATTGGCCGTGACAACGGGCTTTTTATTCATCTTACACTCGTCCCCTATATTAAAGCGGCCGGGGAAATGAAAACAAAACCATCCCAGCAGTCCGTAGCCGTTTTGCGGGAAATCGGTATTACCCCTGATATCCTGATATGCAGATGTGAACAGCCTATGGATGATGATCATATTGAAAAATTATCTCTATTCTGCAATGTTGAAAAAGCCCATGTTATAGCCGAACAAGATGTAAAAAACTCTATTTATGAAGTACCAATTGAACTTGCCAGGCAAAACCTCGATAAATATGTTTTGGAACAGCTTAAGCTCCCGGTTAATACACTTGATCTTACTGATTGGAACGAAATGCTTGAAAATGCCGTAACTCCTAAAAATGGCGTAGTAAAGATTGGTGTTGTGGGAAAATACATAAGCCTGAGAGACGCGTATAAGAGTGTGTACGAAGCATTAAATCATGCGGGAATAGCTAACAGTGTTAAAGTATCAATCAAAATGATAGAATCCGAAGATATAGAAAAGAAAAACGAAGCCGGGTTTCTTTCTGATGTTGACGGAATTCTTGTTCCCGGCGGGTTTGGCTCACGGGGCATACCGGGTATGATAGAGGCAATAAAATACGCAAGAGAAGAAAAAATTCCATTTCTTGGAATATGTCTGGGTATGCATTGTGCCGTCATTGAATTTGCTAGAAATGTCTGCAATATGACTGATGCGCATGGTGCTGAATTCAGCACGACAACAAAATATCCTGTTATAGATTTGATGGAAGACCAGAAACTTGTTACTGCAAAAGGTGGGACAATGAGGTTGGGAAGTTATCCGTGCATTCTTAGGGAAGATACATTTTCAAGAAAAGCTTATGGGGTGCAGGAAATATCTGAACGGCATCGCCATAGGTATGAGTTTAATACCAAATTTTTAAAAACGTTTACGGATAATGGCTTTGTTATTGCAGGGACTTCGCCTGATAAAAAACTTGTCGAAATAGTGGAGCTTCGGGATCATCCCTGGTTTGTAGCTTGTCAGTATCATCCCGAATTCAAATCTACTCCGTTAAAAGCTCATCCTCTCTTCAAAGACTTCATAATAGCAGCAGTGAAGAAAAGAGATAAAAAGTAGTCAGTTTTAGGTGTTAAGTTTTAAGTGTTAGGAATTGTGCGAAATAAAATAAAAGCTTAACGGTAGGCGAAGCCAATGTAATAACAGTCGTCTCGACTTTGTTTGCTCAGGCGAGGCGCCCGAGCTACATTGTTGAATCGGTTCTTAAGGTAAACATAATAGCAATAGGAAAGTCATGGACAGTAAGAAGTACAGGTATAATCATATTGGAATACCTACGACAAAAAAGTTAAAGAATGAAAAGTATCTGGCAGACTTTGACGTGTATACAGCGGGGTATCAGGAAAATGAGTTTAATATAGAGTGGATGAAATACGGGCCAAAGTGCAAAATCCCGGATATCGTAAAAGAGTTGCCGCATGTTGCATTTGAAGTTGATGATGTTTATGAAGCCATTAAAGGGCATGAAGTAATTATCGAGCCAAATAGTCCCGGGGAGGGCGCCATAGTTGCATTTGTTTTGGTTAACGATGCTCCCGTTGAATTCATTCAATTTACAAACAAAGAACTTTGCGAAAAAAATTATAAAAAATTAGTAAAAAAAAGAACAGCATCATCTATTCCGAAGTCAGATAAAAAAAGAAAAGTGTTTAACTGATTCATTATGAATGAATTTTTCTCGGTTAAAAGCATATACATCTACTAAGTTTCCTATCATTTTCTGATAATGTGTGTGATGTTGTTTTGCTTCTTTTTTGAAGAATTCTACACTTGCTTTACTTAGCGGAATAGTTATTTTGACCGTTTCTTCTCTTAATGCTAATTCTCCAGGAGAAGGCAAAAAATCAGGAAGAACTTCAACTTTATTTATTGGACCATTAGTGTATTTTATTTTCTCTTTCATAAATCTTTTTCTTTGTCCCATTCAAAATTTGATTCTTTCTTCACAATTTATATTATAGCATAAAATAAAAAATGATTTCCCCATAACTTGTATTTTGCTAAAATACAGATTACGTTCCAATAAACTTACCACTGAACAGTTTATTGGGGTTTGTCTGAAACTAAATATATAGAGGAAATATAAAATTTTCAAGACAATTCAAATACCAAAGTATACTGTACTGTTGAGAAAGAGAAACTTATCTATACAATTTCACCTATGAAATATCATCACATCGGAATTCCTACAAAAAATCCTATCAATGGAGAATATTACATCTGAGTAAATAATGCAAAAAATAGACTGGAAAGCATTGAGAACGAAGTCTGCAATTCTTGCGTTAGAAGATGGTACAATCTTCAGAGGTTACTCTTTTGGTGCCAAAACAGATTCCCTGGGTGAAGTTGTATTCAATACTGGAATGACAGGATATCAGGAGGTTATTACGGACCCTTCGTATGCCGGGCAGATAGTTACAATGACATACCCGGAAATAGGAAACGTTGGGATTAACAACGCAGATTTTGAATCTTCCGGACTATTCTTGAATGGATTTGTAGTAAATAACATAAATACTCCAAGCAGCTGGAGAAGTGAACTTTCTTTGCCAGAGTTTTTGATACAAAAAAATATTCCCGCAATAGCGGGGATTGATACGAGGGCACTGACTCATAAGATAAGAACCAATGGAACCTTAAAGTCTTTTATCCACTGTTCTAAAGAAAATTTTTCAGAAGATGTTTGTGTAAGAAAAGCAAGAGAGTGGTGTGGGCTGGATAATCAGGATTATGCTTCAATAGTATCTTGTAAAACTTCATACGATTGGGTCTCTGTTGCACAGAACTCAGGATACTGGGGGATTCTTGAAGAGGAAATGCCGCCAGTAGAATTTAATATTGTAGCGTATGATTTCGGTATAAAATGGAATATTCTCAGGACATTGAGAATTAATGGCATCTCAACAAAGGTTGTCCCGGCCCAAACGTCATTTAATGAGGTTCTAAGATACAAACCTGATGGAGTGTTCTTCTCAAATGGACCGGCTGACCCTACCGCCGTAACTTATGCCATAGACGCGGCAAGATCACTCATCGGTAAAGTTCCAATAATGGGAATATGCCTTGGGCATCAAATACTCTCTATTGCGTCCGGGGGATTGACCTCACGCTTAAAATTTGGCCATCACGGCTGCAATCACCCAGTTAAAAACTTGCTAACAGGCGCTATTGAAATTACTTCGCAAAATCACAACTTTGCTGTTACCAACAACTCCCTGAAAAATAGCTCGCTTGAGCTTACCCATATTAATTTGAATGATAACTCAATTGAAGGAATAAGACATAAAAAAGAACCGATGTTCGCAGTACAATACCATCCTGAAGCTGCTCCCGGCCCGCACGATCCGTCATACTTGTTTAAGCAATTCAAAGAACTGATGTCAAGATAAATATGTTATTAACCAAGAAAGAACTACAGATTGTCCTACAGGAAGGCGAAGGCTATCGTATTGAGTTTAAGGAAAAGCTATCTGAGCTTGATAAAGAATTAGTAGCTTTTGCCAATGCATCTGGTGGAAGGATTTTTCTTGGAATATCTGACTCTGGAGTAATTAAAGGAATTTCTGCTAACAACAGATTAAAAAGCCAAGTCCAAGATATTGCAAACAACTGTGATCCTCCAGTAAGAGTCAAAATTGAAGAATTTGAAAATATCTTTGTTATAAATGTTTTTGAAGGAACAGATAAGCCGTATCGGTGTAGTTCCGGATTTTATACTAGAACAGGGCCAAATGCCCAAAAACTTAACCGAAATCAAATTTTGGAGTTTATCAAAGCTGAGGGAAAGATTCGTTTTGACGAATTGATATATAAGAGATTTTCCAGTAGGAATCTTGATAAAAAGAAAATCAGTAACTTCTTGAAATTGGCTGGCATAACTTCTGTACTTGAACATAATCTGTTATATAAAAACCTTGGTCTTGGCGAACTCCAAGACAGGAAATTCTTTTTCAATAACACTGCAGTTCTCTTCTTTGCACGAAATCTAGCAGATTTTTATTATCATACAGTTGTCACCTGCGCTCTCTATCAGGGAAATGATAAGGCTGTTGTCCTTGATAGAAAGGATTACAACTCTGATATCGTTTCCAGTATCGATCTTGCAATGAATTTTATCAAGCAATATTTGCCTTTGCGTTATGAATTTACCGGGGAACTGGCGAGAAAAGAGATACCTCAAATTCCTTATGAAGCTTTACGCGAAGCACTCATAAATGCTGTAGTTCATCGGGATTACTTTGAAAAAGGAGCTAATGTTTTAGTCGAAATTTTTGACAATCGCATAGAAATAACTAATCCGGGTGGACTTGTAAAGGGATTAACACCAGAAAATTTTGGAAAAATAAGTATGCTTCGTAATCCCGGGCTGGCTAATTTGCTTCAGAGGATTGACTATATAGAAAAAATGGGTACGGGCATTGAACGTATACGACGCGCTCTGAAAGAAGCCGGAGTTCCAGAAATAAAATATGAGTTTTCTCCTGTTTATGTAAAAGCAGTTTTCTTAAGAGCAAAAGAAACTACCCAAGAAACTACCCAAGAAACTACCCAAGAAACTACCCAAGAAACTACCCAAGAAACTACCCAAGAAAAAATTTTGTATAACATTAACTTAAATCCGAGGATAACAACTAAAGAACTGGCAGAAAAGACAGGACTTACGCCGGATGGGATTAAATACCACTTGTCTGTATTGAAAAAGGAAGGGAAAATTAAGCATACTGGCCCAACGAAGAAGGGGAAGTGGATAATAATATAGGGTGAGGAGAAATTTCAATGAAAAAATCATGGACTAAAAGCAATAAAGAAATTATGATTTTGTGTTTCTTTATTTTGTTGAAAGTCGTAATATGTGCGTGGCCGTTTGAATACGGATATTTTAGGGATGAGTTGTACTATATTGCGTTAAGTCATCATCTTGACTGGGGATATATTGATGTTCCGCCGCTACTTCCGTTATGCATAGCCTTGCTCCGATATACGATAGGTAACTCTCTGTTTGCTCTCCATCTCTTTTCTGCAATGACTGGAGTAGTGATTCTTATTTTTACCTGGATGATGGTAAAAAAAATGGGAGGAAAACTATTTGCACAAGTTTTAGCATTAGTTTGCGTAACATTTGCGCCATATTATATTGCTACAGAGTCGATGTGTAATTATGATTGTCTTGAAAAATTATTTTGGGTATTGGCTCTCTATTTTCTAGTTGCGTTATTAACATCAGAAAATAAAAAATATTGGATATATTTTGGTATTGCAGTTGGATTGGGACTGATGTCAAAATTTGACATGCTCTGGCTGGGTGTTGGAATTGTAATTGCATTGATTTTGACTTCACAAAGAAAATACTTTTTAACCTATCAGTTCTGGCTGGGCGGAATAATCACATTATTTATTGTTTCTCCATATCTTATTTGGATAGTAAATAATGACTTTTTAACTCTGGAATATTTTGTTAATTATAGTTCTCAAACTCAGCCGATAACAATTTTTGAGCGCATTAAAGAACAAACATGGGCTTTAAATCCTCTTACTCTTCCTGTCTGGATAATAGGACTTTATTATTTTCTATTCAATAAAACAGGAAAAAAGTTCAGATTATTGGGTATTACTTTTGTTGCTGTCATGTTTTTGTGTGTTATTCTGCATACTAAATTTTATCTCAGTATGCCTTACTATATTGTGTTATTTGCAGGAGGAGCGGTTTGTACTGAATCTTTTTTTGCTGAAAGGTATAAAGCCAGCTGTAGCATTTATATTGTGCTAATTGCAGTAGTAGGCCTTTTTTTTATCCCATATGTAAGGCCAATCTTGATAATACCAACTTTTATAAAATATGCCAAAATTGTTGATCATATTTTACCGGACTTCCAGACCGAACGTGATGTAAAGCAGACAATTATTCCTCAGCATTTTGCTGATCGGTTCGGTTGGGAAGAAATGGCTGCAGAATTTGGAAGAATATGTAATTCTTTGTCAGAGGAAGAAAGAAAAAGTGCTGTTATTGTAGTTCGGAACTATGGAGAAGTGGGAGCTCTTGATTTTTACAGAGAAAAATACAATCTACCTCCAGTGATTTGCGGACATTTGCAATATTATCTCTGGAAACCTAAGGATATCTCCGAAAAAATTGTTAACATCTCAATGAGGTTTCCTATAGATGATCTTAGGAAAACATTCTTTAATGTGAAACAAGTAGGAATGACTTACTGTGAATATGCTATTTATTATGAAAACAATCAACCTGTTTATTTGAGCAAGAATTTTAAAATCCCGCCGGGAAAAGCATTACAATCACTAAAAAGTATATCAATGTAGAAAGTTTATATTGAATAAATTGGACTTAATGCTTTCAGTGCGATATTTTAAACAAGCCATTATGACATATTAATCATATTATTTCAGGTGAAACAATGACAAACAAGGTATCCATAGCAGAAGTAAAAAACAGGTTTTCAGAATATATATCTAAAGTTGCATATACTCATCAGCAATTGATTATAACTAAACGAAATAAACCGATTGCTGCTTTAATAGATTTAAACACGTTGAAAAAAGCCAAAAGTTCAGGAGAAAAAAAAGGACTTGCATCCATTATCGGGAAGTGGCGTGATTCTGAGGAGCTAGTGAAAAATATTGACAGGATTGTAAAAACTCGAAGTAAGGACAAATTCCGCCATGTACCTCTTTGATACAGATACAATAAGTAATGTTCTAAAGAAAAGACCTTCTCCTAAATTAGTTTCAAAGTTGAAAATATTGAGTTATGAGCAGCAATATATAAGTACGATAACCATATCAGAAATCGTTTATGGTGCGATGAAGAGTAAAGCTCCCGAATATCATTTAAAAAATTTAGAGCAACTTATATTACCAGCGGTAAATATTCTACCTTTTGATAGCGATGCTGCTTTTACTTATGGGAAAATACGCGTTGAACTAGAGCGAAAGGGCATACCCTTAACTCACGCAGATCTTCAGATTGCGGCAATAGCTTTAATTAATGATTTAGTCTTAGTTACGGGAAACATTAGACATTTCGCAAGGATTGATAGTCTGAAAGTAGAAAACTGGATAAAATAATCCAGCATTCTACAGTTAATCAGTTTTAGTTAAAATCTTCTATACGTCTTACTAAAAAATAAAACCGTAGAAACATATCTATGCCAAAGAGAACAGACATAAAGAAAATAATGCTGATAGGGTCAGGGCCGATTATTGTTGGCCAAGCCTGTGAGTTTGATTATTCCGGAGTACAGGCGTGTAAAGCATTAAAGGAAGAGGGATACGAAGTTGTTCTGATTAACAGTAATCCTGCTACAATAATGACTGATCCTGAGTTTGCTGACCGCACCTACATAGAACCCCTTACCAAAGATATTCTGCATGAAATTATCAGAAGAGAGCGGCCGGACGCACTGCTTCCGACACTTGGCGGGCAAACTGCACTGAATCTTGCAATGGCGCTCTACAACTCTGGAATCCTTGATTATTACAGGATAAAAATGGTTGGAGCTCAGGCTGAAGTAATAAGAAAAGCTGAGGATAGAGACCTTTTCAAACAAACAATGAAAAGTATCGGTATTGACGTGCCTATAAGCGGTTCCGCGCACTCTCTGGAAGAAGCCAGAGAAATAGCAGCTCAGATAGGCAGATTCCCGCTTATAGTCAGGCCTGGATTTACTCTTGGCGGTACCGGGGGCGGAATTGCTTATAATCAAGAAGACTTTGAAAGGATTATAATTCGCGGACTCGATGCTAGTCCAAACAAAGAAGTTCTAATAGAAGAATCTCTGATAGGCTGGAAAGAATTTGAACTTGAAATAATGCGGGACAAAAAAGATAATGCCGTAATTGTGTGTTCGATTGAAAACATCGACCCAATGGGAATTCATACCGGTGATAGTATTACTGTAGCTCCCGCACAAACTCTTACTGACAGAGAATATCAAAAAATGAGGAATGCGTCTCTCAAAGTTATGCGAGTTGTCGGAGTGGAAACCGGAGGATCAAATGTGCAGTGGGCACTTAATCCTGTTAATGGCAGAATGGTTATAATTGAAATGAACCCGCGTGTTTCAAGATCAAGCGCGCTGGCTTCAAAAGCTACAGGATTCCCAATAGCTAAAATAGCAGCAAAACTGGCAGTAGGTTACACGCTAGATGAGCTTTCAAACGATATTACAAAAAAGACTCCGGCTTGTTTTGAACCGGCAATAGATTATGTTGTTACGAAAATTCCACGGTTTGCTTTTGAGAAATTCCCAAATACTGATTCAACGCTTACGACGCAAATGAAGTCCGTTGGCGAAACGATGAGTATTGGTAAAAACTTTAAAATGTCTCTTCAGAAAGCGTTAAGGTCTCTTGAAATCGGGAGGTTCGGATTTGGCGCCGACGGTAAAGATAAAGTTTTTGAAGAAAGTTCAGATGATACTGTAAGAAGTGAACTTATACGGCCTAATGCATTGAGGTTATTTTATATACGGGAAGCTTTTAAAAGAGGCTGGTCCATTGAAAAAGTAAATTTTCTTACCAATATAGACAAATGGTTTTTGTTTCATATGCAGGAACTTGTTTCTTATGAGGATGAAATAAAAAGAGTAGGATCGATTGACAATCTGAAAAAAGATTATGACCTGTTTTTCCAGATAAAAGAGTTTGGATATTCGGATAAACAGATAGCATGTCTGTTAAAAACAACCGAAAGCGAAGTTAGAAAAGCCAGGAAAGAAGTGAAGCTGCTTCCGGTTTATAATCTTGTAGATACTTGTGCCGGCGAGTTTGAAGCGTTTACTCCGTACTTTTATTCCGCCTATGGGTGTTTGGATGAAAAGTTGAAGGAGTCCGGTAAAAAGAAAATTATGATTCTTGGCGGAGGTCCAAACAGAATAGGGCAGGGAATCGAGTTTGACTATTGTTGCGTACATGCAAGTTTTGCACTCCGCAAAGCGGGCTTTGAAACTATAATGGTAAATAGTAATCCTGAAACGGTTTCTACAGATTACGATACCAGCGACAAGCTGTATTTTGAACCGCTTACACTGGAAGATGTTTTAAATATTTATGAACGCGAAAGATGTGATGGGGTAATAATTCAATTTGGTGGACAAACCCCGCTTAACCTTGCGAAAGATCTGGAAAAAAATGGCGTAAAAATTATAGGGACTTCTCCTGCTAATATCGAGAAAGCAGAAAACAGGGACGAGTTTCAAAAGTTGATCAGTTCACTTAATATAAACCAGCCTGTTAGCGGAACCGCAACCAATGAAGAAGATGTTGTTAAGGTAGCAGAAAAAATAGGATATCCTTTGCTTGTGCGGCCATCCTACGTTCTTGGCGGCAGATCCATGATGATTGTCTACAAGGAAAAGTACTTGAGAAAATATATGCAGGAAACTATTGAAGTATCTGCAGAAAGTCCGGTGCTTATAGACAGATACCTTGATAATGCTCTTGAAGTGGATGTGGATTGCCTTTCCGACGGCTGCGATTCTGTAATCGCAGGAATAATGGAACACGTAGAACTTGCTGGGATTCACTCTGGAGATTCAGCCTGCATGATTCCTACAATGACATTAAGCAAGGAAGTTCTTACTACTATAAGGGAAAATACCTTGAGTATGGCAAAGGTGTTGAATGTTTGCGGCCTGATGAATGTTCAATACGCGATAAAAGATAATGTTGTTTATGTGCTTGAAGTTAATCCCAGAGCTTCAAGAACTGTTCCATTTGTGAGCAAAGCGATAGGGATTCCTATCGCGAAGGCAGCAGCTCTTTTAATGGCAGGCAAGACATTGAAGGATTTAAAATTTACAAAGGAATATATTCCCAGACATGTATCTGTAAAAGAAGCTGTGTTTCCGTTCAATAAATTTCCTGGAGCTGACATAGTTCTTACTCCTGAAATGAGATCAACAGGAGAGGTAATGGGTATTGATTTTAGTCGCGGCATAGCGTTTTTCAAAACCCAGATAGCTTCCGGATCAAATCCTCCGATAAACGGCAATATCTTTCTTAGCATAAGCGCCACAGATATTGAACATTCTGACGTAATTCCTATGGTAGCAGAACTTATTAATTTAGGATTTACAATTTATGCTACGCTTGGAACGGCTACATATCTTTATGAAAAAGGAATACCTGCTAATCCTGTGTTTATGATCGGTCAGGGACATCCTAATGCAATAGACTTGATGAAAGAAGGCAGAGTAAGGTGGATTATTAATACTCCAGGGTCAGGGCCTACTCCAATGGTAGATGAAATATTAATGAGAGCAGAGGCCGTATTAAGGGGAATTCCCGTAATGACTACACTGAGCCAGCTTGGAGCTGCCATTGACGGTTTAAAAGCCTTAAAAGACATAGAACGTATTGATGTTTGTAGTATCCAAGAATACCATAGACACGCGCCTAGAATAAATTATTAAAATGAATGCTATTAATAGTAAAAAGCTCAAAATTTGCCATGTTATAACAAGGATGATTATAGGAGGGGCTCAAGAAAATACGCTCCTTTCTGTAATTGGTCTAGCAGACAAAGGGCATGAAGTTGTTTTACTTACAGGTCCTACAACAGGACCAGAAGGCAAGCTGCTCGAAAAAAATGTTGAAACATTGAAGAGTAGAAAAAATATAGAAATAGTAGAATATCCTAATCTTGTCAGAGAGATTAATCCTATTAAAGACATCAAGGCTTATTTTGACTTAAAAACTTATTTTAAAAAATCAAACTTTGATGTTGTACATACTCATAGTTCTAAAGCTGGGATCATAGGAAGAATGGCAGCATGGGATGCTAAGGTACCTTTTGTGGTTCATACTATTCATGGACAGGCTTTTCATAGGTACGAGAAGTGGTGGAAAAACAGTTTATACATATTGCTTGAAAGATATGCCTCTAAAAAATGTCACAAGATTCTTGCAGTGGCTCAGGCAATGATAGAACAAGCTATAGACAACAAGGTTGCTGGACGGGCAAAGTACAAAGTAGTCTATAGTGGAATGGAGATAGAATTATTTCTGAATACAAAATCCGATTTGGAATTGAAGAGGAAACTTGGTATAAAATCTAATACTTTGGTTGTGGGAACTCTTGCCCGGCTGTTTCATTTGAAAGGTTATGACCATATAGTAAAGATAGCCAGAGGAGTAATACAGAAAGTTCCAAATGCTTTATTTTTACTGATAGGCGATGGCATTCTCAGAAATAGCATCAAAAAGGAAATTGCGGATGCAAAGCTTAAAGATTATTTTGTTTTTGCCGAGCTTATCCCTCCTGAACAAATTCCAAGCTATTTGAGTATCATTGATGTACTTGTACATCTTTCGCTGAGGGAAGGGTTGCCACGTTCTGTTGTTCAATCTTTAGCATCAGGTAAGCCTGCAGTGGCTTTTAACATTGATGGTACGCCTGAGGTTCTAATAAACGGAAAAACAGGTTATATAACAGAACCTTATGAAATAGAGAAAGTTACAAGTCACTTAATTGCCTTGCTCTTAGATAAAAATTTAAGAGAAGAAATGGGAAAAAACGGCAGAGAGCTGGTTAGGCATAAATTTGACTGGAAAACTATGGTTAATGAGCTAGAATTCGAGTATTATAATGCATTACCCCCATGACTCTTCTAATTACGGTACAAAAATATAGAAAGAACAAAATCCGATAAACAGGCTAATCGAATTTAAAAGTCTGATATTTAAATTCAAACGGTTTTCCTGTTACAAACCCATAAAGCGCATCCCATAAAAGATCAGCTCTTGGGGGGCAGCCGGGAAGGAAGTAGTCTACTTTAACTACCTCATGGCATGGATAAACCTTGTCTAAAATTTTCGGAATATCCGGATCGTTTGGAATTAATTTTTTTTCGTTGGATTTTATCGTTGTTGATGTTTTAAGATAGGCTTCTTCAAGACATTCCTTTAAAGGAATAGTATTACGGATTGCCGGAATGCCGCCCATTATTGCACATTCCCCTACAGATATCAGTATTTTGCAATGATTTCGAAACTCTATCAGATTTTCCACATTTTCGTTATTACAGCATCCGCCCTCAATGAAACCTATATCGCATTCTTTGGTGATTTTCTTGATATCAGTTAAAGGCGATTTGTTAAACTCTACCAGCTCTATAAGGTTAAGCAAACGCTCGTCTATGTCGAGTAATGACATATGACAACCAAAACATCCGGCAAGAGATATTGTAGCAATTATTTTTTTTTCAGACATCTGAATTCTCCGCTCATTTGTAAGGGTAAAATAGAGCCCATCTGTTAAAAAAGCAAAAGGTGGGCTATTTTTCTATAGGGAATATTCTGTAAAAAATGTAAGAGATTATTTTTGACCGGGAACTGATTTAGCCCACTGATCTGGTAGCAGCTCATTATAGATTTTTATGAGGATGACCTGGCAACCGTCTGAATATGTCCTCCAGATATGCCTGAGAGTCTATGTTCATAGCTCTGCAAGTTTGTGCCAATGATAACACATTGGCCATAGCCTTTCCACTTCTTGGACTCCCAACAAAAAGCCAGTTCTTCTGTTTATAAGATAGGTTTCTCCGGAGAGCATATATCCTATTGCTTCAGCTATAGCAGACTTTGGCAGCAGACTAGAATTAAAAGGCTATAATTTTGAATGGAATAATATCCTTCATGACATAAATTCTGTTGAAGAGGTTACTGCTGATATATCAGGCAAACGAGTGATATTTAGAAGCGAGCTTAAAGGCTGTGCAGGAAAAGTTTTTCAAGTTGCAGGTGTTGCCATTCTTCCTGCAGTTAGATTTGTGGACTAAAAAATATTTAGTTCTCCGGATTTTGTTGTGCCAACAACTTTTTTGGCATCTATAACTCTTTGATAGTCAACAGTTGAAATTTTCCAACTGTCGAAGATTGGTTTTAATCTTCATCTTCAACATTAATTAGGGCTTCGTAAATTAGAGTTATCACACTGCCGTATTGTCCTGTCTCAAAACTGTCTCCGAAAAATATATCAGGAGCGTTTTTTGGATCGGAAATTATAGAATGTTTTTTATTTGTCAACAAGGCTATAGCCAAATCATATTGCGGATCAATTACAGTAACAGTTCCTGTCCAGCCTGTATGCCCTACAGCATATTCACTTGCATAGGGACCAAAATGCCATGTAAGGTTTTCATTCCCTTGTCTTCTCCAGCCAAGACCGAAAGTAATATCAAGATCACCAGGTTTTACGAATTCGCTTTCAATATTTCGATCCCAGAGTTTGACGTTGCCGTATCCTCCTTGATTGAGCATTACTTGCATAAGTACAGCCATATCAAGAATGTTTGAAAAAAGTCCAGCATGCCCAGAAACTCCGCTCATACAGTAGAATGCCTTCTCATCATGAACTTGTCCCTGAAGAACACTGGTTCTGATATTTGGAAAATTTAAAACACCTCCCCTGGTATTACCGGTAAGTTCAGTAGCCGCACAGTCTGACGGTTTAAATCCTTTCTCCAATGGATTATAAACTGTATGCCCAAGTCCTAGCGGGTGATAAATATGTGATTCAACATACTTATCCAAGGGCATTCCTGTAACGTGCTCGACAATAATTCCAAGTAGTATATAGTTCTCATCGCTGTATTTTGGTACTCCGCCTTTAGGTCTGGAAAAAGACAGGGTAGAACATATTATTTTTTCTGTCGTAGTTTTATTCTGAGAATAAAGGGGATGAATAGAGTTGACGCGGGGAGAATCAAAACTATGAGAGTGCCCATATCCTGCCGAATAGGTTAGCAAATCTTTTATAGTTCTATCATCTCTGGATTGTCCATTTTCATCAGTTCCAGTATATAAAGGTAAGTATTTATGAACCGGATCATTAATGTTGATCTTATTCTCATTGACAAGGTGCATTATGGCAAAATTGGTTGAAAACATTTTCGAATTTGATGCCATATCGTACATAGTTATCGGAATGGTTCTTTCTGGCTTTTTCATTAATAGGGTACTGTTTTCGTATTTTCTGGTATAGCCATAGCTGGAGGCTTTTACAATTTTCCCATTTTTAACTATAACAATTGAAGCTCCTGGAAATCCCTTAGTTACGTCTTTTTCTATTAACTCGTCGACTTTTTTAAGCTTTTTAATCGAAAATCCTACATCTTCAGGAGCGCCTTTTTTTAGCACTGGATAGGGAATATTTACAGTTAAACTAGCCCCTGTAGGAATCATATTCTGTATACTAAGAGTATTGTCATTGCCATCATGAATAAAATGATTTACAGTAATATCAAAACTTTTTTCTTTTATCAGTCCGTTTACATCTATTTTTTTGCCATTAATGAATAGATCAAAAGCAGTAACACCTTTGTTTTCAAAATTTATTGTCAATGGCTGGCTAGCATACCACTTGAACATTCTTTTATTGTTTACTAATTTCCGTGAGCTTTGTTTAACATCAGGAAACACTGGGTTGGCAAATTGAGAAATATAAATTTTCTCTTTTGAAGAATATTGCGACGAATCTTCTGCTAGAACTACAGCAGTTAGAATTGATTTTATTAGTAAAAAGTGTACAATTTTTTTTGTAAAATTATTCATTTTAATTTAGCTTAAGACTATTTTCTGACTCTATTTGGTATCACAAAAAACAGATTTGTCAAATGATATATAGAAAGGAAGACCAACATGAATAGATTAGAGAAAATTATTCACAATAACGGCAAAATGCTACGGTTGGGGCTATTAATAATTTTATTTTTCTCTTTATTATTTCTGTTATGTTATCATGGGAACTGTTCACAAAATAGAGAAAAATTAGGGCAGCTGCTGATGCTTGATTTCAGAAACTGGGGAATTGATAAGGAAGGCAAAGAGATTCCTTTTACTGTTTCGAATTCTCAAATAGAAAACATTATAAAAAAATATAATGTTGGCGGAGTAATACTGTTTAGGGAAAACATAGTTGATCCGGCTCAGACAATCACGTTAGTTAGAAGTCTGCAAGCAGCATCTAAAATCCCGCTTCTGATTGGAACTGACCAGGAAGGCGGAATGGTTGCAAGAATTCAGACAGGAACTGATATGCCTGGGAATATGGTACTTGGAGCAACAAGGGATTATAAACTGGCAGAGAAGGTTGCTAAAGCAATAGGAGAAGAACTCTACTGTCAAGGCATTAACTTGGACCTTGCTCCTGATGTAGATGTGAATGTAAACCCCAAAAACCCGGTTATTGGGGTTCGCTCATTCAGCGATAATCCCAAGCTTGTTTCTGATTTTGGCACTGCTTATATGAATGGATTAAAGAATGCATCAGTGCTGAGTTGTATAAAACACTTTCCAGGATATGGTGATACTGCTACAGATCCGCATTTAGGATTGGCAATAGTAAATCATAATTTAAAACAGCTTGAAGAGATTGATCTTTTCCCTTTCAATAGAGCTATAGAGGCCGGAGCTGAAACCGTTATGATTGCTCATGCAATTGTTCCGGCACTTGACAATACGAAAGTAAAATCAATCAAAGATGGCGCAATGATAGGTACCCCCGCGACACTTTCATATCCTATAATTACAAACTTATTACGAAACAAAATGAAATTTAAAGGGTTGATACTTGTAGACGCCATGGATATGAAAGCTATCAGTGACAATTTTGGAGAAGATGATGCCACAATCAAAGCAATTCTGGCCGGTTGTGACGTGGTCCTAATGCCAGTTAGAATATGGAATGAAAAAGAGATTCCAAAGCTTGAGAAATTAATTCTAGCGATGGAAAATGAATATAATAGAAGTACAACTTTCAAAAAAAGAGTAGATGAATCCTACAGAAGAATTATTGAATTCAAGAAAAAGCATAGGCTTGAAACAAACACTTTCGCGACAGGAAATATCCAGGAACATATCGAACGTGCCAAGTCAATCGTAGGCTCAAAAGCTCACAAAGACCTTGAAACCAAAGCTTCTGAAGCAGGTATTACATTACTCAAAAAGAACAATAAAACAGTTCCTTTCAAAATGTGTGATGGCTCAAAAATATTGCTTGTAGATTCCAATTCTCTGAGACTAGCTATTGCAAAAGAAGAAATTGAAAGAGTAGCCAGTTATAACGGTGTAAAAGTGAACATTTCTACTTCAAAAGCTCCTTACAATTCCAAGCCAACTTCTGAGTTGAAAGACAAAATTAAAAATTCGGATTTATGCATAATTCTTACATATAATCTGACAAGTTCTGATAACCTTCCCGAAGCAGTCGCAAAAATGGCAAAGGAGTCCTCAGTCAAATGCGTTTCTGTCTCATGCAGAAACCCCTATGACGCAGCTTACATTCCAGATGCCGGTGCAATTCTTAGTATATACGGAGCAGTAGGGTTTGATCAGACAAATTCCAGGCTGGCTATTTCCACGATCAATCTTATAAATGGAATAAAAACGATCTTTCTAAACAATAAAAATAACAAACCTTTTAACAATCCTATAGGAAAACTCCCTGTAGAAATTCCTTCAAAGGATGGGAAAAATATTCTTTATAAGTATGGAACTGGTTTAAGCTATTGAGCGGTATAAGTATCTATTCTGTTAAACCAGCCTGGGATCCATTTTTGCTCTTGTGTTTTGTTTGGAGAGTTATTGGCTCGTCTCTGTAAAACAAATTTTGCTGATTGTGCAAAGTTTTTTATAATATCAGAGTTATTGTTTGAATCTTTCATGTTTTCAATTACTTGAAGAAGTCCCCAGCCTTGGCCATTATATCGCTCTGATGGATTTGTGCCATTGCCTTTAAAGTTTACATAGTCTATCAATATGTAAAGTCCTGAACTGGAATGGAGCATAGAATTTAATATCTTTTCAACCATTTGTTTTTTTTCTGGAGACGCGGCTTCTTTGATTTTGAGAATAGCTATTTCAAGATTGTTAGCCATAAACTTGGCTTGGAGTGACATTGTGGATTTTAACAGTTTTCTAAGAAAAATCATTTTTTCAGAATCATAATCATTGTAAAACTCATCCCTTGTTTTCCATGGACACGGTTTGTCCGGCTGCAGGAAATCGGGCAGTTCAACTTTGTTCGCCTTAAAAAATGCAAGCACTCTTGGGAATCTCTCTTCGTGAATTCCCTTCTTCCCCTCAGGATACCATATAAAATGGCCAAACCCGAAAGAGCCAAAGTCTTCACCATATTTCCAGTTTGTAAGCAATGCAGGGTTACCGCTGCATTCATTCCAGAAAATCTTCTGCCCTATTTTTTGAAGCTCCACATCGGAAACATCAACAGAAAAAGCAGTGTAACATCCCAATAATCCTAAAAAAAGCAGAAAGACTTTTCTAATTATATGTAAGTTTTTCAAAGAAATAAGGTTATGATAAATTTGATATCAAAACTCTAGTTGACAGGCCAAACTAAAAAACTATGAAAAATGCTCTCTACGACTTTTTCGTGGGAGCGCTAATTATAGTAAAAAAAGCAGATACACCTATCTGCTTTTTTCAATTTTAAAACTTTTTACTTGCTTGCAAAGTAAGCAGTTTTCTTAGTTTCTAGAAGCACTCCAACCTGATCGAAATCAATCGGAGTATATCCTTTTTCTTCTAGCATAGCACAAAACTCAAGCCATGCCTGATGGTTCCAGCAACCCTTATGCTTCTTTACGAAATTCATAATAAGATTAGTGCGGGAAAGCTTTTGGAGGTTTTCAACTTTTTTATCTATAGCCATAATAACTCCTCCTTCTTTTTTAACATTTTATTGTTTAATAATATGCTGACAACGTTCAACCCATACGATGCCAACTGTAATATGACAACATAATTGATTAATGATAACTTATTCTTTAAAAAAAGTCAAGCAACTTTTTTCCTAACTATTCTTCATCATTAAAATCTGGCCCGACAGACTTGGGAAGTTTAAACTGGGACTTCTTCTTTGAAAGAACAGTCAGCCATTCGCCTTTTTCTAAATCAACAACAGTATATTTTGCTTCGTCAGCTTTTCTATCATATCCTATTGTAGTATCAGGAGAAATCACATTGTGCTTATCAATAATGGCATTCCTAATTCTACATCTTTCCCCGATAATTACTCTATCTATCAATATTGAGTTCTTAATATCCGCAAAGCTGTGTACTCTCACAGAATTGAACAATACAGAATCTGTAACAGTAGCTCCTGATACAATACAACCGGCAGAAACTATGGAATTAATAGCCTTGCCGACTCTATCTCCGTCATTGTGTACAAATTTGGCAGGAGGCAAGCCTGCGTTATAATTATAAATAGGCCACTTTTCATTATAGAGATCAAGCTGAGGAGAAGTTGCTCTCAAGTCCATATTAGCTTCAAAATAAGTTTTGAGCCCTCCTATATCTCTCCAATATGCAGTTCCAGATTGCCCGGGAATTTTGTTGTCATGGAAGTTATAAGCAAACAGTCTCCCTTCTTCAACCAATGATGGAAGTATATTCTTTCCAAAGTCATGTTTGCTTTCTGAATTTTTAGCATCTTTTCGCAATAACGATACAATATTTGTAGCATTAAAGATATAGTTTCCCATTGATACAAGAGCCATCTTATCATTGCCTGGAATTGGTTGAGGATTCTGCGGTTTTTCCTGAAATCCTATAATTTTCCAATCTTTATCAATCTGTATCACCCCGAATTCGGTGGCTTCTTCAATCGGAACTGGAATTGCAGCAACTGTGGCAATGGCGTTTTTTACATCATGGTAGTCTATCATCTGGCTAATATCCATCCTGTAAATATGATCTCCTCCAAATATAGCTACAATCTCAGGTGAAAAATCCTCAATGAGATGAAGATTCTGATGAATAGCATCAGCAGTACCGGAATACCAATGCCTATCTTCCGTTTGCATTTGTGCAGGTACCGGGATAATGAAATTTCCCGAACCAAATTTTGAAGATGTATTCCACCCTCCGATTATGTGCTCAGTAAGACTTTGGGATTTAAACTGAGTTATGATAAATACACTTGATATTCCGCTATTTACAAAATTACTCAACACGAAGTCTATTATCCTGTACTTGCCTCCAAATGGAACAGCTGGCTTAGCCCTATGCTTAGTTAATGGATACAATCTTGTTCCTTCCCCGCCTGCAAGGATCATTCCCAACACACTCTTTCTCATTGAAAAGCTCCCACTTCTTGATAACAATTAAATAAATAACGATACTTTTTCTACAAGAACTTCTTTAAGTTGAGTATATAAATAATTATATTTATTTCAACGAATCAGATAAAGAAATAAAAACAAAAAGCTCAAAAAAAACAAGATAATTGCAAAGTTACAATATGAATCTTGTATGGATAACTAGTGAAGCAGCTCCTTACGCAAAAACAGGTGGCCTTGCCGATGTTTGTGGAGCTTTACCTAAAACTTTGGCTGAAATAGGACATAAGGTATCTGTTATCATGCCTTATTATCCTGAATTAATGAAAGAGCTTACAACAGAAACAAAAGTAAAAAGAGAGCTTCTAGGAGTTCCTTTCGGCTGGTCTACAGAATGGGCACAAATAAAAGAACACTATATCAATAAAAACCTTTCGTTTTATTTCATTGAATATAATTTATACTTTGACAGGCCAACATTATATGACTATAATGGAACAGAATATGGGGACAATGCTTCAAGATTTGTATTCTTCTCACGAGCTGCAATGCAGGCAATTCTAGCATTGAAACTCAGACCAAATATCATCCATACACATGATTGGCCGTCAGCTCTATGCAATGTGTATTTGAGAACACCGCTTTATTGGGATTTTGATAATTTCAAACAATGCAAATCTGTTTTAACAATTCATAACATCGGATATCAGGGAGTATTCAACAAGTCAAATCTATTCCTGACAGGTTTGGGATGGGAATATTTTAACTACACATGTCTTGAATATTACGATCAGCTAAATTTCCTGAAAGCAGGAATACTCACTGCAGACATGGTCAATACTGTCAGTCCGACTTATGCACATGAAATCATGAGACCTGAATATGGCTTTACTCTAGAAGGGGCTCTTCACCATGTAAATTATAGGAGAAAACTTCGCGGCATTCTAAACGGTATGGATATCAATGAATGGAATCCAGCAACTGACCGTTTTATCCCTGTTAACTATGACAAAGACAATATGGCAGGCAAAAAAGTATGTAAACAGGCTTTACAGAAAGAAGCTGGATTACCATTAAAACCCAGAACTCCTATTTTCGGTATAGTATCAAGACTGGCCTTTCAGAAAGGAATTGATGTGTTTGCTGGAAGTATAGAAGATTTGCTCTATCATGATAATATTCAAGTAATAATTTTAGGTAAAGGAGATTATGGTCTTGAAGGATATCTATCAAGTCTTAATAGCAAATATCCTAAAAAATTTTCCGTTTATATAGGTTTTAACAATGCACTTTCACATTTGATAGAGGCAGGAAGCGATTTTTTTGTAATGCCGTCTAGATATGAACCATGCGGTCTCAATCAGATGTATAGTATGAGATATGGAACAGTTCCTGTCGCAAGAGGCACGGGCGGGCTCGAAGATACAGTCATAAATTATTCTTATGAAAGTCTAGAAAAAGCAACAGGTTTTAAGTTTTACGATCTTACCGGAGATGCGTTGCGGAATACCTTGCGCTGGGCAGTTAGAATCTATAGAGAAGAAACTGGAAATTTTCGCAAAATCATCTATAATGGTATGGCAACTGATTTTTCATGGAACAAGACAGCCAGCGAATACGAAAAAATGTACGAAGACACTTTCAAATAAAACAACATGATTTTATATGTTAAAACTTTTTCTTCTCAGGCATGCTAAATCAAGCAGAAAGGATTTACTTTTGGATGATTTTCACCGGCCTCTCAAGAAAAAAGGGGTAAAAGAAGTTTCCTTCGTAGGTGGTGTCTATAAAAAACTTTATGCCAGACCTGACACAATTATTTCCAGTCCCGCAAAAAGAGCGTTTGAGACAGCTCAGCTGTTTGCGAAAGAAATAGATTATTCGTTAAATAAGATAACGCTGGAAAAAAAAATATACGAAGCGGCACCGGAAAAACTTTTAAAAGTATTGAGAAATATAAGTGATGAATATAAAAACGTAGTCATAGTTGGGCATAATCCCGGGTTTACCGACCTGGCAAATCGCATTATTGATGGGGCTGACATTGACAATATTCCTACATGTGGGCTTGTCGGTATTGAATTTGATACTAAAAATTGGGGAAAAATAGAAGAAAAATCAGGAACCCTTTTCTGTTTTGAATATCCGAAAGAAAATACGTGAAAAAATGAACTCTTTTCTGCTGCTTTAAAGAGATAATAAAAGTATATCCAGCGGCGTATGTAACTGGATGCAAGTTTCGGTTTTTTTCATGATATTATTTGCAACTTTTCAAAGTTAATTTATGTTTATCGGTTCTTTTGTCTGAAGATTGTATTCGGTAAATTTCATTACAAGACGTTAGAAATAATTAAGATGTTCGAAGACCTTCCGACCTTCTTATGTCTTTAGTATTATAACATTTTTAAGTTAAATTAAATGTAGAAATTATCATAGGAGAATAATATGCACGCAGTAATAGCTACTGGCGGAAAGCAGTACAGAGTGGAGCCGGAAGCAATAATAGATGTTGAACTTCTTGGTGGTAAAGCTGGGGAGAAAATTGAGTTTAATGAAGTCCTCGCAATTGGAGAAGGTAATGACCTTAAAATTGGCAATCCTACAGTTAAAGGCGCAAAAGTAGAAGGCGAAATTGTTAAACACTTTCGCGACAAAAAACTGATTGCTTTCAAGTTCAAAAGACGTAAAGGATACCACAAAACAAAAGGGCACAGACAGGATCTCTGCAAAGTGAAAATATTAAAGATAATAGCTTAATATTATAAAATATTTTTTATTTGCCGAATATAAAAAAGCATCTTCTGCACATTAATCAAAAAAAATCATAGATCAGCCTCGGTTTTAGAACCAGGGAGATTATAGATTTTGAGAGAAAAATATTCATCATCTCTAAATTCGGAACAAATTCCAATTCCAAAATTAAAAAATAGAAAAAATTTTCATAGCAAATGCTACTGCGTGCTGCCCGAATATAAAGAGTTGGCTGAACGAGAGAAACAGTAGCGCAAATATCCCGAACATAATTCCGTTTCTGAGCTCACGGTTTATTCTTGTTATTTTGGGAACAAAAGTAAGCAGAGCTGTCCATCCATCAAGAGGCGGAACAGGAATAAGATTAAATACGAATAATACAAAATTTAATAACCCGCCAATATAGAAAAGTTGTAACAAAAGAGGGTACATATACCACCCTGATTTCCCTGAAACAAGTGTTCCCCCATAGCAAAAGGCAAGAAATAGAATGAAATTAGTAATTGGCCCTGCTAATGCCACTATAGCCGGGCTGTAGCGTTTTTTCAGATTCGTATAATTTACCGGAACTGCTCCCCATGTGATTCCCACTAGAAGAAGGGCTATTATGGATACAATACCCATTTGTCTTGCCGGATTGAATAAATAACCACTGCGGTATGCCGTATCATCTCCTTGTAAATATGCTGCCAGGACATGTGCCGCTTCATGCAGCCATACCGACAGAATTACAAGAGATATCCACAGTATATATAGCGACGGACTTGTGAATAAAATCTGAATAAATAACATTTTGCTGCCTATTGTTAAATTTTGTAAACTCCCAAGTAAAAATAATTATATAATAAAAGCCTCAATTATTTGATATGCAGGTAATTCATAAGGATGCGATCGTTTTAATTCTCTTATTACGTCATTAAGAACAGATTCTTCGCAAATTGTTTCTATCTTGTATTCTTTTACCTGTTCTATTTTGGATAACGTACCTATAAAAGGATTGCTGCCTTCTAGCGGTCTGAACTGCCCTGTTCCTAAAGTTTCCCAAGAACAACAGTCATAGTTCCCCATAACTCCTGCTCCAGCTTTAAACACAGCAGTTTTTACGGCATTAAGGTGTGTTTCAGGCACATAAAATTCTAGTTTGTAGATTTTTTTCATAATTTTTTCAAAGAAAACATCATAATTTGTTATAGATATTTTTAAACTCAATTTTTTACTTGTATATTTTATGGTATCTTTTAATAGAATTCTTGTTTTCTTTGAAAAAATTAAAGGATATTTTTTGAAAAATTTATACGCTAAAAAAATTGAAATTGGAAGATGTTTTATAATTTTGTACTGGACAGAGATGCCTGAATTCAAACTTATAAAGATAGATTTTTTTGATAAGGCAAAAATTGGTTTAAAAAAAGACAAAATTTTTAATTTCTGCCGCAAGGAAAATAAGAGAATAAGAGAACTGGGAAATTCAATCGTTGACTATTTTAAAAAGAGAAAACCGTTAAAGTTTAATTTACAGGATTTCGATTTTAGCGGATGTTCTAAGTTTTCAAAACAGGTTCTTATCGCCCTAACAAAAATTCCTTTTGGCAAGATTACTACATACAAAAGACTCGCTGAGCTTGCCGGATTTCCTAAAGCTTGCAGAGCTGTTGGATCTGTGATGGCAAAAAATCCATTTCCGCTGTTAATTCCTTGCCATAGGGTTATTAGAACCGATCTTAGCATTGGTAAGTTTGGTCCAGGCAGTGAACTGAAAAGATTCCTTTTATGCCATGAGATTTCCGAAAAAGCTTTTGACGAACATACTTTAAAGGATAGAAAAATTTACAATTTGTATAAAGTTTGAGGGTAAAGAAAAAAACAAAGGGATAATGTTTTTCAACACAATAAACCAAACCACGAAAAACAATGACAAATTACATAGAAGAAAATCTTGAGTATATTAGGCAAGAGATAACAAAAGTAGAGCAAGCAGCAGGTATACCGTTAGGGTCAGTAAAACTTTTGGCAGTAAGCAAAACCTTTTCGCCTGAAGATATTCTTGTCGCATACAATAGTGGACAGCGAATATTTGGAGAAAATAAAGTTCAGGAACTTGAAGAAAAAGTCCCAAAACTTCCCAAAGATATCGAATGGCATCTTATTGGGCACCTCCAGAGCAATAAAGTCGTAAAAGCTGTAGAGTTGGCCGAATACATTCACTCAGTTGATTCAGAAATACTAGTCAGCAAAATAAACAGAATGGCAAACGAAAAAAACAAAAAACCTAAGATACTTCTAGAAGTAAACATATCGGGAGAGAGCAGCAAATTCGGACTTCATATTAAAGATGTTGAGAGCTGCGTTGCTACAGCTTTAAAATGTCACAATTTAGAACTTGTCGGGCTGATGACTATGGCCCCGTATGAAGCTAAAAAAACAGAACTTAATCGTATATTTTTTACTTTACGGATTGAGCGAAACAGACTTGAACAGAAATTCGGAATAAAACTACCGGAACTGTCTATGGGAATGTCGTCAGACTTTAAAATGGCAATAGCAAATGGTTCAACAATAGTCAGAATAGGAACACTAATATTCGGAGGCAGAAATTTAGCATGAAACATATAGTAACTGACATGGGCGGAGTCATAATTGATCTATATTGGATAGAATTTGTCCAAAGGATAGACGGAAAAAATTATGAACTTGACGAGTTGATACAAATGTGGCATAAAGGTAAATCAACACATGAGTACGACACAGGAAAACAGAAAGATTTCGATGAATTCATAAGTCAGTTTTTGATAGAGTTTAATGTAAAAATTCCGCACAATGAGATGAAAAAATATTTTATGAATGTAGCAGGGGCACCCAAGGATGGGTTTTTTGAAATATTTGAGGAGTTTAAAAGCAAAGGGTATGTTTTATCTGTTTTCTCAAATACCAATCCAGCTCATGCTAATTTTCTAAATGAAAAATATGACTTGTTTAGATTGTTTGATAATAAATTTCTTTCGTATGAAACTGGTTACGTGAAACCTAAAAAGCAAGCTTATAAATATGTAATAAAAAAACTTAACGCCAAACCATCGGACATATACTTTTTTGATGATGCGAGTATCAATGTTAAGGCTGCAATTTCAGTTGGACTTAATGCATTCCGGGTAACATCGCCTCAAGAGATTTACAGTATTATGGGCAAAATGTGAGTATATGAAAAACTAATACTCACGGATTTTAGGTTATTTCTTGCCAGACGTGGACAAATGCAGTAACTTAATATCAAAATAATGTTATTATTGATATTCAACGCTTTTTTACATTAAGCAATGGAGAACTTCAATTATGAGCGTAAATTTTGAAAACCTTATATTAAAAGCGATAGAGTCTGATAGCGAGAAAGAGCTAGATGATATTCTTAATTTACTTGAGAATGAAAAGGTAACACACCCTATAAAGGAATCTATTTCTCTTCTAATTGACAATTGGCAGGAAACCCCGGAAAAGCAGCCGAATACAACACATTTTATTATAGAACTTTCCAGATTTTTCAGGGGAAATGACTTCCCAGAACTTAGAACAGCCATTGCATTTGCTATAAAACGTCTTCTGCCTGCAAATATTAACAAGACTGCTGCAATAAAAGTGTTAGGGGTAAAAAATAAAGAAATATCGCTTTCAAAAGTTTATACACGGTACAATTACCTCAGTAAACTTCAAAGCGGACAGATATTTCATAATAATCTTTCAAAAACATGGGGAATTGTTGGAGAAATTGACTGGAGAATCGGAACAATAGCTCTTTTTAACTTTAACGGGACTTTTTTGCAAGATATAGAGCTCGAGTCGTTTTTTGACAACTCCTGTCTTTTTAAAAACATCGAGGAAATAAAACAACTGCAAAAAATTAAAATTGAACCTGAAAAGAATGAAATTACTGCGATTCTGAAAGAAAATTCAGTTGCTACGCTGGATGATAATAAGTTAAAAAATATTCTCCTTCAGGATTAAAAGAATATTTACTCTGGGCTGAATGCATTTGTTTACAGATAGACCACTATTTGAAGGAAGAAATTAACCTTCTTATACCTGCCAACGAACGAATTCGAGAAATAGTTTGGCCTGAAAAAGTTGAAGAAAATGACAAAATATGCATTGGAATATGGACGCAACTAAAAGCCCTTAGCCTTTCATCATGGATAAAATATACTGAAGAGGTAAAAGGTATGGAATACCTGAAACAAATACTGAACTACCTGCCTTGGAAAGTATGGCCTGTTCTTACCAGCAAATTAAGCACTACTTTTGTCGAATCAATTATAGAAGAAACAAACAAAATAACCAGTCCGGAAATGCTTCTGTGGATGTGGAAAAATAAAACAAAAATCAGTGCAGAAGCACTTAATAAACTAAACTATGCCGCGGTAATTCCTGCAATATACAAATCAAAATCTGGAGCACTCTGGAAAATAGCTCCCAAAGAGCTAAAAAAGCTGCTACTGGAAGACCCTGAATTTCAAAAATTAATCTTAAAAGATGAATCGGAAGATGAGATTATGACATTTCTGGAATTTCTGAACAATGCTCCAACTCTTACTCTCCATGACAGGCAGACATTGATAGTAAAACTATCAAGGTTGTCAAACAAAATAAGATATATTTTGCAGACTGATAAGGTAAAGTTTCTTATTGCCAGCAAGCGACAAAAACCGGAAGATATTACAAAAAGTGAGACTTTCATAACATCATTTAAATCGTATAACGAAAAAATAGCGGAACTGCAGGATATTATAAGCCGTCAAATTCCTGAAAATACTGAAGCGATTGCTGCAGCTAGAGCGCATGGAGACCTTAGAGAAAACGCAGAATTCGCAGCAGCAAAAGAGAGACAGAAATTTCTGAACGAATACAGAATATTACTGGAATCAAAAATTGCAATAACAAGACCCACCGATTTTTCTGAGATCCAGATCAAGGGCACGGTGGTCGTCGGATCAACTGTAACTATTGAATACGAAGATAAAACCTCAGAAACGTTCCATATCTTAGGGGCATGGGACAGTAACCCCACACAAAAATATGTTTCCTATGAAACTGATCTCGGTCAAACCATTATAGGTCGGAAAATCAATGATTCTATAAATTTGCCGGGAAATAAAACATGTAGAATAACCAAAATTGAACCTTTGTCAAAAGATATTATCAATGAGCTTAAAGGGAACTGAATAATTTTACTGTTCTGAATATAGTAGGTTTATTCGCGTATAAACGCCAATAAGCCAGGAGAAACATATAATGTAAGCTAAGGGTATTTGTGAATATAAAAATAGTATTACTTGTTATTTTAACATTATGCGGCCTCTGTAATTGTGTAGAGAACGCCATTAATCAAAATCAAACAAGTTTAAAGATTGCCCAATTAAAACTCCTGACCCCCGAACAAAATCCTCGCAAAGCGTTATTGGATTTACTTGAGCTTTGCAATATAAAACATGATGGATCCGTAAAAGACATAATCGAAAAAACTCAACATGCTTGGCTATGTACTCCTGGTACTGAGCGCTGGCAGCCTGATTCTCCTGAAAAGATATCTCTATTAATAGTATTACCCAGCCTTGAAAAGCTTGGCATGCTACAAGAAGTAACTCCATCACACAAAGAATATGATTATGTGTTAATTTTTGGAGCAGCAACCGGTCGTGTACGCGACCGATTAACATATCTTATTCATCTTTGGGATCAAGGAACTCGTTTTAAAAAAATTGTATTATTGGGAAGTGAAAGACCACTTGATCCTACTGTTGATTCAGAAGCCATGCTTAAAAACATTCCACAATATGGATTGCCGACACGTAAAAACTGGCAGATACCAGCAGTACTTCCTAAAACAGAAAGTGCGATGATGCGCATGATTTTTGATCAAGTTGAAATACCTGATGACATGAAAAAATGTCCACTTATAGTGGTTAATTCTCCTCAGGTAACAATGCCTGATGGAAAAATCCGTCGAGCGACAACAGCAGATACTGTTATTGATTGGCTTAAAATGAATCCGCAGCCTGGTTCATGTCTTTTTATTTCAAATCAGCCTTATGTAGGATATCAACATGCAATTGTCTTATTTCTGCTGCCGCAAAGTTTTACCATCGATACGGCGGGCTCAGGTGTTAGAGACGTGTCGACACTTGCTGTCAATGTTTGCCTTGATACCTTAGCTCGCTGGCTCTACCAAGAGTATAATAAAACACCCAAATGTTTGTATTGATAATAGATGCTGTACATAGATATATTTCTCTTCAATTTTGCAAAGGCGGTCCATGTCCTGGTTTATTCGAATATAACAGCCAGTAAGCTACAGGAATTACAAATAAAGTAAACAGTGTTGATGCGAACAGTCCGAAAATTAGAGCCCAAGCCAAACCCGAAAAAATAGGATCAATGATAATCGGGACAGCGCCAAGCATTGCTGCGCCTGTAGTCAGAAGAATCGGGCGGAGTCTGACAACGCGACTTTCCATTATTGCGTTAAAGAGCGTGTTCCCACGTGCAAGAGATAAATGGATAAAATCAACCAGAATGATTGAGTCACGAGTTACAATGCCCGATAGAGCTATCATTCCAATCATACCTGTAGCTGTAAAATAGATTGGATTAATATATCCTCCAATATGCTGTACGCCTATCAGGTTAAGTATCCAGAATCCCGGCATTATCCCTAAAATAGTCAGAGGGATTGCAAGCATTATAATTATTGGTATTCTAAAGGAACCGGTTTGAACAATCAACAAAATATATATGCCTATGATAGCGGCGGCAAAAGCAAGCCCCAGATCGCGGAATACATCAAGTGTAATTTCCCATTCTCCCTCCCCGGAAAATATTACGTCTATACCTTCAGGAACAGCCCATTTTATTCCGCTGCCGTTCGTGAAGAAAGTTCGTTTGTTTACAGGTACAACCTTAGAGGCACTTACTAATCCATTCCCTATCTGTTTTTTTTCGCCTTTGATTTGACTGTCAAACTTTACTCTATCACTCTGAATGTCTGTTACTATTTCAGCCGGAGTTCTTCCGACAGATTCTGCAAATACATAAGAGACTGGCTGAAGATTTTTGTGGTATATTTGTTGATCTACTACTGACTTTTTCCATTCTCCTATTTCGGATAAGGGAACAATTTGTCCGGTTTTGCTTTTTATGTAAATTCTGGAAATATCCGAAATGTTTGAACGTTGAGCTTCAGGAAGCCTTAATTCTATTTTCAGGGGATTGCGTTCTGTTTGAGAATGAACTATATCTACGGCCGCACCGGAAATAGTTGTTTTTATAGTATCAGCGATATTTTTTGCACTGATTCCTTGTAGAGCGGCTTTCTCATTATCAGGAACAAAAATTAATTTTTCCTTTGGGACCTCTCTGATAGTGTCAATATCCGAAACTCCTGGCTCCACGACAAACCTTGCTTTTATAGTATCAGCAGCAGATAATAGCTTTTCATAATCGTCCTCAGGCTGCCCATAAACTTCAGCAACAATACTTGATATAACAGGTGGTCCCGGAGGAGTTTCCACTATTTTCATTCTTGCTTTGTGCTTATCTGCTATAGTCTGGAGGGCATTTCGCATGCGTAACGCAATCGCATGGCTTTGTAGTCTGCGGCTACTTTTATCCACAAGATTGATTCTGATTTCTGCCATGTTTTCCTGATTCCGAAGATAGTAGTGTCTTACAAGTCCGTTAAAATCCATAGGCGAAGGTATTCCGGCATAGCTAATATAGTCGACAACCTCGGGGGCCATAGAGAAATACGCTTCAAAATCCCGTAAAGCAACATCTGTTCTTTCAAGAGTAGTTCCTTCATCAAAATTTAGTACTAACTGAAGTTCATTCTTATTGTTGTAGGGAAGCATCTTTAACGGGACCCAACGGACTATCGCTAAACTTATCGCACCAAGCGTTAATACAATTATCCCCACGAGAAAAAGCCAGGAATTGAATTTTTTTCGTAATAGAGGCTCCATTAAAGGATAGAAGAATTTATAAAGCTTGGTTGTTTTAACATCATTGATCTTGTGATCATCATGTGACAAGTCCGCAGATAATTCTATGGTATTTTTTGAGTATTTCCGTTTTAACATGTGATATGCAAACCATGGAGTTATTGTAAAAGATACAAGCATTGACATTGCCATTGTAACAGGAATATTAAGAGCCATAGGGCGCATATAAGGTCCCATCATTCCAGTAATAAAAAACATTGGAATAAAGCTGACAATAACAGCCAATGTGGCAATAATAAGCGGCGGACGTATTTCTGAAACAGCTTTAAGTACTGTACCTAATGAGGCCTTTTTCTCAATTGTGAAATGTCTTGAAATATTCTCCACGTCAACTATAGGGTCGTCCACAAGAAGTCCCAATGAGAGGATTAATGCAAAAAGAGTTACTCTGTTAATTGTAAAACCAAGCAGCATGTTTATTCCCAATGCCAACCCGAAAACAACCGGAATTGCCAGTGCTACTACCATTGCCTCGCGCCAACCCAACCCCAGTGTTAAAAGTGCAATAATTATTATAACTGCCGCTATCAGAGCCCATATCAGCTCGTCAACCTTCTCATTTGCGGTCAGCCCGTAGTTCCGCGTAATAACCAGATTCATATCATCCGGAACAATAGTCATTTTTAAATTGCCTGCATAGCGGAGAATTTTATCAGCGACCCAAACTGCATTGCTTCCTTTCTTTTTTGCTACCGCAATAGTTACTGCAGAAAAAGAACCATTTTCAGCTGGAACTCTTTTTGCTTCCCCAACACTTGAACCAGGAGCATCAGCGTGCTTAATAAAGTTTTTTGCAGTACCCCAGCCATGCCTGACATAACTGCTGATTTCTTCAGGGCCGTCAACAATCGCAGCAACATCTTTGAGAAATACCGGCCGGCCATCGTATACTGTAATAACAAGATCGTTTAACTGGCGGGCATCTTTTATCGTATTTCCTGCCGCAATATTTATCAGCTTATCGTTGTTCCGGAAATCTCCAGCTGTTATTTGTAAGTTAAAGGATTTAATAGAGTTTTCTATGTCTAAAGGAGAAACATGGTACGCTGCCATGCGGTCACTGTCCATATATACTTGTATCACGCGCGCACTGCCTCCGACAACATAAGCTCTTGAAACATTTTTTATTCCGGAAAGTTTCTGGGAAATTTCTTCGGCTACTCTGCGTAATGACATGTAATCAGAAGTTTTTGAGGTTAATGTCAATGTCACAATAGGAACGTCGTCTATTTCTACGGGTTTGATTACCCATCCCGTAACTCCTGGCGGAACAATATCAAGATTTTCATCTATCGTTTTGTAAAGCTTTACAAGGCTTCGTTCCCTGTCCTCTCCTACATAATATCTGACAGTTATTATCGCCTGATTTTCCCTGCTCATAGAATAGACATATTCAACACCGTCTATCTGATAAAGAATCTTTTCCAGCGGCGTGGAAACAAGCTGTTCCACTTCAGAAGCTGTATGTCCAGGGAAATTAACATATATGTCCGCAAGAGGAACAATGATTTGAGGATCCTCTTCTCTGGGAGTAAAAAGTACGGCAACTATGCCAATAACAATTTAAACAAGGATTAAAACAATGGAAAGATTGGAAGTAAGGAAAACTTTTACTATCTTATCTGTAAAGCGGGACTTTTCACGATTTAGTCTGGAGTCATTTTCCATTCTTACCTACTACTTAGAATTAGTGGAAACAGGAACTACAACTTTCTCGCCTTCACTCAATCCCGATAAAACTTCAATGTCTTTTCCGAATTTCCTGCCAGTTCTTATATTCCTTCGAATAGACGAACCATCTTTAACAACATCTACCAACTGCAACTGTCCTACACTTTTTACTGCTTTATCTGGTATCACAAGAACATTTTCATTTTCTAAAGGAATAATAACCCGCCCAAACATTCCGCTGTAAATACCGGGTGGGCAGGGACCTATTACTTTTACTTGAAAAGATCTGCTGGATGTATTTGATTCAGGCACTATTTCGCTAACTGTACCTGAGCATATCTTATTTAAAGCATCAATCTGAACATCTATATGCTGTCCTACTTTAAGCTTGTATGTAAGGGATTCTCTTACGCTAGCAATAAGCTGCATTTTTTTCTGATCGTACAATTTTAGTAATGTTTGTCCAGGCATGACAGTGTTTCCAACTTCGACTTCTTTATCAATTACGATACCATCAATAGGCGAAGATATCGTAGCGTAATCCAGTTGAGCTTGTGCTTCTTTGACTGCAGCTTGCGCCATTTTCAGTTCCGCCTCAGCAGATTTGAGTCTTGTAGATGCATTTTCATAGTCCTGTTTGCTTATTGCTGTAGTTTTTACCAATTTGCCCGCTCTTTTTTCATTTTTTACTGCCTGATCTTTTGCGGTTTCAGCTAATATCACATTTGACGTAGCCTGCTGAAGTTTTGAGCGCAAGTCTAAATCATAAAGTCGTAAAAGGATATCTCCTTTCTTTACTATCTGGCCGGCCTTCACATTGATTTCGGTAATCCTTGCTAACAGCTTGGATGAAATTGTAACTTCGTGTACAGACTGGACTGTGCCAACAGCAATTTCGTTTACTGGTACTTTTAATAAACGAACAGTTGCCAGGCTGGCAGTATATTTTTGAATTATTTGGTTAGGTACTGCTTCTGGAATTTTTGGAGAAAATACCCCTAAAAGCCATAAAAGCAAAAAAAGGATTACGACAAATGTTATCAGAAAAAGCAAAAATTTCTTTTTAAATATCATAAAAAACATTGCTATGATGTTTTTTCATTACCAGTTTTCACTTAACAACTCGAAATGAGCTTGAGGATGCAAACAGGCCGGACAAGATTCAGGAGCAACATCACCTGTATGAATATATCCACAGTTTCTACACTTCCAAACAACACTGTTTTGTTTTTTGAAAACTTCATTTTTAAGAACATTTGAAAGAAGTCCAAGATAACGTTTTTCATGCTGCTTTTCAGATACAGAAATAGCTTCAAAAGCCTTTGCTATGTCTTCGAAACCTTCATCTCTTGCAGTTTTTGCAAACCCCGGATACAACATTGACCATTCTTCTTTTTCTCCAGCTGCTGCTGCCTTGAGATTTTCAGCTGTGGTTCCAATCTTACCTGCAGGAAAACTTGCCGTAATTTCTACTTCTCTACCTTCAAGAAACTTAAAGAACCTTTTCGCGTGTTCCCTTTCCTGATTAGCAGTCTCTTCAAATATGTCAGCAATCTGTATAAATCCTTCTTTTTTAGCAACTGAAGAAAAATAGGTATATCTGTTCCTTGCTTGACTTTCTCCTGCGAATGCTTTAAGAAGATTCTGTTCCGTTTTTGTTCCCTTTATGCTACCCATACATTTCTCCTACTTTTTTGCGCAACCTTTTATGGCTGTCCTGATGACGAATCCGGCATTCATTCCAGCAATAAGGTTTATTGCTTCTTTTATTGATTGATCTGAAATTCCTGCTTTTTTTGCAGTTTCAATTCTTACGGATGTACAATCCGGGCAACCTTTTGTAGCAGCAACAGCCAAGCCAATTAGATGTCGCTCTCTTTCAGTTAATTCGCCTTCAAATTTACTGCCGAAAACCGGATCACCAGCTTCTGTTTGAGCTTTGATTAAAGAAAAATCTGAATAATCCATGATTCTATCCTTAGGCTTTATTTTTTCAGTATTGTTTCCAGATAATTAAACAGTACTGTCCCTGCGCTTTCGTTATATGAATAGAGTTCTTTTGCTGTTGCAGTAATTTGGTCGCCATTTAAACGGTTAACTATACAGCTGCAGATCATCGCAAACTTTGAAAATCCCCAATGGTTAAGGAATCCAGCCATCATGGCTCCTTCCATTTCAATGTTGCGGACACCATTTTCATGAATCCATTTTAGCCATGCCATTTTGGTTTCCGGTGTTTCCAGGCAGATTGCGCCGTCCAGACGGAATTGTTCCAGGAAAAATTCATTACCTGCTACTGTCTTTCCCAAAACTACATTTATCCAGCTGTTTTTGTTAGCATTAATAATAGCTTGAGCAATGTCTTGAGGAAAGGTACTATTAAACCAATGTTCGCCAATCCCTCCATTTAACACTCTGTATGGCTTCAAATCAGCCATTAGTCCTTCTGTGGTAACAATAACTCCGCCTCCATCTACTCCGACTCCGCCACTTGTTCCAACTCGGCACCAGAAAATCTTATCCATTTCCTTAATATCTCCGGCTTTCAGGAAATATACCATGCGCATCAATTCCTGGAAACAGATAGCTGCACTTGGCATTCCCATGCCGTGAGAAGCAAATAGTACTCCGTCGCAATAACGTGTAACAAAACGTTCTTCTTTGGGAAGGGCGTAAATTTTTTTATTATTCCGGCTTTTGCTCCATTTTTCCACGAATTCAACAATACGCTTACCGGAGCCAGCTAATACTATAACCTTGACATCTCTGAAATTGTTCAAAATAGAATCATTACTGTCTACTCCAAAATGATAATAAATATCTGGATAGTTTCCTTCTAACACACCATCGAGAAAAGCTGTATTTATATTTTCTTTGTTCATTAGAAAAATTCCTTTTGAAAAACAAAAAGCTCTGAAACTCAGAGCTTTTTATTTTAAGAGAAAATTCAAGGCTTACTTACTTGCCTATTGGACACTTCAAGCTGTCAAAAGATTTTTTATTGATGAACTTCGTGAGATTTGTGCCGTCGTTGTCTTTAGCTCTTACAGCATAACGTTCCTGTACGCCTTTTGTTGTTTTTTTCTTGTAAACGACTTTGTGACATTTCCCTTCGTCTACAGTTACAGAGGCACGTTTTTTTACGTTGTAAAATTTTACAGCTGCCATTTTTCCACCCTTTCTTTAGTTTTTGTTAATAATTGAGCGTAAACCAGCTTCTGTTTGCTAATATTATGACAATAATAGCTAAAGTCAACAAGTTTTTTTAATATTTTTTGCAACTTATTTTGATTTATATACAATTTTACCTTGGAAATGCAACCGAAAAATTGATGATAAATTGTGAGAATGATATTGATTTTTTTGAATCAAGTGTAATACTTAAAATTTATAAAGTAGTAAAAAAGTAAAAATTTTTAACCAAAGAAAGTTGAAGGAAATATATTATGGAACGAGTAAAATCTCTGATAGTTAAGCTGTTTTTATGTGCAGTAATAGTCGTTAGTTCAGCAAATTATGCAAATGCCGGTTTTATGCAAGGCTGGATGAAGCCGTTTAAAGGGCCAGGTCAAAACATATCTCTTCTAATAGTGACAGGCAACTATTCAAAGTCAAGGATATTGGCGGAGCTTATTCAAAAATACAATGGCCAGCCTATACTTCTTGTTCCTTTTGCCAGTGCTAATAGCAGTCAGGATATTTTCTTCGTTCCTCCGCAAAAAAGCGGCAAAGCGTTAAAGGTTCCATATACTGAGATGACAAATTTCATTAATTTTATTAATCCAAAGATGGTACTTGTTCTTGGCGGTCCGGATTATGTTCCGGATGCTTATTATAAAATGATTCCAGATAATAGACCAATAGTTAGAGTGACCGGAGCTGATTGGTATAAAAATGCTGAGACTGTTGGTTCACTGTTAAATCTTTCTAATGTTCCTGGTGATTACAAGAAGCTTTTGGAACAGCTTCAGAGTGACACAAACTATCAGAGAGTTGCTCCTCGGGGACCAGAACACGTAGCTCAGCCTGTTGTAGAAGCTCCAGTTGTTGAAAAGCCGATAATAGAAGTTGCACCTCCACCTGTTGAAAAACCAAAAGTGATTGATGCTTCTCAAAAATAATATTTAGCGGTTTAGTATGAACATTTCAGCCCCTGTTAAAGAAGGGGCTTTTTAATTGGTATTGATTATGTGTTTTAATAATATCTTCAAATGTAGTTTGAAATATTGTTTGAGGGAACCTCTATATTTTGTTGTACTAATTTTATCTTTGATGCTGATTGGGTTATTTCCTCTATTAGCCGTTTTTACCTTCAATGAACAGATAAAAATGGTTTTTGACGGTTCAATGGCGCTTATATTGACCTTTTCATTTCTGCTTGCAATATTGCTTGTCGATAGCCTTGTCTATAAGGAAATTTCCAGCGGAAATATTATGGTCTTGCTGTCGAAACCTGTTAAGCAGCATGTTTTTTTATTAGGCAAATTAACCGGACTGTTTTTTTCTTTGTTTATTTATATTCTGATTTGCTGTATTGCGACCTTTATTTCTTGTTATATTGCTGTTGATCAGTTTAATCCTAATCTTTCAGTGTTTTATATTTATTACACTTTAATATTTGTTGCTTCTGGATTTGGTCTGCTAAAAAATTTTTTACGCGGAACATCCTTCATTCCTGGAGCTGTAATTATGATTTTGTTTCTCCTTGGATTGCAGCTCAGTTATTTATTTATTGAGAGTCCTGATTTTTTTGCTAACAATGGATTTAATCTGTTTACACTGGTAAAGGCTATGATTCTGATACTACCGGCTGTTTGTATCATGGGTACAGTTTCAGTTTTTGTATCAACTCGATTTGGACTAACGGTTAATATAATAATCTGTTTTTCAATATTTATTTTGGGACTTATTTCAGATTATTTGTTCGGAGAATATATTAGAAATGGCAGCATATTTTTCAGCTTTTTATATGCCTTGATTCCGAACTGGCAGTTTTTTTGGGTAGTAGATGCGGCTGTTTCCGGTCCGAATATTTCCTTTTCTTATTTATTATGGTGTTTTGCTTATAGTATACTTTATGTTGTGTTTTGCAGCTGTTTGGCATTTATTTCCTTGGGGGGAATAGAACTGGCCAAATTTAGAGAAGAATGAAAAACGAAAAGTAAATAGTAAATGTCAGGAAAACGAAATAAAAATCTTTTCAGTGGATTAAATTATTCAGGTAGGTGTATAAAAAATTGCGGAAGATTTGAAATTGTACTGCCGGAAGTATTCGGTTTTTGTGGTGGTGTTATTCACGCTCTGAAATTATTGGAAGAAACTATAGTTGGAAATGCCGGGAAAAAGCTTTTTCTTCTCGGCGAAATTATACATAACACTAATGTCAATGAATATTTTCAATCAAGGGGTGTTCATATTATTCCTCACAAAGCGATAGAGCAGATTTTTTCTGTTGCGGAAGTAGATGACATTATTATTATTCCAGCATTTGGGATCAGGACTGACCTTGAAGCAAGAATAAGAAAGTATTTTAAAACAGTTATAGATACTACATGCAAGGATGTAAAAAGGGTTTGGGAATTCGTTAGAGAGGAGTCTCTCAAAGGTTCAACGATATTAATTCACGGGCACCCGCATCATCCTGAGGTTGAAGCAACCGTATCCAGAGCATCTTCCAATTCGGCTATAGTTGTTATATCCAATTTCAAAGCAGCAGAGTTGTTTATTGATTGGTTTAAGGAAAGAAAACCATTGCATGAAATATCTAACGAAATACACATTATAAATAGTGAAAAGTTTAATACTAGCAGAATTGCTATGGCCAACCAGACAACTATGCTTTTTAATGAAACGGTTGAAATCGAAGCAATCCTGAAAAAAACTCTCGAGCAGTTTGGCTGTACTTTTGTTGCATGTCAAACCATTTGCAAGGCTACTTACAACAGGCAGACAGCTGCCTTGCGGCTTTTGGAATCAGAACATCCGGATGTTGTTTTTGTGGTCGGAGGTTATGGCAGCAGTAATACTAATAATCTCTATTTTCTTGCTAATGAAATATGTCCGACCTTTTATATAAAAGATTCGTCTTCAATAAAAGAAAATGAACTGGAACATTATATCCCGTTAGAAAACATGACAATTTCTACCCCATTGTCCGAAGTCTTCTCGTCTGTTAAGAAAATTGCAATACTTGCAGGCGCCTCCTGCCCCGTAGGAATAGTAAATGATCTGATAGAACGGCTGAAAATTATCTAATTGACAGTGCATAATGGATAATTGATAAAAAATTTACAAAATGCAAAACAAAAAGGGATAAAATAATGGCTGTTGATTCAAGAATTTGCATTAATTAGCTCAGGCGTCTCGCCTGAGTAATGATAAAACACAGTCGTGACGACTGTGCTACATTATAACGTTCTATATTTAAACCATTAACCTAACTTCCTGAAGAAAATGGCTGTTTTGAGGCCAAAATCGTGAAAAACGTAGGCAGTACTTTTTTATAAAAAATTTTGGTTATTAATTTGACAAATATGGCAAATCATGACATTTTCAGGCTAATAAGATGATAAAAGTGAAATTGTAGCCAGACTTTTTTAGGCTGAACACCGTTTTTTAGGCTAGTCTTGCTTCTTGCTCTAGGAACTTAGGCTAGGAGTTAAAAAAGAAGCTTAATGATGTCAAATGCCAGAACTGACCCTAGTTCCCTGACTGGTTCCCTGTGCTCCCGGTCCCCGCATAGAAATGTTTACTGGGGAGAAGATGGGACATAATCTTCTATTTCTTTAAGTGAAAGATTTTTCTTCTCAATTGCGCTTTTTAGTTCAGCAAATGACGATTCTTTAAGTTGTCGTATTTGTGGACGAACCTCAATTACAGCATCAAAGATTTCCTCCTTAGGGACTGTCCTAAAATAAGTTAAACGATTTACCTACTACTTTGCTATGATGGTATAATTCCATTCAGGATGAAAATTATCACCTTTTATGTTTACGTCAGCCATTTCTTTATCGCTTACTTT
>Ga0233425_10001104_pt1 | contig 63275 bp, 41 predicted proteins | sample Watercolumn_Towu_2_FD_181712 | JGI IMG/M metagenome (GOLD analysis project Ga0233425, IMG submission 181712) | Freshwater microbial communities from Lake Towuti, South Sulawesi, Indonesia - Watercolumn_Towuti2014_140_MG | ecosystem: Environmental > Aquatic > Freshwater > Lake | place...
TGCCGTTGATGTTCGGTGACGGCCTGGGCGAGCTCGAGCGGCTCGCCGAGCCGGCGCAGGACGCCTATAAGAGGCTCGTCCCGGTCCGCGGCGACGGACCGCAGATCGGCCAGTTGATGGCTGGCGCGACGCCCGCGTTTGGGAACCTCCGCGAACTCGGACAAGCGGCGCCCGACCAGGCCTCTGCGGACCACTTTGCCGCCGTGGTAGGCAAGAGCGAGGTCGCCTCGGTCCAGCCCGTTCAGGCCGGGGTCGAGTTCTTTGGCAAGGAGGTCTGGGATTTGAACGCTATTGTCCCGTTGAACGGCCCAGTCGGAGGCATCGAGGCGCAGACGCTTCAGAACGAACGGAAAGCCAAGGCCCCCGAAGTGCCCTCGCCGGCGATGGGGGCGGAGGCGGCCCGGCGCTATTACCGCTTGGCCGGAGCAGCCCAGGGAGGGGGGGGGGGAGCGGCTCCAGCGCCCAGCTTGGCCACCACGCTGCCCGTTGTCGAAATGAGCGAGGCGGCTCCGCCAGTTGCGCAAGCGGTTGACGAATCCCGGCGCGATGGTCCTGCACCAGGCCAGCAGCTCGGACTCATGCGCTACGGTTTGCTCCGCGGCGCAAGCCCGCCCTCGCGCGGCTTGGGCGGCGAGGGCAAGGCCGCCGAGCCCGAGCAGGATGCGAAAGCGTTGAAAGCCGTTGCTGGCTCCGAGCTCGCCCGCGAGCGTGTGCTGAGCGAGAAGTTGCAGAAGGAAAACGGCCTCGAGGTCGCTCCACAAGCCCCGGCGCTGGACGCGGTCGAGCGCCTGGGACGCATGACCCTGCGGATGCAACCCAGAGGGCTCTCCCTTGATGGCGCCAAGGTGGCGGATGCCCGGGCGAGTGCTGCGGGAGTGAAAGCGAATGTGAAGAGGGACGAGCTCCGTAAAGAGGCCAGGCAGGCCGGTTCGGAGACGAAAGACGAGGGGCGTTCTGATTTCCTGGCAGCAGCGGTCAAGGTCGAGGCGGTCGAGGCCAAGCCGGTGGCGGCTGATGACGCTGCCGTGGCTCGGCGCCCGGCGCCGGCGGCCGAGCCCCAGCCCGAGGTCCTCACCACCGACAATTGGTTCTCGACGTTCTCACTGAACGTGACGGACGTCTCCTTCAAGCTGGCGTCGGCGAGCCTCGAGAAAGGGCTCCTGCCCGAGCCCGCTACGGTGCGGAGCGAGGAGTTCATTAACGCCTTCGATTACCGCGATCCCGAGCCGCCGCCTGGGCGGCGCGTGGGCCTGAGCTGGGAACGGGCGCGGTATCCGTTCGCGCACAACCGCGAGCTGCTGCGATTGGCCGTGCGCACAGCGGCGCGTGGCCGGGAGCCAGGGCGGCCCTTGAACCTGGTGCTGCTCCTGGATAACTCCGGCTCGATGGAGCGGGCGGACCGCGTGCAGATTATCCGTGCGGCGCTGGCGGTCCTGGCGGCTCAGTTCCAGGCGCAGGATCGGATCAGCGTCGTGGCGTTCGCTCGCACCGCCCGCCTCTGGGTGGACGGCCTGCCCGGCGCGCGGGCCGGCGAGTTGGTTGCGCTTGTCGGGAATCTCACGCCCGAAGGCGGCACCAACCTGGGCGACGCGTTGGACGCCGCCTACCAAACCGCGGCGCGACATCACCTTGCCCAGGGCAATAACCGCGTGGTCCTGCTCACCGACGGCGCGGCCAACCTGGGCGACGTGAGCCCGGACTCGCTCAAGCAGAAGGTCGAAGCCAACCGCAAGCGCGGCATCGCCCTCGATTGTTTCGGAATCGGCTGGGAAGGTTACAACGACGATCTGCTCGAGGTGCTCGCGCGCCACGGCGACGGCCGCTATGGCTTCATCAACACACCCGAAGCCGCCGCTACAGACTTCGCCGCGCAACTCGCCGGCGCCCTCCAGGTGGCGGCCGCCGACGTAAAGGTCCAGGTCGAATTTAATCCGCAGCGGGTCACCGCCTACCGACAGGTTGGCTACGCGAAACATCAGCTCACGAAGGAGCAATTCCGTGACAATACGGTTGACGCCGCCGAGTTGGGCGCCGCCGAGAGCGGCAACGCGCTCTACATCCTCGAAGTCAATCCGCAGGGTGTGGGTGCTTTGGGCTGGGTTCGCGTTCGGTACCGGATTCCGGCCACGGGCCAGGTCGAGGAGCAGGAATGGCCGCTGGCGTTCACCGGCGGGGCGGTCTCGTTCCAGAAGGCCACTCCCGCCCTGCGCCTCGCCGGAGTAGCCGCTGCGTTCGCCGAGTGGCTGGTCTCCAGCCCCTTCGCCGCCTCGGTCGATCCGGACGCCCTGCTCGGCTATCTCGGCGGCGTCCCCGACGCTTTCGGCCTGGACCCGCGCCCGAAACGCCTCGAATGGAGCATCCGGCAGGCGAAGTCAATCCGTGGTCGTTGATGGAGATTTATTTATGTCAAGGATAATTACAATTCCCAGCATGCTGCTTGGCCTGGCGCTCCAGCTCTGCGCCGCCGACAACTCGGCCCAGGCCGAACTGAAGAACCTCTCCGTCGATGGCCAGCTCGCCGGCGACAAGGCCAGGCTGGTGATCTCGGCGGACTTGAAGGGCCTCGGTGAGGGCCAGGCCAGGCTGATCTACGGCACGAGCCTCGAGCACGTCATCCAGGCCTCACGGGAGAAACTGGCCCACACCGTGGCTCTGAAAGTGGACGTGGTTCAGGGCGACCTGAAAGAGGTGCCGCTAGTCCTGACGGGCGCCGGCGAGGTCCGCCAGGTGACCGGCGAGGGCCTCGAGGACTGGAGCCTCCGGCAGGGGACTGGGGGAGCGCGCACACTGGTTCTGCGCCTCAAGAAGAGCGAGAAGCCCGTGACTGTCTTTACGGCGCAAATCACCGCTCAGACGCTCCTCGAGCGGTTGCCCAGCGCCGTCAGCTCCCTGGCCTTTGCCCCGGATCAACCGACCCTGTTCCACGGCTATGTGCGGGTGGACGCCGCTCCGGACCTGGAGGTGCAGGCGCCGGACCCGGGTGGCCTGGTGCCGGTGGAAGCCAGGTTCCTGCCCGTTCCCTTGCGGCCGGCCGCCACCGACGGGGGCGCGTCGCCGCTGGTCTTTCGTTTTCAAGGCGCCCCGTACGCGCTGGGGCTGCAAGTTGCGTTGGCAGACCCGGAAGCGCGCAAAGTTGTGCTGCACGATTTCAAACTGGCCGGACAGCTCAAAGGGGAGACCGCCGCCTTCACCCTCGAGGCGACCGCCCGCGTCAAACACCCCAAGGGAGGCAGCCTGGACCTGTTGTCCGGCGGCTTGGCGCTGACGGACGTTGCCCTGAACCCTGACTGGCGGTTGCGCTTCGAGCGCGGGGTCTTCGCCGTCGTGTTCGACAAAGCCGGCGAGTTTCCGCTCCTGATTCACTTCAACGCTGGCGTACGCCTCACCAACGGCTGGGCCGAGGTCGAGTTCGGGGTCGCCCCTTCGGCCCTGCAACCTGTGGTCTTGGGCGGGCTCCAGGCGGACACGCAGTTCCGTTTCCCCGGCGCCGCGCGCCCCGAGCGCACCGCCGAGGAGTTCCGCAGCTTTCTGCCCGCCGACGGCCAGGTCCGGCTGGCGTGGAAATCGGCGCGCACCGAGGCGGAGGGCAAGCTGTTCTACTCGGCGGAAGCTCTGGCCCAACTTACCGTCAGCCCCGGCCTCATGCGCCAGACCGCCATGTTCGAGTGCAAGGTGATGCAAGGCGAACTGAGCCGCCTGGTGTTGCTCCTGCGGGGCCGGGGCGAAGTCACGCGCGTGCAGGGCGCGGAGGTGCTGGCCTGGAATCTCGAGGCGGTCCCGGGTGGGAGCGACCGGCGTTTGACGATCCAGTTGAATCAACCCCAAAAGGACCAGTTCGCCTTCCAGGTGCAGGTCCAGACCGCCCTGGGCGCCTTCCCGCAATCGGTCGAAGCCCTCCAGCTCCTGCCGGAGGGCGCCACTCGTTTCGGCGGTCACCTGCGCGTGCTCAACGAAGGTGCGGTGCGGCTTGAAGTCCTCAAGGCCAGCGGCCTCTCACAAATCTCTCCCGAGCAATATCCCCAGACGGACGCCACCAAGGCCCTCCTGCCGTCCCAGACCACCCAGGCCTTCGCTTATCGCTTTTCCGGGGCTGCGTTCGAGCTGCGACTCCAGGCGGACAACATCCTGCCGGAGTTGGCGGTGTCGCAAGTGCTGGCGTATCACCTCGGGGAGACCGAGCTGGCCATCGACGCCGAGATCGAGCTGGACATCCGCGAGGCGCCTTTGCGCGAGTTGGTCCTGCGCGTGCCGCGCGGCTTCGCCATCGCCCGGCTGGCCGCCCCCGGGCTGAGCGACCATTTCCTCACCGAGACTGCGGACCAACCCGACGCCCAACTCCGGCTGGTGTACGGCAGCCCGGTCGTCGGCCGCCAAGTGCTTCAGGTCCGCCTCGAGCGCAACAAGCCGCTCGGCGAGACCAGTTGGACGCTCCCTCGTGTCGAAATCGCCAAAGCCAAGTCCGTGCGCGGTCACCTTGGCGTCTCCGCCGATCCCGGGTTTCGGCTGACACCGGCCGCCACGCAGGGATTGACCGAGATGGCGACCGCCTTTTTCCCGCGGAAGGTGGTTGGATTGCAGGCCGCCTACCGGCTGAGCGAGCCCGCCTGGCAGGCACGGCTGGCGGTCGAACGGCTTGCGCAGTCGATCCAGGCGGATGCCTTCCACCTGTTCTCGGTCGGCGAGGGCATCGCTTATGGCAGCAGCGTGGTCAACTTCCTGATCTCTGGCGCTCCCATTTCCGCCTTCAAGATCGACCTTTCCGACGAGTACTTCAACGTCGAGTTCACCGGGCGGGACGTGCGCAACTGGCAGAAGGTCGAGGGCGGCTACCAGGTCCAGCTCCACACGCCGGCGTCGGGGGCCTTCACGTTGCTGGCCACTTACGAACGGCCCTTCAAACCACAGGGCGAGACTTTGGCCTTCACCGGGGCGCGTCCCGCCGACGCGCAATCGGAGCAGGGTCACACCATCGTCATCAGCGCCTACCAATTCCAGGTTGCCCCGGCGAACGTCTCGTCGAATCTGCTGGCCCTCGAGCCGGCCGAGGTGCCGCCCGAATACCGCCTCTTCTTCGACGCGCCGGTCCTCGCCGCTTACCGCTACAATGTCCGGCCCTTCAACCTCCAGTTGGAGCTCCGGCCCCTGGCCCAGGGTGAGACCGTCGGCCAGGTGGTGGACCGCGCATCCCTCAGGACGCGCATCTCGAAGGAAGGCCAGGTGGTCACCGACGCTCGATACTTCGTCAAGCATAAGGGCGCGCCCCACTTCCGGCTCACCCCGCCGGATGGCATGGACCTCTGGTCCGTGACGGTCAACGGCGCCGCGGTGGTCCCCGTGCTCGACGGCAAGGCCAGCCTGATTCCGCTGCCCCAACGCGCCGACGCCAACGCCGTGAGCGACCTCACCTTGAAACTGGCCGCGCGCGCGGCCAACCCGGGCCGCCTGACCCTCGCCGCGCCGATGGTCGCTGTGCCCGTTCTGCTCACCGAGTGGCGCGTGCAGCCCGATGTCGATCGCCGCCTGGTCTATCGCCGGGGCGCGCTCAGCCCCATGGGGCAGGGGCAGGACATCTCGGGCTTCGCCGCGCTCAAGCGGTTGCTGGGCGGTCCCGGGCGCGACCGGGCCTGGGCCCAATTGGTGGTGGTGGCCGGTCTGCTGTTGCTGGCAGGCGTCGTTTGGCGGCTGGCCACAGCCGCCGGCGTGCGCAAGTTCACCGCGCGGCATTGGTTGGGCGGGCTTCTGGGCTTGCTGGCCAACTGCGGCGCGATCGTACTCATCCTTCAATTGGCGGACTCATCGATTTCGCTCGCGGGCGCCTTGCCCAGTGACCTCACGTTCATCGCTCCGATCCAGCAGCCGGGCGCCGCCCTCAGTGTCGAGGTCGGCAACGTCGCCGAAGGCGCTTCGGCCTTTTCGATCGCCTGGGCCTTGGCCCCGGCGGCCCTGGCTGTCGTGGTCTGGATCTATGCCTGGCTCAGCGCGCGGCCCTGGTTGAACCGCGTCCGGGGGGCATTGAGCTGGACCCTCGTGTGTTGGGCTCTTCTGCGGCTGCCCAACGGCGCTCCGTTCTTCTTCCTCGGGCTGCTGGCCTTCGTCGGGGCGCAACTGCTGGCCCCGAGTTTGCGCCGCTGGTGGCGGGCTCCGCGCGCCCCGGCGCCGCCGTCCGATGCCACACCCGCCGCCGCCGCCGCCAGCCTCCTGGTGGCGCTGGCGATCGGAACGCTCGACGCCCAGGGCCAACCGGCGGTCAATCCCCCACCTTCGCCTCCCAGCGCGCCTGTCCTGGCCGACGCCATCGATCAGCAGGTGCGTGTCGAGGGCGATTTCGTGTTCGCCACCGCGAACATCCGTTGGCAGGGCGCCAAGGGCCAACTCCTGCCCATCTTGCACCCGCCGGGCGTGCTCACGCGCATCACCTATCCCACTGATGCGCTCCGACTGGTCCAGGGGGGCGCCACGACCGGTCCCGACCACTTCCTGCTCGCCGAGAAGCCAGGCGGCTTTGATATCAAGCTCGAGTACCAGGCGCACGTGCTCCCGCGCGATGGAGCTCATGGTTTCACCTTGCCGACCCAGTATGCCCTCGTGAACCGCCTCCGCTTGACGTTGATCGACCTGGACGTGGATGTTGCCGCGACCGCCGCCGCTTCCGTCCGCCGCGAGGAGTCGGGCGGCTCGACCAACACGCTGGCGAGCCTCGTGTTGTCTCCCGTGAACGATGCTTGGATTTCCTGGAAGCCGCGCAGTCGCGACACACGCCGTGAGAAAGCCGTGTTCTATGCCGAGTGCTTCCAGGTCTATGTGCCGGGGGCGGGCGTGGTCGAGGGGCTGCACCAGGTGCAGTTGCGACCGGCCCAAGGCGAGCTGTCCGAGTGGTCCTTCGATGTGCCCGCCGGATCGACGATCACCGATGTGTCCGCGCCATCCCTTATGTTGTGGCGGTTTGATCCGGACACGCGCAAGTTGCGTGTGACGCTGGGCACACCCCAGGCCAAGCCCTTCACGGTGTTGATCCGGTCGCAGATCGCCACCGGGCCGCTCCCGTTCGAACAGGCGGCGGGGCTGCTCGTGGTCAATGGCGCCGCCGGCCAGGTCGGCCTTGTCGCGGTGGCCACGGGGACCGAAGTGCAACTGGATGACGTCGCCGCCGCGACCTTCGCCCCCATCAACCTCGAGGATTTCCCCGCGTCCGCGCTCGAGCCACTCGGGCCGCAGTTCGCCGGCTTGACGTTGCGCCGGGCGTTTCGCTACGCCGAGGCCAAGGGCCAGATCGCCATCAAGGCCGCGCAGGTCGAGGCCGACGTGCGGGTCGAAGCGCAGCAGACCCTGTCGCTGGGGGAGGACCGCGTGGTGCTGGCCGCCACGCTCGGGGTCGAGATCACCCGCGCCGGCATCTTCAAGCTTAGCTTCCTGTTGCCCTCAGGCATGGACGTCGAGTCCATCACCGGCGCGGCTCTGAGCCATTGGACCGAGCTCAAGACCGACGAAGGCCGGCTCATCACATTGAACCTGAAGGGCAAGACCACCGGCGCGCAACAGTTTGCCATCAGCCTGGCGGGCCCCGGCGTTCGCGCCGCCCAGGGCTGGGCAGTTCCGCGCCTCGGCCTGCGCGAGGCCGCCAAACACCGCGGTCAACTGCTCATCGTGCCGGAACAGGGGATGCGCTTGCAGGTGACCACGCGCGAAGGGGTCACCCAACTCGACCCGCTCAAGTCGGGCATCCGGCAAAAGGGCGTGCTCGCCTTTCGCCTGCTCCAGGCCGACTGGCGGCTGGCGCTGGACCTCGAACAGGTGAACGCTTGGATTCAGGTCACCAGCCTCCAGCATGTCACCGTCACCGAAGCGCAAATGCGCGTGGCCGCCAATCTCAACTACCAGATCGAGAACACGGGCATCAAGACCCTCCGCGTCCGGCTGCCGGCCAAAGCCGAGAGCGTTCGGTTCCGCGGCGAGCAGATCGCCGACTTCCTGCCCGCCCAGGACCAGGGCAACGAAACCAACCGCCTCTGGGAAATCAAACTTCACCGGCGCGTGACCGGCAAGTATGCCTTGCAGGTAACCTGCCACGTGCCCATCTCGGAGCGGGCCGCCGCCGCCGTAATCGACGGCGTCCAGGCGCAGGAGGTGAACCTGCAACGCGGTTTTCTCACGGTGCAAACCGGCGGCCGCCTCCAGGTGGGGATCGACGCCGCCCCCGCCGCGCTCCAACCGGCCGAGTGGCAGGCCATCCCGCGCGCGTTGCAGCAGGACCTGCCGGCCGCCGCCGCCGACTACACCTTCCGCCTCGTCGAAGCCGATTTCCGCCTGCCGGTCCGGCTCCAGCGCCACGAGGCTGCCCGGCTCCTCGAGGCCCGCGTGAACAAGCTCACCCTCACCTCCGTCATCTCCGACAACGGCGTCATGCTCACCGAGGCGCGGCTCGAGCTCATCCCGGGCGACAAGCGGCTCCTCCACCTCACGCTGCCCGCGCGCGCCCGGTTCTGGTTTGCGTTTGTCAACCAAAATCCTGTGTGGCCGTGGCGCGAGAAGGACCAGGTGCTCATTCCCCTCGAGCAACGTTCGCGCATCGGGGAGGCCCTCGCGGTCGAGTTCTTCTACAGCAGCGAGATCGGCGCCGCCTCGCCCGCCAGCCTCGATCTCGAGCTGCTCGGCCCGCGCTTCGACCTGCCCCTCGAGAACATCACCTGGCAGGTGTCCCTGGACCACAAATGGCGCCTCGACCATTGGGCGGGCACGCTGCAACTCCACGATCAACAGCGCGGCCCGGCCCCCGGCGCCATCGATCTCGAGACCTACATCCGCAACGAGGTCAGCCTCCAGAAGGAAAAGACCCGCGAAGCCGAGCAGATGCTCTCGATGGCCAACTCACTCCTCGAGCGCGGCGACCCGCAACAGGCCCGCCGCGCCTTCCAGGCCGCCTACGGACTTTCCACCCACGACAGCGCCTTCAACGAGGATGCGCGCGTCCAATTGCACAACCTGAAGATGCAGCAGGCTCTGGTGGGGTTGAACGTGCGGCAGGCCAAGGCCGCCGGCGAGGCGGGTGGAGCGGTGCCCGCGCCCCGTGCCTTGCGCGAGGGCGACGCGCCGGTTTATACGCAGCAGGAGGCCAAACAACTCCTCGAGCGCAACAGCGCCGAGGAAAATGCGGTCCAGACGCGCCTGGCCGAGCGGCTCGTCCAGCAGCAAGACGCGGCCGTCGCCAGCCCGGCGGCCATTCGCGCCTCGCTGCCGCAGCAGGGCCGGGTCCTCACCTTCACCCGGCCGCTTCAGGTTGACAAGTGGGCCGACCTGAAGATCCAACTCCAGGCCAGCCCTGCGCGCGCCGTCCCCGGGTTGCTCAAGCTCGGCATCCTCGCCGCGGTTTTTCTCTTCGTGGCGCTGCTCGTGCGCCTGTCGCGGCCGCAGCAGCCCGAGGCGTGAGCGGCTGGCTACTTCACGCAGCAAACGAAGCCGTCCGCACAAGCGATCAGGATCGCCAGCCGTTGATCGGCCTCGAGCGCGGCCAGCGTGGGCGGCCCACCTGCGGCGGGCAGTCTCAGCTTCCAGCGGATTGTGCCCGCCAGACCGTCCGGCGTGGGCCCAACGCAGAAGAGCGTCTGCCCGGCGACCGCCACGGCTTCGTCGCGGGCATCCCCATCGAGGTCGGCGCTCGCCGTGCCGATGACGGTCTCACCGGTGGGCATCGGGAGGCGCCAGAGCACTTTGCCTGTAGCCGTGTCGTAACAGCGGATGCCGTCAGGGTACCCGAAGCCGATGGCCTCCTGCCGGTGATTGCCCGTGAATTCGCCGAAGGCAGGATAATCCTGGCCGGCGTGATCCAACGCATCCCACCACACGAGGCTGCCGTCGGCGCGCACGACCCCCGTCATGGAACGTCCGGCAAAGAACAGGTCCGCTTGACCTCGGCCCAGGAAATCCCCGGCGATCGGTTGTCCCCAATAGACAGGTTTGGCGGGTACGGCGTCCCAGGTGGCATCGCGGGCGAGCAGGTCGCGGCCGGTGGCGCCCTCGAGCAGGTAGAGTATGCTCGGATGGAGCGACGCGACGTCGTCAAGCCCGTCACGGTTGTAGTCGGCGACCGCGAAGGGCGTGCCCCCGACGCCGCGCTGGCTGACCTGGCGGTCCCGATGCCAGAGTTCGCGGCCATCCACGCCCGACAGGAGGAAGGTCTCCTCGCTGTGCATCATCGAGCGGCGCAACGTCACCACCACATCCAACCGGTGGCGGTGCGTAAAGTGGCCGGTCTGCCACAGGATCAGTCCGCCGGTGTTCCAAACAGGCGGCGTGCCTGGAAAAGAGGCGAAGTCGTGGTGCCAACGCTCGCTACCGGCCAGATCGGTCGCCAGCAAGCGCGCGCAGCCCGAGGGCCCGGACGTGGCGCTTACGAGTTGCCGGCGGCCATCTCCAACGAGGTCCGCCACCACCGGACCCCGTGCCTCGGGCCAACTTGTGCTTTGTCCACGGCCTTGGAGGCGCGCCGGAATGACTGGCTGTCTTGTCGCGGACTGGGGCGGGAACGCGACGATGTGGCTCGCGCTTTGAACCAGGATGACGGGCTCGGGCGCGCTCTCGGGCCGGGCGACCACCACCGGTCCGGGAGTGATTCCGGCGCGGCGTGTCCACTGCAACCGGGCGTGGCCACGCTCGAGACGCAGTTCAGCGCGGGCCCCATGGGAATGAGTGCACTTGACAAGCAGGCGGCCTGCGTCATCCAGGCCAAGGGCTTCAAGCCCTTCGCCCACGACGGTGGTGACAGGGTGGAACCGGTTCTGACGCCAGGCCGCGAGCGACAACTCGACGGCGCCGTGCGGTGCCGCACGCCGAATCACGATGTTGGCGCCGGCTTTCGGCTCGGTGCGCGCGCTCGAGGCTGCGCGCGGTTCCGGCTGGCGGACCATCACAGTCTGGCGACCGAAGGTGGCGGTCGTCTTCACGTTCCTGGGCAGCGGCGGTTCCCAGCTCTGCCAGGCGGAGCGGTTCTGCTCCCAGAGGACCCCGGAAGCCCCCGCCTTCATGCTGCGAACCGCTATGTGGCCGAAGTCGGGCACGCCAGCGCCCGCGGTGCGGACAGTCAGCAGTTCGCTGGCCCCATCAGCGTCGAGGTCCACCGCCGCGGCCAGGTATTCGTCCTGAAAAGCGCCCAGCACCCGGCCTGTCAGTCCGTCGTGGACGGTCAGCCACCAGCGTTGGTCGCCCGCATGATTGAAGATCGTCGTCAGAACCTCATCGCGACCGTCCCCATCGACATCGGCGACGGGCGACGGACCAACGCGGAGTATCTTCTGCGGATTCGAGATGTCGGGCTCGACCGGGATTTGCCAGAGGATCCCGAGCTTCCCCTCCCGAAAGCCCAGCACATCGACGTGCTTCGAGAAATCCGCCTGAACGACGAACTCGGTGCGGCCGTCGTGGTCCAAGTCGTAGGCCCCGAAGAAGCCATAACTGCGGGTGTCAGTGAAGCGGCAGCGATCGGTGACCCGGCCGGTGCGAGCGTCCAGGAGCAGCAGTTCGTAGAAGGGCAGGATGGCGATGTCGGGTCGGCCGTCGTGATTGAAGTCGCCGACCAGCGGGAGGGGTTGAAACAGGTAATCGAGAGGGGCGGTGGCCCAGACCTCGACCCATTGCCCCTGCCGGCGGGCGAAGCAGCGCCCGACGCACGGTTGCCACTGGCCGTTGACGGTCGGTTTGGCAAAGCCGCTCTCGAACTCGATGCGTTCGTTGCCGGGCTCCTCCGGGAGCACGTCCGCATACTGGGTGGTGGGTGAACTGTTGTCGTCCTCGGGGCTGGCGGGGGAGGGGATGAAGTTGGACAAGGCGAAGGGCTCAGTTCCCGGAGTTTCGGTTGACTCGTCCGCGGGCAGACTCAACCGAGTGGAGTCGGCGCCAGGTTCGATCACGATCAGGCTCTCGAGCGCGCCAATGAATTGGCGCCAGGCGATGCTCGGCTCTTGGATGCGCCCCGTGCCCGGGGAATGGGCGTCGAGCGCGGCGGTGCGCCGGTAGCAGGGCCACTCACCCGGGGCTGGGAACGCGGGACTGGCAGGAGGATCGGCGGCTGCCAAGACCAGCCCGCCCAGCGCGATCAAGGCGGGAACCAGGACCGGCGGGCAGGGGACTCTCACTTCGAGGCCTGTGCCCCCTGGCGTTCGGAGAATTTCCACCCGCGGCGCTGATCGATCTCGCGGCGGCTGCGCGCCAGGTAGTCGCGCAATTCTTCGAGGCCGTACTGGCGCGCGAGCGCGCGAGCGCTGACGCCGGGCTTGCGGGCCTCGAGCACGAACCACTGCTCGCGCTCGAGCCAGTTGGTCTGCGCGACCTCGTCCGCATGTTCTTTCAGGAGCTTCTCCTTCTTCTGCTCGTTGAAGTTTGTGTGATAAATGCCGCGGTCCAGATCGAGCGTGATGCGGCTGATGTTGAGGTCATCGCTCTTCTGGTAGAGCAGTTCCTCGCCGGTGATGTCATAGACCAGGCAGTCGCGGGTGAGCGTCGATGTGACAATGTAGAAGTGGTGGTTGATGGCATGGGCCCGGAGCGACGTGCCCGCCGAGTAGGCGCTGGGCCAGACCACCAGTTCGGCGCCCTGATCGGCCAGCCGCTGCCAGACCTCGGGGAAATTCACATCGAAACAGATCGCGAGCCCGACCCGGCCAAAGTCGGTTTCGAAAACCGGCGCCTCCCGGCCCACGTCCACCGGCTGTTTCAAATCGAACTCGGACCAATACGGATAAACCTTGTTGTAGCAACCGGCGATCTTCCCAGCCCGGTCCAGCAGCACCGCGGTGTTGAAGCGGCACGCGCCTTCGCGACGGTCGATCGGGCAGACCACGTACGTCCGATGTTTGCGGGCGAGGGCGGCCATCGCCTGGATAGTGGGTCCCTCGAGGGTCTCCGGGTGGTCTCCCTGGCCGCGCCAGGTCTCCGGCAGGATGATCAGGTCCGTGCCCGCGGCGCCTTCCGTATCGACGCGCCGGGAGATCTCCTCGAGGCTCTTGCCGTTGAAGCCCAGGCTCACCACGCGAACCGGGCGGCCGGCCTTCGCCGCAACCGCCGCCCCCGGCGCTTTCGCAGGCCGCCCCTCCGGTGTGCTCTGTGGAAACCCATCCGGGGCGACTCCCAGCCAGATGCCAAGAGCCAGACAGGCAGGACGAAACGGCAGACGCTTCATAGGGTGGCCTCAAGGTAGCAAACCGGGCGCTGCGCGCAAGCGCGCCGGCTCAGAAACTCAGGAGCCGGCGGCGCGGCTCACTCGGACGGCCACGTGCCGCGCCTCGGGGAGGATGAACTTCTTGACCTCGACCGTCACGGTCCGGGCGCCGAACTCCCGGCGGACCAAATCGGCAATGTCCACCGCGAGCGTCTCGATGAGTCTCCAACTCCGGCCTTGGCCGAAGGCGAGCAGCCGCCGCGTGACCGCGTGATAATCGATGGTGCGGGCGAGGTCGTCGGCGGCCGCCGCCACCGTAACGTCGCAACCCATTTCGATCGTCACCAGGAGCCGCTGCGGCTGAGCGCGCTCCGCGTCGGGGACACCGACGTGGTACCAGACCTCGAGGTCGTTGATGATGATGGTGTCCATGTCGGACCGCGTCAGGCTGGGCCAGGGGCCGCGGCGGGGAAGCGTCCTTCGAGGTCGAGGTCGCAGGCCTCGAGCAGCGCCTGCAGTTCCCCCAGATGGCGCACGATCAGCCGCGGCCGGCTGGCTTCAAGCTGCGCCAGCGAATTGTAGCCGGTGAGAACCGCGCAGCCCGCCACGCCGCCTTCGCGCGCCGTTTCCATGTCATGCTCCATGTCGCCGATAAAGATCGTCTCGGCCGGCACGAGGCCGTGATCGGCGATGAGGGCGAGAATCTTGGCGCGTTTGTCCCAGACCTCGATGTAGGCGCGCTCGAAGTAGGGAGCGAAGCCCGTCTTGGCGGTCTGTGCCGCGAAGTGTTCGCGGTGAACACTGCTGAGCACGAACGCGCGCAGGCCGCGGCGGCGGCAGAACTCCAGAAACCCGGCGGCATGCGGCAGCGCAACGATGTCGTCGGCCGCACGGCGGTATTCGGCATGAAACCACTGCTCGAGTTGGGGCAGCGGCAGATGCGGCGTGTGACGGTCGTAGAACTCCTTGAACGGCAACCGGAACTCGGCGCGGAACTGATCCAGCGTCATCTCGGGAACGCCGGCCAGGCGGAAGGCGTGGTTGGTGGCGGCCAGGACCGCGGGCAGGTCATCCACCAGCGTCCCGGACCAGTCGAAAATGACATTACGGAGCACGGGTGAGAGTCTAGGCGGCGCCTGCGCCGGCGCAATCCCTGACCCTCCACTTATTTGCTTGAATTGGTCGAGTGAATAAGCTAATAACACTCATGCAGATGCCAGCCGGGCGATGGTCCGCCGCCACGAAGGGCGCGGCCGGCGCCGGAAGCCTATCATTATGAACCTGATCTCGAACCCATCGCGTGCGCCCGGACGTTTGTTGGCGGCCCTGGCTGCCCTGTCCTGCGCCGCTGCCACCCTGGCGCAAGACGCCTCCTTCTACGGGCTGTTCAAGGAGCAAAGCCTCCTTCAAGCGGGCGACGGGGCGCCGATCCTGGCCTCGCCTCCGTATCGGTTCAGCACCTTCGTTGACCCTTCGGGGCCCGGCCGCATCAAAGGGGCCAGCGTCAAGCGGCCCAATGGGACCATCCAGGCGCTCTCGCAGTCCCAGAGTTGGGAGTCGTTTCACTTGGATGCGGAGTTCTCACTCAAGGCCGCCCTGGATGCGGCCTATCCGAGCGGGGCCTACTTACTGACCATCAACACACTTTCCCAGGGCGCCAAGGCCATCACCCTGAGCCTGCCCACGGACAATTACCCGAACGATCCGCACCTCGCGAACTTCACGGCCGCCCAGACGATCAACGCGGGTTCGGATTTCACCTTGCGCTGGGACGCGTTTGCTGACGGCACGCCGTTTGATTATGTGCGCGTCGAGGTCAACACCGCCCAGGAGGACACGGTCTTCGCGAGCGGCGAACCCGGCGAGGCCGGCGCGTTGGACGGCACATCGACCTCGGTGACGATCCCGGCTGGGCGCCTGGCGGCCGGGTCTGTCTATGTGGGCACCTTGATGTTCGTGCGGATCGTGCAATTGGATACCACCAGTTACGCGGGGGTGACCGGGGTGGCGGGCTTCATCAAGCAGACGACTTTCACCCTGGCCACACCGGGTGGTGGGACGGGCGCGGATGTCGAGGTTTACCTCGTCGGCAAGCAACGGTTCTTCGAGCAGACCTCTAGCGGCCCGCCGGGCCTGGAGCCGACGGAAGGCTATCGGTTCGATGCGAACATCCTCCAGAAAGCACCGGGCCTCGTCCTGAGTGCGCAAGTGATTTTCCCCGACCTGAGTTCGCGAACTCTGTCGATTCGGCCCACGGAGCGGGCAATTGACTTCAAGGAGTATTTCGACAGCGCGGGAGCGTTGGATGCTGCCTACGCGTCCGGGCTTTACGCTTTTGGCCTCAACACTATCCATGATGGAGCGCGCCTGTTGGCGCTAGCCATGCCCGGTGCCGCCTATCCCGAAGCCCCGCACGTGAGCAATTTCGGCGCCGCGCAGGCGTTCGACGCCTCAGCGCCTTTCACCCTCCGATGGGATGCGCTGAGCGGAGGCACGGCCAATGACATGGTCTTGGTCGAGGTGCAGAACGATGCGACCGGAGAAGTGCTGGCCCAGAGCCCCGAACCGGGCGAGCCTGGGGTGCTTCCGGGGACGGCGACCAGTTGGGTGCTTCCGGCCAACACCTTGGCTCCCGGCCAATCCTATCGCGGCCGCATTCAGTTCATCAAGGTGGTTGGCTACGACACTGTCCAATACCCTGGGGCCACGGGTGTGGTCTTCTTCGGGGCGCGCACACGCTTCCGCATCAGCACCGCGCCCGGTGCCTCGGGCCCGGATGTGTCGGTCGTGGTGGTAGGCAAAGGGCGCTCGTTCAAGCAAAGCGGCGCCGGGTCCCCTGTGGCAGACCCGGATCGACAGGCTCAGTTTACAGCCTTCGCGGAGGCGCGCGCGGACAACCTGATCCTCAGCGCCACGCTGCGCCTGCCCAACGGCCAGCAGCAGCCGATGGCTGATGAGGGGAAACCGCGTATCCAGCAGAGGTTCACGAGCCAGGCGGCCCTTGATGCTGCTTACCCGAATGGCACGTACCAGGTCATCCTGCAAACGGTGCACGACGGCCTGCGCACCATCACCCTTACGGTCAACGGGGACGCCTATCCGCCAGCGCCGCATGTGTCCAACTTTGCGGCGGCGCAGGCGATCAACCCCGTGAACGCGTTCACGCTGGCCTGGGATGCGTTCCCGGCTGCGGAGGCCGCCGATTATGTCCAAGTCGGCATCGAGAGGCAGGACCAGGTGGTGTTCCGCACGGGCGACCCTGGACAGCCCGGCGCGCTCGACGGCACAGCCGTGGGCGTTTCGGTGCCGGCCAACACGCTCTCGCTGGGCCGGGCATACGGGGCCTGGCTTACGCTGGCGCACGGCGTTTCGAGCGACACGACCAGCTACCCGGGCGTCGCGGCCTTCGGAGCCTACTGGACGGACACCGCATTCCAGGTTGCGACCACCGGCACGGCGACCGCCGACGTAGCGGCCTATGTGGTCGCCAAGGGGCAGGCTTTCGTGCAGACCGGCCTGAACGCGCCGACACCCCTAGCGGGCACTCCGTACGAGGTCTCCGTCAACGTCGGGCTCGCCAGCCCGCAGTCCCTCACCAGCGCCACGCTCCAACGCCCAAACGCCCAACCCCTGGCCTTGTCCGTCGATAGCGACGGCACTGAACTCCACGCCGCGTTCGCCACCCGCGGCGACCTGGATGCGGCCTTCCCCAACGGCACCTACCTGTTCGAATTGAACACCATCCACGACGGCCAGCACAACCTGTGGCTCGGCGTCACCGGCGACAACTATCCATCCGCGCCCCGCCTGCTCAACCCCGACCCGAGCCGGCAGGTGGACCCGGCCGCAGACTTGAACGTCATCTGGGAACCGCTGGCCGGCGGAATGGCTTCCGACTACATCTCGCTCCAGATTATCGATGAAACGGACCAGACGGTCTTCGCCACCCCGGAGGCCGAGCAGTCGGGTGCCATGACTGGGTTGGCCACCTCAGTCCTGATCCCCAAGGGGCGCCTCTCGGCCGGGCACGCCTACCAGGGCATGGTCATCTTCGCCAAGGTCCACACGCGAGACACGACGAGCTATCCTGGGGCGGTCGGCCTATCCGCATACTACAGTCGAACCACCTTCACCCTCTCGACCGGAGGGACCACCCCGCCTCCGCAGCCGCGCTTGTCAGGCTTCCAAGTCCTGCCGGACGGTTCGTTCGGCTTTCGAGTCAACGGCGACAGCCCCCGCAGTTATCGCATCGAGACGTCCGTGAACCTGCCGACTTGGGAGTTGCTCTACACCACGAACTCCCCGGGCGCCGTCTTCGACGTGGTCGATCCGGGTGTGTCCAACCGCGCCCATAGGTTCTACCGGATCACCATCGCCCCAGGGCCGTAGCCGACGTCAGTCGGCTCACATCTTTCTCACGCCCATGCGCCGCAGGCTCGGAAGCCTGCGATACAGCAGACTTGGAAGTCGACTTGGAAGTCTGCGATACGCCCACGGCAGCCGTCGTGGCCTCTGGTAGCGCAGGTTTCCAAACCGGTTTCCAAACCTGCTGTGTCCTCCTTCGCCAAGGCTACGGCGCGACGAGTCGCCGATTTCCCAATCGGCAGAGCGTCCGCCCCCTTCCGACGGTCGCGCCTGCCCCCGGCTCGCTGATTCGGGAGACAGCGTGCGATGCGGAGCGGCCAGATAATGATCGGACTGACGTCCGATGCTACGGGGCGGCGGCTGGCCCGCCGTAGTCCGTCAATGAACGGTCGCTCAGAACCATCGAACCTCCCGCGGATCAGAAAGACTTTCAGCTTGCGGGGGGGGATGGCGGTTTGCTACAAGAGTTGTCACAGTCTATGGCAGCAATCGGCCGGTTCCAAAAAGGCGATGAGATCTTCTACGCCAAGGTCGTTGATGGCGAGTTGTATCGCCTTCAGGGCGACGTATTTGGATCGCCCTCCTATGAGAAGAAGCCGGTTCCTCTGCGCGGGGTCAAGACCCTTGTCCCTGTCACCCCCTCGAAGATCATCGCGGTGGGATTGAACTACGCCGACCATGCCCGCGAGTCGGGCAAACCGGTTCCCAAGGAGCCCCTGTTCTGGCTCAAGGCCCCGACCTCGCTCATCCCCGACGGCGCGAAGGTCGAAGTCCCCTTTGCAGCCCATCGGACCGATTACGAGGCCGAGCTGGCGATCGTCATTGGCCGGCGGGTGCGCAACGTGACGCCGGCGGCTGCCGCGCGCTATATCTTCGGCTACACGGCGGCGGAGGACATTAGTGACCGCACCATCCAGAACTCGGAGAGTCAGTGGGCACGATGCAAGTCGTTCGACACGTTCACTCCGCTGGGGCCGTACGTCGAAACCAAGATCGATCCCCACGATTTGACGATCCAGCTGTTCCAAAACGGCCAGCTTCGGCAGAATTCCAACACCAGCCAGCTCATCTTCAACTGCTTTCACCTGGTCAGCTTCATCTCGGTGAACATGACGCTCCTGCCTGGGGACGTCATTCTCACCGGCACCCCCAGCGGCGTGGGTCCGATCGACTCCGGGGATCGCCTCGAGGTGCGCATCCAGGGATTGGCGCCGCTGGTGAATACCGTGAAGTGACCCAGGCCGCGCGCCGGGGCATCCCATCAGCCCTTCGGCCGCTCAAATTTCAGTCGTAACCCCCGCGCCATCCGCGTCCCGCCCATGTATTGGTCACAGACTTTCATCCCGACCCTCAAGGAAACGCCCGCCGACGCCGAGATCGTCTCGCACAAGCTGTTGCTGCGCGCCGGCTTGGTGCGCAAGCTCACCGGTGGTCTCTACACCTTCCTGCCGCTCGGGGTGCGCGTGCTGCACAAGGTCGAACGGATCATCCGCGAGGAAATGGACCGGGCCGGGGCACTCGAGGTGTTCATGCCTGCTCTTCAGCCGCCCGACATCTGGGAACAAAGCGGGCGCTATGTGACCGCGCGCGAGGTCCTTTACAAGGTCAAGGACCGCGCCAACAAAGAGTGGTTGCTCGGCCCCACCCATGAGGAAGTCATCACGACCCTCGTCGCGGGCGAGATCAGCTCGTATCGCCAACTGCCGAAGAATTTCTACCAAATCCAGACCAAATTCCGCGACGAAATCCGGCCACGCTTTGGGCTGATGCGCGCCAAAGAGTTCGTCATGAAGGACGCTTACAGCTTCGACACCACCGACGAGGCGGCCCAAGTGAGCTATCAGAAGATGTACGAGGCCTATGCCCGCATCTTCCGGCGTTGCGGCCTCAAGGCTTTCGCGGTCGAGGCTGACACTGGCGTCATCGGCGGCAAGTTCTCGCACGAATTCATGGTCCCGGCGGAGAGCGGCGAGAACGAGGTGGTCTATTGCGAGTCGGGGCGCTACGCGGCCAACATCGAGAAGGCCGCTAGCCGCGGGCCGGCCACGCCCACCTGCAAGACCGACACCGGGACCGCCCCCGAGAAGTTCGCCACCCCTGGAGTACTCACGATCGATGCGCTGGCGCAGCCGCCCTATTCGGTGGCTGCCGACCAACAGATAAAGACCTTGGTGTACCTGGCGGAAAGTAAACTGATTCTTATCCTCCTGCGCGGAGATTCCCAACTCAACGAGGCCAAGCTGACAGGCCTGCTGGGAACCAACCAATTCAGGCCGGCCACCCCCGAGGAGATCCACGCGGCCCTGGGCGCCCACCCGGGGAGCCTCGGAGCGGTGGGGGTGACCCATCTGCCCGTTCATGCCGACGAAGCACTGCGCGATGCGGCGGGGATGACCACTGGGGCCAACGAGGACGGATTCCACCTCCGCCACGTGAACGTGGCTCGCGACCTGCGGGTGACGCAATGGGCGGACCTGCGCACGGTGGCCGCCGGCGAGCAGTGCGTCGAGACCGGCCTGCCCCTGCGTATTCGCCGCGCCATCGAGGTCGGCCACGTGTTCAAACTCGGAACGAACTACAGCGAGAAGCTCAACGCCTCCTTCCTGGATGAAGCCGGCCAGAGGCACCCCTGCATCATGGGTTGCTACGGGATCGGCGTGACCCGCACCGTTCAGGCCATCATTGAACAGTGCAACGACAAGGACGGCGTCAGCTGGCCATTGCCGGTTGCCCCCTACGCTGTCTGCATCACCCCGCTCAGCGTCGCCCCCGGCAGTCCGGGCATGACTTTGGCGCAGAAGATCTACTCGGACCTCCTCGCCCGGGGTGTCGAGGTGATCCTCGACGACCGCGATGAGCGTCCGGGCGTGAAATTCAAGGACGCCGACCTGGCGGGCTTCCCGCTCCGGTTGGCGATCGGCGAGAAATCGCTTGCCCGGGGCGAGGTCGAGCTCAAGCCGCGCGGCGGCGTTGTGACGGCGGTGAAGGCGGACCAGGCGGTCGAGCAGGTGCTCGCTTGGCTGGCCGCCCAAACGACGGCCTAACCGTCTGGCCGGCCCATTCTGTCGCGGGTCCGCCGGCCCTCGACCACGCCGCTCTCGGCAAAGCGCCGGGCCGGCAAGGTGTGCGAGGAAACGCACAGTTGCATCCTGGCAGGGGAACAGTCTAGTATTGCTCAGCATTCGAACGAATGCCCGATTATCGAAAAATCGCTGAACCTGGCACCAACTTATGACTAGAATGACCCCTCTTAAGCGCCTGGCAGGCGTGCGCCCGGCTCCCGCTCGCGGTGGCTTCACCCTGATCGAGTTGTTGGTGGTGATAGCAATCATCGCGATCCTGGCTGGGATGCTGCTGCCGGCCCTCGCCAAGGCCAAGGCCAAATCGCAGGGCATCATGTGCATGAACAACGGCAACCAGGTCATCAAGGCCTGGGTCATGTATGCTCAGGACTACAACGACTACGTCCCACCGAATCCTGACGATGGCAACACGACCGATTACCACAACTGGTTGGGCGGGCAGGCGGGAGTAGGTGGCGGGCAGGAGTATAATCCAGATGTCATCCAGGACCCGGTGAAAAGCCTGATCGCGCCGTATGTCGGACGCTCGGTGGCGATCTTTCATTGTCCCGCGGACAAGCGGCCGCCCAAGCTTTACCAGGGGAGCGACCCGGCCAAGAAGGGGACGAAGGTCCCGCCGGCACGGACCTTTGCGATGAGCCAGGCCGTTGGGACCAATCCGGGCCGCAGCGGTGCCAAAGCGCCGGTGGACGGTCCCTGGCTGGATGGCAACCACAACCATACTGCGAATCGTACGTGGTACTGTTTCGGCAAGCTGGGGGACATGAATCGGCCGGGGCCCTCGAGCACGCTCGTGCTGGTGGATGAGGACGTCAACAGCCTGAATGACGGTGCGTTCGCGACGGTCGGCCCCAATGCCCCGCCGCTCTACAAGATGATCGACTGGCCAGGGACGTACCATAACATGGCTTGCGGTGTTGCCTTTGCCGACGGGCACTCGGAGATCAAGAAGTGGAAGGATTCTCGTACGCAGTTGAAAGGCAGCAACGCCTCGACGACCCAGAACGGCAACGCCGACATCTGGTGGATGTCCATCAAGACCACCGCGAAAATTAGCGGCCCGGACTTCTGATCCTGGCGCGCTGCAGTCCGCTCACGCTCTCGAGACCGCCGTTCTGCCTGGGTAGGACGGCGGTTTTCATTTGGTCCTGGGGCCTGGGAGTTTGGCGTGCCAACCGGCGACGGCACGGAGGGGCGACGGCCCGTCGCCCGCGCCCCACGAGGACGAGTCGTTGCCGCGGCCGGGTCTCAAACCCCGGTACGCGGCGCCAGATGCAGCAGGCTCTGCGGACTCTCGAACAGAATGGCCCGCGCCACGCCTAGAGCGTCCTCGATCGAGTACTGTCCTTGGCTGACCTTTTGCGCGAGGACCGAGGCCAGTTGCTTCCTCACGAGGATCGCCTTGGCGTAGGTCCACTCGACGCAATAGGCATCGGAGAAGAAACCCACCTGCTTGTTCACGGGCAGCATGTCCAGGCGCTCGGCCATGACTTGGCGGATGGCGTCCGGAAAGAAGTTGTGCCACCAGTAGCCAGCCAGACTGAAGTTGGGCAGCTCGCGCGCGAGCGTGCAAAGGGACTGGTTGGCGTGGCGGCTGGCCAGGAAACACTGGAACTTGAGCCTGGGGTGGCGCCCGAGGATTTCCGCCAGTTGCGCGATGGTGTGTTGGGCCAGCCGGCTGCCCGTCTCGAACGGCAGGGGCTCGGCCCCAAAGCTGAATTGGAACACGATCTCGTGGCCGTGCTGTTCGAGGGCGGAGAGGAACTTCTCGTTGATGTAGGCGGCGTAGAGGTCGCGCTCGGCGGGCCCGGCCTGGGCGCGCCGCGACAACGCCGCCTCCATCTCCGTGTCTGTGACAGGCTCGTAGTCGATGTCCGTCGAAAGGTGGGTGGCCGTCGAGAGGACCTGGCCGTAGGGGATGCTGGCGACGTAATGCGCAATTGCCGCGTGCACATCGGCCAGGGAGCGGATGCTGCGCTCGGTCGCCGGGCGCCCGCCGCTGCCGATCGGCGAAGGACTTTCCGGGGTGCGTCCCCAGCAGCGTTCCAGCTCGTAGAGGGCGGTGTCGAACTCGCCCCATTGCGAACGGGTGAAGAAGCCCCACTCCAACGCGTATTGCAGCCGGTCATCATCCTCACCAGCGCCGCGGCGGGCGATCTCGGTGCCGGTGCGGCGGATGTTGAGCCGGTCAAGAACCGAGTGATGCCAGGCGCGATCGTCAGCGCGCTCACGAACGCGCGCATCGAGCCGATCGAGGTTCGCGGCGGTGATCGGCTCGTGCCAGTCGTAGAGGTCCGCCAGGATCAGCCGCACGCCCCACGCCGAGCTCGTGTTGCGAATGAGCGGCAAGTAGGGCAGACACTCGTCGAGGCGCATGCGCGCTTCGGAAGGCGAGGGCCACCCTGGGTATTGCGTCAGACGCGCGCCGCTCGGGCAGCCGGCGGCGTAGAGGTCCGTCACCACCATGTGGTAGAGCAGGATGTCATGGAGCCCCCGTGCGCCCAGTTTGCCGCCCACCAGGTGCGTGTGAATGTCGATCATGGGGACCCCGGCGAGCGCCGATTCCAGTTCGTTGACGAGCGATTGGGTGTTCATCGGTTTGGGTCGGGCATGTGTGCGTGGATCACGGATGACGGGCGAGGAACGCTTCGACTGCCGCGAGGCGGGGAATCCCGGCCTGGCCGCCGGGCACGGTCGCCTTGAGCGCCGCCACCGCCGCCGCGAATCGGATGCGCTCGCTCAGCGGCAAACCGCGGGCGAGGGCGGCGGCGTAGGCCCCGTGGAACACATCGCCGCAGCCGGTGGTATCGACGGCGTCAACCTTGAAAGCTGGCTGGTGGCAGGGGGGGGCGTCGGGGGCCCCTTGGTACCAACAACCGGCTTCGCCCGCGGTGACGACGACTGTTTTACAGCGCGGATGCCAGAGACCGGCTACTGCTCGTTCGGGACTGCCTGCGCCGGTCATGCGTTTGGCGAAATCCTCCGAGACGATCAAGTGATCGACCCATTCGAGCAAGCCCGCGAAGCCGGGAAGCTCATCGCGCTCGAAATCGGCTACGACGCAGGAACCGGCCCGGCGGGCTATGGCGGCGGCGCGGGTCATGCCGGGAATGCCGAAGTGATCCACCAGCAGGACGCGGCTGCCAGCGATGAGTTCCTCGTGCGGTTGATGATCGGCGGCGCCCTGGGCGCCAGTGAGGTCGTAGAAAATATTCCGCGAGCCGCGCCGCTCGTCCACCACGATGGTCGAGGCGACAGGCCTTGCGCCAGGGCGTCGGACAACGCACGAGATGTCGATGCCCTCGCGGGTGAATCCCTCGAGCACAAACCGCGAAAGCTCATCGGTGTCGAGCACGCCGGCATAGGCGCAGCGAGCGCCCAGGCGGGCGGCGGCGACGAGGGCCGTGGCGGTCAGGCCTCCGCCCTGGCGGTCACGCCGCAGGACTGGGGTCTTGGCATCGGCCGGCGGATAGGCGCCCACGTAGAGCAAGTCATCCACCGCCACGCAGCCCAGGCCCAGCACATCCAGACCTCCAAGGGGCAGGGAGGGGCGTTCGTCCGCTGCGGCAACAGGAGTGTGTGCGTTCATGCGCTGGGCCGCTGGCCGCCGTTAACTGCCGATCGGTGTGTCCAGCGACGCCAGCCAGGCCCGCATCGCCGCCGGCTCCTCTCGGAACATGAGCGAGCCGGGCACGATGTAGTCGGCCCCGGCGGTGTGCAGGAGAGGAACCGTCTCGCGCCGAATGCCGCCGTCGGCCTCGATTTCGGTCGCAAGCCCACGGCGTTGGATGATCGAGCGGGCCTGGCGTATCTTCGCTGGTGCAGACGGGTCCATCCCGGCGCCTTTGATCCCCATGGCGGTCCCGACGATGGTGACGAGGTCCAACCTGCCCCAGAGGGGCTCGAGCAGGTCGATCGACTCATCGATCAAGAGGGAGACTCCCGCCTTGCGCCCGCGGGCGTGAATGGCGTCGAGGACGGCGGCGGGATCGGCGGCCGCATCGAAACAGAAGAGGATCACGTCCGCCCCCGCTTCCACGAACGGATCGATCCAGTCCAGCGGGTTCGTTGTCATGAGATGGACCTCGAACGGGAGCGGCGTGTGCGGGCGCAACGCCCGGACCAGGTCCGGGAAGAACAGCAGGTTCTTCACGTAATGGCCATCGGCGACATCGAGATGGAATCTTTCCGAGAACGGTTCGACGCGCTTCATCTCGGCGCGCAGGTTGGTCAGGTCTGCTGACCAGAGTGAGGTCGAGCACTTAAGCATAGGCAGGGGAGGGCACGGGGAAATGAGCCGACAAGAAACCCGCGATCGCCTGCTGGACGTCCTCGGTGTGGGCTCGAAGGCTCACGGCCTTGGGCGTGATCTCACGGAAGGCCGCGTTCGGGAGCAGACGCGCCAGGGTCAGACCGTAGTCGAAGGGATGGATGGGGTCTTGCCGGTTCGCCATCACCAAGGCAGGCGCCTGCACGCTGGCCCACGGGGGCAGCCCGTGGAAAGGCGTGTCCGACGGAATCCGTTCGAGGCGGGCGACGGTTTCCTCGATGCGCGGGTCGTCGAACTGCCGCAGCAGCGAAGCCGCGGCGTCGGACGACTCTCGCTGGATGCGCCGGTAATCCTCGGTGGCAGCGAACCGTTCGCGGGCCTCGGCGGGGGGATGTGCGCGGATCAAGGCGGCGATCCGGGCGAATACTTCGACATTTGCCGGGCGCGGCGCATCGACCCAGGCCGGGCGCGACAGCACCAATCCCAACACGCGCTCCGGATGCCGGAACGCCAGGTTCAACGCCACGGCGGCCCCCATCGAGATGCCGCCGACGACGGCCCGGTCGATACCCAGATGCGCGAGGAGGGCGGCCAGATCGTCCGCGAAGGTGGCGAGGCTCAGAGAGCTCTCGTCGCCGAGTGGCTTGGTTTGCCCGTGTGCGCGGCAGTCCAGGCACAGGAGCCGGACGCCCGTGGGCGGACGAAAAAGTGCGAAGGGTTGGCTGCCATCGGCGCCGAGGCCATGCTGAAAGACAAACGGCAGGCCGGTTCCTTCGTCCCGGTAGCGGAAGCTCAGGCGATCGTGGTTGAAAGTGGCCGTCACGGCTCGATTGCGCCCGCGCTGTTTGGGGCCAGGCGTGCATGGTGATCGCCCGCGATGCTCATGGGGTCTGAAGCTCAGCGAGCTTGTTTCGGAGGAACGCCGCGGAGGCGGGAACCTGCTCTTCGGTGAGGCTGTGGAGAATCAAGGCGCCGCTGAAGCCCGCGCCGGCGAGGCAGGCAAGGTAACGGTCGTAGTCCAACCGACCCGTGCCGGCGGCTTCGTGCCCGGCGTCGCCGTCCTGGCTCAGATCCTTCGCGTGTGCCAGCGCGATGTCGCGCCCGAGCAGGGCGAAGGCCTCCTGCAGCACGTCCTGCATGCGGGAGAGTTCGCCCACGTGGAACAGGTTGGCGCCGTCCATCACGATCTTGAGCCGCGGCGAACCAAGCTCGTCCAGAAGCCGCCGCGCCTTGACCGCCGAGTCCACGACATTGCTGACCTCGGGTTCGACGCCGAGAAGAACCTGATGGTCTTCCGCGATCTCGAGGGCCGTGCGCATCGAGGCCAGCAGGTCGTCCCAGGCGGTGGGCGTGCCGTTGTCCGGATGGCGGCGCCACATGTTGACCGCGTCGCGTGTGCCCGTGCAGAGCGTGATGAGGGGCGTGCCCAGCCCCGAGCAGGCCGCGGCGAGCACCCGTAACCGCTCGAGCCCGTTGCGCCGGTGCGCCGGGTCCGGATGGATCATGTTGAACGTTCCGGAGACCGCGCTCAGGCAGATGTTGCGGGCCTGGCAGGCGCGGCGCACCGTGTCGGCGAGTTCAGGAGGCAAACGGAGCGGCATCGGCTCGAGGCCGGCGCAGGTGAGGTTGAATTGCGCACAACCGAACCCGTGGTGGCTCACGGCGTCGAGCACGCCCTCGAGTGTCGGGCGGACGAACGTCTTGGCCATGATGCCGAGCTGCATGGGAAGCCGCCGAATCAGACCGGGCCGGTGACCTCGGCGAGGCGGACCCGGTCGCCGCTCTCGCAAGCACGCGCGATCGCCACCAGGGCGCGCATCGCCGCCAGGCCGTCCTCGACATTCGCCCCGTGCTGGGGGCGCCCGTCGAGGATGGTGTCCGCGAAGCCCTCGAGCTGGCGTTTGTAGGTATGGGCGTCCTCGCCCAGCGGACGGCGGAACTGGCCGTCCCGGGTCGAGAAACATTCGACGACGCTGGTCTTGTGAAACCAGGGGAGGAACACTTGTCCCTTGACACTGCCGTGTTGGCCATAGACCTGGAAACCCTCCTCGAAATCCCCGCGAATGGGGATCGTCAGGTCCAGGTGCCCCAGCGCGCCGCTCGCGAACTCGACCTCGACGAACCAACAGTACGACTCGAACCGCTCCACGAGGCGCGCGCGGAGACTCGCCAACTCCCCGCCCAGAAACCGCGCGGTGTCCACCAGGTGGCTGGCGTGGGTCAGGATGAAATAGCGCCGCTTGTCCGCCTTGGGGTTGCCGGCGGGTTTGATGGCCTGCGCGCTGGTGTGCGGCAGCGGCTGCAGGTTGTCGGTCATCGTGTAGCGATAGGTCGAATCGCAGTACCAGGCCTTGAAGGCGATCATCTCCCCCATCTCCGAACGAATGAACTCGCGGGCAAACGAAATGCCGGGGTCGAACCGGCGGTTGTTGCCGACCTGAAGCACCAACCCGGTCTCCCGCACCCGGCGGCGCAGTGCCTCGCCTTCCTCGATCGACACGCCAAGTGGCTTCTCGACCAGCACGTGTTTGCCCGCGGCGATCGCCTCAAGACAAAGCGGCACATGATACTGGTCTGCCACGCCGATAAGGACTGCCTCGACTTGCGGGTCCGCCAGCAGGTCCGCGTAACGCGCGTAGGCCACGCGCGGCGAGTGGATCGCCGCCATCTTCTGGCGCAAATCCTCGGCCGCGTCGCAGATCGCATAGAGCTCGGCGTTGCGGGCCTTGCGGCAGGCCTCGAAATGGGCGATCTGGGCGATGTTGCCGCAGCCGAGCACCCCCACGCGCAACAAGCGGGATTCCTTCTTCATACGGTCTTGCCGGCGCGGGAGGAGTAACGCTGGCGCAACGCTTCCCCGAGCGCCTTGAGGCGCCGCCGCTTCGCCAGTGCCGCCAGCGCGCGCACGTGGTTCGCGGGGGAAACATCGGACAATTCACCCGAGGCGTGCACCTCGATCGCCTGCTGCATGGCTTCCGCCCCGAGCCGCGGGTTGGGCTTTCCGGAAGCGTCGGTGATTGAATTGATCGCCGAGCCCGCGAGAAAGAGCACGCTGGAACTCAAACCGCGGCGTTCCGCGTCCGCGAGGTTCAGGATGATATTGCCCTGATCCAGGCCGCCCGCCCGGGCGATCATGACGGGCTTGATGCCCGGCAACGGCTCGACCAGCGTGTGTTCCGAAGCGATCCACTCCCGGCCTGCGGGGTAAATGAAGGGCGGCCCAGGCCGGACCGGCGCCGTTTGCCGGAAGTCGATCCCGTCCAAACGGGCGAACATGTCGATCACCTCGCGCCAGATGCCGCCGCGGGTCTTCACGCCGATGCCGCCATTATGACCATAGATCGCAGGCGGTGAAGGCAGGCTGCGCGTTGCTTCCCGCACGAGGCGCACTGTTCCCGTGCTGAAACTCTCGCTGAACATGACGCCTCGGGCCCCGGCAGCCACCACCGCCTGTACGGTCTCGAGGATTTCGCCGGGCGCGCCCGTCACATGTGGCGCGAAGATGAGCCCTTTTCCGCGCCGCGCCGCGCTCGCTCGCTCGAGCGCTTGCACCGCCTGGCGCACGCGTTCCGCCACGGGCGAGTAGTCGAGGCGCGGATAGAGGTTCTCATCCTCCTTAATGAACATGAACAGCGGGCACGCGGCCGCTTCCGCCACCAGGGCGCCGACCTCCCCGGGGGTGATGCCTGCCGTTGGTTTGAGAATGGTGCCAAACGCCGGCTCGAGGGGGCCAAAGTGCGTCAGCTCCCGCACTCCTTCGGGGCCATAGGCGGGTCCCGGAAACGTCCGAATCACCCGCTCCGGGAGCGTCACGCGCACCAGGCGCACATCCTGGTTCTCGTAGAGGTCGAAGATGACGGCCCCGGCCACGGTGTGCAGAATGTCGCACGAGGCAAGGCCTCCGTCCGGATGCAGCAGCATCTTGAGCGGGAAGGCCACGTGCAGCAGGCCCAGGCGCCCGGTGGTGTCGAACTGCTCGACGCCCACGCACCGTCCGGTGCAGGCCTCGAGGAGCGAACCCGGCGGCACGGATTTGGCGCCGCTGGTTGCGTGGTAGCTTATTTCACTCGCGGCGTGCGCCAGGCTCCACGTGCGCAGCGAAAGAAAGTAAGTGGCCACGACTGCGTCCTCCAACACCGGGGGCGGCGCCGTGGCCAGGCAATCCCCCACGACCTCGCGTAGCCGGGTTTCCCGGGCGTGCGGGTCATGTCGCAGGGATGCCAGCGTTGCGCGATCCAGCTTTGCCATGTGATATGCGCGTTGCGCGCATTATCGACAGGGCGCGGCGGGGCGCAAGGCCCGGCTGGCCTACAGCAGCCGCTCCATGTAGAGCACGTCCAACCAGCGCCCGAACTTGAAACCCACCTGCTTGAACAGACCGGCCCGCTCGAAGCCGAAGGCAGCGTGCAGGCGGATGCTGGCTTCGTTTTCCGCGTCGATCGCCGCCAGGATCGCGTGCAATCCGCGGGCATGCGCGGCCTCGATCAGGGGCGGCATCAGCAGCTTGCCCACCCCTCTGCCCCGCTGATCGGCGGCGACGTACACCGAGTTCTCCGCCGTGAACCGGTAGCCGATGCGGTCGTGATACTGCTTCAGCGAGCTCCAGCCCACGACGCGGCCCTCGGGCGCGGCGGCCACAAACATGGGGTAGTTGAGCGCCCGGTTCTGCTCGAACCAGGCGATGCGATACTCGAGCGTGCGCGGTTCGTAATCGTACGTCGCGGTCGTGTTCAGAACCGCCTCATTGTAGATGTCCAGGATGCCGGGCAGGTCGTCGAACTGGGCGGGGCGGATCGACACACTCATTATGGGCGGAGGATAACAAGTTTTGCTTTATCTAGCAACCTAAAAACCATGAGAATCTGATAACTGAGCCATCACTTCCGCCATCTTGATGGCGGTGTGCGCCGCCTCGAGACCCCGGTTGTGCTCCCGGCCCAGGCAGCGCTCGCGCGCCTGGGCCTCGTCGTCCAGCAGCAGCACGGCATGGACTATCGGCCGGCCCGCTTCGATCTGCAGGCGCGCCAACTCCCCGGTTACGCCGGCGCCAATGAGCTCGGCGTGCATGGTTTCGCCCCGGATGATGACGGCCAGGCAGATTACGGCGTCGAAACCGGGTTGACGGGACCGGGCGAGCCTGGCGGCCACCACCGGGATTTCGAAGGCCCCAGGCACGCGCACGACCGTGACAGCCGCCGCGCCTGCCCGGTTGAGTTCCTTGCGGGCGGCTTGCAGCATGGCGTCCACGTAGCGGCGGTTGTACTCCGCCGCCACGATGGCGAAACGCGCGTTCGGGGCCTCGAGGGAGCTGGACTTGATCGGTTTGAGCATAGGAGTTCGGCAGCCGCGTGGGCCGCTTATCTCATCGGGGGCCGCGCCTCAGCAAGTCCAAACGGGAGGCGGTTCAGGCGGCGAGGTTGGGGAGCAACGGCGCGAGCGCCGCGCGAAGCTGTTGGCGGGCGCGGTAAACGCGCATCTCGACGGCCTTGATGGAACAACCCAGCACCTCGGCCACCTCGGCCTGGGAACGGTGCTCGTAGGTGCTCAACACCAGGGGCAGTCGCAGGTCCTCGGGAAGTGCCGCCACCGCCTGCCGGATGGCATCGACGCGCTCACGGGAGTCGAGTTGAGCGCTCGGGTCAGGGTCAGGGCAGGGGAGGGCGTCCTGGAGTGGCTGGCCCGAGGGGAGCGCCCCCGCCTCGAGGGGAAGCTGAGGGTGGCGCGCCAGCCAGCGCAGGCGATCGCGGGCCAGGTTGGCGGCGATCGTGTAAAGCCAGGTCATGGGTTTGCGCCTGGGGTCGAACCTGCGGCGGTGCAGATAGACGCGCACGAACGTTTCCTGGGCGAGGTCCTCGGCCATGCTTTCGTCCCCGAGCATCCGGATCAGGAAGTGGAGGATGGCTCGGCCGTGCCTGGCCATCAGGTCGTCCAGGGCGCGGGTCTCGCCGTCGGCCAGGCGCACCAGGTCGCGCCGATCGAGCTCCTCAGTGGTGGTCACGCTCATGCGCGGCGGAGGCGGGCCCCAACTCAGCCGCGGAATGGAAAGTCGGCAGGAGGGTCTGTGACTGCATCCATTCCAAGTAGCGTTTCCCCTGCTCGGGCGGCATCGAGCGGCTGACGGCGTAGAAGTGGCCGAGCATCCTGGCCTGGCAGTCGGTGCGGACACGAGCGGCTTCAGCCAGGGCCTGCTGGATTTCCGGCGTCACCTGGTTGGTGGCTGCCAGGAGGCCCCTCAAGCGACGGTTGATGGCATCGACGCGCTGACACATGGCGACGCAGTCCGGCAAATAGGCCTGATGCAACTGCGCGATCCGCTCGAACTCGCCTCGAGTCAGATTGAATTCCCGTTGCAGCCAAGCCAGTTCGGCTGGATGCCCGGTCGGGTTGGTCCGGGAGAGGGCGAAGCGGGAGTAGTACGCGAGGGCGTAGGCCGCGGCGGCAGCCGCCAGACCCAGACAGAGCATCAACCAGGGCCGCCGCATGGGTCAGTCGTGCGACTTGTGGTAGGGGTCCACCGATTGGATGTAGAGCGCGCGCAACTCGAGGCGTTCCTGGCGGAGTTTCCCGGCCGCCTGCCAGGTCCCGCCGGCCAAACCCAGGAGCACCAGCGCGGTGATGTACGCATAGGGCGCCAGACCGCGGCCTAGCAAGCCGCGCAGCCACATCTCCAGCCCTATCCAGAAGGCGCTGGGACCGGCGGAGACCGCCTCCGTCCGCGCGACCTGCCGCCATACCCGCGCCTCGAAGCCAGGGGGCAGTGGCTGGCGGACCTCCCAACGATGCAGAAGGGTGTCGAGGGCCTGTTCGGAGTTGGTCGGTTTGTCAGTGCTCATGAGCCGCGTTCGTGCAGGTAATACGGCGGAGGCGGCGCAATCCCTCAGACGGAATGACCCATTTTCTCACGTTTCGTGCGCAGGTAGCGGGCGTTGTGCGGGTTGGGCGGCACGCGAATGGGGACTTGTTCGACGATGACCAGCCCGTAGCCCTCGAGACCGACCACTTTCTTGGGATTGTTGGTGAGGAGCCGAATCGTCCTTAGACCCAAGTCCGCCAGGATTTGGGCGCCGAGGCCATACTCACGCAGGTCCATCGGGTAACCAAGCTTGAGGTTGGCCTCGACGGTGTCGTAACCGCTCTCCTGGAGCTTGTAGGCCTTGATCTTGGGGGCGAGCCCGATGCCGCGCCCTTCCTGCCGCATATAGACCAGAACTCCGGCCCCCGCCGCGGCGATCTGGCGCAGGGCTTGGTGCAGTTGCGTGCCACAATCGCAGCGCCGCGAGGCAAACACGTCGCCCGTGAGGCATTCGCTATGCACCCGGACCAGGACATCCGAGCCCCCAGCCACGTCCCCGTACACCATCGCCAGATGATGCTGCCCATCCAGCTTCGAGCGGTAGAGGTGCAGGTCGAAATCGCCGTAGTCGGTTGGGAGCCGGATCACCTCGATCTTCTCGACGAGCTTTTCCCGCTCGCGCCGATGCTTGATGAGATCCTCGATGCTGCAGAGCTTGAGCGCGTGCCGCCGAGCGAACCGGGTCAATTCGGGCAGGCGCGCCATCGAGCCGTCCTCGCTCATGATCTCGCAGATCACGGCGATGGGCCGGCGCCCTGCCAGGAGGGTGAGGTCCACGGCCGCTTCGGTGTGTCCAGCCCGCTGGAGCACCCCGCCGGGTTTGCTGCGAAGTGGAAAAACGTGGCCCGGCTGCACCAAGCCCTCCGGCACGGCGGTCGGATCGGCCATCACCTGGATCGTCCGGGCGCGGTCGGCCGCGCTGATGCCGGTCGAGATGCCCTGCGCCGCATCGACGCTTACCTGGAAGTCGGTCTTGAAGGTCTCACGGTTCTGGACCACCATCCGCTCGACACCGAGTTGCTTGAGCCGCTCGGAGGTCGTGGGAACACAAATCAATCCGCGCCCGAACTTGGCCATGAAATTGACCGCCGCCGGTGTGACGTGCTCGGCGGCCATGATGAGGTCGCCTTCGTTCTCGCGATCCGCATCATCCACCACGATCACCATCCGGCCATGGCGAATGTCCTCGATGGCCATCTCGATCGAGTCAAACAACGCTTTCTTCATCTCTGCCCAAGGCTAGAACGCAGGAACCGAAATTCCAGCAACAAATCTCGGGTCAGCCACGAATTGTTCGTCCCTGCACCTCGCGGCAGAGGACGGCGTTCCGCCGTCAGGATGGCCAGCCCGACTTGCCCATGCTATACCCCGCGCCGTGCAAGAGCGCTCAAAGCGGCGGCTGGGTTGCGCGGCGTTGGTGGCCGGGGCCGCCGCGATCGGCTTGGCGCCGATTTGGGTGCGGCTCAGCGAGGTGGGTCCCAGCGCGACCGCCTTCTACCGGTTGTTGCTGGCGCTCCCGATCCTCTGCCTCTGGACCGGCGTCGAGTCCCGGCGAACTAACCCGCCGCCGCGTCCCGCCACTCGAAAGGAATTCGCCCTTCTGGCTGCCGCGGGAGCCTTTTTCGCGCTCGATCTGGCGATGTGGCACTGGTCCATCAAGTTGACCTCGGTGGCCAACGCGACCTTGTTCGCCAATTTCGCTCCCCTGTTCGTGGCCGTTGGCGCCCGATACCTGCTGGCGGAAAGGCTCACGCCGCTCTTTCTGGGAGGGATGGTGGCGGCGCTCGCGGGCGGCGCACTCCTGGTCGGGGTGAGCTTGACCCAGACGCTCGAGCATCTGGCGGGGGACGCGTTTGGTGTGGCGACAGCCGTCTTTTATGGGGCCTACCAGCTTTCGGTGAAATGTCTCCGACACCGGTTCTCGACCGCAACCACGCTGGCCTGGTCCGGGCTGGCGGCGTGCCCCGTGCTGTGGGCCGCGGCCTTGGCTGCTCACGAAGTCCTCGTGCCGCAGACGCGCACAGGCTGGCTGGTCCTGGTGGCCCTGGCCCTGACGGCGCAACTCGGCGGGCAGGGGTTGATTGCCTATGCCTCGGCGCATCTCTCCGCCTCGTTTCTCTCGGTCGCGCTTCTGGTTCAGCCCGTCGCTGCGGCTGGATTCGCCTGGGTGCTGCTGCATGAGCGCATGGGGCCGGCGCAAGTCCTCGGGGGGTTGGTGGTGCTGCTTGGGATCGGGATGGCGGGGTGGGCACGCAGGGCCGCCCCTGAGCCATAGCGGTTCGGCGGTTGCGCGCACGGCGAGTCGAGGATTAGAATGAACAGACACGCGATCGCATGACCCACTCATCCACCCGCCCGCCTGTTCGGCTCGTGGTGCTGGTGGCGGTGGCGTGTGTTCTGGGCGTCTGCGCGCTGCTGGTTGGGAAGCGGACCCGTCCGGGCGGCCAGAGCAGCGGCGATACCAACGCCGCCATGCAGCGCCTTATCTCCCAGGTGCTGAGGCTCGAGGCGCAGGAAGACGAGGTCTCGAACACGTCGTGGGCCAAGGAACTCCTGGCCGAGCGCTGCGGCGTGGTGTTCGAAGGCCTTTGGGATGCGATCAACGCCGCCACCAACAAGTGGATCGCGCTGGCCGCATTCCCGGTCGAAGAGCTGATCGCGGCGCGCTACGGCTCCGCACGGTCGCTTGGCCACGGCCTGGATTCGCGGGAGGCAGGGCCGCCCTTGCCCGCCTGGTCACCAGAAGCCTGGCGGCGCTTACTGGCTGCCACCGAAGCGGCTGGGTGGCAGATCGCCAACGTCGAGTTCCGCCATGATCGCTTCGACCTCGATGCCGCTGGCAAGCCCGCGCGCAGTCAGTTCCTCTTTCGCGCCCATCTGACCAACCCGGGGCGGTCCGAGCGCGCGCTGTTCGAGGGGGACTTGATCGTGCATTGGGCCGCGGACCACGTCGATGGTGCCGCCCCGGGCATCCGCCGCGTCGATGCCAGCCGGCTTGCGCTCCGCACCGGGCAAGGGCCGGCCGCGTTTGTCCCGGTCTTCAACCAGGAGTTCGCGCCGGTCCCGGGGTCCCATTTCATCGACCCGCTGCTGCTCTTTGACCTCGATGGTGATGGCCGCTCGGAGATCATTCTCGCCGCACGGAACGTCGTGTTGAAACGGCTCGCGGACGGGCGGTTCGAATCGAAGCCACTCTGCCGCGAACCACCCGGATTGATCTTCACCGGAGTTCTTGCGGATTTCGACGGCGACGGTTTCGCCGACTTTCTGTGCGCGAAGTTCGAGGGCCTAGTGTTGCTCAAAGGTTCACCGGAGGGGAGATTCGATGCGCCAGGCCGCCAAGTCTGGGCGGCCAATCCCCACCTCAAATACGCTCAGGCGCTCACGTGCGGCGACGTGGACGGTGACGGCGACCTGGACGTTTGGCTCGGGCAGTACAAGGGACCCTATGATCGCGGCCAGATGCCGACGCCATTCTACGACGCGAACGACGGCAATCCATCGTTTCTCCTGTTGAATGACGGCCACGGGGGCTTCACAGAGGCCACGCAAGCGGCGGGGCTGGCGCCCAAGCGGTTGCGGCGTTCCTACAGTGCTTCCCTCGTTGACCTGGACAACGACGGCGATCTGGACCTGCTCGTGGTGAGCGATTTTGCCGGTGTGGACCTCTATGCCAACGACGGGCACGGCCGTTTCACAGATATGACCGCGAAATGGCTGCCGACGGCCCGCGCCTTCGGCATGGCTCACGCCTTCGCCGACTTCGACCGCGATGGCCGGCTCGATTTCTTCGTCACGGGCATGGCCTGTCCCACCGCTCAGCGGCTCGACCATCTGGGGTTGAGCCGTTCGGAACGCCCCGACTACGATACGATGCGCACACGCATGACCGCCGGGAACCTGCTCGGCCTCGCCAGTCCCAGCGGCGGGTTTCGAAGGGGGCCTCTGAACGATTCGGTCGCGCGCTCAGGCTGGTCCTGGGGTTGCAGTGCAGCCGATTTCGACAACGATGGCTTTCCGGACCTCTATGTGGCCAACGGCCATGAAAGCCGGCAATCCGTACGCGATTATGAGACCGAATTCTGGCTTCACGACATCTATGTGGGCAGATCTCAGGACGATCTCACCGTGGGCGCGTATTTCGGAGTGAAGTTCGGGCGCACACGCGGCCAGGGATGGTCCTACGGTGGGTACGAAAAGAACCGGCTCTACCTCAACGAAGGCGGCGCGAGATTTGTGGAAGTGGGCCACCTGCTGGGTGTGGCCCTCGAGGAGGACTCGCGGAACGTGGTTACCGACGACCTCGACGGCGATGGCCGCCCGGACCTGCTGGTCACCACCTTCGAGGCCTGGCCCAAGGTCCGGCAAACGCTCCGTATTTTCCAAAACCAGCTCGAGCCGAAAGGCAACTGGATCGGGTTCCGCCTCCGCGAGCAACCCGGGTGCGCTTCACCGATCGGCGCGGCTCTCACCCTGCGCGCTGCGGGCGAGCGGTTCGTGCGGCAACTCGTCACCGGCGATTCGCACCGGGCGCAACACGCAAACACGGTTCTCTTTGGCTTGGGGGCGATCAGCCATGTTGACGAGGTCGAGGTCCGCTGGCCGAACGGCCGAGTATTTCGCCTGCGCGAGCCTGCCGTTGGGCAGTATCACCTGATCGCATTGCCTCCGAAAAGTGAGGCCCGTTCGGACCAGCGGTAGCCGGCGGTTCAGGCCAATGGCTGCCCTCAATGGCTCGACGCAAACCATTGAAGCAGAGTATATTATGACAGTATTCCTCGCTGGCGTCACTGCCCGGCTGCTTGCCAGCCGCCAGTCTTAATGTCCACCGGGTCGCACCAGAGTTCGTTCGGCAGATAAATCGGTTTGCGCTTCCTGGCAACCGTTCCGCCAGCCAGATCATAGTAGGTGCTGTACTTCAAGAACGTCGTGCTCCCACTGATGATACCTACGGTGGCGCCGCCCTTGACATCCTGGTCCGGACCTTTGGGCGACCCGCCGCTGTGGCGTTGCGAGATGCCCTCGTGGGGTTGGTTGGCCGCGTCGTTAAAATAGAACGGGACCTGTTCATCGGTCTCCCACTGAACGATATCCATCGCCTTGAAAGCCGTGATCTTGTGGGTTTTGTTCTGGGGGCTGCCGCCGTAACTGATCAGGGCGCCATTCCAGGCGTAACTCGTCAACTTCGTGTTTCTCTGCAGATAGAGCGAACGCTTGGACCCTCTGGACTCGACCAGGTCCTTGGGACAGAACATCACTTTCAGGTCCTGAATGATCGGGCCCAACTGGCCTTTGAGGAAAAACGCCAACTGGTTGGTGGCGTCCATCTTGTTGGCGGCGTTGGGGATGATGCCCAGCCCGGGCAGCGATGTGGCATAGGCCCAGCCGTCCGGGCCCGCGTTGGCGCTCCCGTCCACGGTGCCCCACGTCGGGTGCGGCATGCGTTCCTGCTGCTCGGTGGTGTACATGGTCATGGCGACCATGATCTGGCGGTTGTTATTCCGGTCGATGGCCAGTTGCGTGCGGTCCTTGGCCCGGCCCAGGGCAGGGAGGAGCAGACCGGCGAGGATCGCGATGATGGCGATCACGACGAGGAGTTCGATGAGGGTAAAGGCGCGGGCGTGGGTCGGGGGGGCAGCAGGGCGGGTAATCATCTTCATAAGCACTAATGAGTACTATGACATATCATGGTTTATGCTTATGCTACCGGCACGGGGGAGCGGATGGCAAGTGTGCGTTTGAACGCACATGGAGCCGGGTGGCTTGACACGGCCAGGTGAAGCTTCTAAGATGCTTACCACAACCAAACGTGCACATGAATGTTTCGAGATTTAGACCGTTAGGAATCCTAATGAACAGGTCTCTCCGCGCCTTCACGCTCATCGAATTGCTGGTGGTCATCGCCATCATCGCGATCCTCGCCGGCATGCTCCTGCCCGCGCTGGGCCGCGCCAAAGACCGCGCGCAGGCCACCGCCGACATCAGCAACGTGAAACAGATCATGGTGGCGAGCCATCTGTATGCCAACGATCAGAACGACCGGTTGGCGCATCCGACGTGGGGCTCGGACCTGACAGGTCCAGATGGCTGGGCCTACGCCACGGCCAACGCGGGCCGCATCCCCAACGGCCCTATGGCTCCCGGGAGCGCCGCCGGCAAGGACATCAACTCGATGCAATTCAGCAACCAACTGGCGTTCTTCAAGATCAGCCAACTGGGTCCGTTCCTGAGCACACACCAGGTCATGTGGTGCCCCAAGGACGTGGCCCAGCGCAACGGCGGCAAGTACCGCACGTGGTGGCTTGCCCGGCCCGTGAAAGTCACGTCGTATTGCTGGAATGGCACCATTGGGAATTACTGTGGCCCGAAGGCGGGCCGATTTATCACGAGCGGGAAGACGTTCAAGGTGTCGGATTTTCTGGCGACCGACATCCAGATGTGGGAACAGAACGAGACTGATGGATTCTACTTCAACGACGCCGGCAACAATCCCGAGACGGGAGGCGAGGGCGTGTCACAGCGCCATGCGGGTGCGGGCAACTATACCGGGAATGAGAACCGGGGCGGTGGCGCGATGGTCGGCTTCTTCGCGGGGCACGCGGGCTTTATCAAGCTGCAGAAGTTCAACGAGTACCTCAAGCAGAACCTCAACCCGCGACCGAACGCGCTCCTGAACGGTCCGGGGTACAGCCCGTAGGCCGGGGACCTGCACCGCGGTGGGGATTGGCGGCGCGCCCGCGTTCGGCGCTTCACCGGAACCTACTCACGAAGCCGGACCGGACGCTCGTTGCGCCGGGTGAGCCAGACATCGAAGGCTTGGCGTTGCGCGGGGAGGTCATGGGGTTGCACCAGAACGAAGCGGTTGGGCAGAGGTCGATTCGGATCGGAGGGCCATTCCTTTTGCCAGCGCGTCCAAACCGCGTCCCGTGCCGGCTGGCGCGTGCGTGGCTGGGGAACGTAATCGTACCCTTCAAAACCCGGGGCTACGACCTGGAGCGAGCGAAACGCCACGCATCGTACCGCGGCGTAGGGATCATCCAGGAGTTGACCCAGGATGGGAGCGATCCAGTTGGTTCCGGAGGCCTGGTGTGCCGCACGCCAGCCGAGGTGCCAGGCAATCAGGGCGCGCTGCCCGGCATCCCCGGCCAGGGCGAGGTGGACCGCTTGCGCGACGTCGGTTGAACCCCCGGGCAGGGGAGACGCGGGCTGGCCGTACCACTCGGCGAGGTGGTCGGTGGTCCAGGCCAGGGTTTGATCGAGGTGGCAGAGGTTGCAGGCGTTGGGCCGGCCGGTGGCCAGTTCGTCGGCAACGCGCGGGCTGCTGACCTGGTGGCTGCGAATGGCGGTGAGCACGCCGTAGGTGGTGTGGGGCATGTGGCAGTTGTAGCATTCGGCGCCCGAGGAACCGGGTTGGTGGCGCGCGTGCCCGCGCAATGCGGGCTCGTCCCGATATTTCTCGTGGCACTGTGTGCAGGCCCCATTGCCCGTGCGGTTGCGCGCCAATTGGTCATCCGGGTCACTTTCATGAAGCGAGTGGCAGGAAAAGCAGCTGAACCTGCCACCGCGGTAACACGGCGAGTCCAGCAGTCCGTTGTAATCCCTCCCGCTCACTCGGATCATCCCGTCCGGCCAGAAGAAGTCCTGGAGCAGTTCCGGGTTGCGCGCGAGATAGGCCGCCAGGCCCGGGGTCTCCTGGACATGCGCGGGCCGGATGATGGGAGTGGTTTGCTCGAGATCGTCGCCGGGCCGAAAGCGAAACCCACTCTGGCGCCACGGTTCGGAACGATCGATCCACTTCATCGAATGACAGAAACCGCAGACTTGCGAGCCGCGCTGCGGAGGCAGCTTCCGAGGTTGCACAATCTCCCTGGCCAGGACCTCCGCGGAGGGCGGGCCGGGCTGGCCGCGCTGGTTCGATCGCGCTTCGGTGTGACGTTGACCGGGTCCGTGGCAGGCCTCGCAGGCGATGCCGAGCTCGCCGGCGCGGGTATCGACCGTTCGGCTTTGGGCGTCCACGCGTGGCTCGATGCCGGTCGCGTGGCAGCGGCTGCACACCACGTTCCAGACTTCCGCGTGGTGGACACCATCGGGCGGGCGCACAAAGGTCGAGTTGCGCGGGACCCAGCGCCGCTCGGGGATCAGCCAGGTGAAGGGGAAGCCAAGCTGGGTGTTCCCTTCGTCTCCCGGCACCCAGAAGACTTGCATGTGGTGCGAACCGGTGACCAAGCCCATGCGCACGGCGAGGCCTTCCGGCGCCGCGGCTCCCGAATCGGGCGGCGGGATCGGTTGCATGCGCACCCAGAACTCGTCGTTGTTCCGGCTCAGAGTGAATCGCGCGCCGTCATTGGTCAGGACCACGCCGTGGAAGTCCGCTTGCACGGAGCTGGGCGCGGCGATCTGGGTCATGGTTCGATGAAACGAACGATGCCAGCTTGCGAACTGGTCTTCATGACATTCGCGGCAGGCGCTCGAGCCAACGAACCCCGGTGGCCCTCCCACCCTGGGCAGCTTCGAGGCGAAGTCAGAGGTGGCCGTCGCGGGCGGCGCGCCGTAAAGCGGCGCAGGCCCAGAGGCACTCTGCGCCGGGGCAGGCGGTTTGCGGTCGCACCCGGCGGCAAGCAGCAGGGCAAGGGCCAATGCGGCGCTGCCAGGCCCCGTTGCTGATCCGCCGCTGAATGCGCGTGATCTCAAGGCTTGCGCAGCCGATAGAGCCTCGCGCTGCCCGACGGCTTGATGGTCACCGAGACGGCCTCGTCCGCAACGACCCGCGGGTTGCGCGCCTCGGTCCAACCTCCCGCAGCAAGGTCCTCAGTGTATTCGAGCATGAAGTGCGCCGCCGCGCTGGGCCAGGACAAGTCCAGCCGGTTGCCCGAGCGCCGGACTGTTCCGACGAATGCTCCGGACCGCAACCGAACCGCGGACGAGCGCCCAGTCTGGCCCTGAAGCCCAGCCCGCCCGGTGGCCACGAGCGCGGATCGATCAGGATGCCCTCCGGCGGCGAGCGCGACCTGCAACTGCGCCGCCCCGGAGGAGACGGCCCAGGCCGCAACGAGCAGCAGCATCCATCGCAGGGCTCTCGAGGCGGGTGGTTGGGAAGACCCGCCGCGAGATGACAGGATTGGGCATCCGGGCCAAAGAAGGCCAAACCCAGACCCGGGGCCGGCCCAGGGTCGGGTGCGGGTCACCGGCTGCGCCTGGTTCCGGCCCCCCGCAGCGTGAGACTCACAGGCGGATTGCCCCGTGCGGTGGGCGCTGGGCGCCTCGCGCGGCGCAGCGAGGAGGAATGGCCCTATTCCACTCAAACCACCTCGATTCCTACCACGAAAAATGGCTTTGATGCAACGCTGAAATCTGCCATGAATCGGTCATGCTGCAACTCCTTTGCCGTGCCTTGAAGGGGCGCTGCCTGGCGACATTCATCACGGCTCTTGGTGTGGTCGGAATGCCCCGGGCGGCGGTTTCGGGCGCGCCGGACGCTCCCACGCGGCTCGTCGGGCGGTGCGGCGACCGGAGCGTGGCTTTGCATTGGGATGCTCCGCTCCGGGGCCAACCCATTGGTTACAACGTGTACCGCGCAACCCGGCCCGAGGGACCGTTCTCGCGCGCCAATGCGCAACCGGTGTCCCAGCTCGGCTTCGCTGACCTCGAGGTCGCTAACGGCACCGCCTGCTATTACGTCGTGCGGGCGTTCAATGCGATCGGGGAGAGCGCCGACTCAGCAACCTTGCGGGCCGAACCGCGCCCCTTCCGGGACGACGATGACTTTCTTGAGCTGCTCGAGGCGACCGCCTTCGATTTCTTTTGGTACGAGGCCAACCCCGCCAATGGCCTGATTCGGGACCGCAGCACGGCTCGATCGTTCTCGAGCATAGCGGCAGTTGGGTTCGGGCTGACGGGCATCGGCATCGGGATCGACCATGGCTGGATCACGCGGGGGGAGGGGGCGGAGCGGACCTTGGCCACCTTGCGCACGTTCTGGGAGGGGCCCCAGGGGCCGGCGGCGACGAACGTGATCGGGTACCATGGGTGGTTCTACCACTTTCTGAACATGGACACCGCCACGCGCTATCGCAAAGTGGAGCTCTCCTCGATCGACACGGCATTGTTCCTTGCCGGCGCGCTGTACGCGCGCCAGTACTTTGATCGATCCGAGCCGCCGGAGCCTCAGATTCGTGGCCTGGCCGAGGCCATCTACCAACGCGTCGATTGGAACTGGATGGCCAACGGCGGCAAGACGCTCACCATGGGTTACCATCCCGAGAGCGGCTTCCTGGCCAGCCGCTGGGTCGGCTATAACGAGGCCTCGATCCTCTATATCATGGGCCTGGGAGCCGCCACCAACCCATTGCCTACGGCACAGTGGGACGCGTGGGTGCGCGGGTACGACTGGCGGTCCTTCTACGGCTACAGTTTCGTGGCCTTCGCGCCACTCTTTGGCCACCAGTACTCACAGTGCTGGCTCGACCTCCGCGGCCTGGCCGACGCATACATGCGGGAAAAACAAATAACTTACTTCGAGAATTCCCACCGCGCAACGCTCGCGCAGCGCCAGTACGCGATGGCGAATCCAGGCCACTTTCCGGCGTACAGCTCGAATCTCTGGGGCTTCACCGCTTGCGACGGTCCGGGGGGCCGGGGCTACCACGGTTACGCGGCGCGCGGCGCGCCGCCGCCGGAGAACGACGACGGCACCATCGCCCCGACTGCCCCCGGCGGCTCGCTCCCCTTCACCCCTGGTGTTTCGCTGGCGGCCCTGCGCCACATGTACGACACCTATCGGCGCGAGCTCTGGACCTGCTACGGCTTTCGTGACGCCTTCAATGTCAAGGCAAATTGGTGGGACCCGGACGTCCTCGGCATCGACCAGGGGCCGATCCTGATCATGGCGGAGAACTATCGCACGCAGCGCGTGTGGGACCTGTTCATGCGCAGCCCCGAAATTCAGCGAGGGCTGCACCGCGCGGGCTTCCAACCCGTCAGGCCTTGAATGTCATTCGACGTTCGGGAGATTCCCGGGCTCGGCGGAGCCGCCGCCCGGCGCGCGCGGGGGCAAATGCGCTTGGCACTGGCGGCGGCTTTTGAGTAGCGTCACCGCCGCATGTGCAAAACGCGCTGGCGCTTGCTCCTTCTCCCCTGGTTCAGCCTGGTCTGGCTGTTCCCGGTTGTGGCCGCTGAGCGCCTCGAGTTGGACATCCAGGCCCAGGGGCCCGAGGCGCTTTTCGAGTACGAGGAAAGCACGGCGACGGTGACGGACCCCACCGGGGTGGTGGTCCGCTACCGTGATGCCGAACTGACCGCTGGCAAGGTCCGCTTCAACCGCCAGACCGGCGAGGTGATGGCGGAGGGCAAGGTGCGCTTGCAGCGCGGCAAGGAAGTCTGGCGCGGCGACTGGCTTGGTTACAACTTCACCACGCGTGAACTGCACGCGGACCGGTTTCGTGCCGGACTCGCCCCGATATACCTGGCCGGCGAGGGGCTCACCTCGGCCCTGACGAACCATACCCATTCCGCCACGAACGTGCTGCTGACCACCGACGACATTGCGCAGCCGGTGTACAAGGTGCGGGCCCGGCGGCTCAAGGTGATTCCTGGCGAGCGCATTGAGGCGGATCGCGCCACGCTCTATCTGGGCAAGGTGCCCGTGATGTATCTGCCGGTCTATCGGCGGCACATGGTGCGGCACTCGAACTTCTTTGCCTTTGTGCCCGGGTATCGGAGCCTCTACGGGCCCTACCTGCTGGGGAGTTATCATTGGTTTCCGAGCACGAACTGGGAGGTGGTGGCACACTTCGGTCTGCGCGAACGCCGCGGGATCGGGGCCGGACCGGAACTGCGTTACGACTTGGGCGGTCTGGGCCGGGGCGAACTCCACGCCTACGCCCTCCGCGACGAGGACTCCGGGCTGGACCCCGCGGGCAAGCCCATCCGCGAGGACCGTCACCGCATCAGGCTGTCGCACTCGATGGTCCTGAGCAGCAACGTCACGGCCCGCGCCGTGGTCCATCACCAGAGCGACGCGCAGGTGATCAGGGATTTCTTCGAGAGCGAATACCGGAAGGACATGCAACCCAAGACGTTCCTCGAGGCGGGGCGCGCCTGGCCCAACTTCAGCCTCAGCCTGCTCGGCCAGGCCCAGGTCAACAGCTTCTTCCAGACGGTCGAGCGGCTGCCGGAGCTCAAGCTCACGGCGGTGCGCCAGCAACTCGGGGTTTCGCCCCTCTTCTACGAGGGCGAGACTTCGGCGGGGTACTTTCGGCTCCGCACCGCCGAGCACAGGGGAATGAACTTCGCCGCGTTCCGTGCCGACTCGTTTCATCAACTGCTCCTGCCGCAGAATTGGTTCGGCTGGTTGAACGTGACCCCGCGCGCCGGCGGCAGGTTCACTCACTACGGCCGAACCGAGGAGGACGGGCCCGCTTTGGCCAGCCAGGACCGCGGCGTGTTCAACACGGGGGTCGAGCTCTCCACCAAGGCCTCGCGCGTTTGGCCGGGGGCCCGCAGCAAACTTTGGGACCTGACCGGCCTGCGCCATGTCGTCGAGCCCTCGATCAACTACGTGTACGTCCCGCGGCCTACCCGCACGCCAGCGCAGCTTCCCCAATTCGACAGCGAGCTCCAATCACTGCGCCTCGTCCCGATCGATTTCCCGGACTACACCTCCATTGACTCGATTGATTCGCAAAATGTCATGCGGCTGGGCCTGCGCAACAAGGTCCAAACCAAGCGCCGTGACGAAGTGGACAATGTTCTGAATTGGGCCGCCTATACGGATTGGCGGCTCCGGCCCCGCCGGGGCCAGGCCACCTTTGCGGATGTCTTTTCGGACCTGGACTTCAAGCCGCGCTCGTGGATCACGCTCAATTCCGAGACGCGCTACGATGTCCAAAATCGGCTCATCCGTGTGGCGGACCATACTGCCACTTTCGAGCCGAGCTCGCGCTGGAGCTGGCGTGTTGGTCATCGTTACCTGCGCGACAACGCCGGGTTCGGCCCGGGCAACAACCTGATCCTCAGCAGCTTCACCTACCGGTTGAGCGAGAACTGGGCTTTCCGGGTCGCCCACCACTTCGAAGCGCGCGACGGCACGATGGAAGAACAGCACTACACGATTTATCACGACTTGCGGAGCTGGACCAGCGCGCTGACCCTGCGGCTGCGCGAGAACCGCGGCGGTCCACAAGACGTCGCCGTGGCCGTTACGTTCTCCCTGAAGGCCTTTCCGCGGTTTGCGCTTGGGCGGGAACGAGACGCGCCCTCCCTCTTGCTGGGCGACTGACCTGCCCGAGCCACGGTGTTGGCGATTGAAGCCGCACGTCCACTCGTGAGAGGCTTGGCGCATGTCGCATGCTCTCCCTCCCGTTGAGCCGGGCCGTCCGGAGCGGTCTCGGGCCTTCCGGCGATTCGTCCTTCTGCTGCTGCTGTGCGCCGGTGTCCACGCCGCGGGGATCGACGATCCCACGCTCAAACTCTGGTACACCCAGCCCGCCGAACGCTGGACGCAGGCGCTTCCGGTGGGCAACGGGCGTCTCGGCGCGATGGTCTTCGGCGGGATCGCGGAGGAACGCATCCAACTCAACGAGGACAGCCTCTGGTCCGGCGCGCCCCAGGACGCCGACAACCCCGCCGCGCGCGAGGCGCTGCCTGAGATTCGCCGCCTGCTCTTCGCGGGGCAGTATGCGGCCGCGGACAAGCTGGGCGTCGAGAAACTGATCTGCAAAGGTCCCGGTTCGAGCTCGGGCAACGGGGCCCGCGCGGCTTACGGCTGTTACCAGACTTTGGGGGACCTGAGGCTGAACTTCACGACTCGGGGCTCCACGACCGATTATCGGCGTGAGCTGGACCTTCAGACCGGCCTGGCTCGGGTCCGATACCGGGCAGGGGACGTCACCTTCACGCGCGAAGTGTTCGCCAGCCACCCGGCACAGGCCGTGGTGGTCCAGATCACCTGCGACACCCCCGGACGACTCGACCTGCAAGTCGCGCTCGAGCGCGCGGAGTTCGCGGCGACCCGGGTGGAAGCGCCTGATGAACTGCTCATGACGGGGCAGATGTTCGACGGCCAGGGGCCGGGGGGGATGCGATTTTGCGCGCGCCTCAAAGCGATGGCCACGGGCGGCAGGGTGATGGCGCGCGGCACGGGTTTGGAGATTCAGGGCGCCGATTCGGTGCTGCTCCTGGTGACAGCGGCCACGGACTACGCACCTCAGCCCCCGCACTATCGTGGCGGCGACCCGCTGCGGACCAGCGCCGCCGCGATACGTGCCGCGGCGCGCAAGCGCCATCAAGCCCTCCGCGATGAGCACGTGGCTGATCACCGGCGGCTCTTCGACCGCGTGCGCCTGGACCTGGGTGGCGCGGAAGCCGCCGTGCGGCCCACCGACGAGCGCCTCGTGGCGTTTGCGCGCGGTGGAGACGACCCTCAGCTTATCGCGCTCTACTTCCAGTTCGGCCGCTACCTGCTCATCGGCAGCTCGCGGCCCGGGGACCTGCCGGCGAACCTGCAAGGGGTGTGGGCGGAGGGCTTCCAGACGGCGTGGAACTGCGATTATCATCATAATATAAATGATCAGATGAACTACTGGCCGGCCGAGGTCGCCAATCTGTCCGAGTGCCATGAACCGTTCCTCGAATACATCGATTCCCTGCGCCAGCCGGGGCGCAAGACCGCCCAGGTGCACTACGGCGCGCGCGGGTGGGCCGTGCATACGATTTCGAATCCCTGGGGCTTCACTTCGCCCGGGGAGCACCCTGGTTGGGGGTTGTTTCCGGCGGCGGGCGCGTGGCTCTGCCAGCACCTCTGGGAGCATTACGCCTTCGGGCTGGACCGGACGTACCTGAAGCGGGTTTACCCAGTGATGAAGGAGTCCGCTGAGTTCTACCTTGACTGGGTGGTGGAGGACCCACGGACCGGCAAACTGGTGTCAGGCCCCGCGAATTCGCCGGAGAACACGTTCATCGCGGCCGGCGGGCAGCGAGGCAACCTGAGCATGGGCCCGAGCATGGAGCAGGAGCTCATCGCGGAGTTGTTCGCCAATGTCGAGGCGGCGGCGGAGGCGCTGGGAAATCGGGATGCCTTTACGCGGCGGGTAAAGGCCGCGCGCGCGCGGTTGCTCGAGCCCGGGATTGGCCGGGACGGCCGGCTGCTGGAATGGGCGGCCGAGTTTGGCGAGGCCGAACCACAGCACCGGCATGTCTCCCATCTCTTCGCGCTCTATCCGGGCCGTGGCATCACGGCCCAGCGCCCGGACCTCTTCGCCGCCGCTCGCAAGGCGCTCGAGGGACGCGGAGACGGCGGCACGGGGTGGTCGAAGGCGTGGAAGATCAATTTCTGGGCGCGGTTGCACGATGGCGACCACGCACTCAAGCTGGTTCGCAACCTGATCGAGGTGGTCGAGACTGCCGGATTCCGCTACGACGGCGGGGGCGGCGTGTATGCGAATCTGTTTTGCGCGCATCCGCCGTTTCAGATCGATGGGAACTTCGGCGGCACGGCAGGCATTGCGGAAATGCTTTTGCAAAGCCACGCCGGGGAGATCGAGCTCTTGCCCGCCTTGCCGCGCGCTTGGACAAACGGGAGCGTCTCAGGGCTGCGCGCGCGCGGCGGTTTCGAGGTGGATATCAAGTGGAAGGGCGGGGAGTTGGTTTCCGCGAGCGTTTTGCCGGCTGTCGGCGGGTTGTGCCGGCTCCGGACGGCAGTCCCTGTGCGGATCGAAAGCCGGGGCAAGCCTGTGAGCGCGCGGGCGGAGTCGTCGCCGGGGGTGATGACGTTCGCGACCCGCCGAGGCCTGCGCTACGAGGTTTACCCGCGCTCTCCTTAGCCGAGCACCGCCGGGTGGGGGGCCTACTGAGCGTCTTCGGCGACGATGTGGACGTTCTTGAGGCTGAGAAATCGCGCGCTGGGGGTAAGGGCGGCGCCGCGGGTGCGGTCGAGGTTGATCGCCAGTTGGACGCGTTTTTGCGGCTTGGTGACCGCGATCATGCCGCCACGCTGCGCGAATCGCTCCAGATCGCTCACGGTGAGGGTCTTCTGGCCCTGGAGGTCGTGCAGGATCGCCTGCAACCGTGGCTCCTCGGAACGGCTTATGAACAACAAGTGACACCCGGCGGGTTTGGCGCCCGTTGGGAAGCGGACAACGCGGATCGAGCGCCCCGCGTAGGTCTTCCCTCGGAGGGCGGTGTCGAGGACCTCCCCGAGTGGGTCCTGGCCGAGTACGCCGAGCACGAACGGGGCCTCGGGACCGGCGAAGGCGGACGCGGGCCAACCGACGAAGACGGTGAAGTTGTAGAGGAACGTGGCCATCGACTCGCGCTCCAGTGCCAGGGGAGCGGTCGTTGGTTCCGCCGGCAGGACCGAGGGCATCGGGGCGGCCAGCAGGAGCAAGAGCACCCAACCCGCCCGGCCCAACCGTCCGGCCAACGCCCCTCGGGGGCAGTCGCAGCAAGCGGAGGCCACTCGGCCGGGTGAGGCCGGTGCGGCCGGGCGCTCGGGGGCGAAGAGCGCAGCGAGCAGGCGGTTGGAGCGGTTCATGATTGAAGCTCGTTCGGATGTCCGTTTTCGCCGTCCAAGCAAGCCCGGACAAAGGCAGCCAGCGTGCTCGGGGTGTAGGGTTTGGGCAGGAACCGGCTGCCTTCGCGCAGGAGGGGGGTGGCCTGGGCGATTTCCGTGCTGTAGCCAGATGTATAGATCACTCTGAGGCGTGGCTTCTGGGCTTGGGCCTGCAAGGCCAGGTCGGCCCCACCCACGCCCCCCGGCATTACCATGTCAGTGACCATGAGGTCAATCTCACCAGAATGCCGCGCCCAGAGGTCGAGGGCCTCGACGCCGTTAGTGGCGCTGAGTACGCGGTAGCCATAGCGGCGGAGGATGTGGCACGCCAGGTCGCGAAGCGCCGGTTCATCCTCGACCACGAGGAGCGTCTCCCCGTGGCCCTGCGTGCCGGGGAGTTCGCTGGTCGCGGTGGCGGGTTCGGTCGAGGCGGCCACCGCGGGGAGGAACACCTTGAAAGTGGTGCCGCGGCGAGGCTGGCTGCTGACCTCGATCCAGCCGTCGTGCTGTTTCACGATGCCGTACACACTGGCCAGGCCGAGGCCCGTGCCCTTGCCCACGTCCTTGGTGGTGAAGAACGGTTCGAATATGTGGTTGATGGTCGCTGCGTCCATGCCGCAACCAGTGTCTGCCACCGCCAGGCAGACGAAACGCCCGGGGCGTGCCTCGGGGTTGGCGCTTACATCGGCCGGCCCCAGGTTGGCGGAAGTGAGGCTGATGGCCAACTGGCCGCCCTGGGGCATCGCGTCCCGCGCGTTGACGGCCAGGTTCATCACGACCTGTTCCATCATGCCGACGTCGGCCCGGACGGAGGGCAGGTTGCCGCCACAACTGAACTGCAAAGCGATGTCCTCGCCGAGGATGCGGCGCAACATCTTCAGGAGCTGGCTCATCACGTGACTCAGGTCCAGCACCTTGGGCTGCATGATCTGTTTGCGGCTGAAGGTCAGGAGCTGGCGGGTCAGATTGGCGGCGCGGTCGGCTGCCGCGGCGATTTCGCGCAGGGGCTCCGTGGCTTCCGGGTCAGGCCGCGGCCGGGCGAGCAGCAGGCCGGCATACCCGATGATGACATTGAGGATGTTGTTAAAGTCATGCGCCACTCCGGCGGCGAGCTGGCCTACCGATTCAAGCTTCTGCGCGTGACGGAGCTGCGCTTCGAGGCTCAAGCGGGCGGTGATGTCACGGATCACGGCCGTGAAGCACGGGGCGCCGTCGCCCGCGATGCGGGTCAGGGATAGTTCGACGGGAAACTCGGTGCCGTCGGCGCGCAGGCCCGTCGTCTGCACCTGGTGGTTGAGCAGCGACGCTGGATTCCCGGCCGAGCCGTTGGCGAGGCTTTCGCGGAAGCCCTGTCGCAGGTTCGGAGGGAAGGCGATGTCATCCAGGAAGCGGCCGGTGACCTGCGCCCGGGACCGGCCAAAGGCCTTCTCGGCGGCCGAGTTGAACTCAAGGATGCGGCCCTGGGGATCGAGCGTGATCACGCAATCGAGGGCTGACTCGAGGATGGCGCTCTTGCGGGCCTCGCTCTCCCGGCGGGCGGCCTCGAGCCGAAGCCGCTCGAGGGCGCCGCCGCAGTGGTCGGCGAGGGTCTGGAGGGTGGTGAGATCCGCCTGGGTGTAGGCGTGGGGACGATAGCTTTGGAAGGTCAGGACGCCGATGACCTGGGGACCATGGCGGATCGGCACGAACATCAGCGAGGCGGAACGGCGCTCCGTGTCGCCGAAGGGCAGGAGGTCGTGCGGGCTGGCCGCTAGCTCGTCGCGCAGGATCAGCAGTGCGCCTTCGCGGAGGACACGCGAGATAATCGGCGTCGGGAGCGACTCATCGTTGGGCGCCGGCACATCCACCCGGCGGCCACCGAGGGTATCGACCAGAACGGCCTGGACGAAACGTTCCTGCTCGCCCACGCGCAGGACAAGACTGCAGGCGTCCCAGGCGAAAAAACGATCGGCGGTGTCGAGCACGACGCGGGCGGCCTGCTCGGGGGTGGCGGCCTCGCTGAGCCGGTGGCCCAGTTCGGCGTGAGCCGCGGCGCGCGCCTCGCCGCGCTTGCGCTCGGTGCTGTCCCGCGCGACTCCCTGGATGCCGATGGGCTTGCCGTCGCGAAGGATCAGGCGCGTGTTGAGCTCTGCGGCAACCCGCTGACCCTGCTTGGTGACCACTTCGATTTCGTACGGAGGTGGCGATTCGCCGCGGAGCTTCCGCGCCGTCATTTCCCGGGTCAGGCCCAGATACTCCGGCGCCACCAGGTGATCCACGTGCATGCCGGCGAGTTCCTCGCGCGAGTAACCGAGGATGCGCTCGCCCGCACGGTTGATCGAGGTCAGGTGGCCGGTGAGGTCGGCGGTATAGACCGCGTCGCTTGCGTTCTCGAACAGGTCGGCGTAGCGCTGCTGGAGGGCGGCCTCGCTTTGGAATTGCTCGCGCAACACCGCGGTCTGGCGGCGCAGCCGCATCTGCAGCGTCAGCAGCCAGACCAACACCGCGAGGGCCGCCACCGCCACCCCTTGCAGCGCCCGGTCGGTGCGCTCCGGGTTCCACCACGGCGGGCTGGCGAGCAGTTCCAAGTCCCGCGAGGACCGTAGCAACACGCGGAATGAGCGGGGCCAGCGGTCTTCATCCACGCGCACCGAACAGACGCCCGTAAGACGCAACAGGCTGTTCGGCTGCAACGGCTCGGGGCCTTGGGTGCGGGCTCCGGGCAGCAGGGCATCAAAGAGCACCTGGCCTTCCTCGAGCACGAACACCTGGCCCTCCGGGCCGGCCCGCTGGCTCAGCAGACGAGCTTCGATTTGCACCAGGGTCGCATCCAGCAACCGCCCGCTAAACGGACTGGCCAGCGCGCGGGCCGCCGTCGCCGGGAGCGGCTTGAGGCCGGCGCCTGAACTTCGCTTGCGCACGCGGGCAGCCTTCACGATCGGGCTGACGTCCCCGACGGCTGGGAAGCCAAGAACATCCACGCTGTCCCCGGGTCGCAGCGCTGGCGTGTCGGAGGCCTCGATAAGAATACCGCCCGTCGAGTCTTGGAGGAAAAACGAACGAGTGCCGCGGTTGAGGGTGACGGTGCCTGCCAAGTGGACCGGGCGTTCGGCGCCGGCCCGGTAGCGATACTGCATCAGACTCGCGACGGATTGAACCGGGTCGGCGAACGGGTCGCTGGCTGGTTGCTGCTCGACGGTGACGGACGCGAGTCCGGGGACGTACAGTTGGATGCCGAGAAACTGCCGGTTTTGGTTGAACAGGGTGCCGCAGGCGCCGCGGAGGCTGACCTGGGCGCCCAGCAAATGGGATGGCATCGGTTGGTCCCAGAAGTACGGGGTCATGGCGCGATAAGTGCCACCTTCCGCGGCGATCTCCAGCCAGAGGTGCCCCGGTTCGTTGGTGATCCCGGCGACCACACCCCGGGTTTCCACCCACTGGCTGTCGTACTGTCCGGTCATGAGTTGGTTGCGAGTCAACCGGCGCGCCTCGGGCATGGGCGCGCGCCCCAGGACCTCGAAGCGCGGTTGGCGGATGACCGGGGCGAAATCACCCGGCCCGGAATAGCCATAGAGCATCACCAGGCGCCCGGCCCCGATGTCCAGTTCGTGCTCGGCTGTCTCCACGAAAATGCCTTCGGTCGCCCCCTGGAAGAACATCAGCCGCCACACCGGATCGTAGAAGGTGACGACACCCCGCAACCGGACAGGATACCCGCGCCTGGCCTCCGCCGCGCTCAAGCCGTGAATCTCGCTCACATGTGTGAACAACGGCAGGGTCTCGCCCGAGAGCGCCGTCGCTGAGGTTTGATCCGTGCGGTAACGGAGCGGCTCCGCGGCAAAGCCGACCCGGCGGAAAACCCCGTCTTCGAGGCCCCACGCATCGCCGCGGCGCATCGGGAATCCGACCACGTCCACCACGATTCCGGCCTGGACCGGGCGGGTCATCGCGGTCAGCACATGCAGCGTGTCCAGGCCGTCCTTCACCACGAGCCATTCGCCGGGCCTGAACTCGCTGACCACGCCCAGGACCCGAATGCGATTGGTCAGGGGCGCTGCGAGCGCACTTCGGGCCAGCTCTGCAAGGGGGCGAACCGTCGTCGCAAAGAGGTCGTCCGGGCCGCGCTCACTGACGGCGAGGTGGGAATGGCCGGGCACAAGCAGGACCACGTTCGTCACCTGGCGCTGTTCGTTGCCGGCGACGCCGCACGCCCCCTCGAGGCGCAGCCGGGCGCCTACCAGGTCTTGAAACCCCTGCTGGGGCAGCGAGTGCACGACCGCCTTCAGGCGGGCTCCTGCTTCGACGAGGGTGAGCTCGAGCCGTCCGCCCCGGTCTTCGGCGGAGCGAACGCTCCCTTCGAGGGTGACCCATTGGCAGTCCAAGGCTCCCGCTGCCAGTTCCCGCAACGAAACCGCCCTGGGTGCGGGCCACGGCGCTCGGGTTCCGCTGCTCAGCTCCGGGTTGGCGATGATCGGGTTGACCTGCCCAGGGTCGGTGATTCCCGCGACTTGGACCCGCTGCCCGGCCTGGACCTCGAAGCGGCGGCGGCCTGGATTGACGAAGATGCCCCCGGTCTCATCCTGCACGAACAGCAGGTAACGGTCGGGATCGTAGTAGGTGACCACTCCGCTGAGGCGCACGGGATGCCCCTTGGCCGCTTCATCGGCGCTGAGAGCCCGCACCGCAGCCACCGAATTCAGCGCCGGCGCTGGACCGGCTGCTGCTTCCGCGGCCGAGGCGGACAGCGAGCCAAACACGAACAACGTGGTCCACGCCGCCAGCGCAAGCCGGCAGGCCGCGCACCCCCATCGGAGAGGTTTGTGCTGTGTCACTCGGGTGAACGCCGGCTGCCTGCGCCGAGGGAAACCCGGCCCGGGCCGTACCGGCCACAACGCAAGACCAGCCCTGCGTGGCGCTAGAGGCCGCCACCGTTTACGGCCCGGGGGCGCACACGGGTGAGTCGGGCTTGCGTGGCCCCATTTAGACTCTGCCTCGACAATCGTGTCAACCTCCGCGGCGACTGGCGAACTGGTGAGTATCCGGTTGCGCCCTGCCCCCGGCGGACTATCCTGCGGGCGAGTGTCAACCGCCGATCAACCACTCGGGATCATCGCTGGCAACCGGTCGCTGCCGCTCGTTTTCGCGCGGCAGGCGCGGGAGCAAGGTGTCAAGCGGTTGGTGGCGGTGGCGTTCGAGGGTGAGACGGATCCAGCGTTGGCTGGGTTGGTCGATGAAATCGAGTGGGTGCGGGTGGGGCAGCTCGGCCGCATGCTGGACGCCTTCATCAGCCGGGGTGTGACTCGGTGTGTCATGGTGGGCCAGATTGCCCCGCGGAACTTGTTCGACCTGCGCCCGGACCTGCGCGCGGTGGCCGTCTTGCTCAAGCTCAAGGAAAAGAACGCGCGGACAATTTTCACCGCGATCGCCAACGAGCTCGCCAAGGCCGGGGTTGCGCTGGTGGAGGCCACACCGTGGCTCAAACCGCTGATGCCGGGGGCCGAATTCCGGCTCGGACCGGCCCCGTCCGCGCCTGAGCTGGCCGATGTACGCTTCGGTTTCGGGATCGCCAAGGCGGTTTCGCGGCTCGAGGTAGGACAAACCGTGGTGGTCAAGCGCGGCTCGGTCCTGGCGGTCGAGGGGTTCGAGGGGACGGACAAATGCCTGGCGCGCGGCGGCGAATTAGCCGGGCCGCGCGGTGGCGGCGTTGCCGTGAAGGTGGCCCGCGCGGGCCATGACATGCGCTTTGACATTCCGTGTGTTGGCCCCAAGACGCTCGAGACCTGCGCCGCGGCCGGGATTCGCGTGCTGGCGGTCGAGGCGGGCAGCACGCTGCTGTTGGAGACGGCGGCCTGCGAGGCCTTGACGCGCCAGCATCGCGTGACGCTGGTGACGACGAGTTAGCGAGTCGAGCCTGGCGGCCCGCGCGTTGCGGACGGGATTCGAGGCCATTTGCTCGCTTGTACGCGTGCGACACAACGATCAAAGAAACTGCTGGCACAGGCCGGATACCGGGCTAAGGTTGGGGCGCGTGCGACTGGGAAAACAACCTGAATTGCGACTATGGAACCGACTGCAGACATTGCGTTGATTGGATTGGCCGTGATGGGCCAGAACCTGATCCTCAACATGAACGACCACGGCTACACCGTGGCCGCTTTCAACCGGACGGTAGCGAAGGTCGATGAGTTCCTGAGCCGGGAGGCAAAGGGCACACGGGTCGTCGGGGCGCATTCGATCCCCGAGTTGGTCTCGCTGCTCAAGAAGCCGCGCCGGGTGATGATGCTGGTGAAGGCTGGGGCGGCCGTGGACGAGTTCATCGAGCAGTTGATTCCGCACCTCGAGGCGGGCGACATCATCATCGACGGCGGCAACTCGCTGTTCGAGGACACGATCCGGCGGACACGCTATGTGGAATCGCGCGGGTTGCTCTACATTGGGACGGGCGTTTCGGGCGGCGAGGAGGGCGCGCGGCGCGGTCCCAGCGTCATGCCCGGAGGCTCCGCGGCTGCCTGGCCGCACGTCAGGCCCATCTTCCAGGCGGTCGCGGCCAAGGTCGAGGACGGTTCGCCCTGCTGCGACTGGGTGGGCGCGGACGGCGCGGGGCATTACGTCAAGATGGTGCACAACGGCATCGAGTACGGGGACATGCAACTGATCTGCGAGGCCTACCAGTTGATGCGCGAGGGGTTGGGGATGTCCGCCGACGAGATGCACCAGGTGTTCGCGGAGTGGAACCGTGGTGAGTTGGACTCCTACCTCATCGAGATCACGCGCGATATCCTGGCGTACAAGGAAGCGAATGGGCAGTCCCTCGTGGATAACATCCTCGATACCGCGGGCCAGAAAGGGACCGGCAAATGGACGGTGATTTCGTCTCAGGAATTGGGCATCCCGATCACCCTGATGGCCGAGGCGGTGTACGCGCGTTGTGTCTCGGCCCTCAAGGACGACCGGGTGGCCGCCGCCAAGAGCCTTCGCGGGCCCAAAGCGCGGATCACGGGAGATCGCGCGCGTTTCGTCGAAGACATCCGGCGGGCGCTGTACGGCTCGAAGATCGTTTCCTACGCGCAGGGCTTCATGCTCATGCGGGCCGCGGCAAAACAGTACGGCTGGAACCTCAATTTCGGGAACGTGGCCCTGATGTGGCGCGGGGGTTGCATCATCCGGAGCGTGTTCCTGGGCAAGATTAAGGAGGCCTTCGACCGGAAGCCGGGGCTGATGAACCTGATGCTCGATCCGTTCTTCAAGCGTGCGATTCGCACCAGCCAGCGCTCATGGCGCAATGTCGTGGCGACGGCGGCGCGGAAAGGCATCCCGACCCCGGCCTTTGCGACGGCGCTGAGCTTCTTTGATGGGTATCGGTGCGAGCGGTTGCCTGCCAACCTGCTCCAGGCTCAACGGGACTATTTCGGTGCCCACACCTACGAACGCGTCGATCAGCCCCGCGGCCAGTTCTTCCATACCAATTGGACCGGCCGCGGCGGCGTCGTCGCCTCGGGCACCTACACGGTGTAAGCAGCGAGTCTGGTCGAAGGGCTCAACCCCTGTTTGCCCGAGCGCCCGAGTTGGTGAACCCGCCCCGACCATCACGCGCTCGCCATCGTGTTCTCCCGATGCCGGCGCGCGTTCTGATCATTCCGGACAAGTTCAAGGGTTCGCTGACGGCGCTCGAGGCGGCGGAGGCGATCGCCGCCGGCTGGCGCCAGGTCCGACCGGACGATCGGCTCGAGTTGCTGCCCATGAGCGACGGCGGCGACGGTTTTGGCGAGGTTCTGGCCAGGCACCTCGGCGCGGAAGCGCGCGAGGTCGAAAGCGTCGATGCCGCCCACCGGCGGATTCGCGCGACCTGGTGGTGGGTGCGGCGGGGGCGGCTGGCGCTGGTCGAGTCAGCCCGGGTTATCGGGCTGGCGCAGTTGCCGCGTGGCAGGCATCACCCGTTCAACCTGGACACCTTCGGACTGGGAGCGGTGCTGCGCGCGGTCGCGCGACTTCGGCCGGCGCGTTGCCTGGTCGGGATCGGTGGCAGCGCCACCAACGACGGAGGGTTCGGCCTGGCCCGGTCGCTGGGCTGGAGGTTCCTGAGCTCGAGCGGCCAGCCCATTGAGGAATGGACGCAGTTGCCCAGCCTGGCGCGGGTATTGCCGCCGGCGCGTCGAGTGTCGCTGGGCCGTGTCGAGGTGGCGGTGGACGTCCGGAATCGGCTGCTCGGGTTGCGCGGCGCTACGCGCAGCTACGGGCCGCAGAAAGGACTGCGCCCCGAGGACTTCAGGCTCGCGGAAGCGGCCTTGCGACGGTTGCAGCGAGTCGCGAGCAACCAGCTTGGCCTCGAAGATCGCCCGGCCGCGAAACCCGGTTCCGGGGCCGCCGGGGGTCTCGGGTTCGGGTTGCATGTTTTCGCAGGCGGCCGCTTGGTGTCCGGCTTCGAATGTTTCTCGCGATCCGCGCGACTCGAGCAGCGCCTCGCGAGGTGTCATCTGGTAATCACCGGTGAGGGAGCAGTGGACGAGGGTACGGTGTTGATGGGGAAGGGAGTGGGGCGCATTGCGCGGATGGCGCGTCGATTCAACGTTCCCTGCCTCGCGTTGGCGGGTGCGGTGGCCAGGCCTGAACTCGCGCGGGGTTGCTTTACCCGATTGCTGGCGATCACGCCGGCCCTCACCGCGGCGGGAGATTCCCTGGCGCACCCCGCAAAGTGGCTGCGCATTCTGGCGTCGCGCGCGGCGAGCGAGTGGCGCGTCGATGCACGGGCAGGGGGGCGAACGGGCCGGTAGTGGAGGGCAGAGTCATCGGCGCTGACGCGAGCGTGTCGCCGGCCCGTGCCCAGGCCAAATGGTCCATCCCTCAATGAACGCCCCGCCGCCAAACTCGATTCAATCCGCGGATTATCGCGGTCGATTGGCGCCGTCGCCGACCGGGTACCTCCATGTCGGGCACGTGCGTACTTTCTTGACCGCGCAGACGCGGGCGCGTGCCGCCCGCGGGACGCTGATCTTGCGGAGCGAGGACCTCGATCGAGACCGCTGCAAGCCGGAGTTCGTGCGGGGGATGTTCGAGGACCTCCGTTGGGCGGGCCTTGATTGGCAGGAGGGGCCGGACGTGGGCGGGCCGGTGGGACCGTACGTCCAAAGCCAACGGATCGGTTGTTACCGAGCGGCGTGGGAGCAGCTTCGCGCGTTGGGCTGCGTGTATCCTTGCACGTGTTCGCGCCAGGACGTTCTGCGCGCATTAGGAGCCCCTCACGCGGGCGAGGAGGAACCGCTCTATCCGGGAACGTGCCGTCCCAGCTCGGCGGCAGTGAAGGCGTCCGCTCACGCCGCACCTGCGGGCGGCCGGGTTAACTGGCGGTTCCAAGTGCCAGAAGGGGAGATCATCCGATTTGTGGATGGACGCCGCGGGCCGCAGGAGTTTGTGGCCGGACGAGACTTTGGAGATTTCGTGATCTGGCGCCACGATGACGTGCCGGCCTACCAACTGGCCGTGGTGGTGGATGACGCCGCGATGCGGGTGACGGAAGTGGTGCGGGGCGCGGACCTGCTGTTATCGACCGCGCGGCAACTGCTGTTATACCGGGCCTTGGGGGTGGAGCCGCCCCGATTCTATCACTGCGATCTGGTCACCGACGAAAAGGGCGCCCGGTTGGCCAAGCGCCACGACGCCCTGAGCCTGCGCGCCCTCCGGGCCAAGGGGGTGCCGCCGGAGCGGTTGGCGCTCTGGGCTTGAATGGCGCGGTATGGAACGCATCATCAGGCCATGTCCGAAGTGATCCGGCTGGAAAGCCAGCACTCGATACCTTGTCCGCGAGAAGAGGTCTGGCCGGTGCTGAGCAAGACCGACTGGATCAACCGGGCCATGGGCCTGCCGGCGGTGGCGTACCAGATCACACCCCGGGCCGAAGGAGGCGGCGCAGTGATCGCTCGCGCGCGCCTGCTGGGCGCCGAGTTGCGCTGGCAGGAGATTCCCTTCGAGTGGCTCGAACCGGAGTTCTATCGCGTCCACCGCCTCTTCGAGAACGGCCCGTTCCTCGAGGCCTGGATGGGGATCGAACTGCGAGCCACGCAGGATGACGGCACGCGCGTGGTTGTTTCCACCGAAGTGGTTCCGCGTAACGTGCTGGGCCGATGGGTGGCGCGACGGTTACTGGGCCCAAAAGCCGCGCGGGACATGGCTGGCATTGCCGGGCATGTGTACGAGTACCTCCGCGGCCGGCGGAAGGTGGAGCTGCCCAAGCTGCCGGTGAGTCAACTGCGGCAGGAGGCCTTCGAGAGTGGCATCAAGAAACTCCAGGACGCCCAGCAACCCGCCGGCTTGATCGGGTTGTTGGGGGACCTGCTCCGGGAAGCGCCGGACGTGCGGTTGACGCATATCCGACCGTTTGCCCTGGCCCGTGAGTGGCGGCAAGATCGCTGGGATGTCCTCCGGCTCTGCTTGCACGCCACCCGCAGCGGCCTGCTCGATCTGACTTGGGAAGTCCTCTGTCCCAATTGCCGGTCCTCGCGCCAGGCCCCGGCCGGTTCGCTGGGGCAGCTCCAGCGGGCCAGTCACTGCGAGGTCTGCCAGATCAAGTTCGACGCGGAGTTTGATCGGTCGGTGGAACTCAAATTCGCCGTCAACCCGGGGGTTCGTCACTGCCCGCGCGACACCTTCTGCCTGGCGGGACCCGGGGGCAAGCCGCATGTCGTGAGCCAGTGCCTCTTGGAACCGGGCCAGCGGCGCGCGTGGAAAATCCCCGAGCTGACAGACACCCTGCGCCTGCGATCCCCGCAGGTTCGTGAAGCGGTCAAGCTCGGCCCGGACGACGCGCCGATGCCCGTCGCGCAACCGGTCATCCTTTGCGAGCCAGAGCGGTTTGTAGTGCGGTACGAATTCGGGCAGGTGAAGGACAACGCCGTCCAGGTGTTCAACCCGAACAAGTTCCCCATTCTGCTGATTCTGGAACGGATCGAATGGAGCGATGACATTCTCACCGCGGCGCGCGTCACCAATTGGCAGGAGTTCCGCGACCTGTTCTCAGGCGAGGTCATTTCCCCGGCGGAGCAACTGGTGGTGGGTTCGCAAGTCGTGCTGTTCACGGACCTGCGTGGCTCGACGGCAATGTACCAGGGCCTGGGAGACGCGCCCGCCTACGCGCTGGTGCGCAACCATTTCGCCGTGCTGATCGAGGCTGTGCGGGCTCACCGCGGAACCGTGGTCAAGACCATCGGCGACGCCGTGATGGCTGTGTTCAGCCGCGTGGACGAGGCCTTGCAGGCGGTGCGCCAGATGCACGAGCGATTGTCCCTGGCGAACCCCGATCCGTCGCTGGCCTCGAGGCTCACCCTCAAATCGAGTCTCCACGTCGGCCCCTGCCTGGCCGTCAACGCCAATGACAAACTCGATTATTTCGGCACCACGATCAATCTCGCCGCGCGCATGGTGGACCGCTGTCACGGCGGGGACCTGACTGTGTCGGACGAATTCTTCCAGCGGCCGGAGACGGTCGAGTTTCTCAAGACGGTGCGGCAGGCCCCGGAGTCGTCGGAGGTGCGGTTCCGCGGCTTCGATGCGCCGCACACGGTCTGGCGCATCCCCATGACATGAGAGCGGCCGGGGCGGCGTGAGCGGGGCGAACGCTCGAACGAGCCGTTAGGGGTCGGGCCCTGGGGCCGGAGGCGCCTCGCGCGACCAATTGCCGCGGCCCCCTGCGCGGCGCAGGACCGCCTGGCGCAGCACGTACTCGATTTGCCCATTGACACTGCGCAAATCCTCCTGCGCCCAACGCTCGAGCGTTTTCCACAGCTCGGGGTCGATGCGCAGGAGGAACGACTTGCGATGTTCCACGAGGCCTCGGCTTAGGTGTAGAGCGTGCCGGTGTTGACCACGGGAGACACTTCCGCCTCGCCGCACAGCACGACCAGCAAGTTGCTCACCATCGAGGCCTTGCGCTCGTCGTCCAACTGCACCACCTGGCGCGCCTGCAATTCGCGCAGCGCCATGTCCACCATGCTCACCGCGCCTTGAACAATCTTCTGGCGCGCCGCGATCACCGCCTCCGCCTGCTGGCGTCGCAGCATCGCCTGCGCGATTTCGGGCGCGTAGGCCAGGTGCGTAATGCGGGCTTCATCGACCAGCACGCCCGCCTTGTCGAGACGCTCCTGGAGTTCCTTGCGCAAGGCCGTGGCGACTTCTTCCGCCCCGCTGCGCAGGGTCACCTCGTGCTGTTCGCCGTGGTCGTAGGCATAGGCGCTGGCCAGGTGTCGCACCGCCGACTCGCTCTGAATGCGCACGTAGTTCTCGTAATCCTGCACGTCGAAACAGGCCTGCCCGGTGTCGCTCACCCGCCACACCACCACCACCGCGATCTCGATCGGGTTGCCGCGACTGTCATTGACCTTGAGCTTGTCGCTGAGAAGATTCCGGGCTCGCAACGAGACGCGCCGTTTCGTCAGGAAAGGATTCGCCCAATGAAAACCGCTTAGCCGAGTGGTGCCACGATAGGCTCCGAAGAGAATCAGCACGCGCGCCTCGTTGGGCTGGAGCGTGAAGAAACCCAGGCAGCATATGATACTCGTGAACAGGAGCAGGAAGGCGCCCAGCAACAGGCTTCCCCCAAGCGCTCCGTGACCGTCGCTGAGTTCCTGTCCCGCCACGATGAAGACGGCGATGTCGGCCAGGAACATGCCGATAACTACCGGCAACATGATTCCGCCTCGAGCGGTCGAGGTCGGCCGCTCTTTGTGGATTTGGTTGATGGATTCAGTTTGCATACATTTCAGGTTTTGACTGGCCGCCACATGATCGTGGCTGGCGCAGCGGTGGTGAGATGGGCGCGGTTGCGCCGTCCGAGGCGTACGCCCTGGCGATGGCCGTGATTGGCCGCGGCGCCTTGGGGCGGTGAGCTGGGACGGTGTGCGCCCATATCATGATGATATCATAATGCAATCGTTGCCCCTGTCAAGGCCCTCAGGTCACTTTTTTCAACATTTGCTTATCCCGCTGCGCTCTGCTATAGAATCAATGGTCTGATGGCTTGGTGCCGTTGGGTTTTGCGATTCATGTGAATTTGCGCAGTTTGGTCCTGTGTTGTCTCGCGGTGACGGCCTTCGCCTTCAGCGCCCAGGCGCGCATTCTGACGGTGACAACTGCCGACAGCGACGCTCCCGCACCCGGGGAGACTTCTCTGGCTCAAGCCATTGCGGACCTTCAGGACGGAGACGAGATTCAATTCGCCCTTCCCGGGGAAGGACCGCATCTGCTGGCGACGCCGATGGGCGGGTATCCACTCATCACGAACAACAACGTGACTATCAACGGGTGGAGCCAGGCCGGGGCGAGGCCGAACAGCAACCCGTTGCTGGCGGCGAACAACGCGCGGATCCAGGTCGTGCTCGACTCGCGGAATGGCAACTTCACCTCGATGGACTACCAAGCCGATGACAACCGAGGCGCTGGGTACGATGAGAACGAATACGCCATCCTCGGAGTGTTTCGCGGAACCAACGTTGTCATCCAAGGTCTCTCGCTGCTGGGCAAGACTCCGGAGCTGGGAGACGGCGCGTTCTATGGGATCGCTTTCGCGCGTGATTACCAGGGCAGTGCGGAGGGGGGACAGGTGCGCGGGTGCTGGATCGGTGTGGCGCCTGACGGGACGACCGTGTCCGGCACCAAGTATGCCGTTACCGCGTTCCAGCATCGTGATACGAACGGAGCGAATCCCGCCACCGTGGATCGTCTGACGGTCGGCGTGGGCAAGCGCGCCGCGAGCGCGCGGGCGGAGTTCAACGTGATCGTGCAGGCCGCCGTTCCGATCGTGGTCGAGGGGAACGGGACGCGCATTTGCGGGAACTTTCTGGGCGTGCTGCCGGACGGCATCACGGAGTGGAACGTGGCGTTGGACCCGGCGTACACGGGCGGGTTTCAAACCGAAGGCACGATCCAGATCGGCCGCGGCAACAACGATACGATCATCGGGGTGGACGGCGACGGCGTGAACGACGCCGACGAGCGCAACGTGATGTGCGGGACGCTGCCGCCGCGGATGAACGGATACGATCACAGTATCGAGTTCTATGGAGGCACGCCCGGCACCAACATTGTCATCGCGGGGAATCTCGTGGGCGTGGGGGTGGATGGACGGACTTATTTCACCAACGGAGTGCCCGTCATCAACCCGGACGGCGAGGGCGCGGAGTACCGGATCGGCTCGAATCTCGACGGCGTGAGCGATGAACTCGAGGGCAACTTCATCGTGAACAACTGGCCGTTCGAGGTGTTCCTGCCCGCGGATTTCGGCGTGCTTGAGCCGGCGCGGTTGGGATTCCTCGACGGGCCGAGTCTGGGTGCGACCGTTTCGTTGCGGGGCAATCGGTTGGTGAACAACTTCCCGTTTCCCACCAGCCCGGCGCTGGGCGTTGGGGGCGAGCCGGGTGGCTGGCCGGCGGAGTACTACGCCCAGGCGCTTGTGGCGCCCGGCGGCGGGGTGCGGCCGGTGCTCTCAGCCGAGACCACGTTGACCCGCCTGGTGGGAGAGGTCCCGCTCGCTGACACAAGCAGATGGCCGGCGACGTGCATCGACCTTTACGTCGTGGACCCGGCCGGCCTGACCAACGGCATCGAAGCCATGATCGAGGCGCTGCCATTCGGCTTTGTGCAAGGCGGTCTCTATCTCCGTTCCTTCCTCGAGAACGGCCCGGAGGACCGTGATCGGCGGCCGGGCTACTTCGACTTTGATTTGGGAGGCGCGAAGCCCCCGGGCCGGTTGCTCACCGTCACCGCCAACTACTCGACTTCGCCGGACGGGTCGAGTCGTGGCGTGGTTCTCACGAGCCCGTTCTCGGAGCCCATGGACGGCATCAAACCGGTGCGGATCACGAGCGTGGCTGTGGCCGCCGGACAACTGGTCGTCGCGTGGGAGGGCGGCGAGCCACCCTACAGCGTGGAAGTGAAATCCGGCGCCTGGGAGGCTGGTTGGCAGGCCCTCACGACTACGAACGATCGTTCCGTGAGCCTGCGGATCTCCGGCGCCCTGGGGTTCGTTCGGGTGCATTGTCAGTAGG
>Ga0233425_10001105_pt1 | contig 63222 bp, 63 predicted proteins | sample Watercolumn_Towu_2_FD_181712 | JGI IMG/M metagenome (GOLD analysis project Ga0233425, IMG submission 181712) | Freshwater microbial communities from Lake Towuti, South Sulawesi, Indonesia - Watercolumn_Towuti2014_140_MG | ecosystem: Environmental > Aquatic > Freshwater > Lake | place...
CAGAACCGGAATTATTTCCGAAGCCGTTATGCCGAAAAGGAGCGAGCGTACCCGACCGAAGGGAGGGGGAGCGAGCGATTTCGGCATAACGTTTAAGAATATCTGAAGTTTGCCGAAATGAAATGAGGCAAATTTGGGTAAAAGAATTTTTTACTCCTTGTTAATATTATTGATGAAAAATTCTTGAACCAGATATTCTTTGTTAGACGATGTAAAAAAATTTTTCAATTTTTGTTCACCTTATATCTAACTTGTAATATATCATCAGCAATTCTTACGGCCTCAATAAATGACAGACGCTTTTCAAACGCACTTTCGGCGAAAAGTGGAATACCACTTCCAATCAAAGCAGGTTCAATATTCAGCATCACTTCGTCAATTAAATTTTCGGTGATAAAAGCACTATTGATTGTGCTGCCACCCGTAAGAATTGCGTTCTCGAAATTCATAGCAACGGCTTTTTCGATTGCGTCCTTTGGGGAATTGGCCTGCAAAAATGGCGGCTCTAATTTTAGTTGGTTGTCATTTGAAACGACTATTTTTAATTTCGCCTCGATATCACTGAAATTATAATCAGGCCATTTTTGAACAGCTTCGTAAGTTTTCCTGCCGATAATAAAACATCCATACTTTTTAGCCAATTCCCCAAAGGACTTCCAGTTTGTATGTGACAGAAAATCTTCATTGCCGTCTTTGCCGGCAATCATTCCATTTAAAGCCGTTGCCATGAATAATGTAATCTTCATAAAGAAACAAAAATTGAAAAATATTTTTTATTTCGTCTAACTCGTTTATATGCGAACTTAGTAATATATAATGACTGAAAGTTGTAGGTTATACGAACTTCTGGTATTATATAACTGTCGCTTATTTAGTGAGTAAAGCATAGCATAGATTATATGAATCTTCAAGAATTATTAGAAAAAGTCAAGCAAGAGCTCAAATTGTGCAATTACAGCCGAAAAACCATCGAAAGTTATTTATTTTGCTTAAATGAGTATTTTAAACATATTAAAAACGTCAAACGAGAGCCGGATGTGACCGCAATTAAAAAATATTTACTAGCTATGCAAGGACAGGGAAAATCTTCGCAAACCATAAATTTGCATTTACAAGCTATCAAATATTTTTATAGAGAAATTATGAAAAGCAGTATCCAAATTGACATTAAATTTGCCAAGATTGCCAGCAAGTTGCCAGTGGTTCTTTCCAGGTCTGAAATAGAAAAAATGATCGATGCTTTGGAAAATCCAAAGCACAAACTAATGATCGCATTGGCATATGGAGCTGGATTGCGGGTAAGTGAAGTGATAAATTTGAAAACTAAAGATATTAATTTGGAGGAATTGACGATCCATATTAAAGGCGCCAAAGGCAACAAGGATCGGTTGACTATTTTTCCGGAAAAATTGATTGTACTTCTGAAAAATATGATTACATCCAAAAATGGCAATGACTATGTTTTTGAAAGCAATTGGGGCGGCAAATTGGATGAGCGCAGCGCTCAAAAAGTTTTCTATCAAACTCTGCAAAAAGTCGGCATCAAAAAAGATGCGACGTTTCATTCTTTGCGCCACAGTTTTGCCACGCATCTTTTGGAAAACGGCGTGGATGTGCGCTATGTGCAGGAACTGCTGGGACATGCTAATATTAGAACGACGCAAATTTATACGAAAGTTACCAATCCAATGCTAAAAAATATAAAAAGTCCGTTGGAATGAAATAATTAGATTCTAAATTTGAGCGAGAGCAATAATTAAAATATGGATTTATCTAAAATCAAATCAGTTTATATGATCGGAATCAAGGGCGTAGGCATGACTATGCTCGCGCAATTTTTAGTTGGCAAGAAGATTGAAGTAATAGGCTCTGACACAAAAGAAAAATTTATGACCGATGATATTCTTAGCAGCATCGGAATTAAAGTAATAGAAGAATTTTCTGAAAAAAATATTTTTTCAAAAGCTGATTTGATAGTTTATTCAACCGCCTACAATGCGGAAAGAAACACAGAAGTGGCTAGGGCGTTAAAAAGTAAAATTAGGACATTGACTTTAGCTGAAGCTTTAGCCGGGATTTTTAATGAGCATTATGGCATAGCAGTTGCCGGTTCGCACGGCAAGACAACGACTACGGCCTGGCTGGGGTATGTTTTAGAAAAAAGCGGCAAAAGTCCGTCGGTTATGGTCGGTTCAAACGTACCGCAATTCAATGGAGCGAGCTTGGTCGGAAAATCGGATTATTTAATTATAGAAGCCGATGAATACCAGAATAAGCTAAAATATTTTCAACCCAAGGGGGTTTTGCTTAATAATATTGATTACGATCACCCTGATTTTTTTCCAACAGCTGAAGATTATACGGATGTTTTTATAGAATTTATAAAAAAAATTCCCAAAAAAGGATTTTTAGCGGCTAATTTTGATGATCCGATTATCAGAAAAATAGCTAATGTTAATTGCCGGGGAAAAATTATTAGTTATGGGATTCCAGCCAACGCTCAAGCTCCTTGCGATAATTATTCCCTTTGCGCTTATGATATTAAAAATCAAAACAGTAGGCAGTATTTTAAAGTAAAAATGGGAGAAGATTATTTGGGCGATTTTTGCGCGCAGCTATCGGGGCGGCACAATATTTATAATGCTTTGGCGGTTATTGCCGCGGCTATTGAATTAGAGGTTGAGCTAGTCGATATTAGAAGATATTTAGAAGAATTCGCTGGCACGGCTAGGCGCATGGAAGTTCTCGGAGAATTCAAGGGCGCGATAATTATCGATGATTACGCGCATCATCCGACCGAAATTAAAGCGACTTTAGCTGGCGCGCGGGAAAAATATAAGAATAAAAAAATAATTACGGTTTTTCATCCCCATACTTTTACGCGCACCAAAGCCCTGCTCGCTGATTTTTCCAAGAGCTTCGGAGAGGCGGACGAAGTAATTATTTTAGATATTTACGGCAGCGCGCGCGAAAAGCAAGGCGGAGTGCACGCGAATGATTTGGTTAAAAAAATAAAAAAATGGAATAAGGAAATAAAAAACAAAAAGCAGGACGTTAAATATATACCAACCCTTAATGAGGTTGAAAAATATCTGAGAGCATCCGCCGGAAAAGGGGATTTAATCTTGCTTATGGGAGCGGGGGATGTGTTCAGGATAGGAAAAAATTTAATTTTAGAGAGCTAATTTTATTTATGCCAAAAAAAATCGCCATTATTTTATTAAACTATAAAGATTATGCGGAAAAATATTTAAACGATTGTATTAACAGCTTAAGGAAGCAGGATTATGCCGGCGGAATAAGAATTTTTATCGTTGACAATGAAACAAGCGAAAAAAGCTATAATTATTTAAAGCAAAATGCGCCGGAAGCGGAAATTATTAGGAATGAGAAAAACGACGGTTTTGCCAAAGGCAATAATGACGCTATTAAAATAGCGCTTGCCGGCGGCTTTGATTATATTGTTTTATTTAATTTGGATACAGTGATTGAAAAAAATTGCGTTAGCGAAATGGTTAAGGCGGCTGAACTAACAACCCAGAGCCAGCCTTGCCAAGGGAGTAGAAATGAAGTCGGAGCGGTGCAGGCGAGATTGATGCTTTGGCCGGAAAAAGAAAAAGTTAATTCCATCGGCAATGCCATTCATTTTTTAGGATTTGGCTATTGTGAAGGCAATGGGGAAAAATATTATAATAATCCTTCCCGCCCCCCTTGTCAGGGGGGTAGTGAAATATGCTATCCGAGCGGAGCGGCGGTTTTATTTCGAGCCGCGGCATTAAAAAAAATCGGTCTTTTTGACGAGGAATTTTGGATGTATAATGAAGATGAAGATATCGGCTGGCGTTTTTGGCTCGCCGGCTATAAATGCGTTTTAGCTCCGAACGCAGTCGCTTGCCACAAATATGAATTTTCTCGCAGCGTAAAAAAGTTTTATTGGCTGGAGAGAAATCGGTTATTATGCATTTTTAAAAATTATAAATTAAGAACTTTAATTTTAATTCTGCCGGCGCTTTTAATAATGGAAATCGGCTTATTTATTTTTTCTTTAAAGAGCGGCTGGTTCAGGGAAAAAATAAGGGTGTATAAATATTTTTTCTCGCCGGCGTCTTGGCGGTATATTTTAAAAACTAGAAAAGAAGCGCAGGCCTTGCGCAAAGCCAAAGACAGGGATATTATAAAAATGTTTTCCGGAAAAATAATGTATCAGGAAATTAATAGCGGCCCATTGGCTTTTGCTAATATAATCTTTAATATATATTGGAAAATTATTAGATTATTTATAGTTTGGTAAATTTTGAATATTAAAATATCAGCAAATTGCTTAAAAATTAGTTCATGGACATAAGTATTATTATTTTAAATTATAAAAGCAAAGGGCTTGTTTTAAATTGCCTGAAATCTATTAAAGAGGCCGATTTTAACGGCTTGAAATATGAGATTATCGTAGTTGATAATAATTCCGGCGACAGCTTGGGCGCGATTTTAAATTGGCAGTATCCGGATGTAAAATTTATAAAAAATGAAAAAAATATCGGCATGGGCGCCGGCAACAATATCGGCATAAAAAAAGCAGCCGGAAAATATATCGCGATTATGAATCCGGACACGATTGCCTTTAAAGATACTTTTAGAAAATTTTACGATTATATGGAAATCAACCTCGACATAGGAATTGCCGGCCCGAAGCAGTATAATCCGGATAAAACTATCCAGGATTCGTGCTACCGCTGGTACGGCCTCCTGACCCCGCTGTTTAGGAGAATGTTTTTAGGAAAAACAAAATGCGGCCAAAAAGATATAAGCCGTTTTTTAATGAAAGATTTTGATCATAGCCGGGCGCGGGAAGTTAATTGGCTCTTGGGTTCATTTTTATTCTGCCGGGCCGAGGCGCTTAAGCAGACCGGCTTGTTTGATGAAAGATTTTTTTTATATTTTGAAGATACTGATTTATGCCGGAGATTCTGGCAGAAAAAATGGAAAATCGTCTATTATCCGGAAGCGGAAATTATCCATAATCACGCCCGGGCCAGCGCCCGCGAGCCATGGTATAAATTTTTTATCAACCGGGCGGGCCGAGAGCATTTAAAATCATGGTTGAAATATTTATTAAAATGGGGGGTTAAATAATTTTTAATTTTCGATTTTAATTTTCAATGAGTAATAAATATTAATTTTTAAATTTATGCAAAAAATTAAAAAAGCAATAGTGGCTGTGGCTGGTAGCGGAACAAGATTTTTGCCGGCGACTAAGGCTATGCCTAAAGAAATGCTTCCGGTTGTTGATAAGCCGATTATCCAGCTGGTAGTTGAAGAATTAGTCGCCGCCGGCATAGAAGATATTATTTTAGTGACTAAATGGGACAAAAAGCCGTTAGAAGATCATTTTGATTATTGCTGGGCTTTAGTCCATGAATTAAAAGAGGCCGGCAAATTAAAGCAAGCCGAAGATATTAAAAAGATCGCTGATTTGGCTAATTTTATTTATGTCAGGCAAAAGGGCCCGTACGGGAATGGCACGCCGGTTTTGTCAGCGGCCAGCTTGATAAAAAACGAGCCGTTCTTATTTGTTTTCGGAGATGATTTAGTAAAATCAAAAATTTCTTTTGCCAAGCAGATGGTTGATGATTATAATAAAAGCGGCCATCTTATGATCGGCGTCCAGGAAGTTCCCCTAAAAATGGTAAGCAAATACGGTATAGTAAAATTAAAAGGGAAAACAATGCAAATTGAAGATATTATTGAAAAGCCGTCTCTTAAAGAAACGCCTTCTCGGCTCGCTGATTTCGGCAGAATGATTTTAAATCAAGAAATTGTTGATATTTTAAAAACAACCGCCTTAGGCAAGGGCAACGAGCTTTGGATTGTCGATGCTATCAGGGCTTATATTAAAAATGGCGGCAAATTTTTTGCAAAAAACATAAAAGACGGCGAATGGCTGACGACCGGCGATCCGCTTAATCACCTAAAAGCGACTTTAAAATACGCTTTGGGCAGAGAGGATATTGGCAAGGAATTAAAATTATTCATGCGCGGACTATTGAAATAGATCGGCTTAAAGATCTAATTTATAAATTCCTTCCTGCTTGCCGATTTGAGAATAAAAATAAATCGCGTCGCCCTTGGCGTTTAAAAAGGGGAGAGTTATTTTATCCAATTTAATAAGCTCTCTAGTATTCCTTTTTTCTCTTTCATCCAATTCAATAATATTAATAGAGCCGGCAGTAAGGTAAATTATATAATTATCACTCGGATGCCAGAAAACGGCTTGGATAGGAGAGCTTATTCTGGTAAGAAGATTTTTTTCTTTTGAGCTATAATTATAAAGATAAATTTCAAAATCATTGGCATAAAGCATTTTTTCGTCGTTAACCCAAGAGCTGTATTTTATATTTTCAATTTTGGCGATTGGAGAAAAATAAGGGCTGTTATCAATCAAGTAAAGATTATTATTTTTTTTATCCAAAACGCTGATTAAATTATTTTTAAATTCTTGCAGCCGGTAATCCGACTCAGGAAGAAGATTGACTGTTTTTATTAATTTTCCGTTTTTATCATAAATATTAAGGCTATCGGCGCTGCTATACTCGCTTATCAGGGCTATATTATTGTCAGTAACTAAAAAATCAATAATTTTTTTAGCGCTAACAAGAGTTGAGCTTGCGAAATTAACCAGACTAAGGCTGTTTATGTGGTTTTCATTTTTTCCGGCAGAGAGATAGAATATTTTTTTATTTTCAACCTCGCTCCATCTAAAAGCGCCTTCTTTATTATCTAAGTCAGCTATAAATTTACGCTTATCAAGATCGTAAATTTTTTTATCTATTAAAATATTTTTACTGTCCGAAGACCATAATAAATGATCTGTTGAGGCCGTTATCCCTTTTTCCCCCAAATCAATTTTTTCTTCCGTTTCTAAATTAATAATTCCCGCGCGCCCCTCATTTTTAAAAGCCATTAATTTTTTATCAGGAGATAGCGCCGCAGAGTCGAATCGGCCGCTGATTACGATTTGCGGGAGCGCATTTTTAAACAAAGCAATGTCTTCGGCGTAAGTTGATTGCCCGGCTTCTACTTTTAATTTTTTTTCCCAGTCCCAATAGCCGTCAAGATGCAATTTAACGCTATATTCCCCGGGAAAGATATCTTTTATTTTTGCCGGCGTAATAAAATAGTTTTTTTCAGAATCAGAAGGAATTAAGAAGGAAAAATATTTATTAAAAAATTTTTTTTGGACAACGCCGTTCAGATAAATTTTTGCGCCGGCCGGCCTGGAAGCCAAGACTAAAATGCCTGTTTTTTGGATGCGAACCGCTTCTTTTAAATTTTTACTGAATTTAAGGCGGTAGCCCTTGGCCTTAAGAATAATATTGGGAGTTATAACTAAAAAAGCAATAATAAAAGACAGATAGAGAAAGCGGCGGAATTTTAAAGACATAGTTTTAGAAATTTCAAAGCTCAAGTGCAAAATGTTAAATTTAGAGCTTAACTTTATATATTAAGAGCGCCGATTCTTTTTATATCAGCTCCGAGCAGTCGCAGGCGCTCGTCAATATTTTCATAGCCGCGGTCGATTTGATAAATATTATCTATTTCAGTCTGGCCTTCGGCGATTAAGGCGGCAATAATTATAGCTATGCCGGCGCGCAGATCAGGGCTGGTTAATTTGCGCCCCGTTAATTGCGTCGGCCCGTTAATGACTACGCGATGGGGATCGCACATTATAATATCGGCTCCCATTTGGGTAAGAATATCGGTAAAAAGAAGCCGGCGGTCGTAGATAGCTTCGTGGATAAGAGATCTTCCCTCGGCTTGGGTCATTAAAACCGTATAAGGCGATTGCAAGTCGGTAGGAAGGCCTGGATATTCATGGGTTTTAACGCTATAGGGCTTAATCTTCTTCGCTTTTTCTATTTTAAGCCAGTTTTCTCCCTGTTTAAAATTGACTCCTATTTTTTTAAAAATAGCAAGCAAAGATTCTATATGTCCGGGATTGCAATTAGTAATATTTATTTCCGCCTTGGCGGCCGCGGCCATTATAGCGAAAGTGCCTGTTTCAATTCTATCCGGCATGACATTGAATTCGCCGGCGTTGATATTTTTTACGCCCTCAATAATTATTGTCGGCGTGCCGGCGCCGCTTATTTTAGCGCCTTGGCTGTTTAAATAATCGGCCAAGGCCACTATTTCTGGTTCCATAGCGCAGTTTTTAAGAATGGTCTTGCCTTGCGCTAGCGCGGCTGTCATCATCATGCTTTCCGTTCCAGTGACGCTCATGGTTGTAAAAAAATATTCGCAGCCTTTAAGTCCTGTTGTTTTGAGATGGTAATAACCGTCTTTTGCTTCAGCTTCCGCGCCCATGGCTTTATATCCTTCTAAGAATAAGTCAATCGGCCTGATGCCCGCCCCGATAACGCATCCTCCCGGATGGGGAAAAACTACCTCCTTCTCGCGCGCCAAGATCGGGCCGACGAACATTATTGAAGCGCGCAATTTATTGGCGAACATCGGCTCTAATTTATTTTTTGCTAAATTTTCAACTTGGATTTCGCAGCTATTTTTCGCGCGGCTTATTATTGCCCCTAAATCTTCCAGAAGCTCAAGCGATCTTTGCACATCCTCAATATTGGGCAGGTTTTTAATCGTTATTTTTTCGCGCGACAAAATAGCGGCCGGAATTATTTTCAAGGCCGCGTTTTTCGCTCCCCTTACTTCTATTTCGCCCGCCAGATCCGCTCTTCCCTGAATTATGAATTTAGACATAATTATTTAAAATAAAAACTGTAAACAATTAAATTTATCATATAATTTTTTTATAAATTTTTCAAGACAGGCTAGTTTTGCGCCGCTAAAAAAATATTTGCCTGCTTTTTGCTATTATGATAAAATTAAATAAAAGCAAAAAAGCGCTTTAGTTTTAAATATGCAATATTATTTTCAAGAAAGGAAAAAACAAATTTTTAAGAAATTTTTATTTTTTTTATCCGTTATTATTTTAACAGCAGCCGGTTTTTTCGCCGGCCTGTATTTTTCAGCAAAAAGCCAGACGCTGAACGAGCTGGCCAAAAAAGAAGTTGCTCTGGCCGGAAAAGTAATTAATAAATATAGCGACTCACCAGAGGGAGTTTTAAGCCAGGATATAAATTTTAAGCTTTTTTGGGAAGTTTGGGATACGCTTAAAAAAGAATACGTCGATAAAGACAAACTAAACGAAAAAGAAATGTTTTACGGAGCGGTAAAGGGGCTGGTTAATTCAGCCGGCGATCCTTACACCGTTTTTATGGATCCGAAGCTTACTCAAGAATTCGGAGAAGATCTGGCTGGCGTTTTTGAAGGCATTGGCGCGGAAATCGGAATAAGAAAAAATATTTTAACCGTAATTTCTCCGCTTGATGGCGCTCCGGCCGAGAAGGCCGGGCTTAAGGCAGGAGATAAGATATATTTTATAAACGGAAAAACAACTTCTGATCTTACTATTGATGAAGCTGTTAGCAAAATACGCGGCCCTAAGGGCACGTCCGTAACTCTGACGATTTTTAGAAATGGGATGGAAAGGCCGCAAGATTTTATTATCACCCGCAGCCAGATTGTAATTAAAAGCGTAAAAACAGAGGAAAAAGACGGCATTTTTATTATTAAAATAGCAAATTTCAGCAATGACACCAAATCTCTTTTAGATGAAGCTATTAGAAAAATTTTAGCAGGAAGCGTCAAAGGCGTTATTATTGACTTAAGAAATAATCCGGGCGGTTATTTGGATACGGCAGTTGAAATAGCAAGCGAGTGGATTGAAGAAGGGACGGTTGTTTCAGAGAGATTCAGCGCTGACAAAAAAGATGATTTTCCGGCCAGAGGCAAAGCCCGGTTGAAAAATTACAAGACAGTTGTTCTAGTTAACGAAGGAAGCGCTTCAGCTTCCGAGATTGTTGCCGGCGCTTTGAAAGATTACGGACTGGCAACTGTCGTTGGCAAGCAGACTTTTGGCAAGGGATCGGTTCAAAGCTTAGAAAATTTTGGCGACGGCTCGTCTTTAAAAATGACTGTTGCTAAATGGTATACTCCCCAGGGAGTTAATATAAACGAGCAAGGAATAAAACCGGATATTGAAGTTGACGTTAAAGCGGAAGAGCTGGAAAAAAATATAGACAGACAGATGGAAAAAGCCGAAGAAATTATAAAAAAGGGAAAATAATAAAAATTTATGCCGATAAAAAAAATAATAATAACCAGCCGCCGAAAATTATCCCAGTATTTTTTCGGATTTCTGATTTTAGTATTTTTATTAGCCTGTTTAACCTTGCCCTTTTCTTTTTCGAAAGCCGATTCTTCGGCTGACGCTATCGCTATCAGGGTAATTCCTAATCCGAATCATTATTCTGCTTTGCGCTGGTATAAAGAGCGCGGCTTTGCCGGTTCGCCGCAGTCCTTGTCGGTTGACGGCTACGAAGCGGTGCGCGACGGGCGCACGGTTTATGTTAATGTCGCTAATGTAAGTACGGGAAATTCCAATTCTTTTTTTACAAATATTTATTTAATCTCCTATAATCTTGAAGCTGAACAGGCGACAGAGGATATTTTTGGACAGATTTTAAACAATTGGAAATTTAACGCTAATATTGCCGATTCAGGAAATTGCAGCCAATCGCAAGACAAAGGATGCTTAATTGACAATGAGTGCCCCGCGACTGAATATTGCCTAAGTTTAAAAGCGAGGATTACGCGCGATACAAGGCGCTTGTCCGATATAGCTGATATTAAAAGCTATTTAGAAAATTATAAAAGCGCCCATAACAGCTATCCGGCTCTTGCTTCCGGAACTTATTTATCAGGCAAAACGATTTCAACTTGGCCGAGCTGGGAAAAAACTTTCGGCCCGGCTTTAAATGCGGCCCTGCCGCAAGATCCGATTAATAAATTAGGAACATGCCCTTCTTCTTATAATTCAATAACTTGCTGGAACGACAATAATCAGTCGTTTGCCGATCCTTCTGATGACAATAGTTTTAATTTGCCCGACAATAGTTATGCGTATGTATATTCCGCCTCTTCCGCCGGCAATAGTTTTAATTTTTGCGCTAATATGGAATCCGGCTTCATAGATCAAAATACAGGCAATTGCGTCGGCAATATTATAGCCAATTCGCCGCCGGAAATAATTTCTTCCAGTTTGCCCTTGGGAAAAGAGGGCCGGGAATATAAAGCTTATATTGCTGTTAATAATCCGGACGGCGACGCGTTAACTTGGAATATTACCTTGGAAAATATAAACTGGGCTAACGCCGGCTGGTCGGCGCCGCCGGTTCTTAAAAATACCGAACTGCTTAACCAAAAAATGATCTGGGCGGCAACAGCCGGAAATACGGGAGATTATAATATTAGCGTTTCAATTTCAGATAATCGGGGCGGAACCGACCGGAAAAATTTTACGCTTAAAACAGTTGGCTGTTTGGATCAGGATGAGGATAGTTTTTCTCCTGAAGGCGGAAATTGCGGGCAGATAGACTGCAATGACGCCAATTCATCGATTAAGCCCGGAGCTACCGAAATTTGCGGCAATAATATTGACGAGGATTGCAGTGGCGCTGATTTAGCTTGCAGCGGAAATTGTACTCCAGATGGCTGCAATAGCATTTGCCCGACTGGTTGCACCGTAGCCGAAGATCCGGATTGCGGTTGTCGAACAGGCAATAACTGCTGCGGATTAAATTGTACTCATGCGAATGATAATGAATGTTCCGCTTCTTGCGCGGAAAATTGGAATTGCACAGTTTGGTCAAGCTGTTCTTCCGGCAGTCAAACACGAACTTGCACTGATTCTAATTCTTGCGGTACGACTAATAATAAGCCGGCAGAAAGCCAATCTTGTTCTCCTCTTTCAGTGGCGATTAATTCGCCGACTACTGGCACTATTTTTATGCAGAATGAATCAATTTCTTTCAGTGGCCAGGCTAGCGGCGGAACCGGCGGGCCTTATACGTATAGCTGGATCTCTGATAAAATTACTTCCGGTCCGATCAGCGGCTTGCAGGCTTTTTCTTTATCAAACTTGCCAATAGGCAATCATATAATTACTCTTAGAGCCACAGACACGAATAATAGCGCGGCAACGAATGATATTACAATTCATATTCTGCCTTTGGCTTTTGACTGGAGCCATAAAATTCTGCCAAATGCTTTGCCGGCGGGCGGAAATGACTGGATGACGCCGGTTAAAAATCAGAATAATTGCGGTAGCTGCTGGGCCTTCGCCACTTTAGCCGTTGTAGAGGGCCAATATAGTATTCAAATAAATAATTATCTTTCTAGCCCTGATCTTTCGGAGCAGTTTTTAATTTATTGCACAGCTCCTGCCGGTAGTTGCTTGGGTGATCCTAATTTTGCTTTGCCTTATTTAAAAAATAGCGGAGTTCCAAATAAAAGTTGTATTCCTTATACAGGCCAAGATTCTTTAACTAGTACTTGTCCGACTCAATGTGCTAACAATCAGCCCATAAACAGCTTATGGAAAATAGATAATTTTTTTGACGTTGACACTAATAATAGTTTGACGCCTGCTGATAGAAGAAAACAGATGAAGCGGCTTTTAGTTAATCACGGCCCTCTTTTAAACGGTTTGCATATGGGCACTTCTTGGAATTTTACAACTTATCAATGCTCTAATTCAACAAACAGTCATTATGTGGCGGTAGTCGGCTATGACGACGCGCTGGAGACATGGATCGCAAAAAATAGCTGGGGAAGTTCTTGGGGCACGAACGGTTATTTCCGGATCGCTTATGGCAAGTGCGCTATTGAAAATAATGTTAAATGGATCAATCAAGTTACACAAATTACAGCGCCTTAATAATTCAATTTAAAATAAAATAAAAAATATGAAATTTTTAGGTTATAAATTTTTTCTCTTGATTTTTTTTCTCTGTTTCTTTTCCCTTCAAAATTTGCGGGCCGAGGAAGAGAGTATTTTTATGGCCAATCCGGCGGCGAAATATTGCGAGGACTTGGGCTATCAGTGGAAAAAGGAAATAACAAAAGACGGAGAAATAGGAATCTGCGTAATGCCTGACGGATCCACTGTTGAGGAATGGGCTTTTTTAAGGGGCGAAAAAGGAGAAGAGTGGAGCTATTGCCGGAAAAAAGGGTACAAATTAAAAAGGCTGGAAAAAAACGAAAAATGCTATTCTGCTTTTTCGGAAAATTGCGCTGTCTGCGTTAAAGAAAACGGCGAAGAAAAAGAAGTCAGCGCGCTTATGAAATTAGAAAATAAGCCGGAAGAATGCCAGGGCGGCGCCTGCCAGCTGAAAGAACCTCTTTTGCCGGCCCAGAAAGAAAACAAGAACTCATTGAAAATAATTATTATTGCCGGCGCGTGCTTTTTCGTTATTTTAAGCGGAGCCGGCTTTATATTTTATAAGAAATATTATAAGCAGAACAGGGAATAAAAATTATGGCTAGAAAAAAGAAAAAAAAGAGAATGTCCACAAAATATATTTTCGTCGTCGGCGGAGTAATGTCCGGCGTCGGAAAAGGGATCGCGACCGCTTCTATCGGGCGAATATTGCAGTCCAAGGGCTTTAATGTAAGCGCGATTAAAGTCGATCCCTATATTAATGTTGACGCCGGCACTATGAATCCGATCGAGCATGGCGAAGTTTTTGTGACCGAGGATGGAGATGAAACCGATCAGGACGTCGGCAATTATGAAAGGTTTTTAAATAAGAATGTTTACCGCGAAAATTATATGACAACCGGCCGAGTTTATCAGGCCGTAATCCAGAAGGAAAGAAATTTGGAGTATGGCGGCAAATGCGTTCAGGTCGTCCCCCATATCCCTATTGAAGTAAGGCAGAGAATTGAAAAGGCGGTAAAAAAGTCAGGCGCGGAAATAATGGTTATTGAAATCGGCGGGACGGTGGGAGAATACGAGAACCTTTTATTTTTAGAGGCGGCCCGTTATATGCATCTGGAAAAGCCGGAAGATGTTTTATTTATTATGGTAAGCTATTTGCCGATTCCGGCAAAACTGGGGGAAATGAAAACCAAGCCGACCCAGCATGCTGTCCGCAATTTAAACGGCGCCGGCATCCAGCCAGATTTTATAATCGCCCGTTCTCGCGTCGGCATTGACGAGCCGAGGCGAAAAAAGCTGGCTATATTCTGCAATGTTGCCAAGGACGACGTTATTTCGGCGCCGGACGTTAAATCAATTTACGACATTCCCTTGAATTTTGAAAAAGACGGCCTCGGAGACAATATTTTAAAAAAATTCGGGCTTAAACCAAGGCAGAAGGATTTAAAGGAATGGCGGGCGATGGTAACTGCGGCTCAAGCCGCGATTAAAGAAATTAATATCGGCATTGTCGGTAAATATTTTTCAACCGGAGATTTTACTTTAGCTGATTCTTATATTTCAGTTATTGAAGCTATCCGCCACGCCTGCATAACTAATAAATGCAAGCCGAAATTATCTTGGATTAACGCTGAAGAAGTTGAAAAAAAAGGAACTACGATTTTAAAACAATACGACGGCATAATCGTTCCCCAGGGCTGGGGATCGCGAGGAAGCGAAGGAAAAATTAAAACTATAAAATACTGCCGCGAAAAAAATGTGCCTTATTTCGGCCTGTGTTATGGCATGCAGATGGCGGTCATTGAATTTGCCCGCAATATTTTAAAATTAAAAGACGCCAACTCAGAAGAAGTTGATTTTAAGACAAAGTATCCGGTTATTCATATCATGCCCGGCCAAAAGGAATTGTTGGCGCAAAAGCAATACGGCGGCACAATAAGGTTGGGCGGCTGGCCTTGCAAGATTAAAGAGGGGACGCATCTAGCCAAAGCTTACGCCAAATACGGAAAAAAGGGAACCGTTTCCGAGCGCCATCGCCATAGATATGAATTCAATAATGCTTTTCGCGAGCAATATGAAAAAGCCGGCTTGACCATCTGCGGAACTTCTCCGGACGGAAAAATCGTAGAAGCGGTTGAAATTACGAAGCATCCGTTTTTTATCGGGACTCAATTCCATCCTGAATATATTTCCCGCCCCCTGGATCCGCATCCATTGTTTGTAGAATTTATTAGAGTTTGCGCGGATAGAAAACAGAGAAAATAGAAACGTGGGAATAGTTAAATCCGCCCCCTTTTTGTTTATGGCAATTTTAAAAAGAAATTTTTACAATAGAGATACGTTGGTTGTCGCCAAGGATTTATTAGGAAAATTTATTATCCGTCAGATTGGCAAGAAAAAATTAGCAGGGAAAATCGTAGAAGTTGAGGCTTATAACGGACCGAATGATCGGGCGAGCCATGCTAACAGAGGAAAAACTGAAAGAAATAAAATAATGTTCGGCCATCCGGGATTTTCGTATGTCTATATGATTTACGGAATGTACTATTGTTTTAATATTGTGACTGAAAGCCACGGTTATCCGGCCGCAGTCTTAATAAGAGCTGTTGAACCGGTTAACGCCCCCTTAATAAGGGGGGCGAGGGGGGTTAATAAAACCAACGGGCCGGGAAAATTTTGTAAAACTTTTGAAATTAATAAAAAAATAAACGGTCTTGATTTATGCAAGAAAGAAAAAATTTGGCTGGAAGACAGGGGAATAAAAATAAAAAAAGTAGAAATAGCTAGAGCTAAGAGAATCGGCGTTGATTATGCCGGCGAGTATAAAAATAAATTGTGGAGATTTTATTTAACAGGCAATAAATTTGCCTCAAATTAGAAAATAAATTTTATAAAAAATTTGAGTAATGAACGGCGAGCGTTATTTTATTAAATCAACCAGTTCGCTGATATTTTTAACTTTTTTCAATTTTATTTTAGAAGTTTTTATTTCAATATTCGGAACTATCGCTTTTATAAAACCGAGCTTTTCCGCTTCTTTTAGACGCTGTTCCAGTTTCGAAATGTTTCTTATTTCTCCGCCCAGCCCGACTTCGCCCAAGATTACGGTTTTGCCGTCTATAGGCTGATTTAAAATTGATGAAATAATTGAAGCGCAGACAGCCAGATCAAGGGCCGGATCGTTTATTTTTATTCCGCCGACCGCGTTTATTATTATATCCTGGTTAATAAGATTAAGTTTGGCGCGTTTAGTTAAAACGGCAGCTAAAACCTGAAGACGGTTAAGGTCAAACCCGGAGGCTTTTCTCTGTGGATAACCAAAAACTGTTTTTGTAACTAGAGCCTGAATTTCAACCAAAAATGGCCTGGTGCCTTCAATAATGCAGCTGACAACCGAGCCCGGAAGATTTTCATGGCTCGATTCCAGGAAGATGGACGACGGGTTGGCGACTTCCTTAAAGCCTTTTTCAGTCATTTCAAAAACTCCGATTTCATTAACGGAGCCGAAACGATTTTTCGTAGCTCTTAGAATGCGGTAGTTATGGACCGTTTCGGATTCAAGATACAAAACCGTATCAACGATATGCTCCAAAGCTTTCGGGCCGGCGATAATGCCGTCTTTTGTAATATGGCCTATCAATATTACCGGGATATTTTTTTCTTTCGCAAATTCAAGAAATAAAGAAGCGGAAGCTCTTATTTGGTTAAGACTTCCCGGCTCCGAGTCCTGCGCGGATGATGCAACGGTCTGGATGGAGTCGACTATTATAATGGCCGGATTAATTTCAGCTGCCGCCGCTATATTTTTTTCAACATTGGTTTCGCTCGCGAATTTTATTTTATTAAGATCGCAGTTTAATCTTTGCAACCTGTTTTTAACCTGCGCGGATGATTCTTCCCCGCTTATATAGAACGAAGGTTTTTCCGCAGAACCGACTGCATCGGCTATCTGGGCGAGAATAGTTGATTTTCCTATCCCCGGTTCTCCGCTTAAGAGAATGAGTGAGCCTGGCGCTATGCCTCCGCCGAAGACGCGGTCAAGTTCGCTGATGCCGGTTTGCAGTCGGGATAGGCGGTCGTCTTTTATAGTAGTTAAATCAATAATTTCTGCCGGCTTTACTAAAATTCCAGCATTATTTTTTTTATGGCTTTCTTCTAAAATTTCTTCTTTTAAAGTTCCCCATTGGCCGCATTCTAAACAGCGCCCGCTCCATTTAGGGAGCTGGGCGCCGCAGTTGGCGCAAGTAAAAATTATTTGGCTTTTAGGCATAAAAATTATTTATTCAGCTCCGCTTCTATTATTTTTTTTAGATCTTCTTCTGTCGCTTCCCCCATTACTTCCTGTTTGTTGATATAAATAAACGGCACGCCCGGGATATTTAAGGAATTTGCCTCTTCAATATTATTTTTTATTAATCCAGATGTTTTAAAATCAGCTAGGCATTTTTTAAATTTTTCTAAATCAAGATTCAGGTCTTTGGCCAGTTGGATGATTTTTTCTTTATTTAGGGCTGAGCCGTTTGCGAATAAAAGATCGTGATATGGCCAAAAATTTTCTTGCTTATAGGCGCAGCGGCCGGCCGCGGCCGCTTGCCAGGAAATTGAAGCAGGATTATTTTCCGGAAAATCTTTCCAAATTAATTTTATCCTGTTTTTATAAGGGGCGATTATACGCTGTAATTTTTTTTCTTGCTGGCGGCAGAAAGAGCAGGTAAAATCAGAAAATTCGACTATTGCGACTTCAGCTTTACTTGAGCCCATATTCGGATCATTTCCGCTTATCAGAGGGCTTGTTAGCGGATCTTTTATATTAGGATTTTTAGTAATAAGGGGATCGCGAAATCCGGCAATTTTTATATTTTTATTTCCTATTTGCGTAGAATCGCCGCAATTAACGGTTAGGCTTTTAAAAATAAAATAAAAAATCGGAATAAGAACGACGACTGCGAATGAGGAAAAAATAAATAAATAAGCCGGAAATTTTTTCCGTTTAAAAATTTTAAGCATTTATTTTAAATTTATTTTATATAATTTTTCTGTATTTTTATCGGTAAAATATAAATAGCGCCCGTCTTTTGATATGTTTGGGTTGGCAATATTGTGATTTTCATCAGGAACAGCGATTAATTTTTTTAATCCCGTTTGAGAATTAATTAAATAAAGCTTGTCGCTTGTATTTTCCGCCAATTCCGGAAAAAGGCCGGCGCCTTCTTCCAGATTATTAGGCACGGCGCAGTAAATATTTATATTATCGGCAAAAACACATTTATCAGCCCAGGTTTCAATATTTAAATTTTTTCGACCGCTGCCGATATAATCCCCTTTAGCGTTATCCAGCCAGAGCATCGGCTTCATATCGTTTTTTGCGGAGTAAACGCTGTAAAGGAGCTTATCGCCGCCAGGAGACCATTTATGTTTTAAGTTTCTGCCTTCAACTACCATTGATTTAAAATTTTCGCCGTTTAAGCCGATGAAAAATACTTCCTGCCTGTCAAAATCAATGCCTTCGGTGTACATAGCTACAGTTTGGTTATTGGGCGACCAGGACGGATAAATTGTGCTGTCTTTTTCTCCCAGGGATTCTATTTTTTTCGCTTTAGTGCCATCCTCGTTGATTATCGCCAGCCAGCGGTTATCAGGATCAGTTCCCATGCTTTTTAGCACTATATTTTTTCCGTCCGGAGAAAAGCTAAAATCTTTCCAGTGCGCCGGCAGGGTTATTTGCTTGTTGGTTGAAAAATCATAAATAATATTCGCTCCATCAGGATATTCCAGGATGGCTTTATTTTTATCAGGCGACCAGGTTATTTTTTCCACGGAATGAAAAACTTTATCGCTTAAAGCCGTAATTTTGCCGTCATCGTCAAGCTTATAAAATTTTTCATCCGTTTTATTATAGTATTGGGCAGAGAAGCCGCTTGAAGTAATTCCGGCGACGGCATCAGCCGTTAATTCGCTTGTTTGCGTTTTTCCGCCTCTAGCCACATCGCCTGGCCCTTCTTCTTGCCTGTTATTAGTAGTTGAATCGGGAATCAAGCCATTTTGGCTTTGGGGCTTGTATTTTTCCGGCGCGCCAGTTTCCGCAATCGGCAAGCCGCCGGTTTTAGTGGTTGTGGAAATCTCCTGATTATTATTTATTATTTCGGCCGGAGATTTAAAAAATAAAGCATAAAGCGAATAGCCAAGAATTAAGACAATAATAGCAAAAGCTAATAAAAATATGATTTTTTTGTACTTTTCGAAAAACATATGGGGATAATTAATAATATTGTTTATAGCTAATAATTTGTGGTATAATTAAATTATGTTATAATGTTAATAAGCTTTACTTATTATAATTATACAATAAAAACTTAAGATAACAAAGGGGAGATCTTTTATGGGCTTTTTTTTATCAACCAATAATCATTGCTTGGGCGTAGATATCGGAACATCAGGCATCAAGATGGTAGAATTAAAGAAAGAAGGGGGCAGAGCCCGGCTTGTTTCTTATGGCTTTAGCGAAAATAAAATCAAGCAAGAAGCAAGCGACTGGAAAATAAATATTAAGAGCACGGCGAAGATAATTAATAAGATTTATAATGATTCTAAAATGACCGGCCGGAGCGCTGTTGCATCCCTGCCTACTTTTTCAGTTTTTTCTTCAATTATTAGTTTATCCAATGTTTCCGATAAGGATATTCCTTCAGCCGTGCATTGGGAGGCGAAAAAAGTTATTCCCTTGCCGCTGGAAGAAATGATCTTAGACTGGAAAGTAATAAAAGAAGACAGCGCCAAGCCGGAAGAGCAGAAAAAAAATATTACAAAAATATTTTTAACCGGAGCTCCCCGCACTCTGATAAAGCGGTATCTTGATATTTTTAAAGAAGCGCAGATAAATCTGCTCAGTCTGGAAACTGAAACTTTTTCTTTAATCCGCGCTTTTTTAGGCAATGACAAATCTGCTGTTATGATAGCGGAGATAGGAGCAAATACGACAGACCTGGTAATTGTCGACAGCGGAATTCCTATCCTTTCCCGCAGTATTGACATAGGCGGAGCGACTATTACAAGAGCGATAAGCAATAATCTTAATATCGGCGCAGAAAGAGCCGAGCAATTCAAGTATGACTTAGGGATCAGCTCTATGGGGAAAGAAGAAAATATTATTCCTAAAACAATAATTGAAGCTTTAGCGCCCATTGTTAATGAAATTAAATATACTTTAAATTTATTCCAAAGCAAAAGCGAAAAGGATATAGAAAAAATTATTTTGTCAGGAGGATCGTCTCTTTTAATTAATTTTTCCAACTATCTCTCGAAAATTTTGGATAAGAATATCAATGTCGGCGATCCCTGGGCTAGAGTTTCTTATCCGGTTGATTTAAGGCCCACCTTGGACGAAATCGGTCCGCGCATGTCAGTGGCTATCGGTTTAGCTATGAGAGAAATAGATTAAATAATTATTTTTTTATTATGTCAGATATAAGCTTTATTGCTAAAAAAAATGGCCTAAACAAGAAAAAAGAAGAAAAAGAGGAGGTAAAATGGAGCCGTCCGGCGCCGCTTCCCGAAGAAAAGGCCAAGACAGAAAATAAGGAGGAAAAAAATAATAAATCCTCGGATTTTTTTTCTTTTTTTAAAAAAGAAACAGCTGATAAAAAAGATATTAAAAACCTTCGGGAAGAAGTTTTAAGAACTATAAAAGAAAATAAAGGAGATAAAAAAGACGAAAAAAAGGACGAAAGACAAGAAAAAAAATATAAAAATAAAGAGGTTGCGGCTGAAAACGCGCCCAAAGAATTAAAAGGATCTTCATTGTTTAATAAAAATTTTTGGAAGAGCGGGAAGAAAAATTATTCTCTTTCTATTCCGCCCCCTCCTGCCCCTAGCCAGCGCTGGGAAAGGCCGCAAGTCCTAGAGACTAATTTAATAGAAGGGGAGATAGCGCCGTTTTTTAATCTAAGGAAAAATATACCTATTTTTATTTTTGTTATTTCTTTCACTTTTTTAATTTTAGCCGGCGCTTATTTTAGTCTGTTTTTATGGGAAAAGCAGGTTGATAAAAATATGGAAGAATCTAAAAAAGCTTCTCTGGCGCAAAATCAGCAGATAAATATTGCGGAAGAAAAAAAGAAAGAAATTTATTCTTTCGGCCGCAAGCTGGAATTAGCCGAATATCTTTTAAATAATCATATTTATTGGACTAATTTTTTTGAATTTCTAGAGAAGAACACTTTAAAGGATGTTTATTACGGGAATTTTAGCGGCGATTTGAGAGGAGAGTATTCTCTGCCGGCGACAACCAAGAATTATTCTTTAATCAACGAGCAAGTCAAAGCTTTTCTAGCCCAAGAAAAAGTCAAGGAAGCAAAAGCCAAAGAAGGAAAGTTCGCCTCCGCCCAGTCCGGCGCGATGGTTAATTTTAATTTGAATTTAAAAATAAACCCTAATATTTTTAAAAATGGAAACGAAGAAAAACAATTTGAAAAATAAGGCTATTTTTTTCTTATCTCAAAATTTCAGGGCGGCGGCCTTGTTTATAGCTTTAATTTTATTGCTGGCCGGATTTTTTCTGCTTTATAATTTTAAATATAAGAAAATAGAGGAAAAAATAAGCTATGCTTTTAAAATAGAAAAGCCGGCTCTTGCGACTGGCGGCGATTTGTTGAAAAATTTAAGGCAAATTGAAAAACAATATGATAATATCAGCCAGCCAAGCAAGGAAAAAATCAATAAGCTTCTGCCCTCTTGGAAAAATAACGAAGAGTTTTTCCCTTTATTGGAAAAAATAGTTCTGCGGAACGGTTTATTGATTTCCTCATTAAGCTTGGAAGAGGCAGGCGGCGGAAGCGAAGCGGCTATGGCTGAAAATCAGCCAACGGATAAAAAACAAGATAATTCAGCTCTGCCGGATGGAATCGGAGCGATAAAGGCCTCTTTGGAAATCAGCGGCCTTGATTACGCCGGCTTAAAAAATTTATTATTAAGCTTTGAAAATAATTTGATAATTATAGATTTAAAAAGCGTAAATTTTTCCCCGAGCAGCAAGTCGGCTTCGCTTGAGCTCCTGACTTATTATTTAAAAAACGAAAATTCCGAGCTTAAAGATACGAGCAAGCTTCATGAAGATATTTTAATCGACCCGAAATTTATGTCCTTAAAGGAAGCTGGCGCCGGAATAGCCCCGGAGATTTCAGCCGGCAAGCAAAATATATTTGAATAATAACAAATTTAACTGCCTGAAAAAATATTTTTTGTCATTTTGAGAATCTACGATGCTTACTGCCTGGGCGATTAGATTCTCTGCCCTAAATTAAGATCGCGCTTAAATTGACAATTTTCGGACAGTCTAAAAAGACTAATGAATAGCCAAACCAAGCAAGATGAAATATTGAAGATATTATTAGATGAAAAGCTGATAAGCGAGGAAACAATCAATAAAGCCAAGGATAAAGCCAGAATTTCCGGCAAGACGACAGAAACGGTTTTAATGGAAGACAAGATCGTGAATGAAGAGGATTTTGCCAAGGCAAAAGCAAAGGCCTTTTCTTTGCCTTATCGAAATTTAACCGGAGAAAATATTGATGAAAAAGTAATAATGATTATTCCGGCCGAAGTAGCTAAAAATTATAATGTTATCTGCTTTGAATTTGATTCTTCGGCAAAAAAGATAAAAGTCGGGATTGTTGAACCGACTAATTTTAAGGCCGTAGAAGCGATAAATTATCTAGCTAAAGAAGAAAATCTTGAAACTGAATTTTTTTTAATTTCAGAAGCCAGCTTTGAAATTTCTTTTAAGCATTACCAGACCTTCAACCGGGAAATATCAACCGCCTTAAAGAGCAAAAAGGATTCAGAGTCGGAAGAAATTAAATTAGTAGAAGAGGGCAGTTCGGTTAATCTCGAAGACGCTACTAAAAGCGCTCCGGTTATAAGAATAGTTTCTGTTATCATCCGCCACGCCATCGACGGCAAGGCTAGCGATATTCATATTGAGCCCTTAGCCCACGAAAGCCGCGTCCGCTATCGCATAGACGGCATTCTCCATACTTCCCTGGTCCTGCCTAAAAATATCCATCTGGCCGTAGTCGCCAGAATTAAAGTAATGGCTAATCTTAAACTAGACGAAACGCGCATTCCCCAGGACGGCCGCATTAGAGTAAGCATAAATAATTTGGAAATTGACTTAAGAGTTTCTGTGATGCCTCTGCTTGACAGCGAAAAGGTTGTGATGAGAATTTTAAATCTTTCTGAAAAAGCGCCGACGCTTAAAAGCTTGGGTTTTGAAGGCGCGTCCCTGGAAATTATTGAAAATAATATTAAAAAAACAGAAGGCCTTTTTCTAATAACCGGCCCGACCGGTTCCGGCAAATCAACAACGCTTTTTTCAATTTTAAATAATATGAATAAAGAGGGGATAAACATCTCCACCCTGGAAGATCCGATAGAATATTTTATTGAAGGAGCGAATCAGTCCCAAATCAGGCCGGAAATAGGATATAATTTCGCCTCCGGCCTAAGGTATCTATTAAGGCAGGATCCTAATGTAATCATGCTTGGCGAAATTAGAGATACTGAAACGGCGGAATTGGCCATCCACGCCGGCCTTACCGGCCATTTCGTTCTTTCAACTCTCCATACTAACGACGCTATTGGCGGAGTTTCCCGGCTTATTGATATGGGAGTAGAGCCGTTTTTATTAAGCTCAACCTTGAATACTCTGCTTGCCCAGCGCTTAGCCAGAAAAATTTGCCCTAATTGCAAGGTTGAAGCAAAAGTTCCTGAAGAAGTAATCGTACAAATCAAAGAGGAGATTGCCAAAATGCCAGAAGGATATGTGAATGAAATAATAAAAGATTTTGATATTAAAAATATAAAAGTCTATAAAGGCGCGGGTTGCCCGCATTGCGGAAATACCGGCTATCTTGGCCGCAGTTTGGTTTCCGAGGCTATTGATATTAATGAGCAGATGAAAGAGATGATTATTGATAAGAAATTGATAAAAATCGAGGATATTAAAAAAACGCAAAAGTTTGTTACTATAAAGCAAGACGGCGTAGTTAAGGTTTTAGAAGGAATAACAACGATAGAAGAAGTTCTGAGAGTGATGTATGATTAAATTAAATAATTTAAGTATATTTAAAAAGCAAATTTAATTTTTAAATTTGCTGAAAATATTATGCCCAGCAATAAAAAAACAATTTTATTAGTTGAAGACGACGCTTTTTTATTAAGTATGTACGCAACTAAGTTTGAACTGGAAAATTTTAAAGTCATTGCCGTAAGCGACGGCGAAAAAGGCCTAAATACAGCCCTTAAAGAAAAGCCTGATATTATCCTGCTTGATATTATGCTGCCTAAAATGGACGGTTTGGAAGTTTTAAAAAAACTAAAGGCCGATAAAAAAGCCGCAGCCATTCCCGTAATATTACTAACTAATCTAAGCCAGAAAAACGAGATTGAACAGGCGCTTTCCCTGGGAGCGGTTGATTATTTAATCAAGGCTCATTTTATGCCGGCTGAGGTCGTGGAAAGAATTAAAAAGATTTTAAAATAATTTTTATTATGGAAGTCCCTTCAATTTTTATCAATAGAATACTGGCGGAAGTGGCTAAAAAAAATGCCATTGGCCTGCATTTGACGGCAGGCAATTTGCCTTTGCTTAAAATAGACAACCAGCTTATAGAAATGGAAGGCGAAACTATCGTTTCGGGGGAGCTGATCAGCAAGATGGTAGATACTTTTCTTTCTGAAAAAGAAAAAGAAAAGCTGGATAAAGAAAGAGAGATTATAATAGTAAAGAATTTTGCCGGCAATTTCAGGTTCAGAATTGATATTTTTTTCCAGAAAGACCTACCCTCCTTGTCTTTCAGGTATATTCCTGAAGTTATAAAAAATATAGGAGACTTGAAACTGCCTTCTGTTTTAAGCAATCTGGCTAAGCTTGATTCCGGCCTTTTTATTATTACCGGCCCCCAGCTTTCCGGAAAAACTACGACTTCGGCGGCTATTGTCGAGGAGATAAATAGAAATAAAAGAAAGCTCATTATTACTATCGAGGATCCGATTGAATATTTATTCACCAATAAAAAAAGCATTATCGAGCAGAGGCAGGCAGGTAGAGACGTGATGTCGGTTCTAACCGGCGTCAAGCATACTATAGAAAAAGACGTTGACGTTGTTTTTTTAGGAGAAATAAGAAATGAATTCAAGGAGGCCGCTCCTTATATTTTAGAGTTGGCGGCTGGCAATTCCTTAGTTTTATTGGAAGTCAATGCCGATAGCGCGGCCAGGGCCTTGGATAAAATACTGAATTCAATGCAGACGAAAGCCACGGAAGAAGCAGCGCGCTACAGCTTAGCTGACGTCCTTGTCGGAGTTATAGCCCAAAAGCTTTTCCCGCGCCGCGGCGGAGGCCTTGTTCCTGCTTGCGAGATCGTTCTAGCCAACGCTCCCATTAAATCGCTGATCAGGGAAGGAAAAACTTACCAGATAGAAGGCATAGTTCAGACTTCAAGAAAAGAAGGCATGGTTATTATGGAAAAAGCGATTGAGGAGCTCGTAAGATCGGGAGATATAAAGCAGGAAGACGTGGGTGAGGAAGCGATAATATAATTTTTATGCCTATTTTTAAATATAAAATCATAGATCAGGACGGCAATCCCCAGAACGGCTTTATAGAAGCTCCGAACGAAGAGGCGGCGGCGCAGATTCTGCGCGAAAAGAATCTTACCGTTATTACTTTAAAGGAGGAAAAAATTAGAATCAGAAAATTCAATCTGGCTATTTTAAATAAGATCAAGGCAAAAGATCTCGTCGTTTTTTCGCGCCAGTTTTCAGTTATGATTTCGGCTAGCGTTCCAATGGTTCAAGCTCTGAAAATTTTAGTCGAGCAGACAGAAAATCCAAGATTAAAAAAAATTATTTTTGAAATCGCGACTAACGTAGACGGCGGCCTGCGGCTATCGGAATCTCTATCTAAATATCCGGAAATTTTTTCCGTTTTTTATATCAGCGTGATAAAAATAGGGGAAACTTCCGGAAAACTGGAAGAAGTTCTGGGTTATCTAGCTGATGAATTAGAGGCAGACTATGATTTGACGAATAAGATAAAAGGAGCGCTCACTTATCCGGCCTTTATCCTTGCCGCCCTTTTCGGGGTCGGAATTTTTATGATGATATTCGTGGTTCCGAAGCTTACCCAGATTCTAGAAGAATCCGGAGCTGAACTTCCTATAGCTACGAAAATTCTAATCGCGGCTTCTGATTTTTTTATAAATTTCTGGTGGATGCTGGCTATTATTTTTGTTATTTCTGTAATTGGGTTTATAAGAATAAATAAAACAAAAAAAGGAAAAGAAATTATTGACCGCCTTAAATTATTCCTGCCTATATTCGGAAATTTGTTTAAAAAAATCTATCTAGTCCGCTTCTCTAGATCGATGAACACGCTTATCCTCGGCGGCGTTACGATTACGGACAGCTTAAAAAAAACAGCCGAGGCTGTTGATAACTTTATTTATAGAAGTTTGATTGAAGAGACGCTGAAAGAGGTTGAAGAAGGCAATCCTATTTCCGGCGTTTTCGCCAGAAGCAAATTTATTCCCAAAATGGTTTCGCAGATGATGAATGTCGGCGAAAGGACAGGTAAATTAAATATGGTTTTGGCTAAAATTTCAACTTTTTATGAAAGGGAAATAAATAATACGGTGACCAAGCTGGTTGTTTTAATGGAGCCGATTGTCATGGTTATAATGGGCGTAGGCGTCGGCATTATGATCGCGGCCATAATTCTGCCTATGTATAATATCGCCGGCCAAGGCGGCTAAGCGTTTGCGCTCATGTATTTTTTAAAAAAATTATGGTATAATTGTGGATAAGTAAGAAAATTATTAGATTGCCTAAAAAATATTTTTAGCATTTTTTAAAAATTTATTTTCAAGCAGTCTAATAAAATTTTTTAAAGTAAAATTATATCCGCGGGCATTATTTATAAAATTTATAAAAACATATCCGCGGCTACGAGAAAGGAGGTGAAATATGAAAAAAAGAAAGGGCTTTACTCTTATTGAATTGCTGGTAGTTATCGCGATTATTGGCTTGCTTTCTACTTTAGCCATTGTGGCTATGGGCAATGCCAGACAGAAATCAAGAGACGCGAAGCGCATAAGCGACGTTAAGCAGATTCAGACAGCATTAGAGCTTTATTTTAACGATCAAAATGGCTATCCTGGAGGCACTAATTTAATATTAGGAACCTCGACTGCTACTTGTCTTGATAGCGGAGGATTTAATTCTCCTTGCAATGGAAATACTAAATATATGGCGAATGTACCGTCTTACCCGACTCCATCCGACGGTTCTAATTGCGCAGGAGCGGCCTACACTTATAATTCAGCAACTACTGATACTTACAATATTCAATATTGCTTAGGTTCAGGCACGGGCGGCGTTTCAGGAAATACTATCCATTATGCCACTCCAGCCGGCCTAGCTAATCCGTAATAAATTCTTAAAAGGATCCTATTAAGGGTTTATATAAAAGATCTTCCGCAAGGGAGATCTTTTGTTTCTCCTTTATTTTATGAATTTTTTCAGATATAATTAAAATATGGGAAAGGCGCTGGAAAAAATAAGGAGAATTGCGGATTTGCTCGCTGAATTATCAATTTTAGGAGTTGTTTTTTTAATTCCTGTTTTTTTCGGCTACTTATTGCAGACGAGCAACGCGGTTGATTTGAATAAGATAGTTTTATTTAAAATTTTAGTTCTGCTTATTATTTTTTTCTCTTTTATTAAATTAATAATTAATGTTAGCGGCGCTTCTTTCAGAAATTTTCATATTCCCGGAAAATATTTTTTTTTATTAATCCCGCCCGCGTTTTATTTAATTTTAATGGCCGTTTTTTCCGGCTCGCCTTTTATCAGCCGGGAAGAGCTTTATTACCGCTGTCAGGGGCCGGCCAGCCTGGCGTTTTACATCCTCTTTTTTTTATTGGCGATTTTAAATATCAGAAAAATAGAGCAGGTTAAGAGAATAATAACGGCGGCTTTTTTATCTTCTCTGATAGTAAGCGCTTACGGGCTGGCGCAGATTTTCGGCTTTGATTTTATAGACTGGGAAGAGCCGCCCATAGCGACTAAAAGGATTTTTTCCACCCTTGGCCAGCCGAATTTCCTCGCCTCTTATCTTCTTTTAGTCATGCCATTGGGCGCTTATTTATTTTTTTCAGCTAAGAAATTTTTAATTAAATTAATTATTTTCGTCGGCGTTTTAATTAATCTCTCGGCCTTTTATTTTACCTCTAGCCGAGGCGGCTTAATTGGCCTATGCGGCGCAGTTATAGCCGGACTTTTATTTTATTTTTTATTTTTTAAGGATAGATCCGGAAAAATCTACGCCCGCGGCCTTTTAAATTCTAAAAAAATTATCACTCTTATTATTTTAATCTTAGCGGCTCTTATTTTAATAATTTCTAAGGACAATTTTTTCTCCTTTCGGCTTAAATCTATAACTGATTTCAGCAGCGGCAGCAGCGCCGTCAGGGTTAATATTTTTAAAGCTTCAATCCAAGCCATAAAAGAAAGGCCTATTTTCGGCTACGGTCCCGAATCCCAGCAGAATGTGCTTGCTAAATATTATAAAAAAGACTGGGGCTTGCACGAAAGAGTAAATGCAGTTCCAGACAGGGCGCACAATTTATTTTTAGATATTCTGCTTACCTCGGGAATCGCCGGGCTTTTGCTTTATTTGGTCTTCCTTTTTTTCCTTTTTAAATTAGCTGTTAGCAATATTAGAAGTTCTAAAAGCTGGCTTTTGTCTTTTTTTATCCTTTCCGGCCTGATCGGCTATTTAATTTCTTTATTATCCAGTTTTTCGGTCGTCTCTACTGATATTTATTTCTGGCTTTATTTTTCTCTGCTTTTCGCAATTAATAGCGATTTTACAATAGGAAAATATGCTTATAGTTTTAACAAGATTTCGGGCGAGGATGAAAATTTAGAATTAAGCGGGGCAAAGAATAAAAATAAGGCAGAAATCCTCTTTTTAGCAGTGAAAATTTTAATGATTTTAATATTAGGCGCGCTTATTTTTCATAGAATCGATTTGGAAGTTAAAAAAATAATCGCCGACCATTATTTTTTTGAATTAAAAAGGGCCAACTTCAGAAATGAGCCGTTCAAGGCCCTTGAGCTTTTCGGCTATATTGAAAATTTGGGAATTGAAGACAATTATTATAAAAAAGAATTCGGCCTGATGGCTGCTGATTTATTAAGGGAGGAAGATCCGCCTCTTTACAGGCGGCAGAGCGAAAAAATTTTAGAAAAAATATTAACCGGCATTAAAGATAAAAACTTTTACGTCTTTTCCGCTCGGGCGAAAATTTATACAGGGCTGGCAACGGAAAAAAAGCCGGATTATTATGATTTAGCGGAAGAAAATTTCAATAAAGCCATCGCTTTAGGCCCGGAAATAACTAAAACCTATTACGATTTCGCCAATATGCATTTAAAGAAAAGGGATTTTAAGAAAGCGGAAGAAAATTATTTTAAATCTTTAGATTTTTTGCCGGACACAAGCGACGAAAGAATGAACTTGGATCATCGCCGGCTTGTCAATTTCGAAAAATATTTAATTTATAAAAAACTCGGCGAACTGGAGTTAAAAAGAAATAATTATAAAAAAGCAGGCGAATATTATAAGTCCGCTTTTGATAATAAAAACGACGATATTCTGCTTTATCGGAAAATAGCCGATACTTATTATCTTAGCCGCGACTTAGAAAAAGCAATTTGGTATAATAAAAGGGGAATGACGCTTAGCCCGACTGATTACGTCTGGCCTTTATCCGTCGCTCTTTTATATGAAGAGGCCGGAAATAAGGAGAAAGCAAAAGAATATGCGTTAAAGGTTCTTGTTTTAAATAAAGAAAATGAGGAAGCAAAAAGGATAATGGGCCTAAAATAATTCAGGCCGAAAAATTAATTTAAAAAATATGCTTGTAGAATTATGCTTCCCTGTGCATAATGAGGGAAAAATTTTAAGAGAAAACGCTTTAATCCTTTTAAATTTTCTCGCTGGCAAAAACTATAATTTTCAGTGGGCGATATATCTTCTTAATAATGGCTCTAAGGATAAAACCGAAGAGATCGGCCGAAAGCTGGAAAAAGAGAATAGGGGCAAAATAAAATTAATAAATATTCCGGGAAAAGGAAGGGGCATCGCTTTAAAAACATACTGGCTCCAAAGCTCGGCTGATATTTTAGTTTATATGGATATTGATCTAGCCGCTTCGCTCGATAATTTAGGCGATTTATTAGCTCCGCTTTTAGAAAATAAAGCTGATTTAGTTATCGGATCCCGGCTTTTGCCTGATTCTAAAATTAAAAGAAGCTTTTTTAGGGAATTAAGCTCGCAAGGGTATAATATTTTTTCCCGACTTATTTTAGGGCATAAGTTTTCCGACTTGCAATGCGGCTTTAAGGCCGTTAATGCGCGGATTTTTAAAAAATATGCCGGCTATATTTCTGATAAAAAATGGTTTTTTGACACCGAACTGGTCTACGCTTTTTATTTTTTTAAAAAGAGAATTAAAGAAATACCGGTTGATTGGCAGGAAGAAAGATATAATCAGAGAAAAAGCAAAGTTAGAATGTTCAGGGATAGTATTAAATTCATTATAAATTTAATTAAATTAAAACGGCGGTATAGATTTTTAAGATTTTGAATGATAATGTATTAAATTGTATTAATATAATAAGTGAAATAATTGAAAAGGAAATAAAAAGAATAGTGGGGGTAAAATTATAAACAAGATGTTTTATTATCAAATCGCAATTATTTTTATTTTTGGACTTATAATAGGCAGCTTTTTAAATTGCTTAATTTGGCGGCTTTACAGGGAAGAAAAAGTTTCGGGAAGATCTTATTGCCCGAAATGCGGGAATAAAATCAAATGGCGCGATAATATTCCGGTTTTAAGCTTCTGCCTGCTTTCAGGCAGATGCCGCGCTTGCGGAAAGCCGATTTCTTGGCAATATCCGGCCGTAGAGCTTATTGCAGGCATATTATTTTTAACAGTTTTTATTAAAAATTTTTCCGTTGCGGGAGGAAATATTTATTTTCAAGGCCAGCTTCCGGCCGCGATACTTCTACTTCGCGACTGGTTTATAATTTCTGCGATGCTCGTAATTTTTATTTACGATCTGCGCTGGTATCTGATTTTAGATAAAGTAACTTTGCCGGCTATGGCAATAGTATTAATATTCAATATTATTTTAGGGATTCTTGCTGGCAATATTCTTATAAATTTGTTTATATATTTAATTTCTGGTATAATAGGAGGAAGCTTCTTTCTTATTCAGTTTTTAATTTCCAAGGGGCGATGGATAGGAGGAGGAGATATCCGGCTTGGATTTTTAATGGGATTAGTTTTAGGCTGGCCGTATATTTTAGAAGCGATTTTTTTAGCTTATTTAGCCGGATCAATCGTTGGCGTTGGCTTAATGATAGCCGGCAGAAAGCAATGGGGATCAAAAATTCCCTTAGGGGCATTTTTAGCGCCGGCGGCAATAGCAGTATTGCTTTGGGGCAAGGAGATATTAGAATGGTATTTCCAATTATTCCAAATATAAAACATAAAATTTGCAATCCGCTGATTTTAAATTCCAAGCAGTATTTTTTATAATGAAATATTTTTTCCGCAAAAAAATTTTTTTAATCATTCTGGCAATGTACATATTGGCGATTGCGGCCAGTTTTATTATTGTCATTTTTTTTGATAAAAAACAAATTAAAAGCGCAAGCGCCGGCGCCGGGCAGAATATTTCCGGCTGGGCCTGGGATAGCCAGGCCGGCTGGATCAGCTTTAACAGCACTGACTGTGATGCTAATGATGACGGCTTATCTGACGGCAGTCCTCCGGGATGCCCGAATGAAATTAATATAATTGAATCAAATTGGAATCTGTCATCTCCTGCCGCCGCCATCGGCGCTGACGGCCTGCCGGTTACTTTTTATTATGAAGGCACTTGGCATAATTTAAAAATTGCTAAATGCGGGGATCAAAGCTGCAGTAGAAATAATATTATTACTAATTTTGATAATTCAACTTTAAGCACAAGCACGTTTAATTCCATTGCCATCGGCGCTGACGGCCTGCCGGTTGTTTCTTATTTATTTTATTCCGGCCCCTCCAATTATAATTTAAAAGTTATGAAATGCGGCAATGCCAGCTGCAGTTCCGGCAATGTTATGACCATAGTTGATTCTTCTAGTTTTATCGGTTTTAAGAATTCCATTGCCATCGGCGCTGACGGCCTGCCGATTATTTCTTATAATTATAATGATTTAACCAATGGTTATTTAAAGATTTTGAAATGCGGCAATGCCAGCTGCAGTTCCGGCAATACCATTAATACTATTGAATCTTTTACTTCCACTAGCACAAATTCCTCTATTGCCATCGGCGCTGACGACCTACCAGTTGTTTCTTATGGCACTTCCGGCGGCGGTTATTTAAAGGTCTTAAAATGCGGCAATGCCAGCTGCGGTTCCGGCAATACCATTAACACTATTGTTTCAGGCGGCAATAGATTATTCTATAATAATTCTATCGCCATCGGCGCTGACGACCTGCCGGTTGTTTCTTATGCTTTTTATACTTTTTCACCGCCGTCTAATCTTGATTTGGCAATTTTAAAATGCGGCAATGCCAGTTGCAGTTCCGGCAATATAAATACCGTAGTTGATTCTGAAGGAGAACTTGGAAATAACTTGTCGCTTGCTATCAGCAGGGACGGCCTGCCTATTGTATCTTACAATAGGTATGATTCCTCGCCTTTTTCCAGAAGCCTTAAAGTTCTAAAATGCGGTAATGACGGCTGCGATTCCAATAATAAAATTACTGTTGTTGATATTCATGAAAATATTACAAGTTATTATCAATTTTCATCTTCTCTTGCCATCGGCGTTGACGGTCTGCCGATTATTTCTTATTTAAAGCCGAAGGCGGGCCCTTCCAAAACTGATCTTAAAGCTATGAAATGCGCGAACGATAGTTGCGATTTATCCATACCAAATTATGGAGTCAACATAGATCAAGACGGCAATTTTTCCGGCTACGCCTGGAGCTCAAACGCCGGCTGGGTTAGCTTTTATAAAAGCGATTCAATCGCCAATCTGCCGGATGATTATGCTTTTAATATCAACTGCTCCAATTCCTGCACCGCTCTTAATAATTGCACAGCCTGCTATAATTTAACAAATAAGAATATTTACGGTTGGGCTAAAATTTTAAGACTAGGAGATAATAACGGCTGGCTGAAATTAAGGAAAGGCGCTGAAGCCGGTTCTGACTACGGAGTCAATATAGCCGGCAACGGGGAATTTATGGGATACGCCTGGAATGGGAATGATAATAATATAGGCCTTGGCTGGGCAAGCTTTAACTGCGCCAATGATACCAGTTGCGCAACCTCAAATTATAAAGTAAGGGCTCGAATTCCGACCCAGCCGGTAATCCAAAGCATCGTTCCTGACGCTTCTTTTGATTCCTGCCATACTTTAAGCGTAATCTGGAACAGCGACGTGCTTTATGAAGATAGTTTTTATTTAGTAAGATCGGATGACGGAGGCGGATTATACGGTTCGGCCGGCGGCGCCTGCGCCGGCGTCTTAAACCAAGGAGTTTCATCCTGCCTTGATAATACTTTAGCTCCGGGCCAGACAGCTTATTATAAAGTAACGGCTAAGAATATTTTCGGCGAAGCGACTTCAACCGCGGCCTTTGGCCAGACTAACGCAGTCTGCGAAGTGGCCGGCGGATCAGGAATCTCCGGCCGGGGGATCTGTCCAAAAACAATCCGCCTGACCTGGAGCGAGCCGGCCAATCAGGGCGGCATTGATTATTATCTGGTCCAGCGATGCAGAATGGACACGAGCAATTGCGACGAAGACAGCGATTATGCGGAAGTAACCTGCGTTGATTATGATCCGGATACTAATCATCCGACCGGCGAGCATTGCGATGATAATAATTTTATTGCCGAAGAGATAACTAAAAAATATAAATACAGAATCGCCGGCGTCAGCGGCCCGGATCAAGGCGACTGGTCGGAGCCGTCCGGAGCCATTAGGCCCTGCCCGCAATTGCCGAAATGGAAAGAAGTTAAGCCGGAATAGATAAGGCGGCAAGAAGCTTTTTTATATCGTCAAAAAATAATATAAATCATTTTGTTGATTTAATCTAATTTATATAATTAAAATTATATGGGTAAATTAAAAATTTTTTTAAAATTTGCGTTTGTCATTATTTTAACCCTTGGCGTTTCTATCGCCCTTCAATCTCTTTTGGCCGCTTGGCAGGCGCCGGCCCAAAATCCGCCAAATCAAAACCTTTATGAATTTATCAATGCAGGCCCTGCGACGCAAGCCAAATCAGGCAGTTTGGGCGTCGGAGCTCCTTCGCCGGCGGAAAAAATGGAAATTCGCGACGATACCAGCAATGCCGCTAGATTAAGAATAACCGACTTAAACGAAAATCCGGAATTGCAATTGCAATACGGGCCTGGCGCTAATTCCCATTGGGCTATTTATAGCGATCGGAGCGATTTCAGCTTAAAATTTTGGGGAGGCGACGCTAATAAATTAGTTATTATGCCCAACGGCAATGTCGGCCTGGGCATGGGCGGCTATTCGCCTAATACAACCTTAGATATTATCGGCGCTTTTTCAGTCAGAGAAATGTCTTCCCCAGCCCTATCGCCGCCTGACCAAGGCCGTATTTATTTCGACGCAACAGCCAATAAATTTAAAGTTTCTGAAAATAACGGAGCCTATGTTGATTTAGTTTCAACAGGATCAACATGGCCGCTTTTAGCAACAATTGACGGCACTCCGGCGGCGCCGGCATATTCATGGAGCTCAGATTCTAATACGGGAATAAGAAGAAGCGATGATAATAACTTAAGCTTTGTTACAAATGGAAACGACCAAGTTGTGATAACTGAAGATGGCAATATAGGAATGGGAATAACGGAGCCAGTCGGCAGCTTGCATATTTATCGATCTGGCGGCAATAATGCCAAAATTGCTCTGCAGAGTATCAGCGGCGTAAATAATTATTGGAATATTTATCATGATAACAATAGCCAGGATTTAAGATTTTGGAATGTTTTTCCTAATGAAAAAAATATATTTACAATTACTAATGAGGGTCAAGTTGGCATTAGCACCACTACGCCATTTTCAAAAATGCATCTTTATGACAATATTTCAGGACCTATTATTAGCTTATCGGGATTAACCACTAATTATCGAGGATTAACAGTTAGAGATACTTCTAATAATGAGCAATGGTTTTTTGGCCCTAATAATAGCAATGATTTTGTTGTCCGTCGTAGCGGCACCACTGATTATTTTAATATTACATCCACTGGCATTGTCTCATCCACTAATATTATCCGCGTAGGCGTAGACGGCGCGTTGGCAACGCCGGCTTATTCCTGGACTAATGATATTAATATGGGAATAAGGCGAGCTGCTGCTGATAATTTAAGATTAGTAACAAGCGGAAGCGATAGGATCACAATAGATGCGACCGGCAATGTTGGCATAGGAACAACTTCTCCCGTTTCAACATTGCAAGTAGGACAAGTTAATTCAGGTTATTTTCAGTTTAGCAGGTCCGGAGCAGGAAGTCCGCTGGCAGCTGATTGTAATGCGAATAACCAAAGAGGAAGAATGTATATTGACACAACTAACAACCGGCTTTATATTTGCAATGGAGCGTCAAGATTATGGGACTATATTAGTTTAACTGATTAAATGAGTAAAATAAAAATGTAAAATAAAGATAAAAATGCCGATACTATTAGAAAATAAAATCAACTATCCTCTTTTTATGCCGGACGCTACTAGGGGATTTATAAAAACTTTAGCCGTTGCTGATTTAATCCGAAGCGGAATAAAAGGACTGGTTGTTAATACTTACCATTTATTATTGCGCCCCGGGACAGAAATTATAAAAAAAGCCGGCGGCATCCATAAATTTATAGATTGGCCGGGCTTTATATTGTCTGATAGCGGCGGTTATCAGATTTTTTCTCTTATTCATAAGAATCCAAAGTTGGGAAAAATTACGGATGAAAAGGCGATATTTAAATCTCCGCTTGACGGCTCGTTAATAGAAATGACTCCGGAAAAAGCGATAAAAATCCAATTTGACTTAGGCGTTGACGCAATGGTCTGTTTAGATGACTGTCCGCCGAATGATTATAACAAAAAAGAAATAGAAAAAGCGATGGAGAGAACGATTAAATGGGCGGAAAGGTGCGCGCGCGAATATGAGAAGCAGTTGAAAAAGAAAAAAACAATCAAAGGGGGAAAAGCCGCGCGGCCTTTGATTTTTAGCGTAATCCAAGGCGGGCCTTATTTGGATTTAAGAAAAAAATGCATTAAAGGATTAATGAAAGTTGCTCCGAAAACCAGCTGGGATGGATACGGTTTCGGCGGAAGGCATATTGACGGGAAGGGAATGCTTATGGAAAAAGTTTTGAAATATACGGCCGATTTGATCCCGGAAAACAAATGCCGTTTTGCTCTCGGCATCGGAACCCCGGAAGATATTGTTAAATGCGCGCGGATGGGCTGGCAGTTGTTTGACTGCGTAATCCCGACGCGGGAAGCCCGCCACGGCAAGCTGTATTTTTTTAAAGGCAGCTTAAATTGCAAGCATTTAAACATAGCCAACGCCAAATTCGCGAAAGATTTTTCGCCGATAAATCCGGATTCAAATTTGCCGGAACTGAAAAATTATACAAAATCCTACCTCCATCATTTATTCAGATTCAAGGAACCGCTCGGCCAGCGGCTCGCAAGCTTAAATAATTTAGAATTTTATGCAGAGCTTGTAAAAAAATTAAAATAACAATGTTCTGTCTCTACGGTTTATTAATTAGGTTTATCGCCTGGCCTGGCTTGACGAAAAGCAGATTATTTGCAATAATAGAACATTATTAAAATTATTAAAAATAAAAAAAAGAAGAAAGAAGGAGGAAGAGTAATGAAAAAAATATTCAAGGTTTTGGTTATACTTTCCGTGGCGCTTACGGTTGTAAAAATTGTGCCGGCGGAAGTAAAAGACGGAGTTCTTTTCGTTTTTCTTTTGGTTCTGGCGCTAGCAGTTTATATTACTATGCAATGTTTTGAAAGCTGGCGGTATAAGCGCGACAGCCGGATGATGGAAAATGCCCGCAAAGAAGCCGGGCTAAGAATGAAAATAGTAAAGACATAAAAAGGGGGAGGGGATGGGAAAGAAGATATTTTTTCTAGCGCTGGCGGCTTTCGCGATTTTAACGCAGGTATTTTTGCCGCCTGCGAGCGTAATAGCTGATAGGGCCGCCGCTTCCCTTGCTTCCGCTCTTCCCGTTCTCGCGGTGTTTATTTTTTTAAAAAATCGCGAGAATGAGAAAATAAAAAAAATAAAAGGGCTGAATTAATCAGCTCTTCTTTTTTTGACTTATTTATGTTATCATTTTATAGTTATATTAAAGAAAATAACTACAATGAAAATTCCTGAATTTATTATTGAAACAATTAAAAAATTAGAGAAAAGCGGCTTTGAGGCGTTTATCGTAGGCGGATGCGTGCGCGATTTTTTAATGGGCGCCGAGCCGAAAGACTGGGATATAACTACGAATGCGCGTCCGGAGGAAATTTTAAAAATATTTCCGGAAGGAAAATATGAAAATACTTTCGGGACTGTAATTATGCCTACGAAGAAGATAGCCTCCCAGCTCCCCCTGTCAGGGGGATTGAATGAGGCTGTGGAAATTACGACTTATAGAAGCGAGCAGGGTTATTCGGACAGGCGCCATCCTGATAATGTGATTTTTGAAGATAAGCTGGAAAAAGATCTGGAGAGGCGCGATTTCACAATCAACGCGATGGCAATGAAAATTTTAACCGCCCACGCCCCCCTTATCAAGGAGGCAAGAGGCGGATGCGAAATTATAGATTTATTCGGCGGGCAAAAAGACTTAAATAAAAAAATTATTAGAGCGGTAGGAGAGCCGATTGATCGTTTTAAAGAAGATTCTTTAAGAATTATGCGGGCGGTTAGATTTTTTTGCCAGCTTGGCTTTGATATAGAGCCAAAAACTGAGCGAGCAATCGGGAAAATGGCCGGCGGCATAAAATTTATCACGAACGAAAGAATCCGCGACGAATTTATAAAAATTATGAAATCGGAAAGGGCTTATGAAGGAATAATGAAATTGCACGAATTTAAGATTTTGCAATATATTTTGCCAGAGCTGGAAAGGGGAGTCGGGGTCCAGCAAAACCGGCACCATACTTATTCCGTTTTCAACCATTCGGTTTTATCTTTAAAGCATTGCCCGAACAAAGACTGGCGGGTTAAATTCGCTTCGCTTCTCCACGATATTGCCAAACCGCAGACAAAGAGGTTTATAAAAGGGGACGCCACTTTTTATAACCACGACATAATCGGCGCGCGGATCGCGGAAAAGATAATGAAGCGGCTGAAATTTTCTAATGAAGATATTGATAAAGTTGTTGTCCTTGTCAGAAATCATATGTTTTACTACAATGTCGGAGAAGTGACCGCCAGTTCTGTTCGACGCTTGATTGTTAAGGTCGGCGAGCAGAATTTAAAAGAGTTAATTGATCTGCGCATAGCAGACCGGCTCGGCTCCGGCGTTCCAAAAGCGAAACCGTATAAATTAAGGCATCTTGAATATATGCTGGACAAGGTGAGGAAAGATCCAGTTTCGGTAAAAATGCTTAAAATAAAAGGAGATGACATTATGGCAATTTTAAAAATTGCTCCCAGTCCGAAGGTCGGCGCTATTTTAGACGTTCTTTTATCAGAAGTCATTGAAGATCCGAAATTTAACGAAAAAAAGCATCTAGGGAAAAGGGCGGAAGAATTAAATAAAATGGATTTAGCCGAACTGCGCGCTAAAGCGAAAGAAAAAATTGAAGAAAAGAAAATGGAAGATGATGAAGAATTAAAAAAGGGATATTGGGTAAAGTAAATTTTACTGTCCATACATAAAAACATAAAAGGAGATATAATAAGCGGTATTACGGATATTCGCACCCGCCTGCCGGAGCATGGGCTTATAGTTAAACGGTATAACAGGGCATTCGCATTGCTCAGTTCCGGGTTCAATTCCCGGTAAGTCCACCACAATGCGGCGGGCAAGTTGCCGAGGCCCGGGTCCGATTTCCGGCGCCTCCATAATTTTATGACTGAACTACAATTTGCGGCAGTTATTTTTCCGGGCGATAAAGCCCATGACGCGGCCGCGGTTAAAATTATAGTAGAAGAAGCGGGGGAAAAGTTACCGATATTTTCGGCAATAAGCAAAGATACGACCAGGATATTAACGGATTTTTAGCCAGCAATGGAATCGTTCATAATGAATTATTAGAAATAATAAAAATTACGGTTAAAAAATAAAAAAAGGCGGTTAGGCCTTTTAGCGGTTATTTTACCGGCACGACAGGAGTATCTTCTGCGAGCTTGAAGGTTTCGCCTTCATAGATCGCATTATGATACATATCTTCCACTCTTTTTTTATCAAGGGAATCGTCTCCTCTTGTCGCATAATCCAGATAATCGACAAGAGTGAGAGTAAGAGCGTGTTCAACAAGGCGCTGAATAACGCAGCCGGCGAATTTATGCCCCTCTTCCGGCGGAATTAAGCATTTTTTTCTTTGTTCAATAGATCCGAAAGGCACGGTTTTAATTTCCATATTTCCTCCTCAAATTTATTATTGGAATATTAGCATTAAAATAAAAAATGTCAATAAATGCGAAAAAATTTCAAAGAACTAGAGAAAATTTTATTTGTGAAAATTGCGGCAAAGAAATAATCGGCAACGGCTATACTAACCATTGCCCGCAATGCCTCTGGTCAAAGCATGTTGATTTAAATCCGGGCGACAGAATTTGCGGATGCAAGGGGATGATGCGGCCCGCGCGAATTGAACTTAAAAACGGAGAATATTATATAATACATAAATGCGTAAAGTGCGGCCTGGAAAAGAAAAATAAAAAAGCAGAAGAAGATAATTTTAAAGAAATAATTAAAATAAATTAACAAAACTCTCTATATTTTTCGCCATTCCGGTTTTCGCCAGAATAGCGGTTAAGTATGAATTATGATCGGATTTTTTGATTCCGGCCTGGGCGGGCTGACAATTTTAAGGGAAGTAATAAAAAGATTGCCTGAATATAATTATATCTATTTAGGCGATAATTTGCGCACGCCTTACGGCTCTAGAAGCAGGGAAGCAATTTATGATTTTACGGCTGAAGGAGCAACAGAATTATTTAAACGGGGCGCTGAAATTATAATTCTTGCCTGCAATACTTCTTCCGCGGTCGCGTTAAGAAAATTGCAAAGAGAATTTTTGCCTATTAATTTTCCGGATAAAAAAATTTTAGGGATAATAATTCCGACTGCCGAAGAAATAGGCAATTACACAAAAAATAAAAATATTGGAATTCTGGCTACCGAGGCGACGGCCGGAGCGTTGACATATACTAAAGAAATTGGTAAAATTTATCCTAATATCAGGGTGGTCGAGCAAGGCTGCCCTTTATTAGTGCCGCTTATTGAAGCTGGAAAATTAGAGGGGCAAGAAATAGAAGTGGCAGTTCAAAATTATATTAAAGAACTTTTGGCAACAGACGATAAAATTGATACTATAATTCTTGGCTGCACCCATTACGCAATTATTGCCAATATTATAAAAAAATATGCACCTATGGATGTAAAAGTTTTATCCCAGAGTGAAATTATTGCCGAGAAATTAAAAAATTATATTGCGCGGCATCCGGAGATTGAAATAAAATTAAAGAAAGAAGGCAAAAGGCAATATTTTACAACCCAAGAAGCGGAACGGATAAATAATCTTGCCAATTTATTTTATGGTGAAAAAATAAAAATAGAAAAAATAAACTTATAACGGGGTATAGTATATCGGTCGTACGCGCCCTTCGGGTGGGTGTAGGCTGGGTTCAATTCCCAGTACCCCGACCAAATTAGACATTGCGAATTTTTCGAGACAAAATATCGCGGATTTTTTCCGGCGGAAGAAATGATCTAATAATTGAAACAATCAAAATAATCACTGAAAGCAAAATAAAAATTTTAATCGTGTCGTAAATAAAAAAGTTTATCGCCTCGCCGAAAATCGTTTTTGGAACCAAGCCAAAAACAGCGCAGGTTATCCAATCGGCAAAAATTTTAATTGGGTAAAAAATATCCATGAAAATTATGATTGTTATATTTAATCTTAATATTTTTCGCCTGTCAGTGTTAATCAAGGCCGGCTCTTAACATGAGTATTATTTAGTGGTATATTGTTTTTATGTTAACTTAATTTAATATAAATGAAAGAAGAAAAAGATAAAATTATTCCGGCCCATATCGGAATTATAATGGACGGCAACAGAAGATGGGGAAAAGAAAGAAACCTGCCTTCCTTTGAGGGGCATTTAAGGGGGTATGGAAAAATGAAATCAGTTTCAGGCTGGTGTTTTGAGCGCGGAGTAAAATATCTTTCTCTTTTCGCTTTTTCCACTGAAAATTGGAGCCGTTCACAGGAGGAAGTTAATTATTTAATGAAATTATTAAAAAAGGCCATAGATGAAGAAGCGGAAGAGGCCCGAAAAAAAGATTATAAAATCCTAATAAGCGGCCGGATTGATGAATTGCCGGGCGATTTGCCAGAAGCCTGCCATGATATTATAAACAAGACAAAAGCCGGATCAAGGGGTATTCTGAATATCTGCTTAAATTACGGCGGCCGAGCGGAAATAGTTGACTCGGTAAAGAAGCTGATAAAAAATAAAGTTGAAATAGAGCAAATTCATGACGGAATGATAAGAAAATATTTATATAACGGCGATTTGCCAGATCCTGATATTATCGTCCGAACTTCCGGCGAGCAGAGGATGTCAGGCTTTCTTTTATGGCAATCGGCTTATTCTGAATTTATGTTTTTTAAAAAATACTGGCCTGATTTTGAAGAGCAGGATATAGATTTGATTATTGAAGAATATTCCAAAAGAAAAAGAAGATTCGGCGGCGACGAAAACAGCCGCTAGCCGCCGCTAATTAATATTCAGTTTCTGCCGGCTTGGGCCGGTTTTTAAATTGTAATTAAGACAGTTGTCTGTTAATATTATTTTATGGTTAATGGTAATATTAAAATTCCTTTGGCTGACAGAATGAGGCCGGAAAATCTGGATGAATTCATAGGCCAGGAAGAAATCGTGGGCAGAGAAAATTATTGCGCAAAGCTATTGAATCTGACAATCTGCCGGTTCCTCTCCATATTAGAAACGCGCCTACGAAATTAATAAAAAAATTGGGCTATGGCAAGGATTATAAATATAGCCCGAATTATGATTATAAAGAAAAGCAGGAGTACTTGCCCGATAAATTAAAAACGAGAAAATATATAAAATAATTTTTGGGCAATAGTAAATTTATGGATTATAATAAAAAAGCGATTTATTTTCATAAAAAACAAAAAGGCAAAATAGAAATAAGGCCTAAGATTAAACTGGGCTTAAAAAATAATATGGCGCTTGCTTATACGCCAGGAGTAGGGGCGGTTGCAACAGCTATTAGCAAAGACAAGATGCAATCATGGCAATTAACCAATCGGGCAAACCAGGTCGCGATTATTACTGACGGGACGGCTGTTTTAGGGCTTGGAGATATCGGCCCGGAAGCGGCTATGCCGGTTATGGAAGGCAAGGCGGTTATTTTTAAAGAGTTTGCCGGAATAGACGCTTTTCCTCTTTGCATCGGCTCTCAAGATGAAAATGAAATAATAAAATTTTGCAAATTAATAGAGCCGAGTTTTGGCGGCATAAATATAGAAGACATTTCCGCTCCTCGTTGTTTTAATATTCTTGCCAAACTTGAAAAAGAGCTTTCAATTCCGGTTTTTCACGATGATCAGGACGGCACGGCGATTGTTGTTTTAGCCGCGCTTATAAATTCCTGCCGGATACTTGGCCGGTCTCTGAGAGATTTAAAAATTGTTATTAACGGAGCCGGTTCGGCCGGCATAGCGATAGCTAAATTATTAATTTTTCAGGGATTGAAAAATATTATCGTTTTGGACAGCCGAGGAATAATATGCGACAACAGAAAAGATTTGAATAAATATAAGCAGGAAATCGCCCGAAAAACAAATAAGCGGAAAATAGAAGGTGGCTTGGAAGACGCGATTAGAGCGGCTGATATTTTTATCGGTGTTTCCAGGGGGGGATTGCTGACAGAAATAAACATTAGGACAATGAATAGTAATCCGATAATTTTCGCCTTAGCCAATCCGATTCCTGAAATTGATCCCAAGTCAGCAGAAAAAGCCGGCGCGGCTATTATTGGAACCGGAAGATCTGATTTTCCTAACCAGATTAATAACGCCTTGGTTTTTCCCGGAGTTTTTCGCGGGCTTTTAGATTATAAAATTAAAAATATTACTCCTGAAATGAAAACAAAGATAGCTTTAGCGATAGCTTATAGCGTTAAGCCGGATAAAAAACGGATCTTGCCGCCAGTCGCGGACAGGAAAGCAGTAAAAAACATTATTAAGGCCATGAGAAAATCCTAATTATTTTTAAAAGAATGGCAGGAAAATTTATTAAAAATATTTTGCCGCCGATCTGGATGATTTTTATATTTTATCTATCAAGCCGGCCGGCTGATTTTTTTCCCGTTATAAACGAAGCAGAAAGCTATGCGGCCCATTTTATTTTGTATTTTATCTTAGCCGTTCTTTTCGTTTTCGCGCTTGAGAGTTGGCAGAAAATAAGTCGTCGGGAAATTCTAATTTATTCGTTTTTAGGTTCAATAATTTACGCTGGCCTGGACGAATTTCATCAGAGTTATATTCTAACAAGATCGGCTTCTTTTAGCGACTTTTTTATAGATGGGCTTGGTTCTCTAGTTTCGCTATTATTTTTCTATAAATTAATAAAGCCAAAATTACTTCTCCATATATGCTGTATCGGCTGCGGCGCTTATATTTCCCAAGAGCTGAAAAAAGAATTTAAAATAACCCTATTTTTTTATAACCCTAATATTTATCCCCGAGATGAATATGAGAAAAGGCTTATTGAAGTTAAAAAAACAGCCGGAACGCTTGGCTTAAAAATTATTTTCGGCAATTATGATCATAATAGCTGGCTTGCCGGCCTGCGCGGCTTTGAGCGGAATGAAGAAGGGGAAGAAAGATGCCTGCTTTGCTATCGCGATCGGCTTGCCCGGACAGCCCGAGAAGCCGAAAAAAATGGTTTTAATTTTTTCGGGACAACCCTAAGCATCAGCCCGCATAAAGATTCTATGGCTATAAATAAGATAGGAAGGGAGTTGAAAAAAGAGTATGGGATTAATTTTTTAGACAGGGATTTTAAAAAACAAGACGGATTTAAAAAATCCTCCGCCCTTTCCCGGGAGTTGGGCTTATATAGGCAGAATTATTGCGGCTGTGAATTCAGCTTAAGGCCTTCCCGCCGGCTCGAGCGTTAAATTTACATTTTTTATCATATTATTGTATAATGTTTATAGATTAAATATTTAATTTATTTTTATGACGCAGGAAAGATGGAAGGATATACTGGGGCGTATTAAAGACAATTTTCCGGTTTTGGAGGAGGGGAAAGAAGAGTTGGAAGAAGACGGAGGGGCGCATGTTGAGTTTATCGTCTTTAACGGTCCCATGGGAAAAATGCGGTTGGAATTTATTTCCCGGCCTGTAGTTTTAGACAAAAAGACAATTTATTCAAAAAGAATCGGCTCGGAAACGAAAGTAGAATACGTTTACAGCGAAAATGAGCGCAATTATAAATTGGCTGTTTATAAGTGGAACGAAGATAATGAAGATTGGTCTGAAATGGAAAGTAAAAAATTTAATATTTAATAGCGCGCCTTTGCGGCGTTATTTATAAAAATATGAATGATAAAAAATTTTTTAGCATTTTTTTGATTTTAGCTTTGATTTTAATTTCTTTGACGCTGGCGCTGATCTGGCTATCGCCAACTTATGTCAACAGGGCAAAAATAAGCGACCAGAGCGGCCTTACCCAAAAGGAAGAAAAAAAAGAAAAAGTTGATTTAATCAAGCTTGAAAAATATTATGAAGAAAATTTTAAAAAAATTTTTGGCGAATTTGAAAAATCGGCCGGCGACGAGAAATTGAATATTGAAGAAGTTAAAAAAATTAAAGAGAAGGCCTTAGCCTTAAAAGTTCCGACTAAGTTTAAGGATTTGCATATTAATTTTATTCTGGCTCTGGCCAAAATGGAAAATTATTTTAATAAAGGAGATGATAAGGAAAAAATCGCGAGCTTAGACGCTATTAAGGCAATCCGGGAAAATAATTTATGGTTAAATTAAGGGACATTTTTTATTTTAATATTAAAAATAAGCAATTTTTGCCGGCCGGCGTTTCTTTTTTAGTTTTATTTTTTTTTGAAATACTTCTCTGGCGGCCGAAATTTTTTTATTATTCCCTAACTGCTTCCCTCCTGGTTTTACTGCTTGCTTATTGGCAGCTCCATTTAGGCGATATTGAAAAAAAGAGATGGATTGGTTTTTTAATTTTACCCCCGTTTTTTATCATCGGCCTGGCTTTTTATGCTTCGATGCTGGCTAATTTTTCCTTTTGGGATAAAATTCTTATCCATTCTTTATTTTTTTTTAACTCGATTTTTATTTATTTATATCTGCGCTTTTCTTATTTTTATTTCTTGAAGCCGTATATTTTTAAAGAAGCTGATTTTAAAAATATATCTTCTTGCGGCAATTATTTGTCTTCGTTTTTGATTTTTTCCTCCTGTTACGGCTTTTTTTTATTTTTAAACATCCAATTTTGGCTGCTTGCCCCCTTTGTTCTATTATCGCTGTTTTTTTTAAGCTTTCAGTTTTTTTGGCTTGAAAAAATGGAAGCCAAAAAAAATATCCTAATTCTTTTAGTAATCCCGTTAGTTTTAACGGAAATATATTGGGCGCTTGCCTTTTTGCCCTTGAATTACAGCGTTGCCGGCTTGATATTGTCAATTATTTATTTTGCAGTAGTTAATCTGACTAAATTCCATTTAGCTGATAATTTAGATAAAAATATTATTAGAAATTATTTAATTTTTAGCATAAGCATCTTGCTGCTTATTTTATTGACAGCGAGATGGATTTAAAAAATAAAATTATTTTTATGCCTAATAATGAGAAGGGAAACAATTTAATCGCCGTAATAGTTTTAGCCGTTATTTTTAGTTTGGCAGGCGGCGCTGTCGGCGGAATTTTATTTAAATCTTATTTAGCCGATCAATTTATGCTCGGGAGTGAAATTGATTTTTCCCGCGGCTCCTTATCCCCCCAATTTATTATTAGAGATCCAAAAAAAGTAGTAGTTGCGCAGGATGATAAAATTAGCGAGACAGTTAATTCAAGCGAAAAAAGCGTTGTGGGTTTATTTAAAAAAATTAGCGGAGAAAATAAATTAAAAGCGGAAGATTATTATTTATTAAAACAGGAAGCAGGGCAGGGCCTGATAGTTACAAGCGATGGCTGGATAATTACAAATTATAAAATTGATTCTCCTCTAAATTTTGTCGTTATAACAAAGGAAAGAAAAATATACGCGATAGACAGGATAATTAGCGATAAATTAACGCCTTTTTATTTTATTCATGTTAACGCCGAAGAGCTGCCTGTAAATAATTTCGCCGGTCAGAGAGATATAAAAAGGGGGCAATTAGTCGTAGCCCTTAATTGGAAGGGCGAATCTTTTCCAGCGGCTTTATTAAATAACCAAGATGCAAGCGCCGGCCAGATTATAAATTCAAGCGATGTTTTTATTAGTAGAATAAAATTAACAAATAAGCTTGGCTCAAATTTTAACGGAGCGCCTGTTTTTAATTTAGCCGGCGATATTATCGGCCTGTCTTTAGGCGGAGATTTAGTAGAGCCGATGCATCATTTTTCTACTGTTTTAAAAAGCCTTCAAAAAAACGGGGCTATTAAGCGCCCGAAATTAGGAATAAATTATTTTAACTTAACCCAAGCGGCCGGTAGGGCCTATAAAAATGGCGCTCTTATCCAGAAAAGCTCATCCAGCCCGGCTATTATTAAGGAGAGCGCCGCTGATTCGGCCGGCTTAAAAGAGGGTGATATTATAACAGCCTTAGAAGACGTCGAGCTTGACCAGAATAATAATTTAAATGATCTTATCCAGAAATATTTGCCAGGAGAAGAAATAAGGATAGTTTATATTAGAAACGATGTTGAAAAAGATATAATAGTTAAATTAGGAGAATAAGAAAATATAAAAAAGAAATAAAAAAGAATAAAATTTTTATCGTTTTTAGTCTTTGCTGCTTTTATGCTATAATATTAATGTTGAACGGTTATGCAGATAAAAACAATTAAAAGCCTAAAAAATTTAGCCGGTAAAAGAGTATTGATGCGAGTTGATTTTAATGTGCCTATGGAAAAAGGAAAAATTAAAGATAATTACAAAATTATCGCCTGTTTGCCGACTATCAGATATTTGTTGCGCTATAAGGCGAAAATTATACTGATAACGCATCTCGGCCAGCCGAAAAACAAAGAAGATAAGAAATTTTCCACCAAGCCATTAGCAAATTATCTCGGCTCTATTCTGGGGAAGAAAATTAAGCACGTTAAGGCCGTTATCGGCTTTAAGGCTGAAGAAGATATTTATAAAATGAAAGAAGGGGAAATTTTAATGTTGGAGAATTTAAGATTTTATAAAGAGGAAAAAAAGAATGATCAGAAATTCGCCCGGCGACTTGCCCGTTTAGGGGATATATATGTTAATAACGCTTTCGGGGTCTGCCACCGAACCCATGCCTCGGTTGCCGCCGTTAAAAAATATTTGCCAAGCTATGCCGGTTTTCTGCTCGCGGAAGAAATAAAGAATCTTATTAAAATAGCAAATCCGAAAAAACCGCTAGTAATCGTAATCGGCGGAGCTAAAATAACGACTAAATTACCGTTTTTAATGAAATTAGCGAAGAAAGCGGAATACATTTTATTAGGAGGCGGAGCGGCCAACGCCTTTCTTTGCGCCTTGGGCTATGAAATAGGCAAATCAATCGGCCGGACAAAAAATAAAAAAACCTTAAAAGAAATTAATAAATATTATAAGCAGTTTGGAAAAGAAAAAAATATTTTGCCGGTTGATGTGGCGGTAGGCGATTGCGAAACAAGAGGAAGGGTTAGGATTAAAGGCGTCGGTAAAATTTTAAAAGATGAATATATCTACGATCTTGGCCCGCAAACTATAAAAATATTTGCCAAGTTCATCAAAAAAGCCGCGACTATTATTTGGAACGGACCTTTAGGGCTTTTTGAAAATAAAAAATTCCAACATTCTACTTTAGCAATAGCCAGGGTAATTTCCAGCCGCTCTTCCGGAAATTGTTTTGGCTTGGCCGGCGGCGGGGAAACGATTGAGGCATTGCATAAAACTAAGATGCTTCCTTTTATTGATTGGGTTTCAACCGGCGGCGGAGCCATGCTCGCTTTTTTAGCGGGCGAAAAAATGCCAGGGTTGGAAGGATTAGTTAAAAATTATCGCTTTGGAGCCAGTATGCGTTTTGGCAAAGGAAAATTATAATCGTTTTAGGCCGCCGGTTTGGCGGACTCCCGTTAACAAATAAGCGGCGAGATAAAATTAAAATTAATTTATGCCAATAATAAAAGAAATAAAAGCTCGTGAAATTTTAGATTCAAGAGGCAACCCGACCGTGGAAACAAAAATTATTTTAGAAGGCGGCTTAGCGGCAAAAGCGAGCGTGCCTTCCGGAGCTTCCACGGGCGCGTATGAAGCGCTGGAATTAAGAGACGGAGATAAAAACAGATATGGAGGCCTAGGGGTTAAAAAAGCCGTTGAAGGAGTTAATAAAATTATTGCTCAAGAAATTGCAGGCATAGAAGTGGCTGAACAAAAAACAATTGATAAAAGACTGATTAAGCTTGATGGCACCGAAAACAAATCTTTTTTAGGAGCTAATGCTATGCTTTCTGTTTCTTTGGCTTGCGCGCGGGCTGGTGCGCTGACGCAGAAAAAAGAGCTTTATGAATATATTGGAGAAATTTTTGATTTAGAAAAAAGGCGCAAATTGCCGGTTCCATGCTTTAATATTTTTAATGGCGGAAAACATGCTGACACGAATTTGGATTTTCAGGAATTTATGATAATACCTGCCGGCGGGGCTATTTTTAACCCTCCTTTTAGCCGAGAAGAAAAAAAGAAAAGATTTAAAAGCGAAGAAAAGTATTTATCTTTTTCTGAAATGGTAAGAATGGGCGCGGAGATTTTTCATGAATTAGGGGGAATTTTAAAGCAGGTCGGCTATGATACTGACGTAGGAAATGAAGGCGGCTATGCCCCTGATATTATTTCCAGCGTGCAAGCCATTGAGCTTATTTTAGCCGCTGTTAAGAACGCCGGCTATCAGCCGGGCAGAGATATCGGCCTTGGAATTGACGTAGGATCATCAGTTTTATTTAATAAAAAAACGAACAAATATATTTTTAAACTTGATAATTCCCATTTTACTTCCGACAGTCTAATCGGCTTGTATTATGAATGGTTTAGAAAATATCCGATTATTTTAATTGAGGATGGCTTGGGGGAAGACGATTGGGAAGAATGGCGCAAGCTTACCAAGGAATTGGGCAGTGAAATATTATTGGTCGGAGATGATTTATTTGTCACTAATGTTAATCGTCTGCGCAAGGGAATTGGAGAAAAAGTCGCTAATTCAATTTTAATAAAACCGAACCAAATAGGGACTTTGTCTGAAACAATCGAATGCGTTAAGCTTGCCCAAAAACATAATTACAAAATAGTAGTTTCACACAGAAGCGGAGAGACTGGCGATGATTTTATCGCTGATTTGGCGGTTGCCGTCGGCGCTGATTATATCAAGGCCGGCTCGCTTTCGCGAGGAGAAAGAGTTGCAAAATATAATAGATTAATGGATATAGAAGAAAATTTAAAAATTAAATAAGAGATTAGACGACCGGATAAAAAATAATGAATAAAAAAAATAATATAAATAAAAAAAATCAGGCCTTGCCGATGATTCTTATTATTTTAGACGGCTGGGGATTGACGAAGCCGAGTAAAGGCAATGCAATTGCGCTGGCGAAAACGCCAGCGCTGGATGTTTTAATAAAGAAATATCCGAACACGGAATTATTCGCCCACGGCAGATATGTCGGCTTGCCGCCGGAACAGGTCGGCAACAGTGAAGCTGGACATATGAATATCGGCGCCGGCAGATTAGTCGAGCAGGATTCAGTAAGAGTTTCCAAGAGCATAAATGACGGATCTTTTTTTAAAAATTCAGCTTTTATTGAAGCGGTCAGACATGTTAAAATAAATAAAACAAAATTGCATTTAATCGGCTTGCTTTCTTCCGGTTCCAGCCCGCATTCCGATCCTGATCATATTCTGGCTCTGCTTGTTTTAGCTCGTAATAACGGCGTAAAAAATGTCTGTTTGCATTTATTCACTGATGGCCGCGATTCGCCAAAATATTCAGCCCTGAAAATGATTGATGTTATTGAAAAGAGCTGCAAAAATAATGAGAAAATAGCTACAATCATGGGAAGATTTTATGCTATGGACAGAAAAAAGGAATGGGAAAGGACGGAAATGGCTTATAATGCCTTAACGCTAGGAGCGGGGAGAAAAGCGTTAAGCGCCCAAGCCGCAATTACCGAAGCTTATAACAAGGGCGGATCTGACGAATTTATAGAGCCGTATGTAATCGGAAAAAACGGCTCTTGTAAAAAAACAAGAATAGACAACGGCGATAGCGTGATATTTTTTAATTTAAGATCTGACAGGTCCAGGCAATTAGCTAAAGTTTTCGTTCAAAATGATTTTAGCGGCAAAAACCTCGGCTCTTTTAAGAGAAAGAAAGTTTTGAAAAATTTGCGTTTTGTCGTTATGACTGATTTTGGACCGGATTTAGATAATATTATTACCGCTTTTCCAAGCATTGATTTATTGGATACATTGCCTATAGTTCTTTCTAATCTAAGGCAGGTATATCTGGCTGAAGCGGAAAAATACGCCCATGTCACTTATTTTTTTAACGGCGGCTATTCCAGCCCGATAGCCGGCGAAACAAGGGAAGTATTGCCTTCGCCGGATGTAAAGTCATATGACGAAACACCGAGCATGAGATCAAGGGAATTAACTCGGGCTGCTATCAGAAATTTAAGGAAGAAAAAATTTGATTTTACGGTTTTAAATTTTGCCGCTCCTGATATGATCGGCCACACTGGAAATTTAAAAGCCGGCATAAAATGCTGCGCCGAACTTGATAAATGCGTCGGCCAATTAGTTAAAGCTTATCTGGCGGCGGGCGGAACAGTCTTGATTACTGCCGACCATGGCAATGTTGAAGAGATGATTAATTTGGAAACGGGCGAAATAGACACGGAGCATTCTACCAACCGGGTCCCTTTTATTTTAGTCGGACATAATTTGCAGAATATAAAATTAAGAAAAAACGGCTCCTTGGGGGATATAGCTCCGACCATACTTAATTTATTAGGATTTAAAAAACCCAAAGAAATGACTGGCAAGAGCTTAATTATTGCCAAAAGAAAATATTTATATGCTTAAAAAAATTTTGATTTTTTTCGGGCCCCCGGGTTCAGGCAAGGGAACGCAGGCGGCGATCATTGGAAAAAAAATGCGCCTGCCGGTTATTTCAATAGGAGATTTATTCCGTCGGGAAATAGATAAAAAAACAATTTTAGGAAAAAGAATATCTAAAATTTTAGCTAATGGAAAGCTGGTAGACGATAAGACTGTCGCGGTTATTATTAACGAGCGCCTGGCTGGAAAGGATTTAAAGAAAGGATTTATTCTCGACGGTTATCCCAGAAATAAAATTCAGAATGAGATTTTGGCTAAAAAGATAATATTATTAAATAGCGGTAAAAATAAGAATAAAATTTTTGCTATTTTTATAGAAGTAAGCGACAAGGAAGTATTAAGCCGGCTTTCCGGCCGGCTGATTTGTTTTTGCGGGGCGACGTATCACCTTATTTATAATCCTCCTAAGAAGAAGGGAATTTGCGATAAATGCGGCCGCTCTCTTAAAATTAGAAAAGACGATCAAGCCAAGGTAATTTCCCAAAGGCTCCGAATTTATCGCCGGCAGACAAAACCGATTCTTGACTATTGGAGAAAATCAGATAAGCTAATCAAAGTTAACGGCAGGCAGAAAATAAAAAAAGTAAGCAAAGAAATAATCAAAAAATTAAGTGTAAAACTGAAAATTTAATAATTATGATAATTATTAAATCTAAAAATGAGATAGCTATAATGCGGATAGGCGGAAGAAAATTAGCTGAAATTCTAAATCAACTGGCCGCGGCCGTTAAGCCGGGAATAACAACCGGCGAATTGGAAGAGATGGCCTTAAGGTTAATTAAAAAGGCGGGCGGACGCCCATCTTTTAAGGGGTATAAATCTAAATTTGACCGGACTTCTTTCCCTACGGCTCTCTGCTCTTCGATAAACAGCGAAATAGTCCATGCTCCGGCTCTTCCTTCCCGCGTCCTTAAAGAAGGAGATATAGTCGGCCTGGATTTAGGCCTGAAATATAAAGGATATTATACTGATATGTCTATAACCGTCGGGGTCGGAAAAATAAGCGAAGAAGCAAAAAAATTAATCAGCGCGGCAAAAGAATCTTTAGATTTAGCCGTTAAAAAAGTAAAACCAGGCGCTTATTTGAATGAAATCGGCGGCGCTATCCAGAATTTTATAGAAGAGCGGGGATTTTCAGTTGTGCGGGAATTAGTCGGGCATGGTGTCGGAAAATACGTGCATGAAGATCCTAAAGTGCCTAATTATATATTGGACGAAGTAAGCGATATTAAATTAGAACCAGGCATGGTAATCGCTATTGAGCCGATGGTTAATATCGGATCTTATAAAATAAAAACAGCTTCGGATGACTTTACCATCCTGACGGCCGACGGTTCTTTAAGCGCGCATTGGGAGCATACGGTGGCTGTTTTAGAAGAAGGCTATGAAATATTGACGCATATATGAAATATATAGGCATAGATTGGGGGGAAAAAAGAATTGGCCTGGCTTTGGGCGATAGCGAAATTAAAATCGCTTCGCCTTTTAAGGTTGTCAATAAAGTTGATGAGATAATAAAAATAATTAAAGATGAAGAAATTGGGGCCATAATAATCGGCGAGCCAAAGCCGATGTCAAATGCAGAATATAAAATGTCAAAAAAATATGCTGATTTTTTAAAGGAGTTAAAAGAAAAGATAAAAATAAAAATTTACGTCATTGATGAAAGACTGACAAGCAAGGCAGCTGACGCGCTCGTAGGCGATAAAAAAACAAAATCGCCGCGAGATGCGATAGCGGCTATGATAATTTTGCAAAGCTGGTTTGATAAAAAATAAAAGAGAAATAAATATTTTTATAATGGAAGCTGGTAAGACTAACTTGTTATTATTTATTGTAAAATATAGAAAAAGGCTTTATTATTAGGGATGATAAAAAACTCGAAATGACAAAAAGCCGGCAAAGCTTATAATATATTTATGGACGAAACTTATAATATTAAGGCAATAATTTTAAAAAATGAGCCGTTCCGGGAAGCGGATTGCCGGCTGACTATTTTTTCTTTAGAAAAAGGAAAAATGGAATTAGTCGCGCGCGGAGCAAAAAAAATTAAGTCTAAGGCGGCCGGTCATATCCAGCCCTTGACTGTTTCCAGTATTATGGTTGTCCGCGGCCGGAATTATGATTATGCCGGCAGCGTTGCGGCTGAAAATTGTTTTATTAATATAAAAAGCGATCTGGAAAAAATAAAAGCGGCAGGCCAGGCCGCTGATATTTTTGAAAAATTCGTTAAAGGCGGCGAAAAAGATGAAAAATTATTTTATTTGCTGTTTGGCTATTTGATTTTAATTGACGCCAATAAGCCGCCGGGCGACGATTATGAATTATGGAAAAATTATTTTATTATTAAATTATTGGATCTATTGGGCTATCGACCGGAACTTTTTAAATGCCTTGAGTGCGGGGAAAAAATAAAGCCGAACGGAAACGCTTTTAGTTTTAAGAAAGGAGGAATAATATGCGCAAGCTGTAAAAAAATAGATCCTCTTTTATTTCATTTCGCCAAAAAGAATACTAGTTTGACTATTTCTGAAAATTGTGTAAAGGTTTTAAGATTAATTATAGAAAAAGATTTTTTAATATTAGTAAAATTAAAAGTTAATAAGGGATTGGCCGAAGAAGTTAAAAGGATAGTAAGCTCTTTTTTAAATTATCATCACGACATAATAAGGAGGAGATAAATATGTGCCAAGCCATATTTCCCGAAGAAGATTCTATGAATTGTTTATCGGCTTTCTTGTTTGTTTTAATAGACTTAAAAACAAATAATGATTTTATTTTTTGGATGTTTGAGAATAATGCTCAGACGGAAGAAGAGATGGCCAGTATAATTATTGAATTAGGACTCGGAGAAGATGAATATTTTATTTGCTCTTTATTTTCTTTGCCGATTAATTATCCAAAAATATCGCCTTATTTTGGTTATGTTTAGCCGGTTTTTTAGCCGGCTTTTTTCTTGCTAAAATTTAAAGAATAATATAATATTATATATATGTTAAGAACTAATACTTGCGGAGAATTGAATAAAAAATATGCCGGCAAAGCTGTAGAACTTTGCGGCTGGGTGCAGAGCCGGCGCGACCATGGCGGCATTATTTTTATTGATTTGCGGGATCGCTACGGCCTGACGCAGATAACTTTTGACCCTAAATTCAATAAAGCCGCTTATAAGCTGGCTGATAATTTGCGCTCTGAATGGGTTATAAAAGTTTGGGGCAGAGTTGCCGCTAGGCCGGAAAATATGATTAACGCCAGGCTAAAAACAGGCGAGATTGAAGTTGAGGCGGAAAAATTAGAAATATTAAATGAATCAAAAACTCCGCCTTTTGAAATTGGAGAAGAAAAGGGCAAAGAAACTAACGAGCTTATTAGATTAAAATATAGGTTTATTGATTTGCGCAGAGAAAAATTGCAGAAGATGCTTAAGACTAAAGATGAATTTATAATTTTTCTTCGCGAATATTTCCATAGAAACGACTTTATTGAAGTGCAGACGCCGATTCTAGCAAATTCTTCGCCGGAAGGAGCGCGTGATTTTTTAGTGCCGGCAAGGTATTATCCGGGAAAATTTTACGCGCTTCCGCAAGCGCCCCAGCAGTTTAAACAGCTTTTGATGGTCGGCGGAGTTGATAAATATTTCCAGATAGCCCCCTGCTTCCGCGACGAAGACCCGAGAGTAGACCGCCATTACGGCGAATTTTATCAGCTGGATATGGAAATGAGCTTTGTTGAGCAGGAAGATATTTTTAAAATTATGGATCCAATTTGGATTGAAGCGACTAAAAAATTCAGCAATAAAAAATTTATCGGTCTTGATAAAAAAGGAGGCATAATAAAATTGCCATGGAAAGAGGCGATGGAAAAATACGGCAGCGATAAGCCGGATTTAAGGTTCGGCTTGGAAATTGCGCCGATAACCGATCTAGTTGCAAATTGCGGTTTTTCTGTTTTTGCCAATGCCATAAAAGATAAGGGAGTCGCGCATGCTTTAAAAATTGCCGGCGGCGCTAAATTTACGCGCAAGGAAATTGACGAACTGACTGCAGCGGCCAAATTAAAAGGCGCTAAGGGGCTGGCCTATATAGTTATAAAAGAAAAAAATGAATTGCAATCTCCGATTGTAAAATTTTTAGGCGATGAATTGTCTAAAAAAATAATTAAAGAAGTAAAAGCCGGAAAGGGCGATATAATATTTTTCGGCGCCGGCAAGTGGCGAACGGTTTGTGAAAGCTTAGGCGCGGTTAGGAGCGAATGCGCTGAAAAATTGAATTTAAAAGATAATTCGTTGGCCGCTTGGTGCTGGATTACCGACTTTCCAATGTATGATTATTCAGAATTAGATAACGGAAAAATAGATTTCAGCCACAATCCTTTTTCAATGCCGCAGGGCGGGCTGGAAGCGCTGAATAATAAAAATCCTTTAGAAATTTTAGCTTATCAGTATGATTTGGTTTTGAACGGCTTTGAAGTTTCCAGCGGCGCGATTAGAAATCATCAGCCCGAGGTAATGTATAAAGCTTTCGCAATCGCCGGTTATACAAAAGAAGAAGTTGATAACAAATTCGGAGCTATGATTCGCGCCTTTGAGTATGGCGCGCCTCCGCACGGAGGCAATGCGCCCGGCATAGACAGGATTTTAATGGTTTTAAACGATTGGGAATCAATCCGCGATATGTACGCCTTCCCAAAGGATGGCCAGGGGCGGGACGTTATGATGGACAGCCCGGGCGAAGTTAATTATAGGCATTTAAAAGAATTAAAAATTAAAACCGCGGAAATAAAAAAAGAATAAAAACGCCCTGATTTTGCGGCCAAGGGCGTTTAATTTTAATATATGCGCCTTTCAAGATTGCAGGAATTTATTTTAAATAAGTTCCATACAAGCGGAAGCGGAGTTTTAGACAAGACCGTTTTTTATAATTTTTATTCAGAAGGGGAATTTAAAAAAAATAAAAAAAATATCCAGGACACAATCCATAAAAGCGTAGAAAGTTTAGTCGCAAAAGATCTGCTTTCCGCTTACGGCCATAAGACGGCGCGCAAATGGTTTATTGCGAGAGCAAAAATTACCGGCAAGGGCAGAAAATTAATTAAGCAATTATTAAAAAATAAGCAGCGTCAGCTGCCGTTAAATTAAATTATATGGAACAGCAAAATTCAGCAAAGTTTGCTTTTTATTATCTTCTTTCCTTAGTAGCCTTAGTTTTTATGTCCCTGTCAACGGGCATGATAATTTTTCAGATTATAAATAAAGCTATTGTTGACGCCGCCGGCGCCGCGCCCGGATTATTTGATTCAGGAGCGTTAAAATTTGCTATTTCGGCTATTATTATCGCTGTTCCGATTTATTACGTTTTGGCCTGGCAGATTGATAAAAGCTTATTTTTAGGCCAGCTTGATAAAAACGCGCCTGTGCGCAAATGGCTTATTTATTTTATTCTTCTAGTTTCGGCAGTTGTTATGATCGGCTGGCTGATCGCTATTCTGAATAATTTTTTAAGCGGTGAATTCACTTTGAAATTCATCCTTAAAGCGCTTACGGCTATAATAATCGCGGCGCTTATTTTCATTTTCTATCTTTATGATATAAGAAGGGAAAATGTCATTAATGCAAAAGATAAAATTATTAAAATATTTTTTTACGGCTCGCTGGCTATTGTTATCGCCGTTCTTGCGGCATCTTTTTTCTTTGTTGAATCTCCGGCCCAGACGCGAGCGAAAAACCGGGATAATGTTATTTTAGACCAGTTTGAAAGAATAGACAGCGCGATTAATACTTATTATCTGGATAATAAAAAATTGCCGGACAAGCTTTTAGATTTAACAGGCAATAAGCCGGGCTATTATATTTCCGAAGATGATTTAAAAAATCAGATTACAAAAGAAGGATTCGGTTATAAATTAATCAGTAAAGACATCTATGAGCTTTGCGCCGATTTTCAAACCTCGAATAAGTTGAAAGATGAGCTTAATTCCTATTATCGCGATCGCTGGTCGCATGACAAAGGCCGGCAATGCATTAGCCAGAGAATAAGGACAGAATTAAAAATAGCGCCTGTAAGATAAAATTTTAAATAAAGATATTTAATAAGCTTGACGCGGTTAAAAAATTAAACTAGCTTTATTATTAATTATTAAGCTTTTTTTAAAATTCAAATAAATGGGGGGTGTTAAGCATGAGTAAGTCTAACGGAAGAGGCAATGGGGATCTTATTTTAATTTCAAGAGAGCAAAGAGGCGAATATAATTATCTGGGTCGACCTAACGGCTGTAATAATATTCCTCTTCTTGCCGCTTGCAAGAAAAAACAAAAAAACGGAGGATCTGATTGCCCCAACTGTGAGGCAATAGATAATTATATTTTTAGGAAAAATCAGCTATACGAGAGGAGGCAAAAAGGCGGACAGCTTAAGCCCGCGCAATGCACTTATGATCCAGGCTTTGGTAATTGCGCTGAAAGAAGAAAACAAATAAGGAGGGGCGGCTCCTGGCAGGATGCTTGCTCTAATTGCGAAAAATGGCTCCTGTGGAGCCGCAATAAAATAGATCCTCCTCTTTCAAAGAGGATGATCGGCGAGCAATTTTTAAACCAGTCTCTTTAAAGAGGCTGTTTTTTTGCTTTAAATTTTATTTTAAAGTATAATATAAGCATAATAAATATGTCGTTTCTGTTTTAAGGCGCGACTTAGACTTATAAATAATAATAAATTTATGGCAAAAAAAACAATCTTGCCGGCAAAATTTAAAAAATACTTAGAAAAAGCCGGAATAAAGCATAATATTTTAGAACATAAGACTGTTTATACGGCTTTTGACGCGGCCGCAACTATGCGGAAAAAATTAAGCGAAATAGCCAAGACGCTTTTAGTAGCGGCTGATAAGAATTATTATTTAGTAATTCTGCCGGCCGACCATAATCTTGATTTCAAGAAATTAGCGAAGCTGATCGGAGTCAAGGCGAAGAAAGAGATAAAAGCGGTAAAAATCCCGAATGAGAAAATAATGGAGAAATTGTTAAAGGTTAAAGCCGGAGCGCTTAGCTCTTTCGGAGGATTTCATAACCTGCCGGTCCTGGTTGAAAAAAATTTAGCCAAAGCTAAAAAGGCCGTTTTTTCTTCCGGAAGTTTTAACCATTCAATAGAAGCTATGGTCAATGATTTTGTAAAATTAGAGAATGCCGCCTTGGGCTCATTCGGAGTAAAGAGAAAAATTATTGTTGTTAAAAAGTCCAAAACAAGAGTAAAAGCTGATAAAAATAAAAAGACGAACAGAAAATAAAATTTACTTATGATAAATATTAAACTTGATAAATTTGAAGGCCCTTTAGGCTTACTTTTAAAGCTGATAGAAAAAGAGGAGCTTGACATTACGCAGGTGAGCTTGGCAAAAATAACAGATCAGTATATTGACTATATAAAAAAAATAACAAATATGGACCCGGAGGAAATGGCTGATTTTTTAGTGGTTGCGTCTAAGCTTTTGCTGATTAAATCAAGAGCGCTCCTTCCTTTTTTATACCCCGAAGATGAAGAAGGCGATAGTTTCGCCTTAGAGCAGCAGCTTAAGATATATAAAGAATTTTTAGAAGCTTCAAGGGTAATAACTAAGCTTATAGGCCGCAAAAGATTTATGTTCGCCCGCGAATTTAATAGAAAAGCCGTATTGGCGACTATTCATTTTTTTTCTCCTCCTAAAAATTTAGACAAAGAAACGCTAAAAAATATTTTCAGCAATTTTATTATCGATCTGCGGCCAGAGAAAAAAATGCAAGAGGAGAGGATGGAATATAAAATTACTATCGAAGAAAAAATATTAGCTATTCAGCAAACATTAATCAATAAGATAAAAACAAGCTTTAATTCGATATTCGTCGCTTCAAAATCAAAAGCCGAAGTGGTTATTGGTTTTTTAGCCCTGCTTGAGCTTATAAAGCAAGGTAGTATTTTAGCCGCCCAGGAAGGATTATTCAGTGAAATAGAAATAAAAAATCGGATGTTTTTTAAATATTAAATAAAATAAAAAGAATATGAATTTATCTTCACAAATTGAGACCCTTTTGCTTGTTTCGGCCAAACCGATGCCGGTTAAGCAATTGGCTGGTTTATTGGGCCGTTCGGCAGGGGAGGTTGAGAAAGAAGCCGATAAATTAGCGGAAGATTATAAAAGAGAAAAAAGAGGAATTCAAGTTATAAAAAATGAATCAAAATATCAGATAGTCAGCGCGCCGGAAAACTCTAAATTAGTTCAGGAATTTATAAAAGATGAAGCAACCGGCGAACTTACTAAGCCGAGTCTGGAAACCTTGACAATTATTGCTTACCGCGGGCCGATAAGTAAAATTAATTTAGATAGAATCAGGGGGGTTAACTGTTCGTTGATTTTGCGCAATCTTCTTATTAGGGGGCTTATTGAAGATAAATTTAATAGGAAGAAGAAAGAAATTTATTATAATATTACTTTGGATTTCATCCGTTTTTTAGGCCTAAACAAGATTGAAGAACTGCCTGATTATGAGCGGCTTCATCAAGACGAAACTATTGACAGAATGCTCGCCGGCGCTGAAAAAAGCGAAGAAGCGGTTGCTTGATTTAGCGTAGATTTTTTTAAATTTTTGTGATATAATTATTGATATAAATAATACTCGTTCCGCGCCGAAGACTTGGGCCGCGGGCGCGAATTGATTAAAATTTATGGTAAAACAAAAAAAAGAAAAAATTATTATTGCTAATTGGAAAATGCAGCTTAGTTTCGCCGAAACCATCGAGCTGACGAAAAAAATAAGAAATAAATTTAAGCGTTTTAAGGGCGGAACGATCTGCGTTTGCCCCAATTTTGTCTCTCTTATAGAGATAAAAGGTATTTTAGACGATACTGATATCAAGTTAGGGGCGCAGGATGTTTTTTGGGAAGAAAAAGGAGCTTTTACTGGAGAAGTTTCCCCGATAGTTTTAAAAGAAGTCGGATGCGATTTTGTTATAATCGGCCATTCTGAAAGACGGAAATATATGAGAGAAAATTATGAAATGGTGCATAAAAAAATAAGAACCTGCTTAAATCTTGGCTTGACGCCTATTTTATGCATAGGCGAAAGCTGGGAGGAAAGAAAAACCGATCGCCGCGATTTTGTCTTAATCGACCAGCTGCAGATAGCTTTAGGCGGTCTGGATATTATTGGTAATCAGCAAATAGTCATCGCTTACGAACCTATCTGGGCTATTGGCACCGGCTCTGCCATAGAAAGACCGGAAGTAGAATACGCGCATAAAATTATCGCCCTTGCCTTAAACCAGATGTTCACTATAGAAAAGATAAATAAAAATTTCCGCATAATTTATGGAGGCAGTATTTCCAGCAGGAACGTTAATAATTTTATCGGTATTGATAATATGGACGGCTTGCTGGTCGGAGGCGCCAGTCTGGAAACGGAAGAATTTTATAGCGTTGCCAGCGCGATGGTTAAATAATTTGTAATATTTTATTTTTATGCTTGTCCATATTAAAAATATCGCGAAAGAAGCGAAAAAAAGCGGTTATGCCGTAGGCGCTTTTAATATTCATAATATAGAATCTGTTTTAGGAATCGCGCGGGCGGCGGTAAGAGCCAACTCCCCGGTTATTATCCAGGTTTCTGAAAGCACTATTGAATATATGGGCATAAAGCCGATTACCCATTTAGTTTCAACGGTAGCGAAAAATATCGCAATTTCAGTTCCGGTTGCGCTCCATTTAGACCATGGCAAAAGCTTGAATTCTATTTCTGAATGCATTAAGTCCGGTTTTTCATCAGTTCATATTGACGCCTCCGAATTGCCTTTAGATGAAAATATAGCTTTAACTAAAAGCATAGTTGCGTTTGCCCATGATAGAGGCGTTTGGGTTCAGGGAGAGGTTGGCTCAATAATCGGCGAACACGGCAGGATATCAGGCAAGACAAAAAAGGAAATTCCCCTAGCCGATCCGGAAGAAGTGATTAAGTTTGTTTCTGAAACAAAAGTTGATACTATAGCCGCGGCGATCGGCACTGCCCACGGAGTTTTTAGCAACGAAGATATAAATTTTCCCCTATTAAGAAAGATTGCCGCTAAAGTAAAAATACCTTTTGTCTTGCACGGCGGTTCGGGAATAGACGACGGCAGAATAAAAAAAGCCATTAAAGAGGGAGTTGTTATTATTAATATTGGCACAGACGTAAAAGTCGCATTCTCTAAAACTTTAATCAATACCTGCGCAAAAAATAAAAACGAAACAGATCCCAGAAAACTTCTTTCTCCGACCATCAAAGCTATTGAAGAAACGGTTTATAATAAGATTAAACTTTTTGGCGGCCTAGATAAAGCCGGATCGCCTAAATATAAAACTTAAATTATGTATAATATAATACCATTGCTGTTAATTTTAATTTCTTTAATAATTGTAATAATTATTGCCATAAAAAAATTTCCTGTTTTAGCTAATTTAAATTTAGAAAGCATCCCCGCCGAGAAAGAAGCAAAATTCAAGGAGCGCATAATTTCCAATAAATTAAAAAGAAATTTTATAAGATGGGGCATGAAATTTTTGCGGCTTTTAAAACCAGCCGGTGAAGCCATTAGAAATTTTTTTAATTGGCTGTACAATAAATTAATTGAATTAAGAGAGGAATATAAAAAAGAAAAAACAGATTTTATTGACGCTGGCTTAAAAACGCAGAAATTATTTAAAGAATTTGAGGAACTGAAAGAAAAGGGCGATTTGGCCGGGGCGGAAAAAAAACTTATTGATATTATCGGCTTTGATAATAAAAATATCAGGGCTTTTAAAATTTTAGGCTGCCTATACTTTGAGCAGAAAAATTATGAAGAAGCCAGGCAGACTTTCGAATATATTTTAAAATTAAAGGAAAACATTGAAGATGATGATATTTACGGCAAGTCCTCTTTCGGGCAGGGTGAAAATGAAAGAAGGCCAGAGCTTAATTTCCGGCCAAGCGATTTATCTCAGATATATTTAGATCTGGCTCTTACTTTCAGGGCCCTTGATAATTTGGAAAGCGCGGTTGAGAGCTTGAAAAAGGCCTTAAAAATAGAGCCCAGCAATCCCCGTTATCTTGACACTATGCTGGAGATCAGTATAATGATAAAAGATAAAATTTTAGCTTTGGAAACTTATAATAAGCTTAAAACGGCAAATCCGGAAAATAAGAAATTAGAAGAAATAAAAAAAGAAATTGATGAAATGCAATCGTAATAATATTTTCAATCCGCCTCCGCCAAAGCTTTGGCAGGCAGGTTAAAATTTTTGATATTTTATATTAAAAATAAGAGGTTGAAAATTTTTTTATTTGCCCGGGTAGCTCAGCTGGTAGAGCAACTCCATGGTAAGGAGTAGGTCACCGGTTCAAATCCGGTCTCGGGCTCAGGCAGAAATAAGCGGCGCGCTTTTACGGTAAAAAAATTAATTTAGATGCTGTATGAAATGCTGTATGAAAGATTATTATAGCTACAATTATAAAGACACTGAAATTATTAAAATAAAATTATTTGGGTGGATACCAAAGCGGTCAACTGGGGCAGACTGTAAATCTGCTGGCTTACGCCTTCGAAGGTTCGATCCCTTCTCCACCCACATATGGAAAATGTGCATTGGTTTTATG
>Ga0233425_10001106_pt1 | contig 63216 bp, 57 predicted proteins | sample Watercolumn_Towu_2_FD_181712 | JGI IMG/M metagenome (GOLD analysis project Ga0233425, IMG submission 181712) | Freshwater microbial communities from Lake Towuti, South Sulawesi, Indonesia - Watercolumn_Towuti2014_140_MG | ecosystem: Environmental > Aquatic > Freshwater > Lake | place...
GAGCAGGTCGATGTACGCGTCGTCGTCGGGCGACCCGGCCGCCGACAGGTCTTCGGTGATCCCCCACCCGTCCCACGGCAGCAGCTCGATCTTGTTCAGCGCCGCGAGGTCGCGTACGACATTGCCGCGCACGAACCAGGCTCCCCACATGTCGAGGATCCCGCACCGCCGCCCATCGACCTCGCCGCGTCGAATGGCCTGCCAGCACTCGCCTCCAGTGAGGAACACGCCGGGCGGCACGTCGCTGGGATCCCAGTCGATCGCGAACCAGCCGAGTTGACCTTCGTCGAGTTGCGCATCGGCGCGCACCCACCGTCCACGATCGTCGCTCCACCACTCTGCGACCCAGTGATCGATCCAACGATCGCGCTCGAAGTAGCCCGCATGACCGCACCTCGCCCGCGCCGGGACCCCAACCGCCCGGAGCAGCGCGACGAACAGCACCGTAAAGGTGCGGCACGTCCCCACGACGCGGTCAGTGGGCCCGCGCGACGCCCCGAGCGACTCGTCGCGCCGGGCTCGTAGCGCAGAGACGATCGCCGAAACCGGGCGCAGGTTCGGTTCGCTCTCGTGACGATCGTCGGCCGTCACTCCATAGGAGTGTGACATCGCCGGATGCACACACAGTCCCGAGGCAAGCCGGCGCAACTCGATCGGATCGTCTGGCAGCCGGCCGACCTCGACGCCGGCAAGGTCGGTCATCCGACCCGGCGTAGTCCAGAATGCGCGTGCGACCGCGTCGAGGTCCACAGCATCCGACGCTACGGCATCGGTGGGTCGTAGGCGAGGGTGTAGTCGGGTGCGTCGCCGTCGAACCAGATCGCATCGCGCACGGCTCGCTTGGCCGCACGCCACGCATCGATGGCCGCGACCTGTTCCCCGGGGACCCGGGTATCCGGCGGTCGGTTGGGGCCCCCACCCGCGGCCCCAACCGACCGCGAGTTTCAGAGTGTGACCTTGAAGGTCGCCAGCATTCCGGCCGCGATGTGGTCGTTGACGTGGCAGTGGAACAACCACGTCCCGACGTTGTCGGGCACCATGTCCGCCGTGAGCATCGTCGCCGGCAACAGGCCGACGACATCCTGGCGCATTCCGTTGGCAACCACCGTGTTGCCGTGCCAGTGCGGCGTGTGCAGGTCAACCTCGGTGCCCATCGCCATCAGGTACCAGCGGACACGCTCGCCCTTCTTCATCGTGATGCCCTCGAGGTTCCCGTACATATACCCGTTGATCGAGTGCATGAGGTTGCTCTCGACGAACCCTTCGTCGGCCGGGTCGAGCGTGCCCGCCGCGGGGAGTCCGGCGATGTTGTCGTCGATCCAGAGGCTCGCGTTCTCGTCCAGCACGCTGAAGTTCGCGACGAACTCGCGATCGACGTCGATCGGTGAACCGTCGGGCCGCGCCATCCCGCAACGGGTGACGATCATCGGCCCCATCAGCCCGGCGTTCGTGTCCGCCGCCTCGTCAACGTGGGAGTGGTACATCCACATGACCGACGAACCCTCCATCGGGCCGGGACCGGCCCGCTCGGGCACCTTCCACGTGTAGACGTAAGTGTCACCGGGCGCGACCGCATCATCACGCTTGTCGGCGATGTCGGTGCCGTCGTTGTAGGGCGCACCCTCGGAGCTCTTCGCGTAGAACACGCCGTGCGGGTGCACGCTCGCCGGGAACGGCGTGTTGTTCTTGAACACGACGCGGATCGTGTCGCCGACCTGTGCGTGGATCGCGGGTCCGAGCTCGCCGAGGTGTTGCCAGCGCGGCCCACGATTGACCAACGACGTGAACGACGCGTCGGTGTACTCGTGGTAGATCGACTTCGTGTACACACGGCCAATGCGATCTGGACCTGGCGCGACAAAGACGTTCTCCTCGTCGCCGAACGGCTCGCCGGTAATCTGATTCGATCCACTCGGCGCGTAGTCCCAGTCGACCGCGTCGGCCGAGAGGTAGGTCGTGCGCAGTTTCGGCGTGCATGTCGCCGCGACCAGTTCGGTGTCGATCGGAGCGCCGGATCCGCCGCCGAATCCGATCGCCCCGAGCCCGGTCGCCACAACCAAGGTTGTCACGCCGAGTGCTCGCCTGCGGCTCCGAGAGCCCGCACGCGGGCGCGCCGAGCCAGAGTCTTGAATATGGATCATCGCTGTCCGCCTCGTTCGGTTCCGGCCGCTCGATGCCGACGCGTGTCACCGGCTCCCACACCGCGCGCCGACATTTCGCGAACCGTAGCTATCTGCCGACGCAATGGTGCGGCAGCGACCTTTCGGCTGGCTGTGGGATCGAGCAGCCGCTCGCCGCAGGATCACCAAGGCGCGGCGAAGAGCGATCCAAGAACTGGTAAAGGTCGCTCGGTGCACCTTTGGGTTGAGCTCTGCGCACGCTGCAGAGCGTCGCGACCTCAGTGGTCGGCGTGATCTCCGGTCGCGCCATGTTCGCCCGTGTGCTGGTGCTCAGACGACAGCGTCGTCGGCGTGTCGCCGCCGTCGGAGTCGCCACACGCCCCCACCCCGACGGCAGCGACAACGGCGAGTAGATGACCGTCTCGCCCGGCGCGAGTCGTTGCCACGGCGGAACGATGACCTCGATCACGATGAAGCCGCCGGTTCCAGATGCCTTGCAGCATCGAGGTAGCACTCGACCTGCGCGTCTTGTGTCGTCAGGTTCATGATCGTGTTTCGCACCAGGTACGCCAGAGTGAACGTGCCACGGACTCTCGTGGTCGAGAAGTCGCCAATCGCCACGCCGACGTCGGAGGAACCAGGCTGGGCGTGCAGCCGTTCGACCATCGCCGCCGACAGCTCGATACCGTCCACTCGGATGCCTCGGCGACCCAGCGGCAACGCGAGGCGCGCTTGTGACCAAACTGTGACCAGAGCCCGTTATTTCGGACAGGCTTAGGGCTGTGACCTGGGATTATACGCTCCGGGGGAGAGACTCGAACTCTCAACCTAGCGGTTAACAGCCGCTTGCTCTGCCGGTTGAGCTACCCCGGATTGGTGGCCGCACGCTCGGCAGAACGTTGCAGACCGGCGCGGCAATCTAGCAGCGCGCCGTTCCGGGCCTTGGACAGAATCGGCAGCCGCGTGCGGGTTCGGAGGGGTTGGGCGGTTATCGCGTCCCGCCCGACTCCCAGAGCGTTTCGGCGTAGTCGGCTTCGAGTAGCTCGTCGAGCACCGCGACATCGACTTCACTGGCTGCGGGGATCTGATCCTTGATGATGCAGCCGAGGCTCGGTAGCGAGTCGCGCTCCGGCCACGTATCGGGGTGCCAGAGCTCGCTGCGCCGAAACGCCTTGGCGCAATGCATGTACTGCTGCGTCACGCTCACGCCAATCGCGACCTTCGGGCGGCGGTCCTTGACCGCGCACGCGTCGAGGACCGCAGCGTCGGTCGTGACGCAGGCGCGGCCGTTGACCCGCAGCGTCTCGTCGACACCAGGGACCAAGAACAGCAGACCGACACCCGACCCATTCACGATGTTCGTGATCGTGTCGAGCAGGTTGTTCCCCGACAAGTCCGGGATCGCGACATGTTCGTCGTCGAGCGCGACGACGAAGCCGGGTGGCCCCCCCTTCGGCGACACGTCACCGGTGCCATCGGACGATGTCGTCCCGATGAGCACGAAGGGCGCGTGGTCGATGAACGCCCGAGCGTGCGAGTCGAGGCGCGAGAGCACCTTGCTGCGTATGAGGTCACTCGGCGTTCGGTAGACAGCGCGCAATTCGGACTCGGATTCAATCCGTTCGTCGAACATCGGCGGCTCCTCGTTCGTGTCGAACCCCTCGGTCCGAGATCTTCCGTCGCGGTCGGCGTGCGGGTGACGGCGCGACCGAGCCGAACGATACCGACCTGACGAACGTGGCGATCAGATGCCGTCGAGGTAGTCGCGCAACTTCTGGCTGCGCGTCGGGTGCCGCAGCTTCGCCAAGGTCTTCGACTCGATCTGGCGGATCCGCTCGCGGGTCACGCCGAAGGCGCGGCCGACCTCTTCGAGCGTGCGGATCTGACCGTCGTCGAGGCCGAAGCGCATCCGCACGACCTGTTGTTCGCGGTCGTTGAGTTCGAGCAGCGCTTCCTCGATGTCTTCGCGCAGGATCTTGAGGTCGGCTTCGACCGCGGGCGACTTGGTGTTGGGGTCCTCGACGAAGTCGCCGAGGAAACTGTCGTCCTCTTCACCGACCGGCGTTTCAAGCGACACCGGTTCCTGCGCGATGCGCTGGATCTCGCGCACCTTGTCGGGCGTCAGCTCGACCTTGGCCGCGACCTCCTCGACCGTCGGTTCGCGTCCGAGTTCTTGCAGCATCTGGCGTTGGATGCGCAAGACCTTGTTCATCGTCTCCACCATGTGGACAGGGATCCGGATCGTGCGCGCCTGGTCGGCGATCGCGCGGGTGATCGCCTGGCGGATCCACCAAGTCGCGTACGTCGAGAACTTGAAACCCTTCGTGTAGTCGAACTTCTCGACGGCGCGGATGAGGCCGAGGTTGCCCTCTTGGATCAGGTCGAGCAACGCCATGCCGCGCCCGACGTAGCGCTTGGCGATCGACACGACGAGCCGCAAGTTCGCCTCGGTGAGTTGGCGTTTCGCGAGTTCGCCGTCGCGCACGATCGCCATGTGCGCGTGACGTTGTTCGGCGGTGATCTCCCACTGCTTCGGATCGATGCGCACGAGCGGCATCAACCCGTGGTCACTCAACGCGGCGAGGAACTCGAAGTAGCCGATGTAGTCGGGTGCATCGACCTGGATCTGAGCGAGCGTGCCCGCCTCGATGCGCTGCGCGAGGCGGACCTCTTGATCGGCGGTGAGCAGCGGGACCTTGCCGATTTCCTTGAGGTACATGCGGACCGGGTCGAACGATCCTTCGCCGGTCTGGCGCGCACCGCGGTCGTAGAACTCGTCGTCGAAGATGCCGCGCGAACGGCGCGTCGAGGGTGCCTCTCCCGGGCGTGCGACCGTGCTCGTGTGGCGGTGGTCGCTCCCCCGCCGACGCCCGCCCGGTCCGTCGTCGACGCCGCGCTGCGCGTCCTCGAACTCGATCTCTTCGACGATCTCGTTCTGGATCGTGATCCCGGCGGCTTCGATCGCGGCGTAGATGGACAACAACTCACCCGTCTCGGGTTGCAGGTCGGGGAACGCCGCGAAGACCTCGGCCGACGTCAACGCGCCGCCGCGCTCCCGACCGCGTGTCACGAGCTGGGTGACGTCGGCGGGTGGTGGGACCGGCACCAGCGTCGGCGTGGGATCGGACGACGACGAGGCCACGGCCTCGTGATTCGCGTCGTCGTTCACCTCAGCAGCCATACACCTTCACCCAGTCCCCGCGTCGAGCCACGCTACCAACTGCTGTCCGAACGCCCCGGCCGCGACGTAGTCGCCCGACTCGCGCGCGCCCGCGAGCGCATCGAGCAACTGCTTCACCTCGACCGAGCGTTCATCGCCCGAGCGAAGCATCGACGCGACCAGTCGCTGGCTTGACGCCTCAACGAGGTTCGCCACGACTCGCGGTGCGAGCAATTCGAGCGATTCGGCACCGACGGCCGGGTCCTCGACGGCCAGGCGAGCCAGCAACGCCGCCACCCGGTCATCGGCGCTGGCCATCGCCTCGTCGAACGTCTCGGCGTCGTGCAACGCGTGGAACGCGGCATTGGCAAGCGGATCGGCGAACATCGAGTCGACAAGCAGGTGGGCAACGAGTTCGGGTGCATGGACCGCGAACCGCAGCGCATCGAGTTCTCGCCGGTCGACCCGGGTGCTCGCCTCGGCCTGTGCAGCGTCGGATCGCCGACGGGCCGCGACCGCGCCGAGCGCCGGCTTCGCGCCGCGCCGGATCGCGCCGACCATCTCGCGGAGACGGTCGGCTTCGATCTGCAGCCGATCGGCGATCCGCACCGCGTACTGGTCGCGGACGAGATCGTTGGGGTGCTCGGCGACCAACCGTGCCGCCGATTCGGCCGCACGTGCCCGACCTTCGAAGCTCTCGAGGTCGGCACCACTCATCAGGCGGTCGATGCGGAATTCGAGGAAGGGCGTCGCTGACTCGACCGCCTTGGTGAGCCAGTCGGCGTGCTGCGGCCACAGGTCTCCGGGATCGCGACCGGCAGGGAGGTCGGCGACACGGAACTGCACCTCGAAGCGTTGCTCCCACGTGTAACAGCGTTCGGCCGCGGCTTGCCCGGCGGCATCGGCGTCGTAGGCGAGGCTGATCCGGCGGGTGAGGTTCTTCAGCATCACGAAGTGATCGTCGGCGAGCGCCGTACCGCACGTCGCCACCGCGTTGGTGACGCCCGCGAGGTGGAACGCCATCACGTCGGTGTATCCCTCGCAGATCACGACCTCGTTGCGGGCGACGATGTCGGCCTTGGCCCAATGCAACCCGTAGAGCAATTGGCTCTTGCGGTAGATCGGCGTCTCGGAGGTGTTCTTGTACTTCGGTCCGTCGTCGCCCGTGAGAGTGCGGGCACCGAACCCGACCGCGTCGCCGCGCGAGTCCCAGATCGGGAACATCAACCGGCCACGGAACGCGTCCGTCAGTTTGTTGTTGCGGTTCACGAAGCTGAGTCCCGCGCCAACGAGATCGTCGCGGGCGAACTTGGCCTGCTGCAGTTCGGTCGACAGTGCGTCCCACCCCTCAGGCGAGTAACCGATCCCGAATCGGCGGGCCGCCTCGCCGTCGAAGCCGCGCCCGCGCAGATACTTGCGCGCTGCGCCTGCGTCGGGGGCTTCGAGTAGGCGCCGGTGGTAGAAGTCGATTGCCGCGGCAACGGCATCGTGGAGTCGCTGTTTGCGCTGACGGTCCTTGGTGGCGTTAGCGTCGGTGTAACGCAACGTGAGACCAGCGCGCTGAGCGAGGCGCTCCACCGCGCCGACGAAGTCGAGGTGCTCGAGCTCGCGCACGAACGTGATCGCGTCGCCGCGGGCCTGGCAGCCGAAGCACATGTAGACCCCGAGTTCGGGGTTGATGTTGAAGCTCCCCGACTTCTCGGTGTGGAAAGGACACAGGCCGACGAAGCGCCGACCGACCCGCTTCAGCGCGATGTGCTCGCGCGCGAGTTCGACAAGATCGGTGGCCTCGCGGACCCGCTGCACATCCTCGTCGACAATGCCCACTCACACCACCCCGCGCACAACCGCACCCTAGGCCCCGCGGGGTCACACTCCTCGGGGGAGTTCGTCGGGGCGCCAGCCGAGGAGTTCGACGCCGAGCGCGAGCGCGAAGCGGTCGGTCATACCGCTGACGTAACGCACGACCGCGGCTGCGGTTTCTTTGCTCCCCGGCTCCAGACCGGCGTGGACATCGGTGGCACGTTCGGGGAGCCGCCCGGGCGCGTCGATGTAGTAGTCGACGATCCCGCGCAACAACCCGATGACGCGTTCGGCCTGGCGACGTGACGCGGGCCGCAGGTAGATGCGATCGAAGTTGAACGCGCGGAACGCGCCGAGTGCGTCGGCCTCGGCGTGCGGGACCGACACGTGACCAGTGCGGTCGATGCCGTCGAGCACCGCGCCGACGAACGCCGCGAGTTGCGCGCGCCGCTCGACCCCGACGATGTCGGCGACCGCGTCGGGCAGATCGGTCGGGGCGAGGATGCCGGCGCGCACGGCGTCCTCGAAGTCGTGACAGACGTAGGCGATTCGGTCGGCCCAGGCGACGACCTCGCCCTCGGGCGTCGCGGGCATCGGTCGGCGCCAGGAGTGGTTGCGCACGCCGTCGAGCGTCTCGCGGCAGAGGTTGAGCGGCGCGAGCGTGACGTCGGCGCCGTAGACGGCGTGGTCGTAGCCGCCGGAGACATAGGGCGAGAAGGCTTCTTCGCTGGCGTGCCCACCGGGGCCGTGGCCGCAATCGTGGGCGAGCGCGATCGCCTCGGTGAGCGCCAGGTTCAACCCCACGGGTCGGGCGATGCTCACCGCAATCTGCGCGACCTCGACGGCATGGGTGAGCCTCGTCCGCAGGTGGTCGTCCTCGGGAGCGACGAACACCTGGCACTTGCCCGCGAGCCGACGCCACGGACGCGAGTGCTTGATGCGATCGAGGTCACGCTCGAAGCACAGCCGATGTGGGTCAGCGGCTTCGGCGATCGCACGGTCGCCCGCACCCACGGCACGGGTGGCGCCGGGCGCGAGTTCGGCGTCCTGCGCGGCCTCGCGCGCCTCGCGTGGTACCGCTCGGGCGCCCACGAACGCCGGCCCGTGCGCATGCCGTACCTCACCCGCCGCCGACATGACCCCAGTGTACGAACCCCCTGCGACATCGCCCGCGGTGAGCGAGCGTTGCTGGTGGCGGGTCAGCAGTCGTGGGCGAGGTCGGCGGGGAACTCGGGGGTGCAGCCGACGCCGCTGGTGCCGAGATCCTTGACGACCCATTGGATCGTGCCGTCCTTCGGCTCGCAGTGCGCGACTGCGACGAAGCCGTCGAGACCGGAATCGGCGGGAGGCGTGGCGGTGCCGCGACCCCAGTCGGCCCGTACGCCTGAGATCGCGACGTCGCTGATCACGAACTTGAGATCGTCGAGCGGCGAACTCGCCCTCGCGAACCGCACGAGGTACTCGGTGAGGCCGGCTCGCCCGCCACAGTCAGGCACGCTGGTCGCCGTGGTTGGCGTCGGACTCGTCGTCGCGGTGATGGGCGCGACGGTCGTCACCGATGTCGCGGCCGTCGACATCGCGATGACTTCGGAGGAGGTGGTCTCGCCGATCGACGACGTCGTGGTGAGCGCGGCGCCTGCCGTCGTCGAGGTCGCGGCCAGGGGCGCATCGTCGCTGCCGCAGGCCGCGACGACTGCGATGGCGACACCGGCGAACAAGACGAGGGATGAGCGGGAGCAGCGGACGCTGAAGGTGATCGACCTCACCTGGTGCAGTCTCGCGGACGGGCCAAGTCACGCGCCGATCGGCGTCGCCTGCGAACAGAAGGAGTTCAGCACTCGACGCCGAGGTCGTCGGGGACCTCGGCCGCACAGCCGACTCCGCTCGTCCCCGAGTCGATCAGCGCCCACGCGGGTCCTTCGCCGAGGTCGGTGCACTGCGCGATGCCGACGAAGCCCTCGACGCCACTGTCGGGCGGTGCCGAGACCTGCCCGCGGCCCCAGGTCGGGTCCTGAGTCGAGATCACGACGTCGTTGACGAGGTACTCGATCCCAGGCACCGGAGTGTTCAGGTTGGCGTAGTCCATCAGGAATTGGGCGAGCACGCCTGCGCCTCCGCAGGTGAGGTCGTTGCCCAGCGCGTCGGTCGTGCCGCTCTCGGGCGGTACCGATTCCGCGGTCACCGGCGCGGGGACACTCGTCGTCGGGTCGCCGAGTTCGGGGAGCGGCGGTGGAAGTGTCGAAGACGGCACCGGGAGCGCGGTCGTCGTCGACGCGCCCTCACCCCCGTCGTCGCCGCACGCCACGAGCAGCGCGTTCGCGCCGAGCAACAGCAGGCTCAGCGAGAGGATTCGGCGGACCGATTGAGCGGACCATGTCATCGTTCCTGATCGGCGCGGGCGACCGCTGGTAAAGCAACCGCTTCGGAAGGAGCGCTGCGGCGCGCTCAGGACCTCGCGAGATCCGCAACCGCGTCGTAAATCTCCGGCCAGTAGCTAATCGGAATGTTGTGGCCCATCTCGTCGAGGACGAGCAGGCGTGCTCCCGGGACCGCTGCGGCGGTCGCTTCACCGCCGTCGAGCGGGATCAGCGTGTCGTAGCGGCCGTGGACGACGAGGGTCGGGGCCGTCACGCCACGCAGTTGCTCAGTCCGGTCGCCGCCGGCCGTGATCGCGTGCATCTGGTGTACCTGGCCCGCGGGATGGAAGCAGCGGTCGTACTCGCGCCCGGCGCGCACCCGTGTCCACGCCTCGTCGAACCGTGGCCCGGCGAATACACGCCCGCCGTCGACGTAGTCGTCGATGAAGGCGTCACGCCCCTCGGCGGGTGGGCGGAGGAGCGCGTCGAGTGCCGCCTTGGCTGGTCGCCCGACGTGCGGGTCGCCGGTCGACGACATCACCGATGTCATCGTGGCGACACGGTTGGGGTGTTCGATCGAGAGCGTCTGCACGATCATGCCGCCCATCGACGCGCCGAGAACGTGGGCGCGCTCGAAGCCGAGCGCGTCGAGCACTGCGACGCAGTCGGCGGCCATGTCGGACAGCGAGTAGGGCGCGCCGTCGGTCGCGTCACCGGCGGTCTGGGTCTTGGTCGAGAGGCCGACGTCGCGGTTGTCCATCGTGATCACGCACCAGCCGCGCTCGACCCAACCGTCGATGAAGCCGTCCTGCCAACTGATCGCCTGCGCGCCGAACCCGCTGACGAGCAGCAACGGGCGGTCGGTTGGCTCACCTGCGGTCTCGTAGAACAGTTCGTAATCATCGTTGCGAGCGAACGGCATGCGACTTCTCTTTCCGGTTGTCGTGGTGCGCGAAGGGCCGGTCGCACCTGCCGCGCGCCGAGGTCGCCACCGATTCGGTTGTCGAGGTCAGGCCGTCGCCCCAGGTCCGCCGGCGTCGAGCGCGGCGTGCGCCGCGGCGAGGCGCGCGATCGGCACGCGATAGGGCGAGCAGCTCACATAGTCGAGTCCGACCTCGTGGCAGAAGTGCACCGACGCCGGGTTGCCGCCGTGCTCACCACAGATCCCGAGCTTCAGGGTGGCGCGGGCAGCGCGCCCGTCGCGCACCGCCATCTCGACCAGCTTGCCGACTCCGCCACGATCGATCTCCTCGAAGGGGCTGATCGGCAAGAGCTTCGCCTCGAGGTATGCGGGCATCATGCGGCCCTCGACGTCGTCGCGCGAGAACCCGAACGTCATCTGCGTCAGGTCGTTGGTGCCGAAACTGAAGAACTCGGCGATCTCCGCGATGTCGCCCGCGGTGAGCGCGGCACGTGGCGTCTCGATCATCGTGCCGACGAGGTAGTCGACATCGACTCCGGCCTCGCGGCAGGTGGCATCGGCCTCTTCACGCGTCCACGCTTCGAGCAGCGCGAGCTCTTCGCGGTTCACGATCAAGGGAATCATGATCTCGACGATCGGGTTGCCGCCCGCAGCCTTGCGTTCGCACGCGGCCTGCATGAGCGCGCGCACCTGCATACGGTACAGACCGGGCTTCAAGATCCCGAGCCGGCAGCCGCGGGTGCCGAGCATCGGGTTCGACTCCTGCCACGCGCGCGCCGCGTGGAACAGCACCTCGTCGTCGTCGGTGAGTTCGCCGCGCGCCTCCTTCTCGATCATCTCCTCGATGTTCGGGAGAAACTCGTGGAGCGGCGGGTCGAGCAGACGCACGGTGACCGGCAGGCCGTCCATCGCCTCGAGGATCCCCACGAAGTCCGCCTTCTGCTGCACCCGCAGCGCCTCGAGCGCCGCGGACTCGACCTCATCGGTGCGGGCGAGGATCATCTTCTGCACGATTGGGAGCCGGTCACCGAGGAACATGTGCTCGGTTCGGCACAGCCCGATTCCCTCGGCGCCGAACTCTCGCGCCTTGCGCGAATCCTCGGGGAGATCGGCATTGGTGCGGACTTTGAGGGTGCGGAACCGATCGGCCCATCCGAGCACCGTCGCGAAGTCGCCGGTCGGTTCGGGCGTGATGACCGCGACTTCGCCCGCGACGACCTCGCCGCTCGTGCCGCTGATCGAGATGATGTCGCCCTCGTTGATCGCAACACCGCCCGCGACGAAACGCTTCGCCTTGAGGTCGATGTCGACGGCTTCGGCGCCGCAGATCGCGGGTGTGCCCATTCCGCGAGCGACGACCGCGGCGTGACTCACGAGACCGCCGCGGCTGGTGAGGATGCCCTCGGCCGCGATCATGCCGTGGAGGTCGTCGGGGCTCGTCTCGGGCCGTACGAGAATCACTCGCTCGCCACGCTCGGCGGCGGCCTCGGCGTCGTCGGCGGTGAAGTAGACCTTGCCGCACGCGGCACCCGGGCTGGCGTTCAGGCCCTTGGCGAGCGCGGTGTAACTGGCCTCGGGGTCGAACTGCGGGTGGAGCAATTGGTCGAGTTGCGCGGGCGAGATCCGCTTGACCGCCTCGCTTTCGTCGATCATGCCTTCGGCCTGCATCTCGACCGCCATGCGCAACGCGGCTGCGGCGGTGCGTTTCCCGACTCGGGTCTGCAGAATGAACAAGCGGCCCTGTTCGATCGTGAACTCGATGTCGCACATGTCGCGGTAGTGCTGCTCGAGCGTGCGCATGACGTCGAGAAGTTGCGCGTGACATTCGGGGAATACCGCGCCCATCGAATCGAGCGGATCGGTGATGCGAATGCCGGCGACGACGTCCTCGCCCTGCGCGTTCGTCAGGAAGTCGCCGTAGCCGACGTTCTCACCGCTCGCCGGGTTGCGCGTGAACGCGACTCCGGTCCCACTGTCGTCGCCTTTGTTGCCGAACACCATCGTCTGGACGTTGACCGCAGTGCCGAGGTCGTCGCGGATGCCCTCCATCTTGCGGTAGTCGCGGGCCCGCCGGCCATTCCAACTCTTGAACACGGCCTCGATGGCGTAACGGAGTTGCTCGGTGGGGTCGTCGGGAAACTCGACACCCGCGTGGGTCTTGACGATGCCCTTGAAGGTCGTGACGAGGTCGCGCAGATCCTCGGGCGCCAACTTCGTCTCGTTCTCGACCCCCTTGGCCTGGACGAGGGCATGCAGCGCGGTTTCGAAAAGGTCACCGGGCACGTCGAGCACGATCTTGCCGAACATCTGCACGAAGCGGCGGTAGGAGTCGTACGCAAAGCGCTCGTTGGCGGTTTGCTTGGCGAGGCCCTGGACGCTGGCGTCGTTGAGACCGAGGTTGAGCACCGTGTCCATCATCCCGGGCATGCTGAAAGCCGCACCGGAACGAACGCTGACGAGCAACGGGTCGGTGTCGTCACCGAGGGTCTTGCCCATCTTCTGCTCGAGCGCGGCACGGGCCGCCGCGACCTCGTCCATCAGGCCCGCCGGCAGCACCTCCTGGAGGTGCATGTACTCGTTGCAGGCATCGGTCGTGATGGTGAACCCCGGAGGCACCGGCAGGCCGAGGTTGGTCATCTCGGCGAGGTTGGCGCCCTTGCCCCCGAGCAGGAACTTCTGATCGCGGTTCCCTTCTTCGAAGGCGTAGACATACTTGGGCATTGCGGACGAACTCCCCTGAACGGCGGACGGTGGGCGCGAAAACCCAGGTGAACGCCCGATCCTAACGGCTCGCGCCCGCCCCGATCCCAACGGTGTCACGCCGACCGCGCGCCACTTCTGGCGCCTCACGGTGCCTTGCGCCGCGCTGAAGATCGTCAGAACCAGGGGGAACCCACAGGGCGGCTCTCGCGCGCCGCAGTGCCCCCCAACCGCACAAGAGATCGTCAGAACTCAGAGGATCGGTCGGCGGCGACGATCGTCTTGGCGAGGCGGTCGTGCCAGCCTTGCCGGCGTCGGTTGCGGGCGAAGCTCGTCACCCCGAACATCCACACGAGCGGAACGATCTGGCCGAGGCCGGCGAGCGCGACGGTACCGAGCACCGTCGTCGCGAGCGGTACGCCGTAGCGAATGAACGAGGCCTTGACGCCGGCCGGCTCGCCCGATTCGCGGAGTAGTCGGGTGTGACGAACCGCCTTCCCGAGGGTCTTGCCGCTGATTGCGCTCGGGATGAACAACAACAAGAACGCGACGCCCGCCCCCGCGCCGAACGTCGTGAGCTGCAACGGCTGGAGCTTGTCGGCGACGGCTTCGCCCTCGTCGATCAGCGCGTCGTACTCGGCGCGCTCGGAATCGCGCGTGCGACGAAGTTGGTCCAGCTCGTCGCCGGTGACTCCGCCTGCTTGCGCCTTGTCGAACGCGTCCTCGGCATCGTCGCGCACGTCTCGCTGATCGGCCGCCGCGTCGTTGAGCTCGGACAGGCAGCCGAGCGCGTCCTTGCTCGGATAATTCTGGACGCAGTACGTCGTGAGCTGCCCATCACCGACGAGCTGCGCGGCCGCCATCAACGGAGCGACAAATAAGAGCACGAATACGATGAGGCCGTCGATCGCCAGGGCGAAGCCTCGGTCCTTGTTGCTGGCGAGTTGCACGCCGTTGATCTCGGTCTCTTGGATGATCGGTTGGCGCACCGGCCGGTCGGCCGCGCTTCGGCCACGACCACGACCCCCGGCCGCTTCGGGAGCATCGTCCGCGAGCTCCTCAACCGTGCCGTCAGCCTTGGCGTCGGCGAGCTGATCGTCGTAGCGACCGCGCTGGATGTCATCCGACAGGACGTTCCAGGCCCGATTCAACTTGCTCGACTTCGACCGAGCGTCTTCGGTCCCGGCCGCGTCAAGCTCGGCCTTCTTGGCGCGGTACGCGTCGCGGATCACCTCGCGCTCGTCGTCGGGCTGGACGCCGAGCAGCTTGTAGTAGTCCTCCATTGGTCCCGCTCTCTCTGGCTCCACGACCGGCCGGCCCGGGCCCGGTTCGGGCGAGCACATTACCGACGAGGACGGCACTGACCGGGCCCGGGGCCAGGGCCGGGCGAGATGCTCGAGCCCGACCACCAGTTCTGGCACGCCATGGTGCCCGCCACCGCACCCAACATCGTCAGAACGCGACGGGGTGGGCGACGGTCAGTCGAATTGAGCCCGGAGGTGCGCGACCAGCTCAGCGACGGGCACCCGTTCCTGGGCCATCGAGTCGCGTTCGCGCACCGTCACTGCCGCGTCGTCGAGCGAGTCGAAGTCGACCGTGACGCAAAACGGCGTGCCGATCTCGTCCTGGCGCCGGTAGCGGCGGCCGATCGCGCCCGACGTGTCGGTGTCGATCATCAAGTGCGGGCGCAGGCTCGCCGCGATCTGTGCTGCGAGTGGCTGCAGCCGCTCGTTCTTTGACAACGGCAACACCGCGGTCTTGATGGGCGCGAGCCGCGGGTGCAGCCGCAGCAGGGTGCGCGTCTCTCCATTGACCTCTTCCTCGTCATAGGCCGACAACAAGAACGCGAGCGTCGCGCGGTCGGCGCCGGCCGCGGGTTCGATGACGTGCGGGACGTAGTGCTCGTTGCGGTCCTGGTCGAAGTAGGTGAGGTCCTCGCCCGAGAACTTGGCATGCTGGGTGAGATCGAAATCGGTGCGTTGCGCGATGCCTTCCAGTTCGCCCCAGCCCCACGGATAGCGGTATTCGATGTCGCTCGTCCCGGTCGAGTAGTGGCTCAACTCGTCGTGATCGTGCGGGCGGATCAGCAGGTCCGATTCGGCGATTCCGTGTTCGACGTACCACTGGTAGCGGGTCTGCACCCAGTATTCGAACCAGCTGGGGCCGTCGCCGGGCGGGACGAAGTACTCCATCTCCATCTGCTCGAACTCGCGGGTACGGAAGATGAAGTTGCCCGGCGTGATCTCGTTGCGAAAGCTCTTGCCCACCTGGGCGATCCCGAACGGCGGCTTCAAGCGCGCCGTCGTCTGCACGTTCTTGAAGTTGACGAAGATGCCCTGCGCGGTTTCGGGCCGCAGATAGGCGACGTTGGCGTCGTCCTCGACCGGCCCGACATAGGTCTTGAACATGAGGTTGAACTGGCGCGCCTCGGTGAAGCTGTCCTTGGCACCGCAGGTGGGGCAGGCGCCGCTCGCGGGGAGGTGATCTTCGCGGAAGCGGCCCTTGCAGTTGCGGCAGTCGACGAGCGGGTCGGAGAACGTGGCGACGTGCCCGCTCGCCTCCCACACCTTGGGATGCATGAGGATCGACGCGTCGAGGCCGACGACGTCGTCGCGCAACTGCACCATGGAGCGCCACCACGCGTCCTTGACGTTGCGCTTCAGCAGGACGCCGAGCGGACCGTAGTCCCACGTCGATCGGAAACCGCCGTAGATGTCGGACGAGGGAAAGACCAAACCCCGTCGTTTGCACAGGTTGACGACCCTGTCCATGGCGTCACGCGCGGCGGCCGGCGGGTCGTTCGGGGACTTGGCCATACGACATCACACCCTAATGAGCGCCCGATTGCACCGAATAATCGACGATCTCGATGATTGACCGACGCGGTCTCGGGCGACGACCGTCGTCCACGACCGCGCGCGGCGCGACGAGCGAACGCGTGTCGGTCCGCGGAACGACAACCGAGTTCGGCGCCGCCAAACTCCGAGACGACAGGGACAAGGCGACGAGCCGCGCCAGTTCGAGTCGGGGACCCGATCAGCCGGAGGCGGACTTCGGCGAGTCAGAGGAGCGAGGTGCTGCGGAGCCGGCGTTCGATGTGATGTTCGAGCGCGCCGACCGCGAGCCGTTCGACCTCGTAGGCGGTGTCGTCGACCGGTTCGCCCAGCGCCGAGTTCAGTTGCCCGCCGAGCATCCGACGCAACAAGTCGAGCGCCTCGTCGCTGATCGTCACGCCGCCTCCAAATGCGCAGTCGCGACAGATCACGCCACCGGCGTCAAGATCGAACGCGGCGACCGAACCATCCCCGTCGCACCGCACACACGCGTCGAGGCGCGGCTCCACGCCCGAGTGTGAGAGCAACTTCCAGAAGAAGGCGGTCGTGACGAGCGGGGTGCGGCGTTCGGCGAGCGTCCGCAGCGCGCGTGTGAGCATCCGGTAGAGCACCGGGTCGGGTTCGTGGTCCTGTGCGATCTGATCGACAGCCTCGAGCATCGGCACGGTGTGCGTGAACAAGCCGTAGCCCTCGCGCAGCTCACGGTTCGGCTCGATCGTTTCCGCGTCCGAGATCGTGTGGAGGTCGCTGCGCCCCTCGTAGAGGGCGAGGTGCACCTGCGAGGCCGGTTCGAGGCGGGCACCGAACTTGCTCTTCGTCTTGCGCACACCCTTGGCGACGGCCCGGACCTTGCCGTTCGCCTGGGTGAACAGCACCACGATCCGGTCGGCCTCACCGAGCTTGTAGGTGCGCAGCACGACACCCTCGTCGCGGTAGGCCCCTCTCCCCATGAAGTGAGCGTACGCGCAACCCAACAACCCGGACCGGCGTCATGAACGACGAATCGGCGCGGGTTCACGATGCAGGTATCGGATGCTCAGCGGTGGGTCCAGCGCGGGCTGGCGACGTCGCGGACTCGGACCGTACGGCCGTGGAGTGCGACCTCGCGGAACTGGTAGAGCACGGCCGCGGTCGGCGGGTTGATCCATTCGCCGAGCACCGACATGCGCAACACCGGTCCGTCGGCCTGCGGATCGTCGACCCAGCGCGGCGCCTCGGGATGGTCCAGTTCGACCATCGGCACGAGCCAGTGTGCATGGACCTCGTCGGGGTGCGGTACGACCTCGACCGGGCCGTCGGCCCACAACACGACCGGGGTGATCGTTCGGCCGAGCCCCGACACGAAGTCGTCGAGCACGCCGAGCACCGACTCGGGGCCGAGCGTGATGCCCAACTCTTCAGCCAGTTCGCGCCGCGCCGCGTCGGGCGCGCCTTCGCCGGGATCGAGCCGGCCGCCGGGAAGCGCGTACTGCCCGGGGTTCGACCGCAGTTCGAGCCCCCGCCGGATGAACGGAAACACTGCCTCGCCGGTGCCGTCGTCGGCGAGCACGATCGCGACGGCGGCACCCGGCAGGTCGTTCCCCACGCGCGGAGCGGCCGTGAACGCGCCGAGGTTGGCGACGACGCGCGCCCGCAGCGTGGCGTCGTGGCGATAGCTCACTGGCCGATCGAGCCGAACCGTCGGTCGCGCTTTTGGAAATCGCGGATCGCGTCGAAGAGGTCTTCGCGGCGAAAGTCCGGCCACAGCACGTCGGTGAAGTAGAGCTCGGAGTACGCGATCTCCCACAAGAGATAGTTGGAGATCCGGAACTCCCCGGAGGTGCGGACCATGAGATCGGGGTCGGGCATGTCTGGCCGATAGAGGTAGCGCCCGATCAGCTTCTCGTCGACCTTCTTGGGGTCGAGTCGCCGAGCCGCGGCGTCTTCGGCGATGCGGCGCACGCCGTCGGCGAGTTCGGCCCGCCCGCCGTAGTTGAACGCGAACGTGAGCGTGAGCCTCCGGTTGCGCGCCGTGAGTCGTTCGGAGTCCTCGATGTGACGCCGGACGCGTGCCGGCACCCGGCCGCCACGCCGGCCCATGAACCGGATCCGCACGCCGCGATCGTTGAGGTCGTCGCGACGCGTCAGCAGCAGCCGTTCGTTGAAGTTCATCAGGAAACGGACTTCGTCGAGCGGTCGCCGCCAGTTCTCCGTGCTGAAGGCGTACACCGTCAACCAGCGCAGTCCGATGTCGAGCGCGCCCTCGACCGTGTCGAACAGCGCCTCTTCACCTGCGGCGTGCCCGTCGGTGCGTTTGAGGCCACGGCGCTGTGCCCACCGGCCGTTGCCGTCCATGACGATGGCGACATGCTCGGGGAGCCGGTCGAGATGGATCCCGTGCAGTTCGGCCACGGCGCCGACGGTACCGCGGCACGCGCGAACCACCCGGCCACAGGGAGGTATCTGCACCGCTTCTTCACGTGCTCGCGTGCCACTCGCACACACCTCCGTCGTGCGCGTCGGTCCCCGACCACCTCAGCGACGCGGGCGGCGAGATCGCAGCGGCGGGTCAGGCAGGGCGGCAGGGCGGCGGGGCAGCGGGGCGGCGAAGTACGTTCGCGGCGTGGCGGCCTGGACCGTGATCGTCAACCCGGCCGCAGGGCGTGCACGCGGCGAGCGCCGCTCAGCACGGCGCCGCGCCGAACTCGAAGCCGCGGTCGAGCGGCTCCGGGGTGGCGGCGCCGATCTCGAGCTCGCGGTGTCCGACTCGCCCGACGACGCGTTGAAGCGGGCCCGGATCGCGGCCGAGGCTGGGCGCGACCTGGTCGCGGCGGGCGGCGACGGCACTGCCGGTGCGATCGCGGGCGTCGCCGCCGACACCGGTCGCCGTCTCACGATCGTGCCGCTCGGCAGCGGCAACGACTTCGCGCGCGGGCTCGGCTACGACCTGAAACGGCCAGCGGCGGCCCTCGATCTCATCGGCGACGCCGGCGCCGATCGCACCATCGACCTGGGCCAGGCGAACGGCACCTGGTACGCCGGCGTCACCTGTTCGGGCTTCGACGCCGAGGTCAACCGGTGGGCGAACTCAGTGCAACGACTGAGCGGCACTGCGCTGTACATCGTCGCGGTGTTGCGCACGCTCGCCGTGTACACACCGCGGTCGTTCGCGGTCACGATCGACGGAGTTCGCAAGGAACACAACGCATGGATGGTGAGCGTCGGCAACAACACGACGTACGGCGGCGGCATGCGGATCGTGCCGGACGCGCGACTCGAGGACGGTCTCCTCGACGTGTGCGTGATCGGCGCGTGTTCGAAACTCAAGTTGGTGGCGAACTTCCCACGGGTGTTTTCCGGCGGTCACGGCCGCATTCCCGAGACACAGTTCTTCCGCGGCGCCACGGTCGTCGTCGAGTCGCTCGAACCGCCCGACGCAGCGCGTCCCGCCGAAGTGTGGGCCGACGGCGAGCGCGTCGGTCCGCTCCCGGCGACGATGACGGTCGTGGCGAACGCGTTGACGGTACGGGTGCCGCGCTGAGTCAACGTCGGCGGCGTGACTCGTGGGCGAGGGCGTTACTCCGCGGGCGCCGCGCCCTCGGCCGGCGCGGTCCCGTCACCCGTCACGGTCAGCGTGGCGACCATGCCTTGATCGCGGTGCCCAGTCACGTCGCAGTAGATGGTGTACTCGCCGGCCGACAGCTCGTAGGTCGCCGCGCCCAACGCCCCGAACTTCGGGAACGGTGCGGGGGGTGGTTCCTCGAAGACCAACGTGTGACCGCTCGCGCCGGTGAACGAGATCGTGGTGCAGCCCGCGGCGAGTGTGTAACTCGATCGGTCGAACTTCACCGAGGCCAATGCTTCGACCGTGAGTTCGCTGGTCGGCGCGTCGCAGGGCACGAACGACGATTCCTCTTTCTTCTCCTGCGCGTCGCCGACGCTGAGCCAGCCGGCGAACGCGACCGTCGCCAACGTGATGACGGAGAAGATGCCCAGGGTGTGGCGGCGCATCTTCTTGGCGGCAGCGAAAGCGCTCGCGAACGCCAGGATCGACAACGTGACGATCGCCGCGACGACGACCGGGATGAGCGGGTGGCCACCGCTCTCGGCCGCCGCTTCGGCACCGTCCTCGTGCGCGCCGCCCACGCCGGCGAGATAGACGCGCGAGAGGTTCACGACGACGAATACGATCGCCGCGACCGCGGCGATCGGGAGCACGACCGGCGAGATGAACCGGTCGAACAAGGTCTGCCCACCCGTCGTACGCCGCAGGCCGGTCGGCGCCGCGTCTGCGGAAGTCGCCGGTTCGACGCTGACACCCGGCTCGGCCGGGGTGTCGATCGTCTCGGTGGTGGCTTCGTCGGTCATGCGGTTACCCACCTCGTCGGGGTGTGGGGCGCGGGCCGCGCCGGATGGTCATGAACTGAGGCCCATCAGCTCGCGGTCCAGATCACGGCTCGCCCGCCCGGGTCGGCGATCCGGCTCCTCGCTCGCGTACCAACGGAAGAAGACGATCGCGATCACGATCCACGACAGCAGCCCCGCAGCGGTCTTCATCACGACGCCGGCGAGACGCATGTCGGAGATCGCGCTCACGCCCCACAGCCGATCGAACCCGGCGTAGACGTCGTAGAGCACCTTGTCGTTGTAGGTGAGCCATGCCGCAGGAACGGTCGGGAGAATCGACTGGAGGAACAGGTAGAGCATCCCAAGCGGCGCGAAGAGCCGCGGGATCTCGGGGAGCGGCGAGAGAACCGGGAGCCACACGACGAGCGCGCTGAGCACGACGAGCGTGTGCAGTCCGAAGTGGACCAACGGGTTGCGTACGGCACGATCGACGACGGGGGGCAAGTGGGTTGCCACGAGCATGACGTTGAAGACCAGCGTCGCCGGCAGGAATCGAGCAAGCCAACGCACCAGACCCAGGGCATGCAAGCGGAGCAGGATCGCCCGGAGCAACCACGCGGGAGTGGCGATCAACAGCAGCGGCGCCACCACCATGCTGAACGTGAGGTGCTGGGCCATGTGGACGCTGTAGAGGTACCCCTCGGCAACGTCGTGGATCGGCCAATCGGACGCGACGAGCACCGCGAGCGCGGCCATGCCGAGCGCGACCCGTTGAAGTCGGGTCGTGGGGTGGTCGGGGTCGGGCGCCAAGCGCGGGCCGAGACGCGTCACCGCGACGGCGTACGCGGTGACCAGACCCGCGACGAGCATCCACACGTCGGGGTGAGGCAGCCACGCGGGTACCTCGGCGCGCATCTCAGGGTCCGGGCGGCGTGTTGTAATCGTTCACGAGTGCGTTGAGCGCGAGCACGATCACGAAGTACAGCACCGGCGCGCCGATCAAACCGACCATGAAGAAACGCCGAAGGATCGCCAGATCGGTCTTCAAGTGCATGTACCAGCTCACGACGAGCACGAACTTGATCGCCGCCATGACGAGCAGCATGACGATGATCAGGTTGGGGCCGAGCGTCTCACGATCGATGTAGCTCACAGCGACCTCGATCGCGGTGATGATGACGAGCACGACCGCGATGAGCACGTATTGGCGTGGTTCGGGGTGCGCGTGACCCTCGTGCACCTCAACCGCACCCGCGGCCGCGGGGACGAGCGCGCCGCCGCCGGCTTCGAGTTCGGCTACCTCGGTGTCACTCATGCTCGTGTCGGCTCCAGGTTCGGGGGCGGGACGGGAACGCGGGTCGGGAACGCAGCGAAGGCGAGCGATCAGCTGTAGGGGACGAGATAGATGACCGTGAAGATCACGATCCAGACGATGTCGACGAAGTGCCAGTAGAGCCCGGCGATCTCGACCGCCTCGGAGTGTTCGGGTCCGAGCTTGCCCTGCAGCGATCGGTAGTAGAGCTGGAGCAACCAGAAAATCCCTACCGTCACGTGCGCGCCGTGCAATCCGGTCATCACGTAAAAGGTCGGCCCGAACAGGCCGGTGCTGAGCCGCAAGCCCTCGCGGTAAAAGTTGGTGAACTCGTAGACCTGCGCCGAGATGAAGGTGAGCCCGAACAGCGCGGTGGCCGCGAGCCAGATACGCAACTGACGCATGTCGTTGCGCTGGATCGCGGCGAGCGCCAGCACCATCGTGAGCGAACTCATGAGCAGGATGAACGACGTGCTCGACGTGAACGGGATGTCGAAGATCTTGTCCGGGAGCAGGCCGGCCTCTTCGAGCACGACCCGGTCGCGACCGCGATAGATCAGGTAGGTGCTGATGAACGCGCCGAAGAACATGCACTCCGAGGACAGGAACGCCCACATCGCCAGCTTGACGTGGCTGATCCCCGTGTTGGTGGCGGCGTGGCCGTGCGCGCCGGCCGGCTGCACGTGGGCATCGCCCGCGGGAACGACGGCGGCGGTCATCGGTGATCCTCCTCGGCCGTGTGCGGTTCGATCGCCCAAGCCGTCAGACCGATCATCGCGACGGCGACACCGACGCCGAGCACCCACCAGGCCTTGAAGACGAATCCGTAGGCCATGACGAACATGCCGAACGCGAACGCCATCGGCCAGTACGACGGCGACGGCATGTGGATGTGTTCAGCGTGCTCCGAGTGCGAGTCATGGTCCGGCGCGGCGCCGCTCGGCAACTTGACGAGGCGCCCCTCGTCGTCCTCGGTGTACTTGCGGTGCCAGAAGTCGTCGAAGCCGTGGACCTCGGGGACGACGGCGAAGTTGTATTCGGGCGGCGGCGAGGGGATGCTCCATTCGAGCGTCCGTCCGTCCCACGGGTCGGCTCCGGCGGGCACCCGCCGCTTCGCCGAGATCGCGATGTTCACCACGAACAACAGCACCGAGAACGCGATCACGAAGCCACCGATCGTCTCGACGACGTTGAGCGTGTCCCAGCCGAACCCCTCGCCGTAGGTGTAGGTGCGGCGCGGCATGCCACGCAGGCCGACGAGGTGCATCGGCCCGAACGTCAGGTTGAAGCCGATCAGCAGGGTCCAGAAATTGACCTTGCCGAGACGGTCGTCGAGGAAGTGCCCGAAGATCTTCGGCCACCAGTAGTAGAAGCCGCCGAAGAACGCGAAGATGAGACCGCCGAAGAGCACGTAGTGGAAGTGGGCGACGATGAAGTAGGTGTCGGTCTGCTGCGAGTTCGACGGCACGATCGAATGCATGACGCCCGAAAGTCCGCCGAGCGTGAACATCGCGATGAACCCGAGCGCGAACAGCATCGGGGTCTTCAACCTGACCGCGCCTCCCCACACGGTGCCGAGCCAGTTGAAGATCTTGACGCCGGTGGGAACACCGATGGCCATCGTCGCGACACCGAATCCGGTGAGCGCGGCGGGCCCGAGACCGGTGGCATACATGTGGTGCGCCCACACACCCCAGCCGACGAAGCCGATGGCAATGCCGGAGAAGATCACGACGCGGTACCCGAACAGGGGTTTGCGCGAGAACACCGGCAGGATTTCCGACACGATGCCCATGCCGGGGAGGATGAGGATGTACACCTCGGGGTGCCCGAACAACCAGAACAGGTGCTGGTACAGCAGCGGATCGGCGCCGCTCGCCGCGTTGAAGAAGTTCGTCGCGAAGTTGCGGTCGAGGTAGACCTGAATGAGCGCCGCGGTGACAGGCGGCATCGCGAACAGCGTCAGGAACGCGATCACGAAGATCATCCAGCAGAACACCGGCATGCGTAACAACGTCATGCCGGGCGCTCGCATGTTGAGCATCGTGACGATGAAGTTGAGCGACGACGTGACCGAGCCGATGCCCATCATGATGAGGCCGACGGTCCAGAAGTCAGGGCCGTGGCCAGGAAGCGCGCCGTTCGACAAGGGCTGGCTCGTGAGCGGCGCGTAGCCGAACCAGCCACCGTCGGGCGCGGACTCCCACAAGAAGCTCGAGTACATGAAGATGCCGCCGAAGAACACGATCCAGAACCCGAACATGTTGATGCGGGGGAAGGCGACGTCGCGCGCCCCGATCATGAGCGGCACGAAGTAGTTGCCGAACGCCACGGCCATCGGCATGCCGACGAGGAACACCATCGTCGTACCGTGCATCGTGAACATCTGGTTGTAGACCTTGGCCGACATCACCGTGCCGTCGGGCTGCAGGAGTTGGAGGCGGATCGCCAGCGCTTCGAGCCCGCCGATCACGAAGAACACGAGCGCGACCGCGCCGTACATGATGCCGATGCGCTTGTGGTCGATGGTCGTGAGCCAGCTGGTGAACCCGGTCGTCTTGGTCGGTCGCGCAAGGATGCCGCGCGGGGCGCCAACCTGGCCGACTGCATGTTCGACGGTGGTCACTGTTCACTCTCCAGGAGGAACGCGGCGATCGCGCGGGCTTCGTCCTCGGTCATGTTCGACTTCTCGAAGTTCGGCATCCCTACACAGGTCTCCGAACCCGAGCGCGCGACCGATTTGTCGCACTGCGCGGGTTTGAGTTCGGGTGCATGCCAGATCCACTCGGCGAGCTTCTCGGGGTCGAGGTCGTACTTCGCGCCGGCGAACGACTTGCGCTCGCCGAGGTGGGTGAGGTTCGGACCGGGTCGCGTGTTCGCGCCGGTACCGGACGCGATCGCCGCGTCGTTCGTCTCGTCGAGACCGCCGATGTAGTGGCACGACGTGCAGCCCCACTTGGAGGTGATCCCGAGTTCGTCGGCACGTGCGAGTCGCGCCTCGCTCCAGGGTTCGTGCTGGCGGCGCGCCCAGTCGAGGAAGTCCGCCTCGGTCTCGTGCACGAACACGCGCAGTCGCATGTCGGCGTGGGAGAGCCCGCAGTACTCGACGCACTGGCCGAAGTACCAACGGCCCTTGTTCTCCTCCTTGTCCGCGATGAGCCACACGTGGTTCTCGCGGCCGGGCACAACGTCCTTCTTTCCGGCGAGGCTCGGGACCCAGAACGAGTGGATGACGTTGTTCGACTTGAGAGTGAAGTAGACGGCTTGGTCGGGCGGGATGTGCAGTTCGTTCGCCGTGTTGACCTGGTAGTCGATCGTTGGATCGAGATCGCCGAGGTTGGTGTACTGGTACTCCCACCACCACTGCTTGCCGTAGACGGTGACCTCGAGGGGGTCAGCGGGCTTCTCGTCGAGTTCCCAGATGAGCGCGACTGTCGGGACGGCCATCGAGGCCATGATCAGCGCGGGCACGATCGTCCAGCCGATCTCGAGCGTGGTGTTGCCGTGGGTCTGCTTGGGGTTCTCGTTGCCGGGTCGCTCACGGAAGCGGAGCGCGACGAACACCGTCGCGCCCAACACGCCGACACCGATGATCGCAGCAGGGATCATCCAGAACTCGAGCAACCCGATCTGCTTCTTTGCGACCTTGCCCTGCGGGTCGAGCGGATTGATCTCGCGAGTGGAGTCGTCGCCACACGCAGCGAGCAGCACAGCCGATGCGGCAAGGACAGCGACCCCGCTGATGCCGCGCAGCAAGCGCCGTGGCGACGATCGCGTCGTCATGTCGCGAACTCTGAGCATGACTCGAATCCTTCGCCTTCCTGCCTCGGATCCAAACGCATCCAGGCGCATCCACACGCGATGGGACCGGCACAACCCTCTGGCGCGGCACTCTATCGGCGGTGATCCGAGCAACGTCGGATCGTGTCGGCGCCGCCGCGAGCGTCCCTTTCGCCCGTTCCGACGGTGCGCGCGCTTCACAAACGAACGATGCGCGACGGCGATCTCCGCCGTCCCGTCACCACGTCTGTCGGCCGTATCGGTAGCCAGAGCTACCGCTTCGGCGGCAGAAGCCGTGCCTTGCGGCGCGTCGGTCCGCGCGTCGTGGGCCGAACGGCCCTGTCCCGCCCGCTCGGCGCGAGCGAAAGTTGCATGCAGGCACTCGTGAAGGCGCTCACAAATGGTGAGGGACGCGAACGGGAGGGCCCATGGCCACAGACATCAGTCGTCGAGAGCTGTTGGGGGGCGGAGCCGCGGCGCTGGTCGGCTTGGCGCTCGGTAGCGGTGAACTCGCCCAGGTCGCGGCCGGATTCGAGCAACTCCAACCTCGTCCCGGCGCCAACCCGCTCACCGAACACCCCTCGCGCGATTGGGAGGCGGTGTATCGCGACCTCTACACGCCCGACAGCACCTTCCACTACATGTGTGGGCCGAACGACACCCACGGATGCCTGCTCAAGGCGAGCGTCAAGAACGGCGTCGTCGTCTACTCCGATCCGTCATACGGCTACGGCAAGGCGACGGATGTCTACGGCAACCGTGCCTCTCACCGCTGGGATCCGCGTGCGTGCGTGAGCGGGCTCGCATACGTACGGCGCGCCTACGGCGATCGCAGGGTGAAGGGCTGCTACCTGCGGAAGGGCTTCAAGCGCTGGATCGACGACGGGATGCCACGCGGCGACGACGGACTCCCGCCGCTCGAATACCGCTCCGGGCGAGGCAAGGAAGACTTCGAACGCGTCGATCTCGCGACCGCGGCGCGTGCGTTCGCACAGGTCGCCCTCGACGTCGCCTCCACCTACGCGGGCGAAGGCGGTGCCGAACTCCTCGCCGCGCAGGGATATGACGAAGCGATGATCGAAGCAATGCACGGTGCGAGTACGCGCACGCTCAAGTTCCGCGGCGGGATGCCGTTCGACGCTCCGTTCCGCATCGGCGGGATGTACCGGATGGCGAACATGATGGCGCTGCTCGATCCGCGGGTTCGCGACGTCGCGCCCGCCGATGCGGTCGGCGGCCGGCACTGGGACAACTACGCCTGGCACACCGACCTGCCGCCCGGCCACCCGATGGTGAGCGGGCAGCAGACCCTCGACTTCGACCTGTGCACCGCCGAACACGCCGGTCTGGTGACGCTGTGGGGCATGAACTGGATCGCCACGAAGATGCCCGACGCGCACTGGCTCACCGAGGCGAAATTGCACGGCGCCAAGCTCGTCACGATCGCGCCCGAGTACCAGTCGTCATCGTGCAAGGCCGACCGTGCGATCGTGATCCGGCCAGGCAGCGACGGCGCGCTCGCGCTCGGCCTGGCACACGTGATCGTGCGCGACCACCTCTACGACGACGCCGCGGTGAAGACGCGCACCGACCTCCCGTTGCTCGTCCGCACCGACACGGGGGTGCTCTTGCGCGCCCACGAAATCTTCGCCGGCTACGAGAACGCGGTGCTGGCGCAGGCGACGTTGCTCGTCGGCGAGAAGCCCACCATCCCGCCGCCCGCGACGCATGAACACCAACTCATCCCCGAGGCGTTGCGCGAGGAATGGGGCGACCACGTCGTCTGGGACGGCCGCCGCGGCGGGCCCGTCGCGGTGAACCGCGAGCAGATCGGCGCGAACTTCCCGCGCGATGTCGATCCCGCGCTCGAAGGGACGTTCGTCGTGACGCTCGCTGACGGGGCGCGCGTCGAGTGCCGCCCGGTGTTCGACGCAATCCGCCAGTACCTCGATGACTCGTGCAGCCCGAAGCAGATCGCCGCGGTGACATGGGCGAAGGCCGAGACGATCGAGGCGCTCGCACGCGACATCGCCGCGAACAAACAGCGGACGTTGTTCGTCACCGGCATGGGTCCGAATCACTTCTTCAACAACGACACCAAGGACCGCACGATCATCCTCGTCGCCGCGCTCACCGACAACGTCGGACACGTCGGCGGCACCGTCGGCTCGTACGCAGGGAACTACCGCCTCGGCATGTTCTCGGGGATCGGCCAGTACATCAACGAAGATCCCTTCGACGTCAACCTCGATCCGACGACGCCCGCACGGCTTTCGAAGCGTTGGAAGGGCGAATCGGCGCACTACTACAACTACGGCGACCGGCCGCTGCGCATCGGCAACAAGTTGTTCACGGGCGAGTCGCACATGCCCACGCCGACGAAGACGATGTTCTTCGCGAACTCGAACTCGCTGCTCGGCAACGCCAAGGGCGCGCATCAGGTGTTCGTCAACGTGTTGCCGCGCATCGAGATGATCGCGGTCAACGAGTGGTTCTGGACCGCGTCGTGCGAGTACGCCGACATCGTGTTCGGCGTGGACTCGTGGCTCGACCGCAAGCACCCCGACGTGTTCGCGTCGGTGACCAACCCGTTCCTCCACGCCTGGCCGGTATCGCCGCTCCCGCGAATCTTCGACACGGTCGACGACATCGAAGTCCTCGCCGCCATCGCCGATCAGTTGAGTGAGTTGACGGGCGACCGCCGCTTCAGCGACTACTGGCACTTCGTCGGCAGCGACCAAGTCGGTGCCTACATCCAGCGCGTGTTCAACGGCGGCAACGCCACCAAGGGCTACGACTTCGGCGCGCTGCACGAGTCGTCGAAGGCCGGCACGCCCTTCTACATGATGATGCGCACGAGCCCGCGAGTCGTCGGCTGGGAGCAACGCCAAGAGGACCGGCCTTGGTACAACAAGACCGGGCGGCTCGAGTTCTACCGAGAGGAACCCGAGTTCCTCGAGTACGGCGAGAACCTGCCGGTGCACCGCGAACCGGTCGACGGCACGCTCCACGAACCGAATGTGATCATGGCGGCCGAGCATCCGTTGCTCGATCCGGCCGGCCCCGAAGACTACGGCCTCGACGAGTCGGACCTGAGCGTCGAGACCCGCCAGGTCCGCAACGTCCGGCGCAGCCCGGAAGAGGTCGCGACCTCGCAACACCCGCTGATGGCCGACGGCTACTCGCACATCCTCATCACGCCGAAGTATCGCCACGCCTGTCACAGCATGGGCGCGAGCACCGACCTCGAGGTGATCGTGTTCGGCCCGTTCGGCGACTTCTACCGCCACGACAAGCGCCAACCGTGGGTGGCCGAGGGCTACGTCGACATCCACCCCGACGACGCCGATGAACTCGGCGTGGCCGACGGCGACTATGTGTGGTGCGACGCCGACCCGTCGGACCGGCCCTTCGTCGGCTGGCAAGACAACGACGAGGACTACAAGGTGTCGCGCTGGCTGGTGCGGGCGCGGGTCAACCCGAGCATCGCGCGCCAGGTCGCGCGTGCTTGGTTCCACTTCTACGTTGCAACGCACGGGAGTGTCGAAGGCCACGAGACACGCGATGACGGCCTGGCCAAGAATCCACGCACGAACTACCAGGCCGCGTACCGCTACGGCAGCCACCAGTCGGTGACGAGGGCGTGGCTGCGACCGACGCTGATGACCGAGTCGTTCGTCCGCAAGGACGTCGCGGGCCAGGTGATCGGCAAGGGATTCGAACTCGACGTGCACTGCACCGTCGGCGCGCCGAAGGAGTCCTTCGTGAAGATCGCCCGCGCGGAACCCGGCGGGATCGGCGGCGAGGGCGAGTGGTACCCGACGCGCAAGGGCTACCGACCGAGCAAGCCGAACGCGGCCATGGAGACGTTCCTCCGTGGCGGCTTCCTTGACGGGAACGAGGAGCACTGAGCCATGGCCGAGGTCTTCAACTGGCAGATCAACCGGACGATGTCGTACCCGTACGAGGAGGCGCGCCCAAAGAAACAGGCCGCGGCGGTGTTCGACACGAACAAGTGCATCGCCTGCCAGACGTGCACGCTGGCGTGCAAGACATGCTGGACGTCGGGCAAGGGCCAGGAGTACATGCTGTGGAACAACGTCGAGACGAAGCCGTGGGGTTCGTACCCACTCGCATGGGACGTCGAGATCCTGTCGCGCATCGAGCCCGGATCGTGGGACGCGCAGGGCACCTATCGCGGTCGCACGATCTTCGAGTCGGCGCCCGCGGGGTCGACCGCCCAGGGTTGGATGCCGAGCGACCTCGACTACGCCTACCCCAACAAGGGTGAGGACGAGACCAGCGCGCCGATCTCACCGGAGACGTACACGCTCGAACTTCCGCACGACATCTGGTTCTTCTACCTACCGCGGATCTGCAACCACTGCACCTATCCCGGTTGCCTCCAGGCGTGCCCGCGCCAATCGATCTACAAGCGACCCGAGGACGGCATCGTGCTGCTCGACCAGTCGATGTGCCGCGGGTACCGCGCGTGCATGGAGGCCTGCCCGTACAAGAAGGTGTTCTACAACCACGTGACGCGCGTGTCGGAGAAGTGCGTGATGTGCTACCCGGCGGTCGAAGAGGGTGTGCTCCCCCGCTGCATGCGCAACTGCATCGGCAAGATCCGCACGTTCGGGTTCGTGAGCACGCCCGAGAACGTACGTGAGGACAACCCGGTCGACTTCCTCGTCCACGTGAGGAAGGCCGGGCTCCCGCTCTACCCCCAACTCGGGCTGGAGCCGAACATCTACTACATCCCGCCCGTGCACGTGAGTTCGACGCCCTTCCTCACGATGCTCTTCGGGCCGGGAGTCAGTCACGCGGTCGAGGCGTACCAGGCGGCGATGGCGGGCGACGATCCCGAGTTGCGCGCGGTGTTGTTGCTGTCGCTCGCAACCGACCTCATCGTGCACTCCTTCGAGATCCGCGGCGACAAGGTCGTCGGGTTCGATGAGAACCGCGACGAGATCGTCCGCGTCCCGCTGCGCGAGCCCATCATGATCCGGCCCGAGTTCGACGCGGCCGTGTCGGCGTACCGCAAGAACGTCACCTGAGGAGGCAACGATGAGCGAAGCCCGTTCCGACGTTCGACCCGACGGCGCCGTCACCGAGTCAGGACGCCCCCGGCCGACACGCCGCCGCGTCATCGCCGGCGGCGTCTTGGCCGGCGCGGGGATCGCAGGCGGAACACTCTTGGCGACCCGTGACCGCGGACCTGCGGTCGGCACCACTGTCCGCGCCCGACGCGTCCACGGCACGCTCCCCGTCGACGATCCGACCGCGGGCGCGTGGGGTCAGACCGGCTCGGTTCTCGTCGAACTCGAACGGCAGGCGACGACGACCCCGATGAAGACGCGCGGCAAGGGCGTCGACCACGTCGAGGTGGAGGCGCTCCACGACGGAACCTCCATCGCATTCCGGCTGCAGTGGGACGACCCCGAACGCGACAGCGACGGCGCGGGCGTCGACGTGTGGCGCGACGCTTGTGCCGTGCTGCTGGCGCGTTCGCACGCGGACGAGGCGCAACGGCTGATGGGAACGGCCGACGAGGCCGCATCGATCCTGCACTGGAAGGCCGACTGGCAGCGCGACATCGACGAGGGTTTCCAAGACGTCGAGGCGCACTTCCCCAACGCGGCCTATGGCTTCTACCCACCGCTCGTCGGAGTCGACCGCACCGCGCGCGCTGCCGACTACACCGCGGCCGACGCGACCGAGTGGTTGCCCGCGCTGGCCGCGGGCAACCCACTGGCGCCTGCGACGCGCACCTCGCCGGTCGAGAAGATCCGCGCCCACGGCTACGGCACCGCCGCCAGCCTGCCGACGCAGAACGCGCGCGGCAAAGGGGAGTGGGACGACGGCCGTTGGCGCGTCGTGCTCGCCCGACCGCTCGCGCGCACCGACTCGGACGAGGTGCACATCAATCCCGGCGCCGACGCGGGGTTCGCGGTTGCGGTGTGGCGCGGCGACGAGGATGACGGCGGGAGCCGCAAGTCGCTGGCCAAGGTGCTCCTACGGCTCGAGGTCGCGCCGTGACCGCCGTGCCCGCCGCGCCCGAGGCCGATGTGCGCGAACTCGAGCGCCGCGCGGCGGCGTTCGGGCTGTTCGCACTGGGGCTCTCCTCTGCACCCGAACGGCTCGCCGAGCCGGGTGTGTTCGCCGCGCTGTGGAAGGCCGTCGAGGCGCTCGCCGACCACGACGTGCTCGCCGAACTCGCGCACGTCGAACCGGCGCTCAGCACGGGCCGCCTCGATCGTGCCGCGCTCGATCGGATCTTCGCGCTCGGGCGAGTCGCGCCCTACGAGGCCTCGTGTTCGCCCGCGAGCATCGGCGGTCACACAGCCAAGCTCGCCGACGTGTCTGGCTTCTACCGCGCCTTTGGCTTCCACGTCACCGGCGAACGCCCCGATCACGTCACCGCGGAACTCGAGTTCACGTGCTGGCTGCTCGCCGCCGAAGCCGCGGCACGGCGCGCCGGCGACAACGACCGTGCCGAGGTGTGCGACGAGGCGCGATCGGCGTTCGTGCGCGATCACCTCGGCGGCTGGCTCGACGAACTGGCGGATCAGATCGCGGCGCGGGAGCCGACCAGCCCGGTCGGGCGGCTCGTGCGGGCCGCGGCCCGCTTCGTCGAGGCCGAGGCCAGCCGTCAGGGCGTCGAGATCGTGGCCGTCCCCGTCGTGCGGCCTTGGGACGACGTCGACGGCCCGACACCCGGCAACGCGATTCCCGACGGCTCCGGCGACGTCGGCGGTGACGAGTTGCCCCGGTGTCCCGGGTGCGATCACTGAGGCGATCAGAACTCGGGCGATCATAAACCAGGCGATCAGAAGCCCAGGCGATCGAGTCGATGCGGGTGGCGCTGCCAGTCGGGGTCGACGCGCACCATGACGTCGAGGTGCACGCGGACGCCGAGCAGCGACTCGAGTTGACGGCGAGTCGCGGTTCCGGCGGCGCGAAGCCGCTCGCCACCGCGGCCGATCACGATGCCCTTTTGTGACTCGCGCTCGACGCGCACGATGGCGCGGAGAGCGAGCAACGCCTCACCCGACTTCGTGACGCGCTCCTCGACGTCGTCGACGATTACCGCGATCGAGTGCGGGAGTTCGTCGCGCGCGCTCGCGATGAGCTGCTCGCGCAGCAGTTCGGCCGCGAACACGGACTCGGGCTGATCGGTGACCGTGCCTTCGGGGTAGTAGTGCGGGCCTGGTTCGAGCCGCGCCGAGATCTCGGCAACGAGCGCGTCCACCCCTTCGCCCGTCGCCGCCGACAATGGCACGAACGCGTCGAAGTCACCGAGCGCTCCATCGCCGAGGCGGCTGAGCGCGTCGACCAACTGGGCGCGTGCGGCACGGTCGATCTTGTTGATGACACAGATGGCCGGCGTGGACGTGGCATGAACGAGATCGGCGATGAACCGATCCCCCGTCCCGATCGTCGCGTGCGCCTCGACGAGCAGGCACACCACGTCGACCGAAGCGAGCGTCGCGATGGCGCGTTGGTTGGTACGTTCGCCGAGCGCGTTGCGGGGCCGGTGGATCCCGGGCGTGTCGAGGAACACCACCTGTTCGGTCGGCGTGGTGCGCACACCACGGATCTCCGAGCGCGTGGTCTGCGGCCGGTCCGACACGATCGCGACCTTCTGGCCGACGAGGCAGTTGACGAGGGTGCTCTTCCCGACGTTCGGCCGGCCGACGAGCGACACGAACCCGCTCCTGAACTCGCTCGACTCCCTCGACTCGCCCGACCCGCCTGACCCGCCCGCGGGTGTGCCCGGCTCGGCCTCGGCGAGCGTGTCGGTCACGACGCGGGCGATGGCGCGGACTCGGCGGCTTGGGCTTCGTCGTCGATGCTCGGCAACACGGTGACGAGCACCGATTTCACGCGTCGTTGCTCGACTCGTTCGACGCAGAACTCGAGTCCCTCGACGCGCACACAGTCGCCCGGGTCGGCGAGCCGGCCGAGTTGGTTGAGCACGAGGCCGGCGACGGTGTCCCACTCGTCATCGGGGAGTTGCACGTCGAGTTCCTCGTTGAGGTCGCCGATGTTGACGCCGCCGGCGACACGCACCACGGTGTCGGAGAGCCGCACCATCTCGGGCTCTTCGCGGTCGTACTCGTCTTCGATCTCACCCACGATCTCCTCGAGCAGGTCTTCCATCGTCACGAGACCCGCAGTGTCGCCGTACTCGTCGACGACGATCGCCATATGGAACTTGTGCGCGCGCATCTGCTGCAACAGTTGGGCGACCTTCTTGCTCTCGGGCACAAACTGCGCGCCGCGCAACGACGCGTGGAGATCGGCCGCACCTTCACCTGCGGCCGAGCGGCGCACGAGGTCCTTGAGGTAGACGAGTCCGACGACGTTGTCGCTCTCGTCCTGATAGGCAGGCAGCCGGCTGTAGCCGGCATCGATCATCTTCGTGATGGCGTCATCGACGCTGGCGCCAACCTCGACCGCGATCACGTCGGGACGCGGCTGCATGACCTCGCGCACCACGGTGTCGCCGAATTCGAAGATCGAGTGGATCATCTCGCGCTCGCCTGCCTCGATCTCGTTCTCGTCGACGGCGACGTCGATCGACTCACGGATCTCGCGTTCGGTGACGAACGGGCCGTCCTTCAGCCCCTTGCCCGGGAGGATCCAGTTGACGAAACCGAGCAGACCTTTGACGGCCACGCGGATGGGCCAGAACCGCGACAACACATATAGGAAGGGCGCGACTGCGAGCGCGGCGCGTGTCGAGTGCTGGATCGCCCAGGTCTTCGGCGCGGCATCGGCAATCGTGAACTGCACCGCGACATTGAGCCCGACGCTCAACGCCTTCCCCCACCCAGGCAGGTCGCCGGCGAGCAAGAAGCTGAGGAGGCTCGTCGTCACGATCTGGGCACCGAGCGCCAGCAACGCCACTGCGTTGATCGTCATCTCGGGGAGATCGACGAGCTTCACAAGTGCCTTGGCGCCGCGCCGGTTGTCCTCGGCAAGGGCGATGGCCTTCGGCCGGCTCATGCGAAGTACCGCGGTCTCGCCGATCGCAAGCACGATCGCGAAGGCGAAGAGCAACGCGATCGCAGCGATGGAGAACCAATCAGCCGTGGTCATCGCGTCACCGCACGCCGCGTCGCCAGAGTTCGAGTCTCCGGGTGGGGATCGACCGGACTTGGATGTGGACCGGACTTCACCGGCCGTCCTTCCTCTCGGCAACCGGGGGTGTGCCATTCGAGCCGATGGGCACGGTCTCGCCACGCGCGGCGGCGAACTCGGCAAGCAACTCGTACTGACGCGTCAGCATCACTTCCTCGTCGCTCCGTTCGTCATGGGAGTAGTTGAGCAGGTGGAGCACGCCGTGCACGACCAAGAGGCGCAATTCGTCGAAAACCGCGACCTGGCGGGCCGCCGCCTCGCGCGCCGCGAACGCGGGACACACCATGACGTCACCGAGGATGGCGGGCGGCTCGATCTCCTGGTCGGCCGGCGAGCCGGGGCCCCGATCGGAGTTGTCGGGCGACCGGCCCGAGGTCGGCAGATCCTCGTCCATCGGGAACGCCATCACGTCCGTCGGTCCGGGTTCGTCGAGGAACCGCTCGTGGTACTCGGCCATCGTGCGCTCGTCGACGAACAGCAGCGTGAGCTCGGCATCGCTGCCGAAGCGCTCGGCGCGCAACACGTGGCGGGCGAGGTCGACGAACTCGTCGAGGTCGATCGGCAGGTCGGCCTGCTCGTCGAACGCCTGCACGATGTGCATGTCGTCGATCGAGCCGGGATCGTCGGCCGAAGTCAACGCCGGCCCTTTGGTCGAGGCCGTCCGGTGCCCTGGCGGCTCATCGGACGCGCAGCTTCGGCCTTGGCGTAGGCGTCGACGATGTCCTGCACGATGCGGTGCCGCACGACGTCGGCGCCGGACAGGTCGACGAAGCACAGACCTTCGATCGAGTCGAGCACGTCGCGCACCGCGAGCAGGCCACTGCGACCGCGCCCGTCGGGAAGGTCGATCTGGGTGACGTCGCCCGTGACGATCGCCTTGGAACCGAGCCCGAGACGGGTGAGGAACATCTTCATCTGCTCGGCGGTGGTGTTCTGCGCCTCATCGAGGATGATGAAACTGTCGTTGAGGGTGCGGCCCCGCATGTAGGCGAGCGGCGCAACCTCGATCGTGCCGCGCTCGATGAGCCGCTGCACGTTCTCGGGTTCGAGCATGTCGAACAGCGCGTCGTAGAGCGGACGCAGATACGGATCGACCTTCGCCATCATGTCGCCGGGCAGGAATCCGAGTCGCTCGCCGGCCTCGACGGCGGGGCGGGTCAAGATGATGCGGTTCACCGATTTCGCCTGCAGGGCCTGGACCGCGAGGGCCACCGCGAGGTAGCTCTTGCCAGTTCCGGCCGGTCCGACCGCGAAGGTGATCGTGTGGCCACGCACGGCGTCGACGTAGCGCTTCTGACCGGCGGTCTTCGGGCGCACGGTCTTGCGTCCGCGCACGACCTCAGTGTTGAGCACTTCGCTCGGGCTCTGCTCGGCACGGAGCATCGCGATCGAGCGGTCGACACCTTCCTCGTCGATGCGGTTGCCCGACTCAAGGACGAGCACGAGCTCCTCGAACAGCTTGGCGACGCGTGCCGCCTCGGCGGCGCCGCCAGCGACCGTAATCTCGTTGCCGCGGACGAGGATCTCGACCTCGAAGGCGGCTTCGATCTGGCGGAGTCGTTCGTCGCGCGGTCCGAGCAACTCGACCATCAGGTCGTTGCTGGGCACCACGATGGTGATCGGGGACGAGGTCGTCACGCGGTGCGCGAGGGACGCGCCGGCCGTGTGCGGCCGCGGTTCGGGGTGGGTCCGCTCGTGATCCCTCGGATTCTACGCGTTTGCCCGGAGCCCGAGTTGATCGAATCGGGCGCCCATCTCTTCGATCCCGCGCCCGAGCACCGCGGCGAGGATGCGGAGATCTTCGCGGCGGATGGTGAGCAGGCGCCCGTTGAAGTCCTGGCGTTCGAGCTGGATCGTGCTGGCGTAGCGCGAAAGGATGACGGCGTCGGGGTCGTCGAGTTCGTGGAGCCTCACCAGGTCGACGGTGTAGCCACTCGACATGTCGAGTCCCGGCCGGCGCTCACCCTCGGCGAGATTGATCTCGGTGTCGCCGTCGCGCGGCAGGAGTTGGTCCGAGGGAACCTCGTAGATCTCGGCGAGGCGGAGCAGTCGTGGAACCGAGATCGCCCGCTCGCCCCGCTCGTAGGCGCCGAGGACCGAGGCTTTGAACTCCATGCCGGAGCGGGCCTCGACATCGTGCAACGACAAGCCCTTCTGGCGGCGGATCGCCCGCAGGCGCTCACCGACTCGTGCACCGCTGGAAGCCAAGGCAGTACTCCTCGTCCGCCGCCCGGACCGTCCCCCTTCGGCGCAACATATCAGCACGGAGCGTGAGCAACGCGGATGCTTCGGAACCGGACCAGGAAATGACTCAGAGCAACTGGGAGTGACATCACACCACATTGCCCACACCGGTGACGCGCGTTCTGGCTATACGAGCAGGCGCGCTGCCGCAGCGAGTGGTGCGGTCTCGGCGCGCAGCACGAAGTTCCCTAAACCCCACCATATAGCTCTGAACTCTGCGAATCGTGCGAGCTCCGCGGGCGAGAACCCACCTTCGGGCCCCGTGACGACGGTGAGCGCACCCTCGGGCAGGCGCGGTGCCGGTTCGGCGCCATGGTGGGCGACCAGGACCCGCCCGGGACTGAGTGCAGCCAGCGCAGCGACGTCGAGTTCGCCCGGTGGGCGCATGACCGGCAGTCGCGAGCGGCGTGCCTGCATCGCTGCGAGCCGCACCGACTCGACGAGTCGCTCATGCAGGCGACGTCGCCCGGATTCGTCGGGGCGCAGCACGGAGCGATCGAGCACGACCGGCGCGATCTCGGCGACGCCGAGTTCGGTGAGGTGCGCAGCAATCGTCTCGAGCTTCGTCCCCTTCGACAGCGCAGGCATGACGCTGAGCGCACGCGCGGGCGGCGCCTCGACTTGCTCGGTGGCAACGGCGGCGAGTTCGAGCGTGCCGTGGCGCGCCGCGGTGACTTCGTAGCGCCGCCAAATGCCGGAACCATCGGCAACCGTGAGGTGCGCCCCGGCACCGAGCCGCCGGACTCGAGCGAGGTGATGGCCGTCGGCGCCGTCGACGGTCAGCGACTCGAGCAGCGCCGTGTCGAGTACCACGAGATGCGCGGCGGTGCCCGACTCGTGCGCGGCGCTCGGCAACACGGCGGTCATCGCGCGCGGTGCGCTCGACGCGGTCGCGACCTGCTGGGCACCTCGGTTCGCGTCGCGCCGGTTGGCACGCTCAGCGCTCGCCGAACGCAGAGCGCAGTCTGGAAAAGATCCCCTCGCGCGGCTCGTCGACGACTTCGCCCCTGAGCGCGGCGAGTCGGGCGAGCAACTCGGTCTCCTCTTGCGTCAGGCGCGTCGGCACCGCGATGTCGAGGTGCACATGGAGGTCTCCCCGGCGGCCGGTGCGCAGCGACGGCACGCCCTGCCCGCGGACCGTGACGACCGCGCCCGGTTGCGTCCCGGGTGAGATGGTGATCGTCGTGTCGGCGTCGACCGTGGGGACGGTGAGGGTCGCGCCGAGCGCCGCCTGGGTCATGGCGATCTTGTGCACGGTGTGTAGATCGTCGGAGGCGCGCTCGAAACGCGGATCGGGTCGGACGCGAATGGTGACGTACAGGTCGCCGCTCGGTCCGCCTCGCGCCGCGGCCGGCCCGCGACCCGAGAGTCTCAGCCGCTGGCCGTCGTCGATTCCGGCTGGGACATCGACCGGGAGACGCACCGAACTTCGGACGCGCCCGTCGCCGCTGCAAGCGGGACACGGTGAAGGGATCACCTGGCCGGTCGCGGAACATTCGTGACACGGGCCCGTCGTGACGAGCTGCCCGAGGATCGACCGGCGCACTGACCGGACCTCGCCGCTCCCTCCGCATGCGGAACACGTCTGCGGGTGCGTGCCCGCCTGGCAGCCGCTCGCGTCGCACTCGCTGCAGGCGACCGGCATCGACAGGTCGAGGTCGTGCGTGCCGCCGTGCACGACCTCGGCGAGAGAGAGGTCGAGCACGTATTCGGCGTCGGGTCCGCGGGTCGGGCCCGCCGGTCCCCGCCCGCCGCCGAACGGGTCGCGCCCACCGAAGAACGCGTCGAACAGATCGTTGAGGCCGAAGCCGTCGAAGCCGGGTCCGCCCGCCCCCGCGCCCACAGCGTCGGGCCCGAACATGTCGTAGCGGCGGCGCTTCTCGGGATCGGAGAGCGCGTCGTAGGCGACGGAGATGTCCTTGAACCGTTCGGCCGCGGCAGGGTCGTCGGGGTTCGCGTCCGGGTGATACTGGCGCGCGAGGTTGCGGTAGGCGCGCTTGATCTCGTCGTCGGTGGCGTTGCGGGCGACGCCGAGGATCTCGTAGTAGTCGGTCGGCACGCTCAACCCGGCAACGATCGTGAGAGCTGCGCGGAGATCGTGGCGACTGCGGCCTGCGCCTGGCGGTAGTCCATGCGCGTCGGACCGAGCACGCCGATCGTGCCGACAGGCTGCCCCTCGACGAGATACGGCGCGAGCACGAGCGAACACTCGGCGAGATCGGCGCGTTCGGTCTCCGAGCCGATACGCACGGTCAGGCCCGGGCCGAGCAACTCGCGGAGCACAGCGACGACCACGACCTGCTGTTCGAGCAGTTCGAGGAGCCGGGTCAGGTTCTGCGGCGACGTGAACGACGCGCCCTCAGCGGCGAGCCGGCTGGCACCACCAACGAACACGCTCTCGCTGCGCGACTCGCAGTGCACGCGCAGCGCGTCCGCGGCGGCAGCAGCGAGTTCGTCGGAGCGCGACGGCCGCGCCGCTTCGTCGGGCGCCAGCGCGTGCACCTCGGAGAACGGCCGTCCGCCCATGGCCGATTGGAGTTGCTCGCCGGCGCGGCGCACGTCGTCTTCGGACGCATCGCTATCGAGTAACAGCGTCTCCTTCTCGACGACGCCGTTGGACAACACGACGAGCGCCAGCACAACTCGCGGCTGGATGGACACGAGTTGCACGCTCCGCACGGTGGCGATGTCAGGCTGCGGTCCGACGACGACCGCGGCGTGGTCAGTGAGGCGGGCGAGCAGCTGGCTCGTCTCGTGGAGCAGGTCGTCCATCACGCGCGTCGTCGAGGTGAAAAAGTCGGAGACCGCCCGGCGCTGCGAGCCGGACAACTGGCTCGAACCGACGTAGTTGTCGACAAAGAAGCGGTATCCCTTGTCGGTGGGGATGCGCCCGGCCGAGGTGTGCGGGTGCGTGATGAAGCCCTCGCGCTCGAGCACGCCCATGTCGTTGCGGACGGTCGCCGCCGACACGCCGAGTTCCGAAGTCGCAACGATCGTCTGGCTCCCCACCGGATTCGCCGTGTGCACGTACTGCTCGACGATGGCGCGCAGGATCGCGCCCTTGCGGGGGTCGAGCGTTTCGTTGGGATCGCTTGCGGTCATCGTGCGTCCCGGGTGTCGGTGTCGGGCATCGGTGTCGGCGGATCGTGGCGACCCGGGAGCGCCCCCCGGGAAGGTGGACGCGCCAGGCCCACGATGGGCTGCCGGCGGTTGGCACTCAATGGTACCGAGTGCCAGCCGGTGCTCCGTCTTCATCGGCCGCTCCGCCGGCGAGCAACAGCCGAGCGGTCACATCCGAGGCGAGCAGTCGACCCGAGCACGTGAGCGTTACCCGGGTGCCCGACGGCTCGACGACCGCGCGGACCAAGTCCTCGTCGGCGAGTTCGTCCAGCACGTGCAGCGCCCGGCTCGACACGATCGCACCGTGTCGCGTCCGCAACCCGAGCGCGAAGGCCTCTTCGGCGCGGGCCGCAGGGTCGAGCGTCTCGCGGCCCACCTCGGCGGAACCGGTCGAAGCGAGTGCCTCGATGTAGCGATCGGGCGTGCGGGCGTTCCACCAACGGGTCCCGCTGGTGTGGCCGTGCGCGGCGCAGCCGACGCCCAGATACTCGCCCATGGTCCAGTAGAGAAGGTTGTGGCGGCACTCCTCGCCCGGACGCGCCCAGTTCGAGATCTCGTACCAGACGAACCCGTTCGCCGCGAGCAGGTCGTCGGCGAGCGCGTACTTGTCGGCCTGATCGTCGTCGTCGGGCGCGCCGAACTCGCCATCGGCGATGGCGCGGCCCAGCGGCGTGCCCGGCTCGATCGTGAGCGCGTAGGCGCTGACGTGACCAACACCGAGGTCGAGCACCGCCCGCAGCGACCGTTCCCAGTCCGCGAGCGTCTCGCCCGGCGTGCCATAGATGAGGTCGACGTTGACGTGCTCGATTCCCGCAGCTCGGGCGAGCGTGACGGCGCGTGCGACGTTGGCGGGTTCGTGCGTGCGGTCGAGCGACCGCAGCACCTGCGGCACGAACGACTGCGCTCCCAGGCTGATCCGGGTCGCTCCGGCTGCCGCGTACGTCTCGAACTTCTCGCGGTCGACCGTGTCGGGGTTGCACTCGATCGTGACCTCGGCGCCCAAGTCCCGGTCGATCGCGGCGAGGATGCGCGTCAATTGGTTCGCGGCGATGAGACTCGGTGTGCCGCCACCGAAGAAGACACTCGTCGCGGGCCGTGCGGTCCGCGCGTGACGTTCGAGATCACGCACGCAGGCGTCGACATACTCGTCGACGAGATGATGGCGATCGGTCCACGTGGCGAAGTCGCAGTAGCCGCATCGCTGCGCGCAGAACGGGATGTGGACATACACCCCGAAGGCTGGATCGACCGCGAGTGGGTCCGGCCGCGACTCCACCGGGTGAGGCTAGGAGACCTCTCCCGCAGCGATCGGCTTCTTATCAGTCACCACCACTCCCGGCGTATCTTCGACGGTGATCGCGACCGCGACGAGATCTTCGGAGTAGCGGAACTCGGCATAGTCGGTCGCGTCGTCGAGCACGCCGATCGAGATCGGATCGCCGTCCGGGTAGACGGCCCACGCCTGATAGATACGACCGTCGTCGAGTGCCGAAAGCGTGTCGGTGCGCAGGATGCCGCGCCCGTCGGCGAGCGCGACCGATGCGACCGAGGCTCCCGTCATGTCCACCGTCGTGCCGCGGGCGGCGAGGTCGCTGTACGCGCCCGCAAGCGAGTTCGTCTCGTCGTCGCCCACGACGCGAGCGGCGAGGACCGCCAACACGATTGCCGCGGCCGCGGCCAGCGGCGCGACGACCTGCAACGGCACCGAGCGCGCTTGTCGCCGCGCGGCCAGGTCGCTGGGCGGCGCGTGCTCGGGCGCCGCGCGCGACACCGCGGCCGAGATCCGTTCCCACAGCTCGGCGGGCGCGGCCTCGTGTTCGCCGGCGGTGAGCGCGAGCATCGCCGCCGTCTCGCGCAGTTCGTCGATCTCGCGACGCGCGGACGCGTGACGGTCGGCGTAGTCCGCTACCCGGGCGCGCTCGTCGACCTCGAGCGCGTCGAGCGCGAACGCACCGAGGAGCTCGTCGAGCTCCGGTGAGGTCGGGTCGAGTTCGGGTCGCGGTGCGTCGTTCATGGTTGGGGGTACCCCGCATCGATGAGCGCCGCACGTAGTCGGTGCAGGCCGGCGCGAATTCGGCTCTTGATCGTTCCTTCGGGCGTCTCGAGGAGCTGGGCGACGTCGCGGTAGCTGTGGCCGCCGAAGTACGCGAGTTCGATCGCCTGTCGTTCGCCGACCTCCAGCGTCGCCAGCGCCGCGCGGACCGCCTCGGCCTGTGTGAGATCGAGCACGTGTCGTTCGAGGTCGTCGAGGGCGGCGGCCGAGCGGGCCGCGTCGCGCGCCTCGCGCCCGCGGCGCGCCGACTCGGCGCGCACCAGATCGACCGCACGACCGTGGACTGCGGCAAGTAGGTATGACCGCAGCGTGCCGCGCTCGGAGTCGAAGCGAGCGGCGTCGTTCCAGAAGCGAACGAAAACCTCTTGCACCGCTTCTTCGGCCAGCGACCGATCGGCAAGCACCCGGCGGGCGAGCCCGAAACAGACGTCGCCGTGACGCCGGTAGATCTCGGCAAACGCCTGCTGATCGCGCGCCACCACGCCGCAGGCGAGCGCCGCGTCGGCAGCGGACGCAACGTCCACGAGCGAAGAGGCAGTCCGGTCGCCGATGGCGAGATTCTCGCGGTTGCGCAGCCGTCCCGCGCGACGCTCGGTGGGCGACTCGCGGACCATGACCGGTGTTCGGTACCGAACCAGGCGCCGGATGACCGCGTTCCACCACACTGAGTCCCCCGCAATCCGAGGCCCTCGCACTCTGGGCCCTCGCACTCTGGGCCCTCGCACTCTGGGCCCTCGCACTCTGGGCCCTCGCACTCCGAGCTCCCCGCACGTTGAGTCCCGCCCCCTGCCGCCCAATAGCCTGCGACGGATGTCCGGTTCCGCGACCGACCTGACGATCGACTGGCCCGCCGCAGCCGTCGCGGCGCGCCAGACCGCAGTCGATTTCGTGCGGTCCAACGCGCCCGACGCGCACGAAGGCCGCTGGCCGAGCGACTGGAACCAGCGCCTCGCGACCGCCGGCTACGTCGCGCCGCACTGGCCGCGCCCGTGGGGCCTCGAGGCCGGGCCGTGGGAACAACTGGCGATCGACGAAGCGCTGCGCGAATGCGCCGTACCCCGGCCGCTGAACCCGATCGGTATCGGCTGGGCCGGACCGACCCTGTTGGTCGCCGGCACCTCAGCGCAGCAGCGGCGCTGGCTGCCGTCGCTGCTCGACGGATCCGCGATCTGGTGCCAGTTGTTTTCCGAACCGGGCGCAGGCTCGGACCTCGCATCGCTGCGCACGAGCGCCGTGCGCGACGGTGACGAGTACATCGTGAACGGCCAGAAGGTGTGGACGACCCTGGCGCACGTCGCCCGCTTCGGCATCCTGCTCGCGCGCACCCGGTTCGACGACGCGGTCGCCGACCAGGAGTCGATCTCGTACTTCGTGCTCGACATGGAGTCGCCCGGAGTCACGATTCGACCGCTCGTACAGATGACCGGCACGCACGAGTTCAACGAGGTGTACTTCGACGACGTGCGCATCCCCGCGGCCAACCTCGTCGGTGCCGAACACGACGGCTGGCGGCTCGCCAAGGTGACGCTCGGCAACGAGCGGGTGTCGCTGTCGGGCGAGGGCGCGTTGTGGGGACGGGGCCCGACCGCGGGCGACATCCTCGACCTCGTGCGTGCCCACGGTGGGAGCGCCGACCCGGTCGTACGTCAACGGCTCGCTGCGCTCCACATCGAAGCCGAGGTGTTGCGCCTGATCCGTCTGCGCACACTCGCGGCGCGCCTACGGGGCCTTGAACCCGGCCCCGAAGCGTCGGTGCGCAAGGCCCTTTCCGATGAACACGGTCAGCACGTCATGGCGATCGCCAAGGATCTCACCGGGGCCGACGGCATGCTCGCCGACGCCGGTCCCTATGGGGATCGCAGCGGCATGTGGAGCTACGGGTTCTTGTACTCGGCCGCGCTCACGATCGGCGGCGGCACGAGCGAGGTGCAACGCAACATCATCGGCGAACGCGTCCTCGGCCTCCCGAAATAGGTGCGTCGATACGTCATCGGGAGACGGCTCGTCGCGCGCCTAGTCGTCGAGGCGGAGGGCGGCGACGAAGGCTTCCTGGGGGACTTCGACCCTCCCGATCTGTTTCATCTTCTTCTTGCCCTCCTTCTGCTTCTCGAGCAGCTTGCGCTTGCGCGTGATGTCGCCGCCGTAGCACTTGGCGAGCACGTCCTTGCGTTTCGCCTTCACCGTTTCGCGGGCGATGATGCGTCCGCCGATCGCGGCTTGGATCGGTACGTCGAACATCTGGCGCGGGATCAGCTCGCGCAGCTTCGTCGAGATCTTGCGGCCGTAGTCGTACGCCTTGTCCTTGTGGACGATGGCGCTGAACGCGTCGACCGGGGTGTTGTTGAGCAGGACATCGACCTTGACGAGTGCGCTCGACCGGTACCCGGCGGGTTCGTAGTCGAGCGAGGCATAGCCACGGGTGCGCGACTTCATCTGGTCGAAGTAGTCCATGACGATCTCGGCGAGCGGAAGGAGATAGACGAGTTCGACCCGCTCCTCGCTCAGGTACTCCATGCGCTGCATCTCGCCGCGCCGTTGCTGCGACAACTCCATGAGCGTGCCGACGTACTCGGTGGGCGTGAGGATCGTGACGGTCACGTACGGCTCTTCGATGTCTTCGACCTTGTTCGTCGACGGCATCGCACTCGGGTTGTCGACGATCTCGACGTCACCGTCGACGAGCAGCGCGCGGTATTCGACGTTGGGGGCGGTCGCGACCAACGACAAGTTGTACTCGCGCTCGAGGCGCTCGCGGATGATCTCCATGTGCAGCAGGCCGAGGAAGCCACAGCGGAAACCGAAGCCGAGCGCGCCCGACGTCTCGGGCTCGTAGGTGAAGGAACTGTCGTTGAGCCGGAGCCGCTCCAGACTCTCGCGCAGCACCGGGTACTCGTCACCGTCGACCGGATAGAGCCCGCAGAACACCATCGGCTTCGGTTCGCGGTACCCGGGAAGCGCCGGGGCCGGCCGCGCCGCGCCCGTGACCGTCTCGCCCGATTTCGCCTCGCCGACATCTTTGATTCCGGCGATGAGGTAGCCGACCTCGCCGGGTCCCAACATCGCGACCGGAGTCGGCACGGGGAGCCTGACCCCGATCTCCTCGGCATCGTGGTTCATCGCGAGTTGTACGTAGCGCAAACGAGCGCCGCTCCGCAGTGCGCCGTTGAAAATGCGGACCGCACTGATCACGCCGCGGTAAGGGTCGTAGTACGAGTCGAAGATCAGCGCCTGGAGGGGCGCCTCGATGTCGCCGCTCGGCGCAGGGATCCGTTCGACGATCGCGTCGAGCACCCCGGCAACACCTGCGCCGGTCTTGGCGCTGATGCGCAGCGTCTCCTCGGCCGGCAGGCCGAGCACCCGCTCGATCTCTTCGGCGCGCCGCTCCGGTTCGGCCGCGGGGAGATCGATCTTGTTGAGCACCGGCACGATCGCGAGATCGTGCTCGAGCGCGAGGTAGCAGTTGGCGAGCGTCTGCGCTTCGATGCCCTGGCTCGCGTCGACAAGTAAGAGGACGCCTTCGCACGCGGCGAGGCTGCGGCTCACCTCGTAGCCGAAGTCGACGTGCCCCGGCGTGTCGATCAGGTGAATCACATGACCGTGGTACTCGAGCCGAACGTTCTGGGCCTTGATCGTGATACCGCGCTCGCGCTCGAGGTCCATCGAGTCGAGGTACTGCGCGCGCATGTCGCGCGCGTCGACCGCACCGGTGATCTCCAACAAGCGATCGGCGAGGGTGCTCTTCCCGTGATCGATGTGGGCGATGATGCTGAGATTTCGGATTCGATCGAGCGCGGTCACCGGTGTCCTCGCAGGGCAGTCTCGCCCCTCGCAACGCAGGTCCACCATTGTCGCCGACGCGACACCCGTATCGTCGCTTCAGAAGCAGTCGTCGCCCAACGACACGCCGGATCGGACGGACGTGTCCGCCCCGACCGGGGCCCGGTCAAGCCGAGTCGGGCCGGTCAGGGCGAGTACCGGAGTGCCTGGTAACCTGCCCGGGTTCGATTGCCGTCTCACGTCTCCGAGGAACCGCTCCACCTATGGCGAACATCAAGTCGCAGAAGAAGCGCAACATCACCAACGAGAAGCGCCGCTTGCGCAACAAGGCCGTGAAGTCCGAACTCAAGACCCGCGTCAAGACGGCACGCGCTGCAATCGAGTCGGGCGACACCGAGACGGTCGTGGTTGCTGCACAACGGCGCCTCGACAAAGCCGCGTCGAAGGGGATCATCCACAAGAATCAGGCGGCGCGGCGCACCTCACGCCTCATGAAGGCGGCCAACCGCTCCGGCGACTGACGCGACGCGTCTCGACACCGTCGCGTCCTTTTCGGCGCATCCCTTTGGCGCGTCCCTTCCGCGCGCGCGACTCCCCGAACCCACGAGCGCCTCACGCGGGCGCTCGTGTCGCGTCCGCGGCGCGTGACACGACCACCGGATTCGCGCCGACTACGACCAAAGTCCCATACCGCGAACCGGCCGGTTGGTCGTTGACATCCCCAGGGCACTGGCTCGGGACCACTGACCAAAGGGGATCAACGTGAAGAAGCACTTCCGCGTCGCTGCGGCGACGGTCGCGCTCGGCGGGTTCGGCCTGCTCACCGGTCCGGCGTTCGCCGCATCGGGATCAGGATCCGGCGGGAGCGGCGGAGCCGGTGGCGAGGTCCGCGTGCGCCAAGAGGCCGCGTGCAGCTCGACGAGTTGGATCAAACTCGATCTGCGCTCGCGCCCGGGTCGTGCCGTGCGGTTCAGCGCCGAGGTCGATCACTCGGTCGCCGGCGCGGCATGGGCGGTCACGGTCGTCGACAACGGCACGACGATCGTCGACAACGTCGCGATGACCGCCGATGCAGCCGGAGAGGTCGAGGTGCAAGGGCGCCTGGCGAGCGCGGCGAGCCACACCGTCGTCGCGAGCGCCAGCGGACCCGGCGGCGAGACCTGCACGGTGTCCGCGACGATCTGACACGCACTGCGGCAGCGGTCCCGGCTCCGGCACGGCCGCGGACCACCGGAAGCGTCGCCGCCCGCGGGGAATCGCGCCCGCGGGTGGCGACGCTTCGCGCCCTCCCGCGTGCGAGCAGCGCCGACGGCCTTGCATAAATCTCCACCGGTCGTGTCAAGTTCTTGCTGCCGATTCGCCGATGGACCGGACGCGGGTGAGGACCGACGACGTCGCGCTGCGACACATGAGGGGAACCAATGAAACGACAGCACCGCGTGTGCGCCGGCATGCTCGCCCTTGCCGGGCTCGGCCTGTTCGCAGGCACCGCACTCGCGCACGACGGCGGCGGTGACGGCGCCACGATCGTCTCGTCGAGTACGAAGCAGTACTGCGACGATGGCACGACCCGCATCGGCGTCGAGGTGAAGACCAAGTCGAGGCCGGATGCGACCGACCCGACGGTCACGGTCGACACCTCCAAGGTGAAGATCAAGATCCGCCCCGCGGGCGAGGCCGCCTGGACCATCACCGCCCTCGCCGACGGCAACCCGTTCGAGTTGGAACAGAAGTCCAAGGGCCACAAGGTCAAGGCACGCGGCATGGTCGACGGTGCGCCGGCGGTCGTGCAGGTCGACGCAACCAACGGGACCGTGACCTGCGCGCTCGAATTGACACTCGCGAGCGTCGCCGTCGCTCCCGCGAACGTCTGAGGTCCGCGCTCGCAGAGTGCGAGGCACGACCAGGTGCCCGCGGGTGCTGCTACCGGCGGGCACCGGCGCGGGCGCGGTTCGTCGCGCCGCGGCGGTGGAGCGCGGCGAGTCGTGCGACGAGGACCTGCATCACCGTCTCTTCGTCGATCGCCCGTTTGCCGCGCAGGTCGAGATCGGCCTGCGCCAACAATGCGAACGCCTCACGCAACCCGGCACTACCCAGCGCCCGGCTCGCGTCGAGCCGGTACTTCGCCGCCCACGGGTTGCCGCCGAGCACCGCGGCGGCATCGTCCTTGGTACGGATCGCGGGCGAGTCGAGTCGCAACAGCGACCGGTAGTAGTTGACGAGCGTGGCCATCAGCAGCATCGGATGGCGGGCGTCGCTCTTCGCGGACGTCGCGTGCATGAGGCGGTGCAGAACATCGAGCGAGCGCGCTGCGTCACCCTTTTCGAGTGCCTCGGTGAGCGCGAACGGGCGATCGATGCCGCCGGTCTCACCCAGGTAGGGCTCGACCTCGTCGGCGCGCACGGTGGTGCCGATCGGGAACCGCGTGGTGAGGATCTCGACGAGTTCGGCCACTCGCCCGCCGTCGTCGCCGAGGTGGTCGACGATGCGTGCACGCGCGTCGGTGTGCAATTTGAGACCGGCGGCGATCGCCCGGCGCTGCAGTTCGACGGCGACGACCGAGGTTTGCTTCGAGCCCGCAGCGACCTGTTCGGCCTCGGGGAGGCGCGCCACGACCTTGTTCGCCTTGACGAGCTTCTCGAACTCGCCCGGGAGTCGACCGCCGTGGTGTTCGACGATCGCCACCACGCCCGGAGTCGGGTCGGCAAAGCGGTCGACCACGAGCGCGACCTGATCCTTGGACAAGCCGGTGATGTTGCGGATCACGACGACGCGCCGATCGACCAGGAACGGCGGTGAGCTCAACGCGACAAGGATGCGTTCAAGGATCGACACGTCGGCGGCGTCGTTCTCGTCGTCGTCGCGCGGCGCGGCGTCGTCGCGGCGCGCGCGGCCGGGCACCTCGAGATCGTCGAGCGCCAGGCTGCGATCCGAGCCTTCGAGGAGTTCGTCGATCAGCGCGGAGGTGACATCGGCGCGCAGCACCGGGTCATCGCCGCGCACCAGATGAACCGGCGCGACCGTCATCGACTCGCCTCCATCCGGGCATCGCGCAGCGCCGCGACGGTCCGGGCGATCCGGTCGATCGCGACCGGGTCGTCGCTGCGGACGACGGACGCACCGTTCCAGATCGCCCAGGCTGCGCCGGCGAGCACCGCGGCCCGTTCCGCGCCTGCGAACCGGGCCTCGTGCACGACACCGGCGCGACCCGCCGATCCGGCCGGATCATCGAGCGTGACGATCATCGGCGGCGGCGGGGATTGCATCGGCCCGAACCTAGCGAAGGACCGACGCCTCCCGAAGCGTCCCGCCATCAACCCGCGCCCTCGACCGCGCCCTCTCGGCTCGTCGGGTTCTCGACCGGCGAGGTAGCAGATTGACGCCGCCCGGAGCGTGCCATCGCAACGGCGATCACGACTCCCGTCCCGACGCTCAGGCCCGCTCGATCGACGCGCAACGGCACGTGCGACGCAACAGCGGCGATCGCGCGAACGGCGTCGAGCAGCAGCGCGCAGGGACCCATCACGAGTGCGCCGGCGCGGATCGGCAGCCAGCCGGCTAGCGGCGCGGCGACCATCCCGTACATCGTGAGCGGTTCTGCGAGAGGGGCAGCGAGAAGGTTCGCGCCGAGTCCTGCGAGCGGGAATGACCCGAACTCGACGACGAGCAACGGCGCCACCGCGATTTGCGCCGCGGCCGTCACTGCCAACGCCTCGCGCGCCGCGAGCGGACCGCGCAGCCGTTCGCGGATCGGCCCGGCAAACAGCGCGATCCCGCCCGTGGCGACCACACTGAGCCGGAACCCGACCGACCCGAACAAGTCGGCGTCCCACGCGAGCAGCGCGTACACGGCGAGGAGCAACGACCGGAGCGGCGTGACCGAACGTCCGCTCATGCGGGCCGCCATCACGACCGCCGCCATCGCCGAGGCGCGCAGCACCGATGGTTCGAAGCGCGTCGCCGCCGCGAACACGAGCACGACCAACCCTCCCGCAATGCTGCGGAACACGATCGGCGAGCGCCGCAGCGCGGGCCCGACGAGGGCGAGAACGAACGCGACGTTCGCGCCGGACACCGCGAGCAGATGCGTGAGCCCCGCGGCGCGGAACTGCTCGATCGTGATGCGATCGATCGCGCGGGTGTCGCCGAGCAGGAATCCGAGCAGCAGTGCTCTGTCGCGATCGGCCATCCGATCAGCGCCGCCCTCGACGGCACCACGGAGTTGATCACCGGCGCGCCGGTACCACTGCGTGGCGGGTCGGAGCGCGAGGAGCGCATCGACTTCGATCTCGGCCGCAGCGGGCGGACCGGAATCGAATCGATCGCGCACCGCGGCTGTGTCGACCCGGCCGACCAGGTCGACTCGATCGCCCAGGCGCAACAGGGCGAGGCGCAACGCGACGCGTTCCGATGCGCGTAACACCACCGTTCGCTCGATCTTGCGGTCACCCACCCGAACGGTCGTCGCGGGGACGGACTGGGCGAAGGGGTGACCGTCGGGGTCGGCCTGCAGTATCACGCGCATCGGGATCGCGTACCGAGGTGGCGGTTCGCCGTCCCATATCGCGCGCCGTTCGGCAACCGCGCCCGCCGCGACCCCGAACACGAGCGACGCCGCGACGACGAGTGCCGGTCGCGCCGCCGGGGCGACGAACACGACGAGAATCAGCGTGCCGAGGCCAGCCGCGCGCCACAAGGTCGCCGGGAATTCCGGCGTCGCGAGGTCGCGACCGATCTGGCTGCCACCGACGAGAACCGCGACGGCGATTACCGGCACGAGCGCGGCTCGACGCAACGAGTTCGAGGAGTTCACACGACGACCAGATCGCGGAGTTGGGCGAAGCGGGCATCGCCGATGCCGCGCACGTCGAGCAGGTCCTCGACCGAGGTGAAGCCGCCACGCCGGTCGCGTTCGGCGAGGATCGAGGCCGCGAGCGCCGGCCCGATCCCGGGCAGCGCCTCGAGTTGCTCGAGGGTCGCGGCATTGAGGTCAAGTGGCGTTCCGGGCGCGACCTCGCCACCGCTCGCAGGCGCGGACGGATTGGTGATCGACACGCCGGGCGGGTCGCCGACGGCCGCGACAGTGACGCGGTCGCCGTCGGCAACCGGCGCGGCGAGATTCAGCCGGTCGAGATCGGCGTCGGCACGCGGGCCGCCTGTCGCGTCGAGCGCGTCGACGATGCGCGAACCGGCGGGGATCCGCACCACCCCGGGATGAAGCACCGCGCCGGCGACGTGGACAACGAGCGGTGGCACGTGACCAACCGACGTGGTGGCGGAGTCGGGCGGCGTGTCGATCGCCGCGAGGAGCGGCGGTGCAGGCGGTCGGGAGCGGTACCGCAACCCACCGAGCACAAGCGCGCCGAGGAGGAGCACCACGAGCACCACCACACCGCCGCGCACGCGAAACTCGCGCTCGAAGCGCGCCGCGAAGGTGCGCGTTGCGTCCGTGCCGTCGCGTCGGTCTGCGTTGGCATCGCCAGGAGGTGCGCTGAACTCCATACTCCTTCATAGTGTTTCATATCCTGTAGTAATGCTCCAAATGACGTTCAGTCTCATCGAAGAGCCGCGGCGATTAAGTCGAGATACACCAACTGTGACCACTGGTCCTAAGACCGATGACCGATGGCATCCGGGTCCTGCCCGCGGTCACAGTGGTCACACCGCCGTGTGCGACCCGCCTCTCGCCCGGTGGCGCCACAGGGCGGAGCTCTGGACCCCCACTCCAGAGCTCCGCGGTGGCGGCGCCCGTCGACCCTCGCTCGGTCCTGGCTCGACTTTGATTCGACGGGGCTTCGTGGTTCGGTCACCTGCTCGGCTGTTTCGGGCGCGCGCCCCGATCCGACGATTGGACTGTTCGTCATGGGACCGTTGACCGATGGTCGACACAACCCCGGCGATGAGACCATGCCGGTGGCCGCTCGCGCGGCCAGGCGCCGGTATCCCACCGAGACGTAGCTCCGGCGCCGATCCTCGAACGGGTCCGGCCGAGCTCTCCTCGGCCGGACCCGTTCGCGATCTCGCTGCGCGGGCGACCCGATCCGGCCAAACCGGTACCGACTCCTGAGCGTGTTCCGATGTCCGGGCCGTTCGGCGGCCCCGAGCGCGGAGTACCACCATCGCATCGACCCCACGTTCGACGACCGCTGCAGTGTTGCGATTTGCCGCCGGCGGGTTGATCGCGCTGATCCTGTTGGCGCTCGGCTCGACCTTCGTCCTGCGCGACACTGCCCGCCGCGAAGCAACGCGCGACGCCGAGGTGACGACCGAGCTCATCGCCGGCGCGGTGATCGGCCCGGCGCTCCGGGACTCGATCCTCGAATCCTCGCCCGCTGCGGTCGCGACGGTCGAGGGGGCGGTCGGCGCCCTGTCCGACAGCCGCATCGTTCGCATCAAGCTGTGGCGCGGCGACGGCACGATCGTCTATTCCGACGAGCACCGACTCATCGGTCAGCGATTCGCTCTCGACGCCGACGATCTCGAGGTGTTCGAGCAGGGAGGGACGGCAAGCGGGGTCAGCGACCTCAGCGAGCCCGAGAAGGGCTTCGAACCTCCCGCCGAACCGCTCGTCGAGGTCTATTCGCGCGTCCAGACCCCGAACGGCACGCCGTTGCTGCTCAAGGCCTACTACCGCGACGCCGACGTTTCTCGCAGCGCGACACTGATCTCACGCCGCTTCATCCCCATCGGGATCGGCGCGCTGATCGTGTTCGCGGCCGTGCAGATCCCGCTCGGGATCGATCTCGCCCGCCGCACGCGCGCCGCGCAGCGCGAGCGCGAGCGCCTGCTGCGCCAGGCGATCGAGGCGCAAACGAACGAGCGCCGGCGCATCGCTGCCGATCTGCACGACGGGATCGTCCAAGATCTCGTCGGCGTCTCCCTGACCGTGAGCGCCGCCGCCGGCGCGGTCGGTGATCCGGAGTTCGATCTCGACACTGCGGGCAGCGAGGTCAGCCGCACGCTGCGCGAGGCCGCGAAGACCACGCGCCACGGGATCCAGCAACTACGCACGCTGCTCGTCGACATCTATCCCCCGAATCTGCGTGAGGCCGGGCTCACCGCGGCGCTACGCGATCTGCTCGCACCGCTGGCAAACGCAGGCGTCGAGGTCGATCTCACATGTGACGATGGTCTCGAACTCTCCGAGGACGAGGACGCGTTGTTCTACCGTTTCGCCCACGAAGGTGTGCGCAACGCGTTGCGCCACGCCAACGCGACGCGAGTCGAACTCGCGCTGGAGCGAATCAACGGGTCTGTGATGATGACAGTGCGTGACGACGGTCGAGGGTTCGACCTCAGCGACGGCGCGCCCGTCGGCCACTTCGGGCTGCGTTCGCTCGCCGACGTCGCCGCCGCGTCACGCGCCGAACTCCGCATCGACACGGCGCCCGGTCGCGGTACGACGCTGCGCTTGGCGATCGGCGATCACCGATGATCCGGATCCTGCTCGCCGATGATCACCAACTCGTGCGCGCCGGCCTCGCCCAACTCCTCGAGGGATCCGACGAATTCGTCGTGGTGGGAACGGCCGCCGACGGCAACGAAGCGTGCGCGCTCGCCGTCGAACTGCAACCCGACATCGTGCTGATGGACTTGTCGATGCCCGAGTGTGACGGCATCGCCGCGACGAGCCAGTTGAAAGCCCGCGCGCCGTCGGTCAAGGTGCTCGTCCTCACGTCGTTCTCCGACCAGCGCCGCATCTTTGAGGCGATCGACGCCGGCGCGGTCGGGTATCTGCTCAAGGACACCGAGCCCGACGAGTTGCTCAAGGCGATCCGCGCGGCCGCTCGCGACGAGGCGCCGCTCGACCCGCGCGTCGCCAAGGCGCTCATCGAGCAACGGCGCCAGCTGCCGCTGGACGCGCAGCTGACGCCGCGCGAACGCGAGGTGCTCGGCTGCATCGCCGAGGGTATGCCCAACAAACTGATCGCTCGGCGGCTCGGGATCGCCGAGAAGACCGTGAAGGCACACCTCACCAGCGTGTTCCAGCGCATCGGCGTGACCGACCGCACCCAGGCCGCCCTGTGGGCGCGCGAGCACGGTCTCGGTTCGTCGATCTCGATCGCCTGACCCGGGGGTCGTCGACACGGTCCGCGCTCGGCGATGCTCGGCGGGTCGAGAGTGCTCGACCCCGGGCGTACGGCGAGGCTTCCCGGCGTGCGTCAGGCGACGACGAAGTTGACGAGACGGCCGGGGACGACCACGACCTTGGCGACCTGCTTACCGTCAAGGTGTTCGGCGACCCTGGCGTCGGCGCGGGCCGCGGCCTCGAGGGTGGCAGTGTCGGTACCGGCTGCGACCACCAGCTTCGAGCGGACCTTGCCGTTCACCTGGACGGGGATCTCGACGGTGTCGTTGACGAGGCGCGCCGGGTCGGCGACCGGGAACGGCTCGTAGGCGAGCGAGCGCTCGTGACCGAGCCGCGCCCACATCTCCTCGGCGATGTGGGGCGCGAGTGGCGCGATCATCAGCGTCGTGGCCTCGGCGACAGCGCGTGGCGCCGAGCCGTGGACTTCGACGTGCTTGGTGAGTGCGTTGTTGAGTTCGAAGAGCCGCGCGATCGCGGTGTTGAACCCAAGCGCGAGGTAGTCGGCACGCACCGCGTCGATCGTCTTGTGCAACGCCCGATCGAGTTCGTCGGGAACGGCCGTGTCGGCGACCCGCGCCAGACCCGACTCCTCGTCGATGCAGTTGCGCCACAACCGTTGGAGATAGCGGTGGACGCCGACGACGTCGCGCGTGTTCCACGGACGTGACTGGTCGAGCGGGCCCATGAACATCTCGTACATGCGGAACGTGTCTGCGCCGTAGTCGGCACACATCTCGTCGGGCGTGACGACGTTCTTCAGGCTCTTGCCGATCTTGCCGTACTCGCGGTTGACCTCGGCACCGTCGAGGAAGAATGTGCCGTCGCGCTCCTCGACCTGCGCAGCCTCGACGTAGAGGCCGCGATCGTCGGTGTAGGCGTAGGCCTGGATGTAGCCCTGGTTGTAGAGGCGCTGGAACGGTTCGGGCGTGCTCACATGACCGAGGTCGTAGAGCACCTTGTGCCAAAAACGCGCGTAGAGGAGGTGCAGCACCGCGTGCTCGACCCCGCCGACGTAGAGGTCGACGGTGCCGAAGTTGTTGCCGTCGTTGGTCCAGTACTGCTCGGTCGCGCGGTCGACCATCGCGTCTTCGTTTGTCGGGTCGAGGTACCGCAGGTAGTACCAGCACGATCCCGCCCACTGCGGCATCGTGTTGACCTCGCGCCGGTAGCGCTTCGGTCCGTCGCCGAGGTCGAGTTCGACATCGACCCAATGTTCGGCGCGCGCGAGCGGTGGCGCGGGCAGCGCGTCGGGGTCGTCGCTCGTCGCCGGTTCGAAGTCGGAGATCGCGGGCAGTTCGACCGGCAACATCGACTCGGGGAGCGCGAGCGGACCGTGCTCGTCGTAAACGATCGGGAACGGCTCTCCCCAGTAGCGCTGGCGGCTGAACAACCAGTCGCGCAACTTGTAGGTGACGGTGCCCTCGCCGAGTCCCTTGGTCTCGAGCCACTCGATGATCGTGCGCTTGGCGTCGGTAACGCCGAGGCCGTCGAGGCTTACCTCGCCGTTGGCGCTGTTGATGGCGGGGCCCTCGCCGACGTAGGCCTTGCCCTCCCAGCCGTCGGGCGGCGCGACGGTGCGGATGATCGGCAGGTCGAACGCCTCGGCGAACTCCCAGTCGCGTTCGTCCTGCCCGGGCACGGCCATGATGGCGCCGGTGCCGTAGCCCATGAGCACGTAGTCGGCGATGAACACCGGGATGCGCTCACCGTTCGTCGGGTTGATCGCGTACGCGCCGGTGAACACGCCGGTCTTCGCGCGGCCCTCGCTCGTGCGTTCGACCTCGCTCTTGGCCGCGGCGAACTCGCGGTAGGCGCGCACGGCTTCGACCGGTGAGCGGCCGGTCCCGAACACGCCGCGCCAGTTGCCGAGTCGACCGGTGTCGACATCGACGAGGTCGCTGCCGTCGGGCCAGTCGTTGGGCACGATGAGGTCGACGAGATCGTGCTCGGGTGCGAGCACCATGTAGGTCGCGCCGAAGAGCGTGTCCGGACGGGTCGTGAACACGCTGATCGTCGCGGCGTTGCCGCTGCCGCTCGCAACGACGGGGAAGTCGACCCGCGCGCCTTCGCTGCGGCCGATCCAGTTGCGCTGCATCAACTTGATCGACTCGGTCCAGTCGAGCCGATCGAGGTCGGCCAGCAGTCGGTCGGCGTACTCGGTGATGCGCATCATCCACTGCGACAGCGGTCGCTTGTAGACGGGGAAGTTGCCGCGCTCGCTACGGCCGTCGGCGGTGACCTCTTCGTTGGCAAGGACCGTGCCGAGCCCGGGACACCAGTTGACCGGCGCCTCACCGACGCAGGCCAAGCGCTTGCCGTCGAGGTAGGCACGCTGCGCCAGCGGATCGCGTTCGGCCCACGGCGCGCCGTCGTCGTCGGGGAGCCGAGTGCCAGCCTCGAGTTCGGCGCGGAGTTCGTCGATGTGGCGCGCCCGGTCGGCGCTCCGGTCGTACCAGGCGTTGTAGATCTGCAGGAAGATCCACTGGGTCCAGCGGTAGTAGTGGACATCGGTCGTGCTCGGGCCGCGCCGCGGGTCGTGGGCCAGGCCGAGTTGGCGGAGTTGCCGGCGGTAGTTGACGATGTTCTGCTCGGTCGTGACGGCCGGGTGCGTGCCCGTCTGGACCGCGTACTGCTCGGCGGGCAGACCGAAGGCGTCCATGCCCATGGCATGCAGCACGTTGTAACCGTTCATCCGCTGGAACCGCGAGTAGACGTCGGTGCCGATGAAGCCGAGCGGATGGCCGACGTGTAGGCCGGCGCCGCTGGGGTAGGGGAACATGTCCAGCACGAACAGCTTCGGAAGCGCGGCGCGCTCGGCGTTGGGTTCGTCGAGGAGTCGGCCCGGCGGGTTGGGGGTCCAGAAGGTCTGCTCGGACTCCCAACGGTCCTGCCACTTCTTCTCGATCCGGTCGGCGAGCGCGGCGTTGTAGCGGTGCGGCGGCGTGTCGTCGGGAACGGGCGCGGGCGTCATGGCCATTCGAGGCTACCGGCGCTCCTCCGAGCCGCCGGCGCCGTTGCTCGGGTCGCCGATCCCGTTCCGTTCCCCCGGGTCCATGCCTGTCGTCGGTGTTGTCCCATCGTCCTGCGGCGGTCCCTCTCATCTGCGGCATGCCGCAGGTTCGAGTGACAACGCGAGTTCGTGGGACAACCGCGGGTCCGGGCTCGCGGGCTCGCGCGGGTCCGCGGTGGACATACCCCTGGTGAAGCAGGTGCGCGCGTGGCACACTCCGCCCGCACCAGTCACCGCCCGAGAGGACACTGTCATGTCCGAGATCACGGAATACGCGCCCGGTACCCCGTCGTGGGTCGACATCGGGACACCCGACATCGCCGGGAGCGTCACCTTCTACTCCGCACTGTTCGGTTGGGAGTGCGTGGACCAGGGCGAGGAAGCCGGCCACTACACCATGTGCTTGCTCCGCGGGCAGCCCGTGGCGGCCATAGGACCCGCCATGAACCCCGGTCCGCCGTGCTGGACGACCTACTTCACCGTCGACGACGTTGACGCCACGGCGAAGTTGATCGCCGATGCGGGCGGAACAGTCGTCGTCGCCCCGATGGACGTGATGGACGTGGGCCGCATGGCGGTAGCGATGGACTCCACCGGCGCGTCTTTCTCCCTGTGGCAGCCGCTCGCGCACATCGGTGCCGGGATCGTGAACGAGCCAGGTTCGCTCTGCTGGAACGAACTCAACACGCGGGAACCCGACGCGTCGATCACGTTCTACGAGCGCGTGTTCGGTTACACGACGAACCGCAGCGAGCAGTACAACGAGTTCGTACTCGGCGAGCGGTCGGTCGGCGGCTGCATGACCATGCCGGACGCGATTCCCGCGGAAGTGCCCAACCACTGGCTCGTCTACTTCGCAGTCGACGACTGCGACGCGGCGGTTGCGCGGGCACGCGAGCTCGGTGGTACACCGATGGAGCCGATGGACATCCCCGACGTTGGACGATTCGCGATCGTGCACGACCCGCTCGGCACCGTGTTCGCGGTCATCAAGCTCGACAACCCGACCTGACCCACTGCATCCCATCCATAGCGGCGTCATCATCGACGAATATTCGACCGTTCATGACGCCGGTACGGCACGGGTGGAGCAGCGCTCGTCGGGTAAGGTGGCCCTCGACGCGGGGCTGTAGCGCAGTTGGTAGCGCACTTGCATGGCATGCAAGGGGTCGTGGGTTCAAGTCCCATCAGCTCCACCAAAACGTCGTCTTTCACACCCCCGACCGTTCTTCGGTCGGGGGTGTTTGTAAGTTCTTGGTCGAGGCGATCGAGAAGGTCGTCGGCGAGCAGTCCGCTGAACGGCTGAGCGAGCCTGGCGTAGGTGATGCCATCGACGTCGATGTAGATCGCTTCGAAGATCGCCTGGTTGAGGTGTCGTCGGGTTTGTCTGTTGGCGCGGGCGTAGGCGGTGCCGAAGTGCTTGGCGAGTCCGAGTGCCGCGTGCAGGTTGCGTTCGATGGTTTCCCAGTGGACTTCGGTAGCGGCGAGGGCTCCACCGGCATCGGCGATCTGCTTGGTGATGCGGGTCTGGTTCTCCTTGAGGAGGTCGAGATCGATAGCACCGGCGGTGTAGGCCTGCAGGAGCTTGCGTCGTTCGGCTTCCAGGTCGGTGACGCGCTTGCGAGCGGCTCGGGCTCGTTGGTCGGCGCCGCTGGTGACGCGTTTCATGCCGGCGACGAGCCGTTCGTGGATGCGCCCGATGGTGCTGTCGCTGAGTTCGATGGTGCTGTAGTACGCCTCGATGGCTTCTTCGACGGCGTCGACTCGGACACCGGGCAGGTCGCAGTCGTTGCGTTTTTGGTGTCGTCCGAGGCAGAGGAAGTACTCGTAGGTCCCACCGCGTCCTCGTGACTTGGTGTAGACGAGGCGGCTCTGGCAACGGGCGCAGAAGATCGTGCTGCGCAGGTAGTGGTTGTGGGTCCGCTGCTTCTCCGGGCCTTGCCGGTGCGAGTCGAAGACGGCCTGGACTTTCGCGAAGGTGTCGACGTCGACGAGTGGCTCGTGCCGTCCGGGCTGTTGGACACCGCCCCAGGTGATGAGCCCGACGTAGAACGGGTTGTGCAGCAGCGAGTGGACGTGGCGCTCGTTGAGCGGCTTGGCCGGACGCTTGAGAGTCGGCCGGGTGGTGAGGCCCTTGGCTTCGAGTGCTTCGACAAGTTGGGCGACGGTGTGTTCGCCGTCGGCGTAGGTCTCGAACGCCCAGCGGATGAGTGGCGCGCGTTCCGGGTCGATGGTGATGGTGCGGATCTCGACGCCCTCGTGCAGTTCACGCGCGTTGAGGTAACCGATCGGCGCCAGTGCCGGGTGGGTGCCTTTCTCGGCCTTCTTGTGCATGCCTTTCTTGATCTCGGTGGCAAGGTTGCGTGAGTAGAACTCGGCGATCGAGCTCATGATGCCGTGGAGCAGCATCCCAGAGGGTGTCTCATCGATGTTCTCGGAGACGGACACGAGTCGGGCGCCGGCTTCGTTGATGGCCAGGTTGATGGCGACGTCGTCGGCGCGGTTGCGGGCGAGGCGGTCGACCTTGTGGACGATGACGTAGTCGATGTCGCGTTCACGAGCGAGCCGAGCGAGCATTTCGGTCAGTTTGGGTCGATCGGCACTACGGGCGCTCTCACCGGCGTCGACATACTCGTCGAGTACATAGGCGTTCAGACTCTCTGCTTTGCGCAGGCAGGCGTCGCGTTGGGCGGGGATGGAGAAGCCTTCGGCATCACGGTCGGTCTTGACCTGCCCAGCTGTACTGACGCGCAGATAGATGACGGCGCGTCGCATGCTGGCGAGGCCTTCGACGTTGTTCCCGGGATCGGTGGTAGCGGTACGGGTGGTGGCGGTGTGGGTGGTCATGCGGCGGCTCCGATTGCGAAGTCAGGATGCAGGGCACGTTCGTAACGAGTGATGCGAACGTCTCCCGAGCGGGTGGTGTTCCAGTCGATGATGGCTCGGTCGCAGCGCGGTCGGGGTTCGGTCAGTCCGATCTGGCCGAGGCGGGTCTCGATGGCGGCTTCGGAGACGTCGAAGATGCGGGCCAGGTCTTTGGTGTTTTGGATGCCGCGGCCCCAGGTGCGTTTCAGCCATGGGCGAGGAACGAGCAGGCAGCCGGCGAAGTAGTCGCAGACCTGCTCCTTGAAGTCGTCACGGTCATGTGGCGGGATCTGGGCGTAGATGAGATCGCGGAAGCGGTCGTCGAGGATGTGCTTGAACTCGTGAGCGAGTGAGAAGCGGCGGCGGGTCTCGGGTTCACGGCCGTTGAGGATGACCATCCAGAGTCCGTCCCTCCAGTGGCTGGCACCGGAGCTCGGGAACGGTCGCATCACACTGACGCGAATCTTCGGGATGTCGGTGATGATGCGCATCGGCACGGCTGGCTCGTCGATGCCGGCGAGCTTCAAGAAGCGTTGGGCTTGCAGTTCGGCGAGCCGGAAGTGCTCGTGACGCAGAAGCGGTCGAAGGGGCACGATGTCTCGCAGGATGGTGATCGGTGTGCGACTCATCGGGCTTCCTCCCGGCGCAGTTCCCCCGTCGCTCCGATGCCGTGAACATCGGTGAAGACGACGTTCGCGCCGCGAGCTGCGATGGCGTCGAGCAGTTCCATGTCCAGGGGCATGTTGCGAGCCAGGCGGGCTGGGTCGGTCATCACGACGAGCACCTCATCACCGGAATCGGTGGTGTGGAGTTGGTCGAGTCGCCGGAACAGCCGATCGAGTCCAGGTCGATCCCGGCGTAGGCCACTGACGCCCTCGTCGCGGTACACGGCGTCGATGACACAGTCGTTGCTGGCGGCCCAGCCTCGGATCTGCTGTTCTTGTCGCCCGGCGGTCGATGCGAACTTCTTGTCATGCAGGTCGCGTTTGTCGATGGTCGCACTGCGCACGTAGGCGAGGGTGCGACGTCGCTTGCCGTCTGCAGATTCTCGATGTTGGTTGACGTTGTTGGTGGTAGCGGTCATGCTGCCCTCCTTTCGTTCTTATCTTTCATGGTGCGGTTGGCGCCGTAATGCGCGATGTTGTCGCCGTCGTGGACGAAGGTGACTGTCGAGCAGGCGTTCAGCCGTCGTAGAAGCTGTCGACGCTGGGTCAGCTCGGTCGAGAGGCAGTCCGGGCAGTGGATGACGACGTAGGTGATGTCGAAGCGGCCAGCGACGAACGCGAGCAGGGTCTTCAACTCGGGACGGTCGAGCGTGTCGCCAGGTTGGTGGTCGTTGAACTCGTTGTCGTCGATGCCGGTCAGGACGGCGCCGAGCTCCTCGATCTTGGCTTGGCAGGCGCGGTAGGCCTCGCCCCACTGGGTGGCTTCGGTCATGGTGCGTTCCAGGCTGTCGGTCTCCCATGGTGCCCAGGATCGGACATACGTGACGGCCAGCGGCTTGGATGCGTTGTCTTTGTTCATGCGGCCCTCTTCTCGTCGTCCTGGGCGAGGCGCAGTGGCGTCGACGGCGATGGCTTGGGTGGGAAGACGGGTTGGTCGGTGGGGATGTCGTAGTAGGCGCGGAGCATGTCGAAGTAGCGCTCGAGGTCGGCGACGGCTTCGGCTGGTAGCTCGTATTTGGCACGCAGGTAGGGCTTGAAGGATGGCAGTCGGTCGGGGATGTCGTAACCGGCGAGCGCCAGGAGGTCTTCGAGCGGCGCCTTGATGGTGGTGGCGATGATCCGCAGATACTTCGGTGCGGGCTGTTCGTACTGGCCGTTCTCCAGCTTGTTCCAGTAGCTGTAGTGCAGGCCGGAGCGGTCGGCGACCTGTTGGTAGCCGAGACCGAGTGAGGTCCGTCGGGCCCGGACGTATTCGCCGAGCGTCTGGTTTCTTGGTGGTTGTTCCTTGCGTTGCATCTCGTTACGTTAACTCCCTTAATGTCCATATTATTGCACACGGACGCGACGTCCGTCAATACCAATCGCACGTCCGGTGCGCTGTGTTATTTACAAGAATCCGCTACCTCTCTCGTCGGTGGATAGAACCGCGAAAGAACAATGATGACGCGTGCATGCCGCTCGTCGCGTCACGCTGCCTCGATGACCAGTCGGACTCGCCCTAGCCGCTGATAACTGTGCCTTCCGTGATCCTTCAGTAGCCGCACACACGAATTAGTCGATCGTTCCATGCGGTTGACATATATCCGTATTTCTGTACAGTCATATATATTATGAATGAACGTCGTCATACGATACGAGTGATGAGCAACCGGTTCGAGCCCCGAGCTGATGGGGTGATACACGCCTTGCCGAAGCGGATGGCCTTGGCCTTCCCAGAGCTCTCCGGGTTGTTCGCCCTGTTGGCCATGGCACACGCCCAAGGTCATGTCTGGCGCTCCGCGTTCGATGGCCTGACCGAATCGCTCAGCGACACTCGCCTCCGGGCCCTCAGCGACGAACTCGATGACCTGTTCGCCATCTGTGACAATGACCGGACCTTCGAACTGATCGTCACGGTCCTCGGTCTCGACCTGGCGATCGCCGATGAGGAGTACCCGACGCTCTACCAACTCGTCGCCACGATCGAAGAACGACTGTCCGGCGAACGCCTGGCCCGTTCTTCTGCTGCAGCCTGAGCATCCACGTCCCTGCGACCTCCTACGCCGTGGGCGGCCTCGTCGTTGGTTGGTTACCCTGACCGTTCGGGTGATCGATCGGGGCGTTGCCCCCACCAGCGCCACCGGTCGATCACCCCGCCCGCGTCTCATCGTTCGAAGATCCAGACACCGGCGTCGTGTTCCTCGACGGTGATGTCACCGCCGAGCACGAGGTCACGGCCGAGCGCCTCGGCGTCGACGCGCACGTATGCCTGCAGACCGTCGGGCACGTGCTGCTCGATGATCCGATGCAGCCCGAAGTCTTCGAGGAGCTGCTCGGCGTAGTCAGTGGCGGACTCGTAGCTGCCCAGGAATACGTCTTCGAAACGGTCGAGATCATCATCAACCTCGGCGTTGGCGGACCACGCGGCGAAGGCCAGGCCATGCTCGGCGATACCACGCGCGATCCTGTGCACCTTCTCGATCGGCTCGTACTCGCCGAGGTGGTAGTGGCCGAAGCCCTCATAGTCGTGGATGGCGTATTCCTCCGCGCGTGCTGTCGACGGTGAGCTGGCGAGCATGCTGTCGACTGCCGCATGCAGATCGTCAAGGTCGCTGGCGGCGTCGATCCAGGTTCCGTGCAGGATCCCGGCGTTGTAGTCGGCGAGCGACGCGACATAGACGCGTGGGGGCACAGTTGGTTCGGCCTCGTTCCTGATCTCGCGCTCACGGCCGCCTGCAATGCCGGGGTCTCGTTCGTTCATCGCGGGTCCTCGTCCCGATCGGTCGGCGTCGCCGGATGGGTGTGGCAGGTGCCATCGAGACGTCGGCCGCGGATCACCGCGTGGCTGATCGCGTGGTTGTGGGACGGGGCCGCGTGACCCTCGACAGGCTCAGCGGTCGGTAGCGGCTGCTGTTGTGGTTGCTGGTCGAACAGGCTGAGCTGTTCGAAGCGG
>Ga0233425_10001107_pt1 | contig 63063 bp, 57 predicted proteins | sample Watercolumn_Towu_2_FD_181712 | JGI IMG/M metagenome (GOLD analysis project Ga0233425, IMG submission 181712) | Freshwater microbial communities from Lake Towuti, South Sulawesi, Indonesia - Watercolumn_Towuti2014_140_MG | ecosystem: Environmental > Aquatic > Freshwater > Lake | place...
CCGGACCGTCGAAGCTGCCCTTGGCGCCGTTCACGTTGGCGCTGCCGATGGCCGTGCGCAGGTCGTCGATCGACATGCCCAGGTTGGCCAGCGCCGTGGGATTGGCCTGGATGCGCACCGCCGGCCGCTGGCCGCCGCTGATGGTGACCAGGCCCACGCCCTGGATCTGCGAGATCTTTGCCGCCACGCGCGTATCGACCATGTCCTGCAGCTTCGGCAGCGGCAGCGTGTCCGACGTCATCGCCAGCGTCATGATTGGCGCATCGGCCGGATTGACCTTGCTGTAGACCGGCGGCATCGGCAGATCGGCCGGCAACAGGTTGCTGCCCGCATTGATGGCGGCCTGGACTTCCTGCTCCGCCACGTCCAGCGACAGCGACAGTTCGAACTGCAGCGTGATGACCGACGCGCCGCCCGAAGACGACGAGGACATCTGCTTGAGGCCCGGCATCTGCCCGAACTGCCGCTCGAGCGGTGCAGTGACCGACGAGGTCATCACGTCGGGGCTGGCGCCCGGATAGAGCGTGGTGACCTGGATGGTCGGGTAATCGACCTCGGGCAGGGCGGAGAGCGGCAGCAGCCGGAATGCCACCAGCCCCGACAGCAGGATGGCCAGCATCAGCAAGGCCGTGGCGACCGGCCGCTCGATGAAAATGCGTGAGGGATTCATGCCGCTCCTCGACTCCTCGCGTTACTGCTGCGGCCGCTGGCCGACGCTGGCGGCGGGATTTGCCGGCGTGTTGGTGGTCGGATTCGGGTTGGTGTCCGCGTCGCGCAGGCGGCGGCGCTCGCCGCCCGCGGCGGATGCGTCGCTGGCAGCGCCATGCGCGCCGCTCGCGCCACCGTGTGCCGCGCCGTGCGCACCGCTCGCGCCATTGCGCCGTCCGCGCGCGCGCGCCGAGCTCGCTGGCGTCAGTTGCGCCGCCCGCGCGGCCGGGTCCACCGCTTCGACGACCATGCCTTCCTTGAGCCGGTCGGCCCCGTCGACCACCACACGCTGGCCCGGCTCCAGACCCTTCAGCACGACGGTGCGGCTGCCATCGGTCGGTCCCAGTGTCACCACCTGCACCTTGACCGCGCTGTCGTCGCCGACCACATAGACGAAGGTGCCTTGCTGGCCGCGCTGGATCGCCGCCACCGGGATCACGGTGGCGTCTTCCATGGTGTCCACGCGCGTGCGTACATTGACGAACTGGTTCGGGAACAGCATGCCGTCGGTATTCTGGAAAATGGCCTTGAGCTTGACGGTGCCGGTGGTGGTGTCGATCTGGTTATCGGTGGTCAGCAGCGTGCCTTCGGCCAGTTGATTGCGCATCTGGCGATCCCACGCCTGCACCGACAGCTTTTCGCCCGCATTGAGCTTCCGGAGCACGGTCGGCAGGTTGTCCTCGGGGATCGTGTACAGCACGGTGATCGGCTGGATCTGCGTGATCAGCGCAATGCCATTGGTGTCGCCGGTGCTGACGATATTGCCCGGATCCACCTGGCGCAGGCCGATGCGGCCGGAGGTTGGCGCCACGATGCGCGTGTAGCTGAGCTGCAGCCGCGCGTTGTCGACGTTGCCCTGGTCGGTCTTGACCGTGCCTTCATACTGGCGCACCAGCGCGTCCTGGGTATCCACCTGTTGGCTTGAAATCGAATCCTGCGCCAGCAGCGTCTTGTAGCGCTTCTGGTCCAGCCGGGCGTTGGCCAGCAGCGCCTGGTCGCGCGCGAGCTGACCCACCGCCTGGTCGAGCGCGGCCTGGAACGGGCGCGGGTCGATTTCGGCCAGCACGTCGCCGGCCTTGACCATCTGGCCTTCCTTGAACAGCACCTTGATCAGCGGACCCGACACCTGCGCGCGCACGGTGACGTTGGCCACCGGCGTGACGTTGCCCAGGCCATTGAGCACCACATCCATGTTGCGTTTGCCGACCGTGTTGACCACCACCGGCGAGCGCGGCATGGCGTTCGGCCCACCGGGGCCGCCCCCTGCGCCCGGCCCGCGCCTGCCCGCCGCGCCGCTGGCGCCCGCGGGCGCGGCGACGGCGCCTTCCTGCGCGGCCTTGCGCTGGCTGTGCCAGTACCAGCCGGCGCCTGCCAGCACGACGATCACCGCGACGGCGATCCAGACACGGCGGCGCGAGCGGGCCGGGCCGCGCGGCGGATTGGGGGGAAGAGGCTGACCTTGTTCTGGGTGGGACATGACCGGAATCCTGGGAACGGCACGACGAAAAAGGAGCGCGTGCCAAACGGTATTCGCACAGCGACTTGTGACGGCGAAGTGGCAGCAGTATGCCGCATCGCGAGGGCAGGGCGACTCGCCGTCTGATGGGATGGCGCCCGGCAGGGCGCGTCATGGGATGAAGAATAATGTGCCGCCGCCATCCCACGTATTTCGCCCCTTCCCGCTTTTATTACAGCGGATTACGAGCGGCGCGGGTGTAACCTCCGGAAACAAAACGTCTGAGCCGATTTGCAATGTGCAGGCAGCGGCCTGACTATCATGGTGCCTATGCGAACGAATCAGCCTACCCAGATTCTCGTCGTCGATGACGATCCCGAACTGCGCGACCTCCTGCGCGAATACCTGACATCGCAGGGCTTTGCCGTGTCGGTGCTTCATGACGGCGACGGCCTGCAGGCCCGGCTCGAGCGTGAGCGGCCGGCGCTGATCGTGCTGGACCTGATGATGCCCAAGGTGGACGGCCTGACCGCGCTGCGCAACCTGCGGGCCAAGAACGACGACATCCCGGTGATCCTGCTGACCGCGCGCAGCGACGAGATCGACCGCATCGTCGGCCTGGAGATCGGCGCCGACGACTATCTCGGCAAGCCGTTTTCGCCGCGCGAGCTGCTGGCGCGCATCAACGCGGTGCTGCGCCGCAAGCTGGCACGTCCGGCCGCCGCGCCCGAGGACCGCGAATCGATGACCTTCGGGCCGTTCCGCGTCAATTTCCGCCAGCGCTCGCTCGATCGCAACGGCCAGGCCGTGTCGATCAGCGACACCGAGTTCGCCTTGCTCAAGCTGCTGCTGATGCATCCGCTCGAAGTGCTGTCGCGCGAGCGGATCGTCGAGCTGATGTACGGCACGGCGAACGGCATCAGCGATCGCGGCATCGACGTGCAGATCTGGCGCCTGCGTCGCCTGCTCGACGAGGACGCGCAGCGCCCGCGCTATATCCAGACCGTGCGCGGCCGTGGCTATACCTTTGTGCCGGACGAGGCCGAGGACAGTATTCCGCAATGAAGCTCCGGATCGACACCCTGTTCGGCCGCATGGCGCTGCTGATTGCCGCCGTGCTGGTGATCAGTCATTTCTCGTGGCTGGCGATCCTGCGCATGGACCGGCGCCAGCGGCAGATCGACTATTCCGTCGAACAGATGCTGTTCCAGCTGGACAGTATCGAACGGGCGCTTGACGCCCGGCCGCCCGTGCAATTGCCCAGCCTGGTGGAAGTGGCCGACAACGCCGAGGCGGACCAGCATGCGGCGGCGCCGCGTGCGGGGCGGCCGCGCCGGCTCGTCGAACAGTTCACGGGACGCCTGCCGCAGGGTTCCGAGGTCAGGCTCGAGGACGAAGCCTCCACGCCAAGGCTGTGGATCAAGCTGCCCAATCGCAACCGGTGGATTGCGATGCCGATCCTGTTTGTGCACAACCCGCCGCCGGACAACCGGCTGATTCCGGGCGTGGTGCTGGTGGTGGGCGTGGCTATCGTGTTTGCGCTGTTCGTGGCATGGCAGCTCCAGCGGCCCGTGCGCGACATGGCCGAGGCGGCCGAAAAGCTCTCGCGCCAGCAAAGCGTGGCGCCGCTGCGCGAGCGCGGTCCGCATGAATTACGGCAGTTGATCGAGCGTTTCAATCGCATGGTGGCCGATCTGGTGCGCATCGACCAGGAGCGCAACACCATGCTGGCTGGCATCGCGCACGATCTCAAGACGCCGCTGGCGCGGCTGCGGCTGCGCGCCGAGATGCTGGCCGATCCGAAGGCCGCCGCCGGCGTTACGCGCGACGTCGATTCGATGTCTGCCATCGTCGAGCAATTCCTGACCTTTGCGCAGAGCAGCGAGCCGACCGCGCGGCCCGTGCCGGTGGACAAGCGCATCGTCGAACTCGCCGCATCGCTGCAGGAACAGGATCGGCAGGTGGTGCTGGAACTCGCCGCCGGCGAGGGCTTCCGCATGATCGCCACGCAGCTGGACCGCATCATCGGCAATCTCGTCGACAACGCCTATGCCTACGGCGCGCCGCCCGTGTACGTGGCAACGGCGCGCACGCAGGAAGGCTGGCGCCTGACGGTGGAGGACCAGGGCCCCGGTATTCCGGACGACGCCATCGAGCGCGTCACCATGCCGTTCGTGCGGCTGGATCCGGCGCGCGGCGGCAATGCGCATTCGGGGCTGGGGCTGGCCATCGTGGATCGGCTGGTCAGGCAGTCGGGCGGACGCCTGTCGATCGCCAATCGCACGGAAGGCGGCTTGCGCGTGGAGATGCTGTTTCCGTTTGCGGCCATCGCCCAGGCGGCCTGAGCATAAGGCGCCGGGCCAGATTTATCGCGCCGAGCCATGCATCGATCGGCGCGCCCCATGCAGGCTGGGGCAGGAAGGCTGTGGTCCTCAGGCCTTCTTCTTTTCGCCGATGCGGCTTTCCTTGCCTGCCAGCAGCTTGGCGATGTTGCCGCGATGACGCACGATCAGCAGCACGCTGATGACCAGAATCGCGCCCGCCACGATATCCACGCCTTCGATCAGAACGTAGAAGAACGGCGCGAAGATCGCCGACACCAGCGCGGCCAGCGACGAATAGCGGAAGAAGAACGCGATGATCAGCCATGTGGCCAGCGTACCGGCGCCGAGCACCGGATCGATGGCGAACAGGATGCCCGCGGCCGTGGCCACGCCCTTGCCCCCCGCGAAGCGGTGGTAGAGCGGAAACAGGTGTCCGAGGAACACCGCCAGCGCCACCATCGCGATGCCGGTTTCATCGAGGCCGTACGCAGGCCCGAAATGCTTGGCCAGCATGACCGCCACGTAGCCCTTCAGCCCATCGCCGATCAGCGTCAGGATGGCGGCCTTCTTGTTGCCCGTGCGCAGCACGTTGGTGGCGCCGGGATTGCCGGAACCGTAGCTGTGGGGATCGGGCAGGCCCATGACCTTGCTGACCACGACGGCGAATGAGACCGATCCGATCAGATAGGCGATGACGGCAAAAATCAGGTTGACCATTATGTGGGGACAAGACAAGGGATTTCAGGCTGGCGCGATTGTAGCGCGCCGTCGCGTCCGGGGACTCCGTGATTTCCCGGTATCGACGCATCAGTCCGGCAGCGCGCATTCCACGGGCTTTGCGCCCAGCACGTCGGTCAGCACGGCCGGCGCGATGCTGACCAGATAGCCGCGGCGCCCGCCGTTGATGTACAGCGTGTCCAGCGCCAGCACAGATGCCTCGACATAGACCGGCAAGGTCTTGCGGGTGCCGAACGGCGACGTGCCGCCCACCATGTAGCCGCTGTGGCGCTGCGCCACTTCAGGCTTGCACGGCTGTACGCTCTTGCAGCCGATCTGGCGCGCCAGATTCTTGGTCGATACCGAGCAGTCGCCGTGCATCAGCACGATCAGCGGCCTGGCGGCTTCGTCCTCCATGACCAGCGTTTTCACCACCGCATGCTCGGGCACGCCAAGCTGGCGCGACGATTCCGCGGTGCCGCCGTGGTCGACGTAGTCATAGGGATGTTCGCCGAATGCCACGTTGTGCTTGCGCAGCCATTGGGTCGCGGGAGTCTCGGAAACGTGCTTGGTCTTGCTCATGATTCGGTGAAACCGCACGGCGTCAGCCGCGCGGATGGTGGTGCAGGTGCAGCTCGCGCAGGCGTTCGCGCGCCACGTGCGTGTAGATCTGCGTGGTGGAAATATCGGCGTGTCCCAGCAGCATCTGCACGACGCGCAAGTCGGCGCCGTGGTTCAGCAGATGCGTGGCAAACGCGTGGCGCAGCGTATGCGGGGACAACGGCGCATGCACGCCCGCCGCGCGCGCGTGTTTTTTGATCAGGTGCCAGAACGTCTGGCGCGTCATGCCTTCGCCCCGTTGCGTCACGAACAGTTCGTCGCACGCGCGGCCGGCCAGCAGCACCGGCCGGGCTTCGGCAAGGTAGCGCCGCAGCCAGTCGCCGGCCTGCACGCCAAACGGCACCAGCCGCTCCTTGTTCCCCTTGCCGCCCACCACGCGCGCCACGCCTTCGTTGAGGCCGATCTCGATCGTCTTCATGGTTGTCAGCTCCGACACGCGCAGCCCGCTCGCATACATCAACTCCAGCATCGTGCGGTCGCGCAGGCCCAGCGGCGTATCGGTGTCGGGCGCTTCGAGCAGCGCTTCCACCTGGCCTTCGGTGAGCGTCTTGGGAAAACGCGGCGGCTGCTTGGCGGGGCGCAGCAACAGGCACGGATCGGCCTCGATCAGATGCTCGCGCAGCGCCCATTGGTAGAAGCGGCGGAATACCGCGAGGCGGCGATTGGCCGACGATGCGCGCGTCTGGCCGTGTCGCGCCGAGAAATATCCGGACAATGCCGCATCGTCGACGGTCAGCAGCGCGCATGTTTCGCTCTCGTGCAGCCAGCGCGCCAGCATCGCCAGATCGCGACGGTACGCGTCGATGGTATTGCGCGACAGGCCGTCTTCCAGCCAGAGCGCATCGCAGAACCGGTCGATCAGCGACAGGTCGTCGTCGAGCGTGGCCGTCATAGCAGCATCGCGCCTTCGTGGCGCAGCAGCCAGCGCTTGACGCCCAGATGAAAGCCTTCCTCGCCGTGATGCGCGAAGCCGCCCAGCCCGCTGGCCGCCACCACGCGATGGCATGGAATCACGATCGGAAACCAGTTCTGCCCGCAGGCCTGGCCCACGGCGCGCGGCATGCTCTGCAGCGTCTTGGCGATGGTGCCGTAGGTGGTCAGTCCGCCGCGCGGCACGGCGCTGATGGCGTGCCATACCTTGCGCTGGAAATCGGTGCCGCGCGTGGCCAGCGGCAGGTCGAAGCGGTAGTCGGGATCGTCGTAGTAGGCGGCCAGCTGTGCGGCCACGCGCTGCGCCAGGGCGCCGGACGGCGCGATCGCGGCAAAGCTGTCGGGCAGGTAGACGATCTCGTGGACATGCGCGTCATCGTCATCGACACGAATGCCGACTTTGCCGAACGGTGCGGGCAGGATGGCATCGAAGGGACGTTGCATGGCAAAAGGCAAGGCGGAGGCGCCGGTTGATAGGGCAGGCATGAATTTTATGCCGATTTCGCGCGCCTGCCGCCGCCCACGAAAAAGGGCCACCGAAGTGGCCCTGAATTGGCGGCTGCGGCTTGCCGGAGCCGTCCGGATTACTGTTCGAGCTTGATGTTCTGAACCTTCACCAGGGTCTTCATCTTGTCGAATTCCTTCTTGATCTCGGCGGCGTGCTGCGCCGGCGTGTTGCCGGACGGCTCGGCGCCGGCGGCGCGCAGCCGGTCGGCAAAGCCCTTGTCCTGAAGCGCCTTGACGACCGCGCCGTTGAGCTTGGCAATGACGTCGTCAGGCGTGCCGGCCGGCGCCACCAGACCATACCAAGCCGGATCGTTCGGCTCCTTCAGGCCCATTTCGCCGAAAGTCGGCACATCGGGCAGGCCGTCCACGCGCTTGTTCCACGCCACCACCAGCGCGCGCAGCTTGCCGGCCTTGATGTACGGCATCGACGACGGCAGGTTGTCGACCATGATCGGCACCTGGCCGGCCAGCACGTCGTTCAGCGCCGGGCCCGCGCCACGATACGGGATGTGGACCATGAAGGTCTTGGTCGATACCTTGAACTGTTCGCCCAGCATGTGGCCGAAGCCGCAGGTGCCCGACGAAGCGTACGAATACTTGCCCGGATTGGCCTTCAGCACGGCCAGGAATTCCTTGTAGTCCTTGGCCGGGAAGTTCGGGTTCACCGCGATCACGTTGGCCACGTTCGCCACGTTGGCGATGGGCTTGAAGTCCTTGATCGGATCGTAGGAGAGCTTCGGGTTGCAGGCCGGGTTCACGGCCATGGTCGACACCGTCGAGATGCCGATGGTGTAGCCGTCCGGGGGGGACTTGGCGATCGCGTCGGCACCGATCGAACCGCCGCCGCCGGCGCGGTTTTCCACCACCACCGGCTGGCCCAGGATGCGGCTCATCTGGTCGGCCACGCCGCGGCCCACGATATCGGTGGTGCCGCCCGGCGCAAACGGAATGATCAGGCGGATCGGCTTGGTCGGATAGTTGCTTTGCGCGTGTGCGATCGAAGCCACCGACGCGGCGGCCGCGATGGCGATGGTCAGTGCGGTTTTGCCAGCTTGCATTTGAAGAGAGTCTCCCGTTCTAAAAGCCGGGCGGATCGCGCCCGGGGAGGTCATGAATCGCCGGCGTGCCGCGGGTTGCGGCGGTGCGCCGGCGTGCTTGAATTCAGCCGCCCAGCAAGCCGCGCTTCAGATCGCGGTCCACCGGGTGTTCACCGAGAAAAATGCGCAGTACGGCCTGGTAGAAATCTTCACCCGGAATGGTCTGCCCGCGCGGAATGCCGTTCAGAGTCACGGCGGTGCCGCCGTCGGGGGTGAAATCGAAATTGATGATGTCGCCGCGGTGCGCCGCGCCCATCTGCGTCATGGTCCGTTCCAACTGCGCCACGCGATCGGACAGCGAGCGCATTTGCAGCGCCGAATGGTTGTCGCGCAGGCCTTCGTTGAGCGCCTTGACGAACGTCGCCGAGTCCACCTCGCGCAGCGGACGGATCTGCAGGCGCTTCGGCCCCGGCGTACCCAGCACCACCGTGGCGTTGCGCGCGCGCTCGGGCAGGTACAGCGCCGCGGCGTAACCCTTGATCACGAAGACTTCGCGCAGGCCCGTGCCATTGAGCGGCAGATGCTTGCCGCCCAGCCGCGCCGCGTCGTCGAAGCGCACGCCTTCGATCTCCTTGGCCGATGCCGTGGGCAACAGCAGGCCGAACGCCAGCGTTGCGCACAGCGAGGCGGCAAGGCGGCGGGGAAATGCGGATCGGCGGGGCGTTGACGGCTCGGACTTCATGGTGCGACGGGCGGCGAGAAGCTGCCGGCAAGACGAAATTCAGCGTGCCATGCTGCAGGAAGTCTGAAAGAATACCCATCCGGATCTGCCCTAGGCTTCACTTTTGACGAAGCCCGCCGTCGGCCACGACGACAACCAGAAAAATATCTCGAGACATGTCTTCCGCCCTGTTGCTGGTGCCGGATTTCAGCCTGATTCTGATCGGCTGGCTGCTGGTGCGATACACCTCCTTCGATCGCGGTTTCTGGGGCGGCGTCGAGCGCCTGGTGTATTTCGTGCTATTCCCGGCGCTGCTGTTGCAATCTACCAACAGTGCCAAATTCGATTTTTCCTCCACGTCGGCGATGCTTGGTCTGGCGCTGGCGACCATGGCCTTCGGCATGGTGACCGGCTATCTGGTCAAGTACGTGCTGCGCCCGGATCCGATCGATTTCGCCTCGGGTTTGCAGACTGCATTCCGCTTCAATTCGTATATCGCGCTCGCGCTGGCTGCGCGCCTGGGCGGCAGCGAGGGGTTGGCGATGATGGCGCTGGTGGTGGGCGTGACCGTGCCGATCTGCAATATCGTCGCGGTGTGGGCGCTGGCCAAGCATGGCGAAGCGAAATTGCTGCGCGAACTGGCGCGCAATCCGCTGATCGTCGCCACGGCCATGGGCCTCGTCACCAACCTGCTCGGCCTCCATCCGCCCGAGGTGATCGCGATGACGTTGAGCCGTCTCGGCTCGGCGTCGACGGCGCTCGGGCTGATGACCGTCGGCGCCGGGCTGCAGCTGAGCGGCGCCACGGGCAGCGTGGGGCCGATGGCGTGGTGGACCGGCGTGAAGCTGCTGGCGATGCCGTGTTTTGCATGGATCGTCGGCCGTCATCTGCCGCTGACCACGCTGCAGTACCAGATCGCGGTGGTCTATGCGGCGTTGCCCACGGCTTCCAGCGCCTACATCCTGGCGGTGCGTATGGGTGGCAATGGGCCGATGGTAGCGGCGACGATTTCGGCGATGACGATCGCTGCCATCGTCACCACGCCGGTGTGGCTGTCGCTGGTCAGCTGACGGCGGCGCTTTCCTGGGCCAGCGCCCAGTCGATATGCTCGCGCACCAGCGGCGTGGCGTCGTTGCGCCGAGCCAGCAGGGCGGCGCGGATGCGCGCGGCCAGCGCCGCATTGTCATGTGACGCCGCGCGCAGGCTGTTGCCCAGGCCCACCGCCAGGTTGCGCAGCCAGCGTTCATGGCCGATGCGCCGGATCGGGCTGCCTTCCAGCCGCTGATTGAATTCCGCCTCGCTCCAGCCGAACAGCTCGACCATGTCGGGCGAATCGAGGCCGTTGCGCACATCGAAATCGGGCAGCGTGGCGCGATGCGCAAACTTGTTCCACGGACACACCAGCTGGCAGTCGTCGCAGCCATAGACGCGATTGCCCATGGGGGCACGCAACGGCTCTGGGATCGCGCCCTTGTGCTCGATCGTCAGGTAAGAAATACAACGGCGCGCGTCCAGCCGATACGGTTCCAGGATCGCGCCGGTGGGGCAGATGTCGATGCAGCGGCGGCAGTTGCCGCAATGCGGCGCTTCCGGGGCATCGGCCGGCAACGGAATATCGACCAGGATTTCGCCGAGGAAGAACATCGATCCGCCATCGCGATCGAGCAGCAACGTGTGCTTGCCGCGCCAGCCCAGGCCGCCCTGGCTGGCCAGCGCCACTTCCATGACCGGCGCGGAGTCCGTGAACACGCGATAGCCGAACGTGCCGATCTCGGCTTCGATGCGCGCGGCCAGTTGCTGCAGCCGATTGCGCAAGACCTTGTGGTAGTCGCGGCCGCGCGCATAGAGCGAGATCGCTGCGGTGGCCGGATCTTCGAGCCGCGCCAGTTCGTGGCGGCGCCAGTCCTGCGGGCCCTGCGCGGGCAGATAGGGCATGCGCGCGACGATCGCGCGCACCGTGCCGGGCACCAGTTCGCCGGGCCGCGCGCGCTTTGTGCCGTGGTTGGCCATATAATCCATGTCGCCGTGGTAGCCCGCCTGCAACCACGCCAACAGGCCCGCCTCGGCGTGCCGCAGGTCGACATCGGCGATGCGTATCGCATCGAATCCCAGCTCGCAGCCCCAGGCGCGAATCGACGCCGTCAGCCGCGCCATGTCCTCCTCGCCTGCCTGCCAGGACGCATCAGGCGCCTGCGCGGTGGACTGCGGGGACGTCGCGGACGCGGAACACAACGGAGAGGGGGCGGGCGCTGCACGGTCGATCATCCCTGAATTGTACGCAATGCCTTTGCTCGAAGAACGCATCCTGCCGCTGCCCGATGAAGCCGCCACGCACCGGCTGGGCGCCGCACTGGCCCAGGCGGTGAGCCAGATGCCGCCGCGCACGGTGCATGTGCAGCTGTCCGGCGACCTCGGCGCGGGCAAGACCACGCTGTCGCGCGCCGTGCTGCGCGCGCTCGGCCACGCCGGCAAGGTGCGCAGCCCCACCTACACGCTGTGCGAGCCCTATGCCGTGCAGCGCGCCGATGGCTCGGCGCTGACCGTTTACCACTTCGACCTGTACCGTTTTGCCGATCCCGAGGAGTGGATCGACGCCGGTTTTCGCGACTGCTTTGCCGAGCCCGCCTTCAATCTGGTGGAATGGCCCGAAAAAGCCGGTCGCCTGCTTGGGGAACCCGATTTGCACGTGTTGCTCCAATCGGACATTCGCGGGCCGCGAATCGTCGATAACGAGGCCGAAGCGGGCGCCGATCGCCGCATGGCAACATTGCGCGCCTATACTCCCACTGGACTTATCCTGCTGAACGCATGCTGATCAAGCGACTCGCCACCGACCGACCCGATGGACCCGACGGACTGCTGCAGGCCCGCCGCAAATGGATGGCGCAGGCCCTGAAGTTTGGCGCCGGGACGGTGGTGCTGTCCCTGGCCGGACCGCAGATCGCGTTCGGCGCCGGCATCGTGGCCGTGCGCGTCTGGCCCGCGGAAGACTACACGCGGGTGACGATCGAATCCGACGAGAAGCTCGTCGCCGTGCACCAGATGATCCGCAATCCGGACCGCCTGGTGGTCGATATCGACGGCCTGGACCTGTCGCCAACGCTGCGCGAACTGGTCGCCAAGATCACGCCGAACGATCCCTATATCCAGTCCGTGCGGGTTGGCCAGAACCGGCCGCGCGTGGTGCGGATGGTGTTCGATCTCAAGGAAGACGTGTCGCCGCAGGTGTTCACGCTGCTGCCGATCGGCGACTACCGCAACCGCCTGGTATTCGACCTGTATCCGGTCAATCCGCCCGACCCGCTCTGGAAGCTGGTGCGCGACACCGAAGACAAGCAGCGCCGTTTCGCCGCGACCACGCCGCCGCCGGGCAACGATGCCGTGGCGGGCGCAGCGGCCGGGGCCGAGGAAGACGCGATCGGCGCCATCGTGCGCAAGTTCGAGGATCGCGGCCAACTGCCGCCGGCCACCACTGCGCCGCCGCCGGCCGTGGCGGCCGTGAAGCCGAAGCCGTCCACGCCGTCCGCGTCCGACAAATCCACCGCGCCGCCCCCGCCGCCGATCGCCCAGACCAACGTGCCGCCGCCGAGCCAGTTCAAGATGCGCCGACTGCTGACCGTGGCCATCGACCCGGGCCATGGCGGCGAGGATCCCGGCGCAATCGGCGCGGCGGGCTCGCGCGAAAAGGATGTGGTGCTGCAGATCGCCTCGCGGCTGCGCGCCAAGATCGATGCGCAGCCCAACATGCGCGCGATGATGACGCGCGATTCGGACTTCTTCGTGCCGTTGAACGTGCGCGTGCAGAAGGCGCGCCGCGTGCAGGCCGACCTGTTCGTGTCGATCCACGCCGACGCCTTTGTGTCGCCGGAGGCCAAGGGCGCATCGGTGTTTGCGCTGTCCGAACGCGGCGCCTCCAGTTCGGCCGCGCGCTGGCTGGCCAATAAGGAAAACAACGCCGACCTGATCGGCGGCACCAATATGGGCAACAAGGACGCGCAGGTGTCGCGCGTGCTGCTCGATCTTTCCACCACGGCGCAGATCAACGACAGCATGCAGGTCGGCAAGGCCGTGCTGTCGGAAATCGGCGGCATCAACCGGCTGCACAAGGGCAGCGTCGAACAGGCCGGCTTTGCGGTGCTCAAGGCGCCGGATATTCCGTCGATCCTGATCGAGACCGCGTTCATCAGCAATCCCGAGGAAGAACGCAAGCTCAACGACGACGCGCACCAGGAGCAACTGGCCAACGCCATCCTGCGCGGCATTCGCGCCTATTTCGCGAAGAATCCGCCGCTGTCGAAAAACCCGTCGGTGTGAGCGGGGATACGCCGCAATCCGCGGCAATCGGTGGCAACAAAAAACGGCGCCGAGGCGCCGTTTTTCATGTGCGGGCGGGCGATGTCACGCGCGCACCGCGTTGCGTTCTTCCTTGACGTCGTCGCGATTAGCGTAGCGCGCGGCAATCACCGAGCAGACGATCAACTGCAACTGGTGATAGACCATCAGCGGCAGCACCAGCAGGCCCAGCGCCGGATGTCCGGCAAACAGGATCTTGGCCATCGGGATGCCGTTTGCCAGGCTTTTCTTCGAACCGCAGAACACGGCCGTGATTTCGTCCTCGACCGAAAACCCGAGGCGTCGCGCCGTAAAGGTGGTGGTGCCCAGGATCACGAACAGCAGCACGGCGGCGATGCCCATCACGGCGCCAATGGTCTGCCAGTGGTACTGGTGCCACAGTCCGGCGGCGGTGGCATCGCAGAACGACGAGTAGACGATCAGCACGATTACGCCGCGGTCGATCTTGTTGGTGATCTGCTTTTTCTTGGCCAGCCAGTTGCCGATCAGCGGACGCGCGGCCTGCCCGAGCGCGAATGGCAACAGCAGTTGCAGCGCCACGCCCATCAGTGCGCGGCCCAGCGGCATCGATGCGCCGCTGGCGCTAATCACCAGGCCCATCAGCAACGGCGTCAGCGCCATGCCGATCAGGCCAGAGATCGTCGCGTTGAAAATGGCGCCCGGGACATTGCCGCGTGCCATCGACGTCATGGCCACGGAGGACGAAACGGTCGACGGCAAAGCGCACAGGTAGAACACTCCCAGCAGCAATTCGGGCGGCAGCGTGTTGCGCAGCGACAGCATCAGCAGCGCGCCGACGATCGGAAACACGATATACGTGAAGCTCTGCACGAACACATGCAGTCGCCAGTGCTTTGCGCCGGCCACCAGTTTGTCGCGCGACAATGCCGCGCCGTGCAGGAAGAACACCAGCGCGACACCGAGATTGGTGACGATGCCAAGGTGCAGCGGGCCGTCGCCGGTGCCGATTTGCGGGGCGATCAGCGCGATGCCGATGGCGGTCAACATGATCAGGACGAATCCGTCGATCAGGTCATAGATTTTCTTGAAGGGAGCGAGGATGGCGGACATCGGGATAGTGCGTAAGGGTTTCCGCTTGGTATTGGACGCCTGTCTTGTCTAGAATGCAAATTCATTTATTTCATTCATTCATTTGACCGTTGCATGAATTACACATTGCGGCAGTTGCGGGTGTTTCTGGCGGTGGCGGCGCATGGCAGCTTCAGCCGCGCGGCGGACGCCGTGGGCCTGACCCAGCCCGCCGTCAGCCGCGGCGTGGCGGAGCTTGAGGAAGCACTTGGCGTGCGCCTGCTGGATCGCACCACGCGCGAGGTGGTGCTGACCGATGCGGGAACGGCATTGGTGCCGGCGTTGGAGCGCCTGTTGGGGCAGTTGGACGACACGCTTGAGGAAACGCGCCAGCTTGGCGAGCGTTATCGCGGCCGTGTCGTGATCGCCAGCGCGCCGACGATTTCCGCGCGCCTGATGCCGATGTACGTCGCGGCCTGCGCGAGCCAGTATCCCGAGATCCGACTGTATGTGCGCGACAACGTCCAGGCCGACGGCCTGGAGCAGATCCGCGCTGGCGCCGTGGACTTTGGGGTGCTGATCGACCCGCTGGCGCGCGAAGGGCTGACCATCGCGCCGCTGGCCACCGACCCGTTCTGTTTCGTCTGCCGCCGCGACCATCCGCTGGCGAATGCCGATTCGGTGCCGTGGCGTGCGCTGCACGGCGAACGGCTGGTCCTGCTCGACTTCGCGTCCGGCAGCCGGCCGCTGATCGACCGGATTCTGGCGCGGCACGGCGTGGCGCCCCAGGTCGTGCAGGAACTGGGGCATTCGGCCAGCGTGTTCGGCATGGTGGAAGCGGGCATCGGCGCGTCGGTGCTGCCGTCGTTCTCGCTGCCGTTGCCCGAGGCGTCGCCGCTGGTATCCCGGCCGCTCACGCCGCGCGAAGAGCGCAGCATCGTCATGGTCCGGCGCGAAGACCGGTCGCTGTCGCCAGCCGCCGCTGCGGTCTGGCACATGGTCCAGACCATGCCGATTCCGTCCGAGGCCGTCGCCGTCTGACTACAGCGCGCGTGGCACGGCGGTGATCATCGCCGCTTCGAGCGCAAAGCTGCCATCTGGCTGCACGCGATAGCGGTCACGCACTTCGGCGGGCGCCTTCTGCCACAGGTGCCGGATGGCCGCATGCGCAACCTCCGGCGTGCGCATGCGCGCTACCCAGCTGTCGAATTCGATGTCGATGCGCCAGACCGGCGACACATCGACACTGAATCCCGCCGTCTCGCACATCTGCGCCCATGTCGTCGGGGTGTAGTCGCGGATGTGCGACGGATCGCGCAACAGTTCTACCGATTGAAGCCAGGTGTCGCAAAGCGGATCTTCGGCGCCGACGATGTCGATCAGCACGATCTTGCCGTTCGGCTTGAGCACGCGGCGGATCTCGCGCAGCGCGGCCGGAACATCGCGCCAATGATGCGCGCTCATCCGCGACACCACGGCGCAGAAGCTGGCGTCGGCGAACGGCAGCACTTCGGCTGCGCCCTGTTGCGTTTTGATATGGCTCAGGCCGCGATCGCGCGCCGCGTGGGCCACCACATCGAGCATTTCCGCCGACAGGTCGTACGCCACCACTTCGCTGGCCATTGCCGCCGCGGCGAAGCTGGCGTGCCCCGCGCCGCAGCCCAGGTCGAGCACGCGGCTGTGCGGCACCGGTTTGAGGTGCGCCAGTGCCAGCTTGAGTTGTTCCAGATCTGCGCCTTGCGCATGCACGGTGCTGGTGAGGTAGGCGTTGGCGGTGGCGCCGAATTGGGCGGCGACGAGTTCTTGTTGTTGCATGAGGGGTGCCTCGTTCTTGTGCAGGTGAAAAAAGGTTGTCCGGCCCCGGGGGTTCACGTACCGTAGACGCCGTGTTTTCCCGGTACAAGTCACACTTTTATCCTGGTATAAGAGTCACCAGCCATGCCTGTAGAACCGGTGGGTCCCTCCTCGCGAGAAGCCGAACTTGGCGCATTTCTACGCAGTCACCGCGAGCGCCTGACGCCGGCCGATGTCGGCCTGCCACCGGGCAGACGTCGCCGCACGCCCGGCCTGCGGCGCGAGGAAGTGGCGCAGTTGTCCGGACTCAGTGCCACCTGGGTGACTTGGCTGGAGCAGGGCAGGCCCGTGGCAATGTCGGCGCGCGCGCTGACAAGCCTGGCGCTGGCGCTGCGCCTGTCGCGCGCCGAGCGCGCCTATCTGTTCGCGCTGGCAGGCAAGCCCGAACCGCGGCAGGACGCCGAGCCCGCGGTCCCGGCGGCGCTGCTGGCCAGCGTGCAGGCGATTGCCGCGCCAGCGTATTTGCTCGATCGGCAATGGACGGCGCTGGCCTGGAATGCCGCCGCGGCGTCGCTGTTCGTGGGCTGGCTCGATCCAGATAGCGAGGAGCGCAATCTGTTGCGTGCGATGTTCCTGTCGCCGCCGCTGCAGGCACTGGTGGAAGACTGGCCGCATCGCGCCGCGCGGCTGGTGGCCGAATTTCGCGTCCATAGCCTGCGCCATGCCGAGGATCCGCCCACGCGCGCGCTGATCGAACGGCTGCTCGAGGACAGCCCGGCTTTCGCCCAGGCATGGCGCTCGCAGGATGTGGAAGAGCGGCAGGGCGGCCGCCGCGGCTTCCATCACCCGGCGCGCGGGTTGGTCTACTACGAGCAGTTGTCGCTGGTGCCGCCGGCGTCGCCGGGCCTGATGCTGGCGATGCTGTTGCCGGCGGAGACCATTGCGGGGACGTAGCGCTTACTTCGGCTGCATCCGGATCGCGCCGTCAAGGCGGATCACTTCGCCGTTCATCATCGGGTTGCCGATAATGGCCTGCACCAACCTCGCATATTCGGCCGGTCGCCCAAGCCGCGGCGGGAACGGCACCATCTTGCCCAGTGCGTCCTGCACTTCCTGTGGCATCCCCAGCAGCATCGGCGTTTCGAACAGTCCTGGCGCGATCGTCATGCAACGCACGCCATCGCGGGACAAATCGCGTGCAATGGCCAGCGTCATGCTGACCACGCCGCCCTTGGACGCGGCATACGCGGCCTGGCCGATCTGGCCGTCGAACGCTGCCACCGATGCGGTATTGATGACGACGCCGCGCTCGCCCTCGGCGTCGGGCGTGTTCTGCACCATGGCCGCCGCCGCCAGCCGGATCATATTGAAGGTGCCGATCAGGTTCACGCGGATCGTCTTTTCGAATGCATCGAGCGGATGCGGACCGTTCTTGCCCACGGTCTTCGACGCCACGGCGATTCCCGCGCAATTGACCAGCCCGGACAGGCGGCCCAGCTTCAGGGCGGCGTCGACCGCGGCCTGGCCGTCGGATTCGGACGCGACATCGCATTTCACGAATTGCCCGCCCAGTTTGCTGGCCAGCGCCGTGCCGGCCGCTTCGTTGAGATCGGCGATCACGACCTTGCCGCCGGCGTCGGCCAGCATTTGGGCGGTGCCCGCCCCCAGACCCGACGCCCCGCCGGTGACGATGAAAACGTTGCCCTGGATGTCCATCCGCTTGTCTCCTTGTTGTGAGTGCCGTTTACGTTAACGTAAATTGGTGCGCAAGGAAACGGGAACGATGAAGGGTTGGCCTCCGGGCCTGCGGGCGGCCCCGGCGTTTCCCCCAAACGGGTGTCGCAAACAAAAACGGCCTGGGAAAACCCAGGCCGTTTCGGTGTCGGATGCGGATCGTGCGACTTACTTCAGCGCGTCGAATACGCTGGCCGTGATCTTGTCGACATCGCCGACGCCCGAAATCTTGCGGTATTTCGGCGGTGCGACGCTGGCCGAGGCGTCGCCCTTGGCGGCCCAGTCGGAGTAGTAGTCGACCAGCGGACGGGTTTGCTGCGAATAGACCTCGAGGCGCTTGCGCACGGTCTCTTCCTTGTCGTCGTCGCGCTGAATCAGGGGTTCGCCGGTCTCGTCGTCGACATCGGGCGTCTTCGGCGGATTGAACTTGACGTGATAGGTGCGGCCGGATGCCACGTGCACGCGGCGTCCGCTCATGCGCTCGATGATCGCGTCGAACGGCACGTCGATTTCCAGCACGTAGTCGATGGCCACGCCGGCTTCCTTCATGGCCTCGGCCTGCGGGATCGTGCGCGGGAAACCGTCGAAAAGATAGCCTTTTGCGCAGTCGGGCTGCTTAAGACGGTCTTTCACGAGGCCGATAATGATGTCATCGGACACCAGACCGCCTGCGTCCATCACCTTCTTGGCTTCGATGCCCAGCGGCGTGCCGGCCTTGACCGCGGCGCGCAGCATGTCGCCCGTGGAAATTTGCGGAATGCCGAACTTCTCGCAGATGAACTTGGCTTGCGTGCCTTTGCCGGCGCCAGGCGCGCCCAACAGGATCAAACGCATTTACGGGTCCTCAAGGTATTTGAATTCGGTCTGGCGGGAGGTATCGACGGAGGGTAACGCCGCAACTTGACGCAGGACTTACGCGTCGTCATGCCGGACGTGAAGGTCAAGGCATATGGCGCGGTCCACGCATGCACGGCGCCCGAAGCGCTGCGGCGACTGGCCGGTCGTGTCGACGACGGCAGCGGCGCGCATCCGGGCTGGCTCGATCTCTATCTCCCCACCGAGCCTTTGCCGACGCGCGCGGCGCGCCAGCGGGCTCTGTATCGGCAGGCATTATGCCATGGCGCATAACGATTCGGCCTGCACTGAAGTTGCAGCAGTATGAACTTCAACGGACAACTGCGGTCTATGCGGCCGCCATCCACGCCCGTGACAGCTCAGGGGCCGTCCTGCGCCATGCCTTGCGCCCACAGTGTGCGCACCCGTTCCAGGTCCGCCGCGGTATCGACGCCCGGTGCCGGCGCGGCATCGGTGACCATCACGCCGATGCGTTCGCCGTGCCACATCGCGCGTAACTGTTCCAGCGCCTCGGTCTGTTCGAGCGGCGCGGCGGCCAGCGTGGGAAAACGGCGCAAAAATCCAGCGCGATACGCATAGATGCCGATATGACGCAGCACCGGCATGTCCGGCAGCGGCACCTGCGCCGAAGCGGCGGGTTGCTGCGGCACGGCGGCCCAGGCGTCGCGCGCCCAGGGGATCGGCGCGCGAGAAAAATACAGCGCGCGCCCCGCCTTGTCGCACACCACCTTCACCACGTTCGGATTGAACACGTCGGTCACGTCATGCAGCGGATGGGCGGCCGTGGCCATGGCGCAGTCCGGATGGGCAGCCAGATACAACGCGACTTCGTCGATCAGGGTCGGGTCGATCAGCGGTTCATCGCCCTGCACATTGACCACGATGGCGTCGTCGGCAAGCTGCAGTTGCGCGGCGACTTCGGCCAGGCGGTCGGTGCCGGAGGCGTGGTCGGCGCGCGTGAGCATAGCCTGCACGCCGTGCGCGGCGCAGGCCGCCGCCACTTCGGGCGCGTCCGTGGCGACCACGGTGCGCTGGGCCGACGACGCATGCGCGCGTTCGGCCACGCGCACGATCATCGGATGGCCGCCGATATCGGCCAGCGGCTTATTGGGCAAGCGGGACGATGCCAGCCGGGCCGGTATCACCACCGTGAATGCGGGAATGCTCATGGGCGTCGACAGGGAAGGACGGCGGATCAGTTGCCGGCCGGGCCGGCCGGTTCCACGGGCACCACGCGCCCCGGCACGGTCTGGCGCGCTTCATCGGCCAGCATGACGGGGATGCCGTCGCGGATCGGGTATGCAAGCTTGTCCGCGTGGCAGATCAGTTCCTGAGCGGCGCGGTCGTATTCCAGCTTGGCCTTGCACAGCGGGCAGACGAGGATTTCAAGCAGCCGGTTGTCCATCCTGGTGTTCCTTGTCGAGACCGTTCGTCGCGCCCGTGGCGGTGGTATGCCCGGTGGTAACGGGAGTGGCGACGGACGGGTTGCGCGCCATCACGGCGCGGCGGATTTTGTCGATCAAGCCCGCATCGATCACGGGCGTGGTGGGAACGACCCATATCCTGGGGTCGTCGAAGCGCTCGCATTTTACGGCATCCTTCTCGGTGATCAGGATCACGTCGGCATCGAGCGCGCAGTCGTTGCCCGCAAACGGGTCGTCGGCAAAGTCGTAATGGTCGGGCAACGGCATGGTGGCGGTCGGCGACAGTCCCGCGCGCCGCAGGCTGGCGAAGAAGCGTTCCGGATTGCCGATGCCGGCGGCAGCCAGCACGCGTTTGTCGGCAAACTGCGAGACCGGGCGCGCCATGGTCGGATCGATCAGTTGCCACGCCTGCTCCAATTCCAGGCGCATGCCGTAGACATCGGGTTTGTCGGGCGTCGCCTTGAAGTTGGGGTCGTTGATCAGCGTGGCGTCGCGCGGACGGCTCAACGGTTCGCGCAGCGGGCCGGCCGGCAGCAGCAGCCCGTTGCCGCCCATGCGCGCGTCGAACATCACGATCTCGAAGTCGCGCTGCAACCGGTAGTGCTGCAGACCGTCGTCGAGCAACAGCACGTTCACGCCGGGGTGCGAGACCAGCATCGTCTGCGCGCATAACGCGCGATCGGGGAACACCCAGACCGGCACATCGGCGGCGCGTGCGATCAGCAGCGGTTCGTCGCCGACATCGCTCGCCTTCGAGGTGGGCTTGACGCGGCGCGGGTGCCGCAGCTTCACGCCATAGCCGCGCGACACCACGCCGGGCCGCAGGCCCGCCTCGCTCAGCGCCTGCGCCAGCGCGATCACGGCCGGCGTCTTGCCGGTGCCGCCCACCGTGACATTGCCCACCACGATCACGGGCATCGGTAGCCGCGTGGACTTGAACCAGCCGCGCTGGTATGCGATGCGGCGCGTGCGTGCGATGAGCCCGAACAGCAGCGACAGCGGCCACATCAGCCAGGCAAACCAGCCGCGGCGTTGCCACTGGGCGGTGACGAAGTCGGCAATTCCGTGTCGGGGAGCGGGCATGGGCAGCGGTGAAAAGGGGCGGAGCGGACGCCGCCGTCGCCGGGACGTCCACTGAATGCAGACATTATGGGCATCGCGCGGCGCACGCGGCAAGTTTGCCGTCCATCGCGCGCGGCGCGGCCGGAACGGCGCCTCAGCGCTGCTGCGTGCTTTGCGTGGCGAAGGTCAGGCGCGACAGGCCGGCCACGCGCGCGGCCTCCATCACATTGATCACGGCCTGGTGCGTGGCCTGGGCGTCGGCATTGACGATGACCACCGGCGGCGGTCCGTTGCCGGCCGGGCCCGCCGCGCTGCGTAACTGGTCGGCCAGGCTGGTGACGTCCTTCTGTTCGAGGATCTGCTTGTTGACGGAATAGACGCCGCGCGCCGACACCGACACGACGATTTCGCTCGGACGCTGCTGCGCGCGGTCGGCGTCGGCCGTGGGCAGCTGGATCTGCAGTTCGGTAAAGCGCGAGTACGTGGTCGTGATCATCAGGAAGATAAGGATCACGAGCAGCACGTCGATGAGCGGGATCAGGTTGATCTCCGGCTCCTCGCGCCGCTGGCGGGAACGGAAACGCATGTTGGCGTGCTCCGGTGCGCGTCAGCCCCGCCGTTGCGGCAGGATGGCGTCCAGGAAGGCGGTGGCGCGGAATTCCAGCTCCGCCACGTAGTCGTCGACCAGTCGGCGGAAATAGCGCCAGAAGATCAGCGCGGGAATGGCCACGATCAGGCCGAAGGCGGTGTTGTAGAGCGCCACCGAGATACCGTGCGCCAGTTGCTCGGGATTGGCGCCGGTGCCGCCCTGATTGCCGAAGATCTCGATCATGCCGACCACGGTGCCCAGCAGGCCCATCAGCGGCGCCACCGAGGCAATCGTGCCGAGCGCATTGAGGTAACGCTCGAGCTCGTGCGCGACGATGCGGCCGGCTTCCTCGACTACGTCCTTCGCGGCATCGCGCGAGGTCTGCGGCTGCAGCACCACGTGGCGCAGGCCGGCGGCCAGCACGCGGCCGAGCGGCGAATTCTTTTCGAGATTGCTGACGACTTCCGGCGTGGCCTTGCGCTGCTGCGCGGCGGACAGCGCCTCGTCATAGAGCTTGGGCGGCAGGATCTTGCTGCGCTTGAGGGAAACGAAACGTTCGACGATCAGTGCAAGCGCAATGACAGACGCGAGCAGCAGCGGCCAGATCGGCCAGCCGGCCGCTTGAATGATGGAAAACACGTGGACCCCCGAATTCTACGAACGAACGACAGACCCGAAACGGAACAAACGGAACAGCTAGCTGGACGAAATGCGTGGCAGCCTTTGATGCACGTCGACTTCGCAACGTGCAGCGGCAATGCTCGAAAAATTGCAGGCGCCACTCTAACCCGCGCCTTGGCGCGCGGCAAGCCACGAGGATCAAGCCCTTGTCTGCGGCTTTCCACACCAAACCGGGATAGTGCTGTGGACGGTTTGTGGAAAGCCTTCGGAAAAGCCGGCTAAGCCTTTGATCGTAAAGGACATCGCAGGGCCTGCCTGATTTTTGGGCAAAGCGCCCGAAACAGGCCGCCCATCCGCCGCAGGGGGGTGTCTGCAACTGTTTTCGCACGGTTGGTAACCATTTCGAGGGGCTTTCCACACGTGGCAGGGACAGCATTGTGGACCGGCTGTGGAAAGCAGTCTAAGAACCACCCTAAAGTACTGATTTAAAAGCCGAAGTTTTCCGCTGCTCAAAGAATGTGCAAACGACGTCCGGGCAGATAAGGATCCGTCAATCAGACAAGTCGCAGAGTTTCCACATGGAAACAGGACAGGACTGTGGACCGGTTGTGGATAAGCGTGGGAGAAACGACGTAAACCGTTGATCCGTATGGAAAGCTCGCGTTGTGCCTAAAAAACGGGCAACCGATGGTATTAGCCTGTCCGGCTGATTGACATGGGCATCGGCAGACGCGGGCCGTTACCACAGCACAAGCCGGCTGGGAACGTATACGTTGTCCACAGATCCGGCTCTTGACAAATCATTTATCCAAAACTTCTGTGGATAACTTTGTGAACAAGCCCGCACCGATTTCGATAAGTGTTTGACGCGTAAGGTTTTCTCTTACATTGCCTGTTTTTTGGCCCCGGCCGAAAATTCATAAGAATCAATGGCTTGTACGGAAGTATGCGGATCCTGGGGAAATGCATGTGAGGTGTGCGCTGCCTCTTGACAGACCCGTTATGCTGTGGACATGTCCATCCGACGCCGCCTGTGCGGTAGCCGCGCCATGCCAGAGAATGAGAACCCTTCGCGTTTTGCGCCGCCTCAGCCGCTCTCCCGCACCCGTGACGTCATCCCCGTCAGCGAACTCAACCACGCCATCGCCGGTGTGCTCGAACGCAGTTTTCCGCTGGCGTGGGTAAGGGGAGAAATCTCAAATTTCACCCGCGCGGCCAGCGGGCATTGGTATTTCTCGCTCAAGGACGCGCGCGCGCAGATCCGCTGCGTGATGTTTCGCGGCCGCAACCAGCATGTCGACTTCGCCCCGCGCGAGGGCGAAGCCGTGGAGGTGCGCGCCGTGGTGTCGATGTACGAGGCGCGCGGCGAATTGCAGCTCGGTGTCGAGGCCATGCGCCGCGCGGGCCTTGGCAATCTCTACGAAGCGTTCCTGCGGCTCAAGGAAAAACTTGCACAGGCCGGTCTGTTCGATACCGAACGCAAGCGGCCGATCCCGTCGCATCCGCGCGCAATCGGCGTGGTGACCTCATTGCAGGCGGCCGCGATGCGAGATGTGCTGACGACGCTCCAGCGGCGCGCGCCGCATGTGCCGATCATCGTCTATCCGGTGCCGGTACAGGGCGCCGGCGCCGCCGAAAAGATCGCCGCAATGCTCGATGTGGCCAGCGCGCGGCGCGAGTGCGACGTGCTGATCCTGTGCCGCGGCGGCGGCAGCATCGAGGACCTGTGGTCGTTCAACGAGGAAGTGGTGGCGCATGCGATCGCGCGCAGCGCGATGCCGGTCGTGTCCGGGGTCGGCCATGAAACGGATTTCACGATTGCCGATTTTGTGGCCGACGTCCGCGCGCCGACGCCGACGGGCGCGGCCGAACTGGTCAGCCCCGATCGCGCGCATCTGTTGCAGGCCACGCGCCGCGCCCGCGATGCGCTGGCGCAATGCATGGATCGCCAGCTCGAACGGCGCGCCCAGCACCTGGAATGGCTGGCGCGGCGCCTGCGCAGTCCGCAGTCGCAACTGCAGGAGCGCCGCGCGCGCGTCGACAATCTGGCGCGACACTTGCGTGCGGCATTGCGCGATACCGTGTCGGCGCAGCGGCATCGTCACGATGTCCTTAAGATGCGCTGGCGCGCCTGCAAGCCCGATGTGGCGCGCGCGCAGGCGGAACTGACGCGGCTGGCCGCGCGCATGGAAGCGGCGGCCGAGCGGCGCCACGAGCGCGAGTCGCAGCGGCTGGCGCGGGTATCCGGCGCGCTGGAGTTGCTGGCGCCGCAACGCACGCTCGAACGCGGCTATGCGGTGTTGCTCGACAATCGCGGCCGCGCATTGCGATCACCGGCCGAATTGCGCGCGGGCAGCGTGATCGAAGCGCGGCTTGCGCAGGGCAGTGCTGACATCGAAATCGCCGGCGTGCAAGCCAAGCTGGAGACGTTCTAGATGCATTCGGTTGAGACTGATTCTCAATCGATAGAACGGGTTTCCTGACCGGCCGCGCGGGAAACTAACATGACACCAGGGGGCTTTCCGGGGCCGTTTGCGCGGGTCTGGCAAGTCACCTACAATCGGCCACTCTCCCCACCCAACAGAGACAGAACAATGGAACACACGCTCCCTCCTCTTCCGTACGCGCATGACGCCCTGGCTCCGCACATCTCCAAGGAGACCCTGGAGTTCCATCATGACAAGCACCACCAGACCTACGTCACGAACCTGAACAACCTGATCAAGGGCACCGAGTTCGAAAACGCGTCGCTGGAAGAAATCGTCAAGAAGTCGTCGGGCGGCATCTTCAACAACGCTGCCCAGGTCTGGAACCACACCTTCTACTGGGAATCGATGAAGCCGAACGGTGGCGGTCAGCCGACCGGTGCCCTGGCCGACGCGATCAACGCCAAGTGGGGTTCGTTCGACAAGTTCAAGGAAGAATTCACGAAGGTTGCCGTCGGCACGTTCGGTTCGGGCTGGGCCTGGCTGGTCAAGAAGACCGACGGCTCGCTGGACCTGGTGTCCACCTCGAACGCCGCCACGCCGCTGACCACCGACGCCAAGCCGCTGCTGACGTGCGACGTGTGGGAACACGCCTACTACATCGACTACCGCAATGCCCGTCCGAAGTATGTCGAGGCATTCTGGAACGTCGTGAACTGGGATTTCGCCGCGAAGAACTTCGCCTGAGCGAATCTGTAGCGTGACAAGATAGTTTTAAAAGCGGCGCGATAGTCTGGAAAAAATCTAAACGATCGCGCGCTAAAGTTTTGTGAATGGCACCCCAAAAGTTGGAGACCGACTTTTGGGGTGTTTTCATTTATGGGTACGCCCGCGCTGTTCAGACAGATGGACAGACGGTCGTTCAGTCGCGTCCCAGCGAGCTACGCCGCAATAGGGGTCCGGGCTTCCCGGCGCAATTCCTGAGGGCTTGCGCCATAGGTGCTGACAAAGACCTCGCGGAGGTGGTTGCGGTCACGAAAGCCGGTTTCTCGCGCGATGACTTCCAAGGGGTGGCGGCCGCGCTCAATCATGGTGCGTGCTGTCTCGATGCGTAGCTGTTTTACCGCCTTGGCTGGCGATTGGCCGGTCTCGGCCTGGAAAATGCGCAGAAACTGCCGCGTACTGAGATGGGCGGCGCGTGCCAGTTCCTCTACGCGCAGGGGTCGTGCCAGGTTCTGGCGCGCGTATTCGAGTGCAGTCTGGATGCGGTCCGATTTCGGCGCGAGCTTCAGCATTGCGGACTGCTGGGACTGGCCGCCGGCGCGTCGCTGGTTCATGACCATCACGCGCGCGACTTTGGTTGCCACTTCATGGCCCAGGTCTTGTTCGACCAGACCGAGGGCGAGGTCCATGGCAGCGGTCAAGCCAGCCGATGTCCAGATGCCGCCATCCACAACGAAGATGTGGTCGGATTCGATCTGCGCGTTGGGGCAGCGGGCCTTCAGCGCATCGGCGTAGGCCCAATGGGTCGTGGCGCGCTTGCCGTCGAGCAGGCCGGCGTCTGCCAGAACGAATGCGCCGGTACAAAGTCCGGCGGTCCGGCGCGAACGTTTCGACGCCGCCCGGACAAAATCCAGTTCCGCAGCCGTGCTGGAGCGCTGGGTCGGGTCGACAATGCCGCTGATCATCCAGGTATCGGCATCAGTGCTCTTGTGAATGGGCTCGGTCTTGACGGAGATGCCAAGCGACGCATGGACGTCCCCACCCGATAGCGAGTAATTGGTCACGGCGTACACGCGCTCGCGGGCCACGACGTTGGCGAACTCGAACACGGATTGTGTACCGATGGCCATGACCTGGAATTCGTCCGTCAGAAAATATCCGATTCGATGCATCGCTCCACCCGCACTGCTATCCGAAAAACCGGATTATAGGTGGCTCGCGAAATATATGCCGGTCAGGAAAAATCGACGCTGGCCCCCGGTGGCGATCGCCGTACTCGATGCTTCGGCGCTCTCAGGCCGGGGTGCAGGCGGCTTCCAACGCGGTGCGCGTTTTGTCTTCGGATGTTGGGCGGCTGCCGGCTGTCTGGCAGCTTTCCAATGCCGAGGACAGCCAGTCCACAAAAACGCGCAGCGCCATCGATTCACGCGTCCTGCATGCATAGATGGCATGGATCGGCCGGGCTAGCGGGCGGCAATGCGCGAGCACCTCCTTGAGCCGTCCGCTGGCAAGGTACGGCGTTGCCACGGTATCCCAGACCTGAATGACCCCGCCATTCTGCAAACCATATTGAAGCAGCAGGTCCATGTCGTCGAAGACGATGGATTCGGGCAGCGGGTGCCGGATGCTTCGGCCGTCCAGTGCGAAGCCGAATTCCAACGGTCTGCCGTCGCCCTGATGGGAAGCGTGCGCCGTGCGATGCGATGACAGGCTCTGCACCGTGTCGGGACATCCATGTCGCGAAATGTAGAGCCGGCTCGCCACCGTGATCAACTGGTACGTCCCAACCTGGCGGCTGAAATGGCACGAATCCTCGAGCGCGCCCAGCCGGACCGCGCAATCGATGCCATCGCGGATCAGGTTCGATGAATGCCGTGGCGTGGAAACCTGCAGGCTGACATCCGGATATTGGAGACGGAAGCGGGCGATGTGTGGCATCAACTGGCGTGCAATGTCGCCGGGCAGTTCGACACGCAACTTGCCGCTCGCTTGTCCTGCACACGATCCGATCTTGGATCTAAGGTCGGTAATGTCGGCGAGAATCTTCAGACAATATTCGTAGAACGTCATGCCGGCGGACGTCGGCCGAACCTGGCGGGTCGTGCGGTGCAGCAGCTTTACTTGCAGATGAACTTCGAGCTGCTGAATCAGCAAGCTGGCGGACGCCTTTGGTATGCCCAGAAGGTTGGATGCGCGCGTGAAATTCTCGCATTCGACGATCCGCGCAAAAACTTCCATCGCTTGCAGCATGCGTTCCATGGACCTTCCCCCGTGTGTCACGCCTTGATGATGGTTCGAGTGTAGGGGCGGCGGCGCCGATGCAACAGTCGCAATTGGCGCATGGTGGACGACACGTTCGTATAGTTTCCCTGCTCTGTGGCCGGGCCGCCGGTATCAGGGGGCTGTGTTCAGCACCCGGGACAGCCAGCCGACCAGGTCGTCCGGGTCCACCGGTTTGTCGAGCATGCACACCGCGCCATGCTTCCGGGCCTGTTCGCGGCAACGCGACGTGGCATTGGCGGTCACGAAGATGCATGGCGTATGCAGGCCCGCGGCGCGTAGTCGGCGCAGCAGTTCGATGCCCGAGATGGCTTCCAGCGCGATATCGCAGATCAGGCAATCGTAGGCAGTGTGGCTCGGATGGGCCATGAAGCCTTCCGCGGAGGAGAAGAAGGCTGCGCCCCAGCCAAGTGAACGAATCAGCGCGCCAGTGGATCTACGAACGGATGGGTCGTCATCGATGACACAAACAATCTTGGCGGGCACGGGCATCAGCGTTGGAACGGGCAAAACATAGGGGAGCGCCTTGCGTGGGTGCGCGCGCTTGATGGGACATTAGCGCAATCACGGTACGGGGACACTTATACGGGAGTATCGCGTTGCATACGCCATCGCACATCGGGTTTGCACCGAAGGGTGTCGCGATGCCGCGCTTGCCAACGGCATGAGCGCCACAGCCGTCGGCGCTTGAGGCTATACATTCGTATAGTTGCCGACACATTCGCCGCATGGCATTGCTACCATGGCGGACGCAGACCCGCCGCAACAATATTCTTTTCTATGCGCCATCCCGATACCGACGTTTCCGCGCGTCGCTGCAAAATTGAACCGGAGGGAAGTGAACGTGTGGAATCCACCAGCCAGATCGTGGACGAGACCTTTCGCTTCGCGCCGATTCCCATCCTTGTGGAAGATTGGTCCGGCATACGGCAGTGGGTCGATGAGCGCAAGGCCGAGGGGGTGCAGGATCTCGACGGCTATCTGGACGAAAATCCTGCGGCGATCCAGCAGTTGCGCGACTGCCATCACCGCTTCGTGGATGCCAACGACGCAGCATTGAAGTTGTTCGATGCCGCATCGCGCGAAACGTTCTTCGCCGCGGCAAAGGCATTGCTGCCGGCCAGCCGCCCCAGCAATTCAAAGGTACTCAAGGCCATGTTCGATGGTGAGACCGCCTGCCAGGGCGAGCGTACCCTCACATCGCTGACGGGCCGGACGATTCCCATCGTGTGGCGTTGTTCGTTGCCAACGGACCCCGCCCGCTATACGCGGCTGCACTTCTATGCTTTCGACATCTCCGAGTATCAGGAGAACATCAACCGCCTGCAGGTCATGCGTGCGGAGATGGCGCGCGCGGGACGCATTGCACTGGTGGGGCAACTGGCTGCATCGATCACGCACGAGATCAGCCAGCCGTTGTCTGCCACGCGGACATCGATCGAAGCCGCTGCGCGGTGGCTTGATCGTGATGGGCCTGATATCGCGGAAGCCATGGCGTCCGTACGTGACGCGCGGCGCTGGGCAAGGGATGCTACCGACATCTGCCACAGGCTGCGCGGATTCATGACGCACACGCCCGTGCAGGCGCGGTTGCTGTCCGCAGCCGAAGTGGTGGCATCGGCGATCTACCTGATCTCGCCAGAAGCGCGAGCCAGGGCCATCGAGGTCGAGACGTCGGTGGACGAAGGCCTGCGCGTGCTGGTGGATCGTCTGCAACTACAGCAGGTACTGGGCAACCTGCTGCTGAACGGCATACATGCCATCGAGGCCACGTCGGACGCGCGGGCACGCAAACTGACTGTGCACGTCGAACCGGAGAGTGATGCCAGCCTGCTGTTCAAGGTGGAGGACACCGGCCATGGCATCGATGCCGCGGCGCTCGAAACACTGTTCCAGCCGTTCTCCACATCGAAGTCAGAAGGCATGGGCGTGGGACTCTCCATTTCCAGATCCATCATCGAAGCGCACGGTGGACGCATCTGGGCCGAATCGGTCGAGGGAAAAGGCGCGACGTTGTGCTTCACCCTGCCCGGCGCAAAGGCCTTCGCCGCATAGTCAGTAGCGGACGCGCGTCTGGTGATGCTGTAGCGCCCTCACCGCCGCGATAGCACCCAGGGCCGCAGCCGAAATCGTCCAGGCTGCGGCCATCCGGCTTCCCGCCCATGCATTCCACGTGGCAACCAGTGCCGGGGCCGTGCCGCCGAACACCGCGACACCGACTGCATAGATAAAGGAAAGCGATGTGGCGCGCGACGTGCTGCGCACTGTCGACAGCAGCAGGGCGACAGTCGGCCCGGCGGCCAGACAACTCGCGGCCGTCACCGCGACAATCCCAGCGACAAAGAAGCCGTTGCCGACGCCATGCACTGCAGCGAGATAGGTGGGCACCACGGCGATGATCGAAGCCAGCCGCGCCCAGATGACGACGGTGGCATATCCGAGACGATCGGCAAGCCATCCACCTACGATCGAAGCCGCGGACGTGATCGCGCCCAGTGCGATCGTTACGAGAAACGATTGCCGCAGCGTTGGCATGGTGCCCGCCATTTCGAACGGGGCAGTGAAGGTGGCGACATAGGTTGGCACGGTGCCGCCTGCGATCAGCAGTGTCCCGAGTGCAAGGACTTTCCAGCCTTGCAGGCGCCCGACATCAACCTCCGCAGTAACCGGCCGAGGAATGTCGTGAGTCAACAGGCGCCGACGCAACAGCACCTGGACCGGGATCATCATGACAGCCAGAAGAAAAGGGATTCGCCATCCCCATGCGTCGAGCTGCGCGGCGGTGAGCAGGTCATTCATCAGGAAGCCGCAAGCGCCGATAGCCAGCAACGCGAGCCCCTGCCCGGCAAGCAACCAGCCGCAGTAGAGGCCGCGGCGCGCCGGCGCACATTGTTCGATCAGGTACGCACCTGCCGCGCCAATTTCCCCGCCAATGGCGAATCCCTGAAGCATCCGGCAAGCCAGCAGCAGAAGCGGTGCTGCAACGCCCAGGATGTCGTAGCCGGGCAATAAAGCCATGCCAAGCGTGCCCGCGGCGACCAGTGTGATGTTGAGCACCAGCGCGGGCTTGCGTCCCACGCGATCGGCATAGGCGCCCAGCACCAGCGCACCGATCGGACGCATCAGAAACCCCGTGGCAAAGGTGCCGAACGCGGCCAGCGATGCGACATCCGAGTTGCCATGCGGGAAGAATGCCGCGCCGATGAAGCGGGCAAACGTGGCGTAGGCGAAGTACTCGAAGAACTCCAGCGCATTGGCAAGGACCACCGTCGCCAGCGCGCGGGGATTCAATGTCTTTGTCACGGACAAGGCGCTGTGCTAGCGGGACATCGGCTCGATGCCGAGCACCTGCGCCTTGCGCACCAGATCGGCCACGGAGTTCGATTTCATCTTCTTCATGGCGGTGCCGCGATGGACCTTGACGGTAATCTCGCTGATGCCGATGCCGGCTGCAATCTGCTTGTTCAATGCGCCGCCGACCACGTAGGCCAGCACCTCGCGCTCGCGCGAGGTCAGGGATTCGTACAGATCGATGAGGGTGCTGCGCTGGTAATCGGCCTCAAGCCGCTTCTTGTCCTGCGCCAGAGCGGCCGTGACGGCATCGATGACGTCCTGCTCGGCCAGCGGCTTGAGCAGAAAATCAGCGGCGCCCGCTTTCATCGCCTTGATACAGATGCTCACGTCTGCAAATCCTGTCATGAAGATGATGGGCATTTGCTGGTTGGCCTTCTCCTGCTGCTGGAAGAACAAGCCGCTTTCACCGCGCAGGCGAACATCGAGCAGCATGCAACTGGGTCCGGCGTTCTTCTCCGACGCCTTGAATGCCGCCGTACTGTCGAAGCTACGGACCGTGAATCCCACGGAGCGCAGGAGGTTATGCAATGACGAGCGGGTGGATTCCTCGTCGTCGATGATGTAGACGACTGAAGTCGCATCCTGGCTTTGGGCATTACTGGACATGCTTCAATTCACGGGTTTGGTAAGACTGTCGAATCGCGTTGGCGAAGACGTGATTGCAAGCGTCACGGTCGCGGCGATTGTCGCATAACCGTCCCGCGCAGGTTGGCCGAAAACGGCCGCAAAAACACCTGTCGAAGCGGATCACGCAACGTCTCCCCTAAACGATTGTTCGGCTTGGATGGAAGTACTGTTCAGGCGTCCACGCTTTATCAGCTCTGGCTTTGCGGCTAACTTTCATATCGAAGCAGCGCTCGGAAATGATGCTGCCGATGGGTGAGCACGACGCTCCTGGATGGGTTTCGATGTCCGAAAACCTCACGATAAATGTCGTTTCCGATGGATCGGAAAAGGGCAATGATGAGGTCTGGGATACGTGTTCACGTCGCATCGATGGTCAATGCAAGGTTGGACAAAATGAATGCTTCAATGGCCGAAGCCTCGGCAAGCCTTAACGCCAGAACCCGGTTCGTCGATGTGCCGGGGCGGCGTCTCGCCTATCGCACATTCGGCAGCGGCAAGCCGATTGTCCTCTGTGTCCGCTTCCGCGGCACCATGGACGCCTGGGATCCGCTGTTCCTCGATAGCCTGGCGGGCCAGGGCTTCCAGGTAACGGTGTTCGACTACAGCGGCCTGGGGCAATCCACCGGCGACCCTACCTATCAGCCTGCGGCGCTGGCCCGTGATGCGATCGATCTGATCACCGCGCTGGACCTGGGCCGCGTCATCATTGGCGGCTGGTCGGTTGGCGGCATCGCGGCACAGCTCGTGATGACGATGGCGCCGCAACTGGTCAGCCAGACCGTGCTGATCGGCACCACCCCGCCGGGCACTCTGGCCAAGCCCGGCGAGGCGCTCTTCTATACGCTGGCAAAGCGCGAGAACGACTTTGATGATTTTGTCAGCCTGTTCTTCGAACCAACTTCCCCCGAGAGCGTGGATGCGGCCAGGCTGTCAGCCGATCGGCTCGCTGCACGCAAGCTCGATGTCAGTCCGGAAGTGCCGTGGCAATGGGCCGCGACGCAGCTTGGCGACGGTCCAAAGAACCCGGTCTTTCCGGTTGACTCGGTGCTGCAAGCGCTCAAGTCCACACGGATCCCTGTCCTGCATATCGGCGCCGATCACGACATCGTGTTCCCGGTGGAGAACTGGTACGCGCTCAACAACCAGTTGCCGACCTTGCACCTGGTGACTTTTCCGCGCGCCGGACACGGTCCACAACTCCAGTACCCCGAGGCATCCGCGCGACATATCGCCGCGTTTGTCGACGCCCACGCGTAGCGCAATTCCGCCGGTATCCGGCGCGTGAGTGGCGCCGCGCCAGGAACTTCGAGCCCAGCCTCGAAGCGAATGGTCTCGCGCTCATAAAAGCAAACCAAGCAGAAGGTAAAACATGTCTGACCTGATCAATTTCGCCATCGATGCCGCGGGCGGCCTCGAACGCTTCCAGCAATTCAAGCGTGTCTCGGCGCGCCTGCACCACACCGGAATACTGTGGAATCTGAAACAGCGCGAAGGGGTGCTGACCGATTCGCGCGTGACCGTGGACCTGCATGCGCAGCGGGTCTCGCATGAGCCGTTCGCACCGACCACCAATCATTCCGTCTTCACGCCGGATCGTGTCGAGATCCGTCAAGCGGACGGCACGCTCGTCGAAGCGCTCGATCATCCGCGCGCTTCGTTCGCTGGGTTCGAACTCGAAACCCCCTGGTCGAATCCCCAACTGGCGTATTTCGCGGGCTACACGATGTGGACGTATCTGACGTCGCCATTCGTGCTGCGTCATCCCGGCGTGGTAGCGACCGAGATCGAGCCGTGGGTCGTCGATGGCCTGTCCTGGCGCCGTCTGCGTGTGAGATTCCCGGATACGGTGGCGACGCATAGCGCGGAGCAAACCTATTACTTCGATGCAGACGGCATGCTGCGCCGTCATGACTACGAAGTGGACATCCAGGGACGCAATGCGGCCGCCCGCTACCTCAGTGATTATGTCGAGGTGCAAGGCATACGCATGCCCACGCGCATGCGCATCTATCGGCGTACGCCAGAGAATCTCGCGATGCCCGAGCCGCTGATCGTGGGCGTGGATCTGTCCGACTTCCGCTTCGAGTGAGGCCATCACGATGACCGCAAATCGAACCTACCGCGCTGCGGTAGCCGTGGCGCCCGGCAAGTTGGCGATGATCGATCGGCCGATCGAGGAACCGGGGTTCGGGCAAGTCCGCATTCGCGTCGAAGCCTGTGGTGTCTGCCACTCTGACAGTGCGACGGTGGCGCGGGCACCGGCGGACCCGGAACATCCACTGACGCCCGGCCATGAAGTCGTGGGCCGTATCGAGGCGCTGGGTCACGGCGTCGACGGCTGGCAAGTGGGCCAGCGCGTAGGGGTGGGCTTTCTGGCCGGCGAAGACCGCACGTGTCCGTCGTGCCGCCAGGGCGATGTCGTGAATTGCCAGAATCCGGTGATCACGGGCATGACGACCAACGGCGGCTATGCCGAAAGCATGCTGGCAGAAGCGCGCGGCCTGGTGCGTGTTCCCGATGCGCTCGATGCCGCCGAAGCGGCGCCGCTGCTGTGCGCCGGCCTGACGACATTCAACGCCCTGCGCAATGCGAATGCGCGGGCAGGCGATGTGGTTGCGGTGCATGGCCTGGGCGGCCTGGGTCACCTCGCCGTGCAGTTCGCTCGCAAGATGGGTTTCCATACGGTGGCGATTGCGCGCGGCGCAGACAAGGCCGAACTGGCGGCCCAACTCGGCGCCCATCGCTATATCGATTCTGAAAGCGAAGATGCCGTGGCGGTGTTGCGCAGCCTGGGCGGTGCGAAGGTGGTGTTGGCGACGGCGCCGACCGGTGCCGGCATGTCCGCGCTCGTTCCGGGCATGGCGGCGCGCGGTCAGTTGATCGTGGTGGCCGTTCCGGGAGATCCCATCACGCTGCCCGCCACGGATCTCGTGTTCGGTGCGCGTGCAGTGGTGGGTGCACTGACCGGAACCGTCTTCGACAACGAGCAGACATTGGCCTTCGCCAATCTGCAGGATGTGCGTCCCATGATCGAAACGTTCCCGCTGGAACAGGCCCAGGCGGCATATGACCGCATGATGCGCGCCGATGTGCGGTTCCGTGCCGTGTTGGTCATGCCGGCCTACGCCGGCCCCTCCGTATGAAGGATGCCACGATGACTCGCATGAATTCCTCGAATGCCCCCACCCAGTACGCCGAGGCGGCTGGCGTGCGCTATGCGTATCGCCGCTTCGGCAACGCCAATGGCGGGCTGCCGCTGCTTTGCCTGCAGCATTTCACGGGCACACTCGACAACTGGGACCCCGCCATCGTCGATGCGCTATCGGCGGATCGCGAGATCATCCTGTTCGAGAACGCTGGGGTTGGCAGATCCGGCGGCACCGTGCCGGCATCGATCACAGCGATGGCGGATCACGTTCTGCAATTCGTTGGCGCCATCGCGCTGTCGAAGTTCCACATCCTTGGCTATTCGCTCGGCGGATTCCTGGCGCAGGAGATTGCCATCGCAAGACCTGAGCTGGTTGCACGCATCGTTCTTTCCGGCAGCGCGCCAGAAGGCGGCAAGGGCGCCGGCATGGATCGTCCGGAACTGCTTGCCATCTATACCGATGCCGAGATGCCGATGCACGAGAAGCTCAAGCGGCTTTTCTTCCCGGAGACGCCCGATGGCAAGCAAGCTGCACAAGCCTTCGTGGATCGTCTGGCGTCGCGAACCGGCGAAGCGGACCTGCCGGCCAATGCCGAGGTCGCGCCGGCGCAGCTTGGCGCCATGATCGCCTGGGCGAACTGGCCGGGCGACGTGGCGCACAAGCTGGCGTCGATCCCGCATCCGGTGCTGGTTACCAATGGCGACAACGACATCATGATTCCCACGCGAAACAGCTTCGTGCTTGCGGAGGGGCTGCCGAATGCCACGTTGATCATTTATCCCAACGCTGGCCACGGCGCGCTGTTCCAGTATGCGTCTACCTACGTCGCACATGTGCGAGAGTTCCTGCGCGGCGCGTGAGCGCGCGTTTTTGCCCTATCGAGGAGTCATGCAGAATGAAAGCGATTGTTTACGACAAGGCTGGCCTGCCGATCGAAGACCCGCGTGCCCTGTACGAGATGGAACTGCCGCGACCGGAACCGCAAGCGCGTGACTTGCTGGTCAGGATCGAGGCGATTGCGGTGAACCCGGTGGACAGCAAGCTGCGTATCGGTGTGCAGCCGGGTGGCCCGCGCGTGCTGGGCTGGGATGCGGTGGGCACCGTGGACGCCGTTGGCGCAGCGGTGGAACTGTTCAAGGTGGGCGACAAGGTCTGGTACGCCGGCGACATCACGCGACAAGGCAGCTACGCCGAATACGGTCTCGTCGACGAACGGATCGCAGGCCACTGCCCCAAGTCACTGAAGACCGCCGATGCTGCGGCCCTGCCGTTGACGAGCATTACCGCGTGGGAATTGCTGTTCGATCGCTTGCGTATTCCGGAGGGCGGCGGCCAGGGACAAAGCCTGCTGGTGATCGGTGCCAGCGGCGGCGTCGGCTCCATCCTGATCCAGTTGGCACGCAAGCTGACGGCGCTGACCGTGATTGGCACGGCGTCGCGACCCAAGACCCAGAAGTGGGTCGGGGATCTTGGCGCGCATCACGTGATCGACCACAGCCAGCCGCTGCAGCCGCAACTGGCTGCGGCAGGCATCGACCAGGTGGACCACGTCATCAGCCTCACACATACGGACAGCTATTACGCGCAGATCGTGGAACTGCTCAAGCCGGAAGGCCAGTTGGCATTGATCGACGATCCTGCCACGCTGGACGCGATGCCGTTGAAGCGCAAGTCGATTTCCCTGCATTGGGAGTTCATGTTCACGCGGTCGATGTACCGTGCGGCCGACATGCTCGAACAGCACAAGCTGCTGGATCGCGTGGCCGCGCTGCTCGACGAAGGTGTGCTCAAGACGACGGTCGGCGAGTACTATGGCGACATTTCGGCCGACAACCTGCGTCGTGCGCATGCGGCGCTGGAGAGCAACAAGACCGTGGGGAAAATTGTCCTCGCGCGTAGCTGACCTTGCTTCCAGGACACACCATGACTGACAGCGCAGCAACGGTTCCCGTCGCCGAGACGCCGAACGGGTTTTCGATTCCGGCCTCCGCGATGGGCATTGTGCTCGGCATGGCCGGTCTGTCGAACTGCTGGCGAGTCGCACACGCATTGTGGGGCGTCGGGACGGACATATCCGACATCCTGTTTGCGGTGACGACGCTCATCTGGGCGGTGCTCGTGCTCGCCTTCGCCGCCAAGTGGCTGACGCATCGTGACGAGGCGCTGGCCGAAGCCCGACATCCGGTTGCGTGCTGCTTCATCGGGCTGGTACCGGTGGCCACGCTGCTCGTGGCCGTCTGGCTGCACGGCTTTGCTGAGGCACTGGGCACGACGCTGATCGTAATTGGTGTCGTCGCCCAATTGGCTTTCTCCACGCTTCGCAGTGGCGGCATGATGCGTGGCGGCCGCAAGCTCGGTGACACCACAGCGGTCATGTATCTGCCCACAGTGGCCGGCAATTTTGTCTCTGCGATGGCCGTGAGCTCGCTCGGTTGGATGGATCTGGGCAAACTGTTCTTCGGAGCAGGGCTGTTCTCGTGGTTCGCCCTCGAGTCGATCATCACCTATCGGTTGCATCTGGGCGACGAACTGGCACCTGCGCTGCGGCCGACGCTGGGCATCCAGTTGGCGCCGCCGGTGGTTGGCGCCACTGCATACCTTGCGGTCACAGCAGGCAGCGTGGACTGGCCTTTCTATGCCATGTTCGGCTACGGAGTCTTGCAACTGCTGTTCCTCGCCAGACTTGCACCGTGGTTTCTCAAGTCCGGCGCGACCCCGGGATTCTGGGCCTTCAGCTTCGGCATCACCGCGCTCGGGTTGTCGTGCATGCGCGCGGCGACCCTTGCGCCGGGTTCGTTGTTCGCGAGTCTTGCGTTGCCGCTGTTCATCTTCGTCAATGTTGCAATCGGCGCGCTGATCGTGCTGACGCTTCGGCTGCTGTGGCAAGGTCGCTTGTTCCGTCGACTTGCCTGACCGGCTGAACCCCCGGCGATAGCGGTATTCGGCCGCCGCGACTTCCGAAAGTGGCGGCGGCCGCCTGGCACGCTGGCTGATATCAGGATTTGGCCAGACGGCGCTGGCCGTATGAATCGACGTCCAGTGCGTCGTGCTTAGTACTCGGTCACCGGCGCATGGATCGGCGCGATCGACGGGTGCGGCGTGGCGGTGCGCTGCGCGGCCTTGTGGACCATCGTGTAGGCGTAGTCGATGCCCATGCCGTAGGCGCCCGAATGTTCCTTCGCCAGGCCGGTTACCGCGTCATACGTTTCCTTGTTCTTCCAGTCGCGCTGCCATTCCAGCAGCACTTGCTGCCACGTCACGGGCACCACGCCGGCCTGGATCATGCGCAGCATCGCGTAGTCGTGCGCTTCCTTGGTGGTGCCGCCCGAGGCGTCGGCCACCATGTAGATCTCGTAGTCGCCTTCGAGCATCGCGGACAGCGCGAAGGTCGTGTTGCACACCTCGGTCCACAGCCCGGCCACGACGATCTTCTTGCGACCGTTGGCGGCCAGCGCGTCGCGCACCTTCTGGTCGTCCCAGGAATTCATCGAAGTGCGTTCGAGCGTCTGCTTGCCGGGAAAGACGTCGAGGATTTCGGGATAGGTGTAGCCGGAGAACGATTCGCTTTCCACGGTGGTGATGGTGGTCGGCACGTCGAAGATCTTCGCCGCCTTGGCCAGGCCCACGACATTGTTCTTCATGGTCTGGCGGTCCATCGACTGCACGCCAAAAGCCATCTGGGGCTGGTGGTCGATGATGATCAGCTGGCTGTTGCGCGGGGTCAGGACTTGCAGTTTGGCGTTCGACATGAGATTTCTCCGGTAAAAAATATTCAATTGGTTTGAGGTTTGGTCTGGCAGCGCTGATTTGGCTTCGTTGCGTTGCTGCGCTGTCCATGTGCAGAACTATAGCGATCGGCTCGGCGGCGAAAGTGATCGATCGTTGCAATAGTTATTCAAATAAATTGAATCGACATTTTGGGAGGAATGTCACCGATGAGAGGTTTCCGCGTAGCATGGCGGCGCCCCAATCGTTCCGAAGCCTGACTCCAGGCACCATTCAGCACCGCAACATGCGATCCATGTCCTTTCCGCTGGCCAACGTCGATCTCAAACTGGAGGCCGACTGGGAAGATGGCGACCGTATATTTGGCCGTTGCCGGCGCTTTCACGCCGACGCGCTGGTGTCGCAGACGCTGGCGGTGTGGCCCGCTGGCGATCACAGCGCGCCAGCAACGCTGACGCGGCTGGCGCATGAGTTCGGACTGCGCGACACGCTGCACGGCAGTTGGGCCGCGCGGCCGCTGGAATTGCTGCGCGAAGGTGGCAATACCGTGCTGCTGCTCGAAGACCCGGGCGGCAGTCCGCTGAGTGGGCTGATCGGGCGTCCGATGGCCATCGGACAGTTCCTGACGATCGCCATGGCGATTGCCGCCGCGGTGGGCGGCCTGCACCAGCGCGGCCTGATCCACAAGGACCTCAAGCCCTCGCATATCCTGGTCGCCGATTCGCACCGGCATGCATGGCTGCTAGGCTTTGGCATCGCCTCGCCGATTCCGCGCGAACCGCAGTCCTACAGTAGCCTTACCGAGATCGCCGGCACGCTTGCCTACATGGCGCCCGAGCAGACGGGCCGCATGAACCGGTCGATCGATACGCGCAGCGACCTGTATGCACTGGGCATCGTCTTCTATCAGATGCTCACCGGCGAGCTGCCGCTGCAAGCGTTGACGACGCTGGACTGGGTGCACAGCCATCTCGCGCGCCAGCCGGTTCCGCCTGCCGATCGGTTGGCCTCGATTCCGCCGGTCGTCTCGGCGCTGGTGATGAAGCTGCTGGCCAAGCCGGCGGAAGAGCGCTACCAGACAGCGGCAGGCCTCGAGGCCGATCTGCGCCGCTGCCTGCACGCATGGGAAGCGCGGCAACACGTCGATATGTTCGCGCTCGGCGAACACGACCTGTCGGACACGCTGGTGATTCCGGAACACCTCTACGGCCGCGAGCGGGAGATCCGCAGGCTCGTGGCGGCGTTCGACCGCGTGGCCGCGGGCGGCGGCATGGAAGTGGCGCTGGTGTCGGGCTACTCGGGCGTGGGCAAGACCACGATCGTGCATGAATTGCAGCGCGCCACCATGCATCGGCGCGGCCTGTTTGCGGCCGCGACGGCCGATCAGCATGGCGAGCGCATCCCGTTCGGCGCGCTGGCGCACGCGGTGCGCGGGCTGGTCCGCTCGCTACTGGGCAAGGACGAAAGCGAACTGGCCGAGTGGCGCAGGGCGCTGGCGATGGGACCGTACACGGCGCTGCTGCTGCCGCTGATTCCTGAACTGCAGCAGTTGCTGGGCCCGTTGCCGGCGCCCGGCGAAACGCCGCAACGGGAAGCCTCGCACCGCATCGCGCTGGCGTTTGGCGGCGTGATCCGCGTGTTCGCGCAACCGGCACATCCGCTGACGCTTTTCCTGGACAACCTGCAATGGCTCGACGCCGCCACGCTCGATCTGCTGCAACGCCTGGTCAGGCAATCCGAGATCCGCCACTTGCTGCTGGTAGGCACCTATCGCAGCAACGAAGTCGCTCCGGGCAGCGCCTGGGAAGCCACTGCCGAGTCGATCCGGCGCAGCGGCGCAGCGGTGGAGAACATCGAACTGGAGGGTCTCGATGCGGCCAGCATGAGCCAGTTGCTTGCCGACGCGCTGCACGTTGCCGTGCCGATCAGCGCGCCGCTGGCGCGTCTGGTGCACGAGAAGACCGCGGGCAATCCGTTCTTTGCGATCAGCTTCATTACCGAACTGGCCGAGGAAGGGCTGCTGCATTTCGATCACGGACGCGCGCGCTGGGCCTGGGACCTGGCGCAGATCCAGGCCAAGGATTACACCGACAACGTGATCGAGCTGATGCTCGGCAAGCTGGGTCGCCTGCCGCCTGCCACGCAGCAGGTGATCATGCACCTGGCATGTCTGGGCAACGACGCATCGTTTGCCAATCTGCAGATGGCGTGGCGCGGCGAAGCCGAAACGCTGCAGTCGGCACTGTGGGATGCGGCGCGCACCGGGCTCGTGATCCGCGGCGAATCCGCCTATCGTTTCCGGCACGACAAGATTCGCGAAGCGGCGTATGCGCTGATTCCCGAGGATGCGCGTCTGCACATGCATCTGGCCATCGGATGGCGCCTGGCCGGAAAAACGCCGCCGTCCGAGCTGGCGCCCAATATCTTCGCCGTGGTCGGGCAGCTCAACCGCGCGGTCGACCTGATCGACGCCGCCGCAGAGCGCGAGCGCCTTGCCGAGCTGAACCTGCTGGCGGGCCAGCAAGCCAAAGGCGTATCGGCCTACGCCATCGCGCTCGATTACCTGATCGCGGCTGCGGCGCTGCTACCGCCCGTCGCTGCCGAAAGCCAGCAAGCGTTGGCCTTCGCGATCGATTTCGGCCGCGCCGAATGCGAATTCATGACCGGCCAATCGGACCTCGCGCAACAGCGCCTGCGCGCATTGGTGCAGCGTGCCGAGAGTCTGCCGGCGCTGGCGAAGGTCACGCAGTTGCAGCTCGAACTGCTGCTGACGGGCGGCCAGCGGCAGCAGGCCGTGGAAGTGGGGCTTGCATATCTGCGGCGCACCGGCATCGACTGGACCGCCCGGCCCGGCGCGGACGATGTGCGGCGCGAACGCACGCGGATGTGGCAGCAGCTTGGCACCCGGCCCATCGAAGCGTTGGGCAGCTTGCCACCGATGTCGGACGCGCAGGCGTGCGGCACGATGGGCGTGTTGAGCGCGTTGATGCAGCCTGCCTGGTACACCGACGACAACCTCCGCGCGATGGTGATTCTGCGCATGGTCAACATGAGCCTCGACTACGGCAACGCCGATGCGTCGTGCGTCGGCTATGCGTGGCTGAGCATGATCCTGTCCGCGCAGGGCGGCACGTACGACGAAGGCCTGCGCTTTGGCCGGATGGCCATGGAGCTGGCGGAACAGCGCGGCCTCGATCGCTTCCGGGCACGCGTCTACCAGATCGTCGGCGGCAACGTGCTGCACTGGACGCAGCCGATTCGCAACGCGCGCAGTGTCTTGCGCCGCGCGCTCGATGTCACCGAGAAGCTGCGCGATTTCACCTACGCGTCGTATATCTACAGCAACGTGGTCACGCAATCGCTGGCCGGAGGCGATCCGCTCGACCAGTTGCAGGGCGAGGTGGAGGCCGGAAACGTGCGGTCTTGGGGCGCGCGGTACGGACTCGTGGCGGACCGCATTGCGCCGCAGTTGCAGTTGATCCGCACGCTGCGCGGGCTCACGCCGAGCTTCGGCAGCTTCGACGACGACAGCTTCGACGAGGCGGCCTTCGAGCAGCGCGTCGCCGGCGATGTCGGCCTGTCGCTTGCGGCGTGCTGGTACTGGATCAGGAAGCTGCAGGCGCGCTATCTGGCGGGCGACCACGCCGCCGCCTTGCAGGCGGCCGAACGCGCCAACGTGCTGCTATGGACCTCGCCGTCGTATTTCGAACAGGCGGAGTATCAGTTCTTTGCCGCGCTGGCCCGCGCAGCCAGTTGCGAGCAGGCTTGCGAAGGCGATCTGACCTACCATCTGCACGCGCTGGCGGCACATCGTCGCCAACTGGAGGAATGGGCTGGAAATTGTCCGTCGACGTTCGGCAATCGCGCGGCGCTGGTGGCGGCGGAAATCGCGCGGATCGAACGGCGCGATATCGACGCGATGCGCGAGTACGATCTGGCGATCGCCTCTGCGCGCGACAACGACCTGCCGCATGTGCAGGCCCTTGCCGCCGAACTGGCCGGACGCTTCTACCTGGGCCGGGGCATGGAGCGCGTGGCGCGCAGCTATCTGCAAGACGCGCGCGCCGGCTACCTGCATTGGGGCGCGCTTGGCAAGGTCTGGCAACTCGATGCGCAGTATGCGGGTTTGCTGCGGGCAGAGCGCGCGGCGTCATCGGCCGGTACCATCGACACGCCGTTGCAGCTGCTCGACCTTGCTACGGTGATTGCGATATCGCAGGCCGTGTCCGGGGAAATTCGTCTCGACAGGCTGATCGAGATCCTGATGCGCACGGCGATGGAGCAGGCCGGGGCATCGCGCGGCGTGCTGATCCTACAGGACAAGACCGATCGTCACGTTGCGGCGGAAGCGACCATCCAGGGCAATGCCATCGCCGTGCAACTGCGCAACTGCGCGCTGTCCGAGCATGACCTGCCGGTCTCGGTGATCCACCATGTGCTGCGCGCGGCCGAACATATCGTGCTGGACGACGCCGTTGCACAGCGTCCTTATTCCACCGATCCCTATCTGCGCCAGCGGCGCGCGCGATCGATCCTGTGCCTGCCGCTTCTGAATCAGGCCAAGCTGATCGGCGCGCTGTACCTGGAGAACGATCTGGCGACGCGGCTGTTCGTGCCGGCCCGCACCGAAGTGCTGAAATTCCTCGCATCGCAAGCCGCCACCGCGCTGGAAAACAGCCGCCTCTATCGCGAAAGCCAGCGCGCCGACGAAGCGTTGCGCCAGGCCGGGGCCGAACTTGCGCACGTGTCGCGCGTGATGACCCTGACCACGCTCACGGCGTCGATCGCGCATGAAGTCAGTCAGCCGCTCGCCGCCATGGCAATCAACGCCAACGCGGCCCTGCGCTGGCTGAAACGACCGGAGCCCGACTTGCGCGAGGTGGAGTCGTCACTGCACGAGATCGTGGCCGCCGGGGAGCGCGCCACGTCCGTGATCGCCGGCATGCGCGCGATGCTGAGGAAAGCCGATGTGGTGGTGGCGCCGTTGTCCATCAATGCGGTGATCCGCGATACGGTCACGCTGATTGCCGGCGAGCTGGGGCGCCACGATATCGCGCTTCATCTTGCGCTGCATGACGCGTTGCCCGATGTGGCGGGCGACAAGGTGCAACTGCAGCAGGTAATCCTGAACCTGGTGATGAACGGCATCGAGGCCATGAAGGACGTGGTGGCGCAGCCGCGCGAACTGTGGATCGAATCGTCGTCGTCGTCGTCGTCGTCGTCGTCGTCAACGTCGTCCGCGTCCGATGGCGTGACCGTCGCAGTGCGCGATGCGGGGCCCGGATTTTCTCCGGAAGACGCGGAACGGCTTTTTGAAGCGTTCTACACCACCAAAGGCGAGGGGATGGGCATGGGGTTGTCGATCTGCCGCGCGATCATCGAAGCCCACGGGGGAGAGTTGCGCGCCGCGCAGAGTCATCCATCGGGCGCGGTGTTCCAGTTCACCCTGCCACGCGCGGCTTCGGTTGCGGCCAGTCCCAGCGCATCCGCCGGACCATGACCGGCCGTCGCGCCGCCAGGTCTGTTGTGCTCGATGGCGCGACGATGGCGCCATCGTCGCGCGTTATTGCGCGGTCCAGCCGCCGTCCATGGCCCACGCCGCGCCGCGCACCTGATCGCCAAAGGGCGAGCACAGCATCAGCACCAGATTGCCGAGCTGTTCGGGCGTGACGAACTCGCCCGACGGTTGCTTGTCCGACAGCAGCCGCGCCTGCGCCGCCTCGCGGGTGATGGCGTCGCGCTTGGCGATGGCATCGATCTGCGCGGCTACCAGCGGCGTGAGCACGAAGCCCGGGCAGATGGCGTTGCAGGTCACGCCCGTGGCGGCCGTTTCCAGCGCCGTCACCTTGGTCAGGCCCACCAGCCCGTGCTTGGCGGCCACGTACGCGGCTTTGCCAGCCGAGCCGACCAGCCCGTGCACCGACGCGATGTTGACGATGCGGCCCCAGTTGCTGGCGCGCATGCCCGGCAGCGCGAGGCGCGTGGTGTGAAAGCTCGAGGTGAGATTGATCGCGAGGATGTCGTCCCACTTGTCGACGGGAAAATCCTCCACCGGCGCCACATGCTGGATGCCCGCGTTATTGACCAGGATGTCGACGCCGCCGAAGCGCTCGCGCGCCATCGTCATCATCGCTTCGATCTCGTCGCCATGCCGCATGTCGGCGGCGTGATGCAGCGCCTGCGCGCCGGTGGCGCGGATCGTCACGAGCGCCGCGTCGACATCGCCAAAACCGTTCAGCACGATATTGGCGCCAGCTTGCCCCAGCGCCTGCGCGATGCCGAGGCCGATGCCGCTTGTGGATCCGGTGACCAGTGCGGTCTTGCCTTGCAGATTGACCATGAAAAACTCCGGCAAACGTTAGACGAGACCCGTGGTGTAGAACACCGCGATCACAAAGAACACGGCCAGCGTCTTGATTACCGTGATGGCAAAGATGTCGCGATACGACTCACGGTGCGTGAGCCCCGTGACCGCCAGCAGCGTGATGACCGCGCCGTTGTGCGGCAGGGTGTCCATGCCGCCGCTGGCCATCGACACCACGCGGTGCAGCACTTCGAGCGGAATCTGCGCGGCCTGCGCGCCCTGGATGAAGACGTCCGACATTGCGGCCAGCGCGATGCTCATGCCGCCCGACGCCGACCCGGTGATGCCGGCCAGCGTGCTGACGGAAACGGCCGCGTTGACCAGCGGATTCGGAATGCTGCGCAGCGCGTCGCTGACCACCAGGAAGCCGGGCAGCGCGGCGATCACGCCGCCGAAGCCGTATTCGGAAGCGGTATTCATCGATGCCAGCAGCGCGCCGGACACGGCGCTCTTGGTACCCTCCGCAAAGCGCTGGCGCACGGCGCCGAACGCGGTGACCAGCACGATCACGATGCCCAGCAGCAGCGCGCCCTCCACGGCCCAGATCGCGGTCACGCTGGCGATCTTGGTTTCCACCGGCTTGGGCAGGCCCGGCAGCGACACGCTATTGGATTGGCCGTACCACAGCGGAATCATGCGCGTGAGCCAGAAGTTGGCCACGCCCACCACGATCAGCGGCAGGATGGCCAGCAGCGGCGGCGGCAGCTTGCCGCCTTCCACGCGTTGCGGCTCGTTGATCAGGTTGGTGCCGTAGCCTTCGCCGCGCGCGGCAGCCGCGCGACGCCGCCATTCCAGATACGACAGCCCCACTACGATGATGAACAGCGATCCCGCCACGCCCAGCGCCGGCGCGGCCCACGACGTGGTCTTGAAGAACGTGGTGGGAATGATGTTCTGGATCTGCGGCGTGCCCGGCAGCGAATCCATCGTGAACGAGAACGCGCCCAGCGCGATGGCGCCCGGCATCAGCCGCTTGGGAATATTGCTTTGGCGATAGAGTTCGGCGGCAAACGGATAGACCGCGAACACCACCACAAACAGCGACACGCCGCCGTAGGTCAGCAGCGCGCACACCGCCACGATCACGGCATTGGCGCGCGAGCGGCCGATATAGCGGATCGCCGCGGCCACGATCGATTCCGAAAAACCCGACAGCTCGATGACCTTGCCGAATACCGCACCAAGCATGAACACCGGGAAATACAGCTTCACGAAGCCAACCATCTTCTCCATGAAGATGCCGGTAAACACCGGGGCCACGGCGGAAGGATCGGTCAGCAACACCGCGCCCAGCGCGGCGAGCGGCGCGAACAGGATCACGCTGTAGCCGCGATAGGCGGCAAACATCAGGAACGCCAACGCGGCGAGCACTACGACAAATGACATGGGGTCTCCATTGCTTGTTCTTGGATTGCAGTCCGCCGGCATTGCCGCGCGGATGCAAAGGGTCCCTGATGCATGTGACAGGGGATCGCTCTGTTAGCAGTCTCCATGCCACACCGGAAAGTTGCGGGTAAGACGCAAAACACCGACTATAAACCATCGTGTCTCGTGTGTGAGACACAGCACCCGCCCACATCGCCGTCACGTCTCGAATATGAGACACTCCGCATCTACAGAATGAGACAAAACGGAGACACTCGATGCAAAAGATCGCCGAACCAGGCGGCGCGCTGCTGTTCGACTACGACGACGTGGCGCGCCGCGCCATGGAAACGCTGTTCCGCACCTTCGAAAATTTCAGTGAAGGCACGTTCGTGGTCGACGAGCACGCGCGCGTGGTGTGGATCAACAAGCGCTACGCCGCGCGCTTCGGCTTTACCGACCCGCAGGCGGCGATCGGGCTCGACTGCGAGCAGGTGATCCCAAACAGCCTGATGCGCGAGGTGGTGACCACGGGCAAGCCGATCCTGCTGGACCTGCTGGAAACCGACCGCGAGCCGATGATCGTCACGCGCCTGCCGATCAAGGACGACGCCGGCCGCACCATCGGCGCGGTGGGGTTTGCGCTGTTCGACGAGCTCAAGGCGCTGACGCCGATCTTCGCCCATTACTCGCGCGTGCAGGCCGAACTGGCCGCGGCGCGCAAATCGCTCGATCAGGTGCGGCGCGCCAAGTACACCTTCGCGAGTTTTGTCGGCACCACGCCGGCCGCGCAGGAGGTTAAGCGCCAGGCGCGGCGGGCGGCGCTGGTCGAATCGCCGGTGCTGCTGCTGGGCGAAACCGGCACCGGCAAGGAACTGCTGGCGCATGGCATTCACGCCGGCTCCGCGCGCGCCGAGCAGCCGCTGGTCACGGTCAACGTGGCGGCCATTCCCGACACCCTGCTTGAAGTCGAGTTCTTTGGCGCTGCGCCGGGCGCCTATACCGGCGTCGACCGCAAAGGGCGCGTGGGCAAGTTCGAACTGGCCGATGGCGGCACGCTGTTCCTCGACGAGATCGGCGAGATGCCGTTGGCCCTGCAGAGCAAGCTGCTGCGTGCGTTGCAGGACCGCGAATTCGAACCGCTGGGATCGAACCGCATCGTGCGCAGCGACGTGCGCATCATCGCCGCCACATCGGCCGACCTGCCCGCGCTGGTGGCGGCGGGGCGTTTCCGCGCGGATCTCTATTACCGGCTCAATGTGCTGACGATTGAATTGCCGCCGCTGCGCGAGCGGCGCGACGATCTGCTGCCGATGGTCTACGCCATCATCGAGGAGTTGAGCATCAAGGCCGAACGGCATCCGCTCGGCCTGCGCGACGACGCGCTGAAGCTGCTGCGCGACTATGACTGGCCGGGCAACGTGCGCGAACTGCGCAACGTGCTGGAGCGCGTGGTCATGCTGTGCGACGAGGACAGCGTCGACGCCGCCGCGCTGGCGCCGCTGCTGGGCGTGCGCCGTGGTGCGGCGCCGGGCCATGCGCCGGCCGATGCGCCAGCGCCGCCGCCAGCCGTGTCCGAGGTGGCTGCCGATGCGGACGGGGCCGATTCGGCGCACGCTGCCGCCGTCGTCCCGGCCGCCCTGGCGCAAGCCTCCGCAATGCCCGCCGCGGCGACCTGGCCCGCCACGCAAAACTATGCCGAAGCGATGGCCCGCTTTGAGACCGCGTTCCTCACGCAGGCGCTGGAAGCGTGCGGCGGACGCGTCGCCGAGGCCGCCGCACGCGTCGGCATCAGCCGCGCCGCGTTCTACCGCAAGCTGGCCGCCGCGCGGTGATCACGCGCTGATCGACTCTGCGCCCGGCCCGCGCGCGCCGAAGTGGGACGAAGCGGGCCGGGTATGTCCGCTGGCGCATCGCGCCGATCGTCACGCCGCCGTGATAACGTCGCGCGAGGCACAGGTCACAGGAGTTTTCATGCATTCGGGCATCGTCGACGCCGGCTATGGTTCCGACCCGGTCGGTCTGGTCAGCGGCTATCTGTTCGAACCCGGCAAGCCCGCGCGCGAGATCGACTCTCATGGCGCCGCCGCGTGGCTGGCCGCGCACGCCACGCCGTCGAGCGCCGATGCGCCGGGGCGCGAAGGTCCGTTTATCTGGCTGCACTTCAACCTGTCTCACAGCGCGTGCGAGCGCTGGATGCGCGCGCAGCTCGGGTTGCCCGAGGACTTCTTCGAGGCGCTGCGCCAGGGCTCGCATTCGACGCGCATCGAACGTCAGGACGCGGCGCTGCTGGCGGTGGTCAATGACGTGATTTACAACTTCGGCGTGACATCGACCGATATTTCCACGCTCTGGGCGCATGCCGACCATCGGCTCCTTGTGACGGCGCGTGCCCGCCCGCTGCGCTCGGTCGACCGGCTGCGCGCCGCGGTGCGTCGCAACGAGCCCTTTCGCTCGCCGCTCGACCTCGTGGTGCATCTGCTGCGCGACCAGGCCGACGTGCTGGTGCAGATCGTGCGTGAAACCGGCGTCAATGTGGATCAGATCGAGGATCAACTGCTGTCGCAGCGTCTGCAATCGAACCGGTCCGATCTCGGCGCGATGCGTCGCGGGCTGGTTCGCCTGCAGCGATTGCTGGCGCCGGAGCCGGGCGCGCTGTTCCGGTTGCTGAATCGTCCGCCGACATGGTTGCAGGAAAGCGATCTGCAGGAACTGCGCGAATCGACCGAGGAATTCTCGCTCGTGCTCAACGACCTCGCCGCGCTGGTGGAACGGATCAAGTTGCTGCAGGAAGAAATAGCGGCCAAGCTGAACGAACAGACCAACCGCACGCTGTTCACGCTGACGCTGGTCACCGTGCTGGCGCTGCCGATCAACATCGTGGCGGGCTTTTTCGGGATGAATGTCGGCGGCATTCCGCTGGCCGATCATCCACATGGATTCTGGGTGCTGGTGGTGCTGGTGGCCAGCTTCACCGTGCTCGCGGGGCGCTGGGCGTTCCGCAAGCAGCAGGGGTAGAGCGCGGCGCGCGGTGTGACGCGGCGTGCCTCTATGACAGTTCATCGAACCGTCATGCTGCCTGCGTACGATGGCGTGCCCCGAACGGGACATGGGCGATGGAGGAAAGCGATGGACTACAACGACGAGGCGCTGATCCGGCGCATTCACCGCGAAGTCGCGGACTATTACGACGAAGAGCTGGAACTGGAGCTCGAGGACCGCGATCCCGCGCTGGTCCAGCGCGTGCTGTCGGGCGAGGCGGGCGGCCCGGGCGACAACAGCAATCTCAACGGCGATGAGGCCGAGCGCGCTGAGCGTCATCTCTATTTCCGCGAACTGTTTCGCCTGCAGGGCGAACTGGTGAAGCTGCAGAGCTGGGTGGTGGCCACCGGGCACAAGGTGGTGATCCTGTTCGAAGGCCGCGATGCGGCAGGCAAGGGCGGTGTGATCAAGCGCATCACGCAGCGTCTGAACCCGCGCGTGTGCCGCGTGGCGGCGCTGCCGGCGCCCAATGACCGCGAACGCACCCAGTGGTATTTCCAGCGCTACGTCTCGCATCTGCCTGCGGCCGGCGAAATGGTGCTGTTCGACCGCAGCTGGTACAACCGCGCCGGTGTCGAGCGCGTGATGGGCTTTTGCACCGACGACCAGTACGAGGAATTCTTCCGCTCGGTGCCCGAGTTCGAGCGCATGCTGGTCCGCTCGGGCATCCAGGTCATCAAGTATTGGTTCTCGATCACCGACGAAGAGCAGCATCTGCGCTTCCTGAGCCGCATCCACGATCCGCTCAAGCAATGGAAGCTGAGCCCGATGGATCTGGAGTCGCGCCGCCGCTGGGAAGACTACACGCGCGCCAAGGAAATCATGCTGGAACGCACGCATATTGCCGAGGCGCCATGGTGGGTGGTGCAGGCCGTCGACAAGAAGCGCGCGCGCCTGAACTGCATTCATCATCTGCTGCAGCAGATGCCGTACGTGGAGCCGTCGCAGCCCACCATCGTGCTGCCTGAGCGCGAGCGCCACGCCGACTACACCCGCCAGCCGGTGCCGGACAGCATGGTGATCCCCGAGATCTACTAGCCGCCTGGCGGACCCGTTCGCCGATCTGTTCGACCGATCGTTCGCCAGACCCGCGGTCTCGCCACCGCTGCGCTGTCGATCCATCGATTCGTCTATCCGCTTGCTCTGGTCGCCCCGCGCACGACACACGGTCATGGCGGGGCTTTTGCTATTGCTCGCGGCGCAAGCCTGCGCCAGCCAGTGTGCGTATACGACGGATTGAACTCGCGTCAGCGCCCAATATGGCCGGCACCGCACGGGCGGCTGATGAACCGCCACCCTAAATCTGCCCGGTTATGCGTCGTTATTGGAAGACCCCCTCCAGAGCGTTGCAGGCTACGGCTGCGCCGCTGCTGCTGGAGAACGTCCAGATTACGGAGTTCCAAGATGCGTCGCATGAATGCGCGTGCCGAAGCACGCTTTCGCTTCTCCACCCGGTTGTCCGGTCTTGCCGGGCTGACGGTCATTGCCGCACTGGCGCTGGCCGCCTGTGGCGGCGGAGGCGACGGCGGAACGCCCGCGCAGCCGGCGGTCGCCAACACCCCGAACACCAATCCATCGACCGATCCGCTACTGGTTTCCGGCCTCGATCTGGCCTGCACCGGCTGCGGTGCGGCCACCGGCAGCACCTATGCCGGCAGCCAGGCCGGCGTCTGGGGCAAGGCCAATACGACCGGCAGCGCCATCGATGTGCAATATTCGATTTCCGGCCTGGCGGGCAAGACGGTTTCGATCATGCTGTCGAATCTCGGCGACGCCGCGGTGACCATGCCGGCGGGCATTTCGTCCAGCGTTGTCGCGGAAATGGTGTCGCCGCAGGCGCTGAGCGTCGCGTCTACCGAAGAGGCCGCGCAACGCGCAATCGGCGAATACAACCGCGCCGGATGGGTCGATGCCACGCGCGCCAGTTCCAATCCGATGCTGACCACGCTCGGCGTGCCGGCGCCGCTGGCGGCAAGTATCGGCACCACGGGCCTTGGTCCCGGCGCCAGCCGCAACTGGTATCACATCGATGGCACGTCGCGGCCGGCCACACTGCGCCAGCAGGTGTCGGCCAGCGATGGCACGGTGATCAACATCTGGGTCGAAACTACCGAAGCGGCCGCTGTCACCGACACCATGGTGTCCGAACTGGCCGCGGCCTTTGCCGGCGGCGGCATGGTTTATGACCGGCTGGTCGGCGTGGGCGGTGCGCTGTGGGGCGCCAACGATTTTGGCGCGTCGATGCTGCCCGCCGGCATGCCGATCGACATCGTGGTGCTCAACTTCAACCGCGATGGCAAGGCGTATGGCACGGTCGGCTATTTCTGGGGCCTGCACAATATGCTGAAGACGCGCGAGCCCAACAGCAACGAATCGATCTCGCTCTATCTGGATAGCGAAACGCTGTCGCTCGGCGGCCCCGACGGCCTGCGCGCGATCAAGACCACGATGGCGCATGAGGGCACGCACATGCAGAACTTCTATCGCCGTCAGGTGAAGATGGGCGCCGAGTATGCGTATGACACGTGGCTCGAAGAAATGACCGCGATGCAGATGGAGGACTTCCTGAGCGGCATTATCGCCACCGGCTACAACCCGATCCGCGATGTCCGCCTGCCCGACTACTACCGCTACAGCGACTACAACTGCAACCTGATGCAGTTCACGGGCTTTGGCGCCACGTGCGAAAGCTATGCGGTGTCCGGCAGCTTCGGCGGCTTCCTCAATCGACAACTCGGCATCGACTTCTATCGCGACCTGCTGACGCGCAAGGTGTCCGGGTCCAGGCAGGTGCTCGATGCAGCAATCACCGGCGCCGGCTGGAAGTTCAACGACGCGCTGGTGAACTGGCGCATCACGACCAACAGCACGATGCCGCTGGCCACGTCACCGGAGCGTTACGGCTACCCGGCATGGACCGACGGCACGTTCACGCTGCCGTTGATCGACCCGTCGGCCACGTCGTTCACCACGCTGCGCAAACTGCCAGCCACCGCGCCGTCCATGCTGCAGGGCTGGGCCAGCTTCATCGCGCCGCGCACGCCCGCCAACGGCGTGTACAGCGACAAGGTGCGCGTGCCTGCCGGGATAACGCTGTCGGTGGTGGCGTACTGATCGGGATGCCGTTACGTTGGAGGCCCGCTGAGTCGGGCCTTTCCATCCAGCGCGCCAGTCATGGCGCCATCACAGGCTGACGCCCGGAAACGCCTCTTCGAACGTCATCACGGTGCCGGTCAGTTCGCCGTTGTAGCCCGGTAGCGCGTTGACACGTTCGCGGTAGCGGCTGTCGTTCATCGCGGCGACCGCGCCGACCAGCGCGGGGCTTTGCAGCGCGCGTTTTTCGAGCGCGAAGAAGTAGCGCTCCTGCAGCACGGGGACGAATTCCAGGCCGAAGCGCCGCGCGGCGGTTTCCACGCCAAAGCCAACGTCGGCCATGCCGCTGCCGATATAGGCGGCCACTGCCGCGTGCGTGAACTCGCCGTTGCTGAAGCCTTCGATGGTGTTGGCGTCGATGCCGCGTCGCGCCAGCATCAGGTCCAGCAGCAGGCGCGTGCCGGAACCAAGCTGGCGGTTGACGAACCGCACGTCGGCGCGCGCCAGGTCGTCCAGCGTGTTCACGCCCAGCGGATTGCCGGGGCGCACGAACAGACCCTGTTGCCGCGTGGCCAGGTGGATCAGGCAATGGGTGTCGGGACGCAGCCAGCGCGTGAAGCGGCGCAGCGTTTCTTCCTCGAATTCGCCGATCGGCACATGGAATCCCGCCACGTCGCACGCCCCTTCGGCCAGCGCCGCCGCGGCCTCAAGGCTGCCGCAGTACTTCACGTCGTGGCGGATTTTCTGCTCATCGAGAAAATCGCGCAGCGCGGCCACCGCAAAACCATGGCTGGCGTGGATGCGCACGGCCGGGTCGCTGGCCGCCATCAGCTTCTTCAGTTCGATTTCCAGTTCGGACGCCAGACTGTCCAATGTCGGCGACAGCCGGGCCGCAATGCGCTTGCTGGCCCACACCAGTTGCTGCGCCAGCGGCGTCAGCGTCGACCCGCGGCCACGGGTCTTGGCGATCAACGCACCGCCGAACAGTGTTTCGGCGTCGCGCAGGATGCCCCATGCGTAGCGATATGACAACGCCATCGCTTCGGCCGACTGCGCGATGTTTCCGGTCGATTCGATATGCGCCAGCAGCGCCACCAGACGCGACACATCCAGCGCTGGCGCGGGTGTCGGCGCGCTGTCGTCGCGGATCTGCAGGTGCGGGAGGATCGAAATGCGAAGCATATGCGGAAAATAGCATATTGAACGGCGTCAATCACGAACCTATAGTCGCACAAAGCGCCCAGAAAGCCCGTTGTGGTGTTCCCGAATATGTACAAAAAAGCCGGTATTGCGGCGGGTGCCGATAAAGAATACGGAGACAAAGCCAATGCCACAATTCGCCACCCCCACGGCGTCGGCCGGCAATGAAGGAGCCGACGCCATTGCGCGCATCGTTGCGGCCAAGCGCGACATGCCTGGCGCCTTGCTGCCGATCTTGCACGAGATCCAGGATCGCCACGGATTCATTCCCGACGATGCGGTACCCACCATCGCCCGTGCGCTGAACCTGTCGCGCGCCGAAGTGCATGGCGTGATCACGTTCTATCACCATTTTCGCCAGCAGCCCGCGGGCCGCCATGTGGTGCAGGTCTGTCGCGCCGAGGCGTGCCAGTCGGTGGGCGCGGAAGCGCTGGCCGCGCACGCCTGCAAGGCGCTGCGCTGCGATTTCCACGAGACCACGCCGGACGGCCAGTTCACGCTGGAACCGGTCTACTGCCTGGGGCAGTGCGCCACCGGGCCGGCCATGACGATTGGCGAGAAACTCTACGCGCGCGTCGATGCGCAACGCTTCGACAAGCTGATCGACGCCCTGCGGGACGACGCGGAGGTGCGCGCATGACCACCACGATTTTCGTACCGCGCGATTCCACGGCGCTGGCCCTGGGCGCCGACGAAGTGGCGCAGGCCATTGCGCGCGAAGCGGCGCGGCGTGGCGACGACGTGCGCATCGTCCGCAACGGCTCGCGCGGGATGTTCTGGCTGGAGCCGCTGGTGGAAGTGCGCACCGACGCCGGGCGCGTGGCCTACGGCCCGGTGACCGAGGACGACGTCGCCGCACTGTTCGACGCGGATTTCCTCGCCGGCGGCGCGCATCCGCTGGCGCATGGGCCGACCGACGAGATGCCGTTCCTGAAGAACCAGGAACGCCTGACGTTCGCGCGCGTGGGCATCACCGATCCGTTGTCGCTCGACGACTACATCGCGCACGAGGGCTTTGCCGGCCTGACGCGCGCGCTGTCGATGACGCCCGCGCAGATCGTGCAGGAGGTGCTCGATTCAGGCCTGCGCGGCCGCGGCGGCGCGGCGTTCCCGACCGGCATCAAGTGGAAGACCGTGCTGGCGGCGCAGGCGCCGGTCAAGTACATCGTCTGCAACGCCGACGAAGGCGACTCCGGCACGTTCTCCGATCGCATGGTGATGGAAGACGATCCGTTCATGCTGATCGAAGGCATGACGATCGCGGGTTTGGCCGTCGGCGCCGAGGCCGGCTACATCTACACGCGCTCCGAATATCCGCACGCGATTGCCGCGACCGAAGCGGCCATCGAGATCGCGACGCAGGCCGGCTGGCTTGGCGACAACATTCGCGGCAGCGGCAGGCGCTTCCGGCTTGAGGTGCGCAAGGGCGCCGGCGCCTATGTGTGCGGCGAGGAAACGGCGCTGCTGGAAAGCCTTGAAGGCAAGCGCGGCGTGGTGCGCGCCAAGCCGCCGCTGCCCGCGCTCAAGGGGTTGTTCGGGCAGCCCACGGTGATCAACAACGTGATCTCGCTGGCCACCGTGCCGGTGATCCTGGCGCGCGGCGCGGCGTTCTACCAGAACTACGGCATGGGCAGGTCGCGCGGCACGCTGCCGTTCCAGCTGGCTGGCAATATCCGCCAGGGTGGACTCGTGGAAAAGGCGTTCGGCATTACGCTGCGCCAGTTGATGATCGATTTCGGCGGCGGCACGCGCAGCGGCCGGGCGATTCGTGCGGTCCAGGTGGGCGGGCCGCTCGGCGCGTATCTGCCCGAGGCGCGTTTCGATACGCCGATCGACTACGAAGCGTATGCCGCGTTCGGCGCCGTGGTCGGCCATGGCGGCATCGTGGTGTTCGACGAAACCGTCGACATGGCGAAGATGGCGCGCTACGCGATGCATTTTTGCGCGATCGAATCGTGCGGCAAGTGCACGCCATGCCGGATCGGCTCCACGCGCGGCGTCGAGGTGATCGACCGCATCATCGCCGGCGACGAGCCGGTCAAGCACGTGGCGCTGGTGCGCGACCTGTGCGACACGATGCTGGCAGGGTCGCTCTGCGCGATGGGCGGCATGACGCCTTATCCGGTGCTGTCCGCGCTGAATGAATTCCCCGAAGACTTCGGACTGTCCGCCAAACCGGCCAAGGCAGCCTGAAGCATGTGCCCGCCTGCCACGCACCGCGGGCCGTATAGAACCGACGCATCCCTCAGGGGTGCGCATCCTCACAGCAGTGCATGACGGGAGACGTCCGTGAACGCTCGCGACGATTTTGACTACGGCACGCCGGCCAGCGATGCCGATACGCAGGTAACGCTGGAAATTGATGGGGTGTCCGTGACCGTGCCCGCCGGCACGTCGGTGATGCGCGCCGCCGCCGAGGCCGGCATCGGCGTGCCCAAGCTTTGCGCCACCGATTCGCTGGAGCCGTTCGGCTCGTGTCGCTTGTGCCTGGTGGAAATCGAGGGGCGTCGCGGGTATCCGGCGTCGTGCACCACGCCCGTCGAAGCGGGCATGAAGGTGCGCACGCAAAGTGGCAAGCTTGGCGATCTGCGCCGCGGCGTGATGGAGCTGTACATCTCCGATCACCCGCTCGACTGCCTGACGTGCCCGACCAACGGCAACTGCGAGCTGCAGGACATGGCCGGCGTGGTGGGCCTGCGCGAGGTGCGCTATGCGGATGGCGCGGGCGGCGCCGCGCCGATCGCCACGCACACGCAGATGAAGAAGGATGAATCGAATCCGTACTTCACCTACGATCCGTCCAAGTGCATCGTGTGTAACCGCTGCGTGCGCGCCTGCGAGGAAACACAGGGCACATTCGCGCTGACCATCAGCGGCCGCGGCTTCGATTCGCGCGTGGCGGCGGGCACCAGCCAGCCGTTCATGGAATCGGATTGCGTCTCGTGCGGCGCATGCGTGCAGGCGTGCCCGACCGCCACGCTGACCGAGACCTCGGTGATCCAGCTCGGCCAGGCCACGCACAGCACGGTGACGACCTGCGCCTATTGCGGCGTGGGCTGTTCGTTCAAGGCCGAGATGAAGGGCAACGAAGTGGTGCGCATGGTGCCCTACAAGGACGGCGCCGCCAACGAGGGCCACGCCTGCGTGAAAGGGCGCTTTGCCTGGGGCTATGCGACCCACAAGGACCGCATCCTGAAGCCGATGATCCGCGCCCGGATCACCGACCCGTGGCGCGAGGTGTCGTGGGAAGAGGCGATCGGCTATGCAGCGTCGCAGTTCAAGCGCATCCAGGCCGAGCACGGCAAGGATTCGATTGGCGGCATCGTGTCGTCGCGCTGCACCAACGAGGAAGGATATCTGGTGCAGAAGCTGGTGCGCGCGGCGTTCGGCAACAATAACGTCGACACCTGCGCGCGCGTCTGCCATTCGCCGACCGGCTACGGCCTGAAGACCACGCTGGGCGAATCGGCTGGCACGCAGACCTTCCGCTCGGTGGCCAAGGCCGACGTGATCATGGTCATTGGCGCCAACCCGACCGACGGCCACCCGGTGTTTGCATCGCGCATGAAGCGCCGCCTGCGCGCCGGGGCAAAGCTGATCGTGGTCGATCCGCGCCAGATCGATCTGGTCGACTCGCCGCATATCCGCGCCGACTATCACCTGCAGTTGCGTCCGGGCACCAATGTCGCGCTGGTCAGCGCCATGGCGCATGTGATCGTCACCGAAGGGCTGCTCGACGAAGCGTTTATCGCACAGCGCTGCGAGGACCGCGCCTTCCAGCAGTGGCGCGATTTTGTCTCGCTGCCAGAGAATTCGCCCGAGGCAATGGAAGCCGTGACGGGTGTGCCGGCCGATGCGCTGCGCGGCGCCGCGCGGCTTTACGCCACGGGCGGCAATGCGGCGATCTACTACGGGCTGGGCGTGACCGAGCACGCGCAGGGATCGACCACCGTGATGGGCATCGCCAATCTGGCGATGGCCACCGGCAATATCGGCCGCGAAGGGGTGGGCGTGAATCCGCTGCGCGGCCAGAACAACGTGCAGGGTTCGTGCGATATCGGCTCGTTCCCGCACGAGCTGCCGGGCTACCGGCACGTGTCCGATTCCACCGTGCGCGGCAGCTTCGAGGCGGCATGGGGCGTCGACATCAATCCCGAGCCGGGCCTGCGCATCCCGAACATGTTCGATGCGGCCATCAGCGGCACATTCAAGGGGCTGTATTGCCAGGGCGAGGATATCGTCCAGTCCGATCCGAACACGCAGCACGTGGCGGCGGCGCTGTCGTCGATGGAATGCATCGTCGTGCAGGACATCTTCCTGAACGAGACTGCCAAGTATGCGCACGTGTTCCTGCCGGGTTCGTCGTTCCTGGAAAAGGACGGCACGTTCACCAATGCGGAGCGCCGCATTTCGCGCGTGCGCAAGGTGATGCCGCCGAAGGCCGGCTATTCGGACTGGGAAGCGACGATCCTGTTGTCCAATGCGCTCGGCTATCCGATGTCGTATCGGCATCCGTCCGAGATCATGGACGAGATCGCGCGCCTGACGCCGACGTTCGCGGGCGTCAGCTACGAAAAGCTCGACGCGCTGGGCAGCATCCAGTGGCCATGCAACGCCGAGGCGCCGCAAGGCACGCCGACCATGCACGTCGACGCGTTCGTGCGCGGCAAGGGCAAGTTCATCATCACCAAGTACGTGGCCACCGACGAAAAGGTCAATCGCAAGTATCCGCTGATCCTGACCACCGGGCGTATCCTGTCGCAGTACAACGTTGGCGCGCAGACGCGGCGCACGCACAATGTGCACTGGCATGACGAGGACCGTCTGGAAATCCATCCGCACGACGCCGAGGAGCGTGGCATCAAGGATGGCGACTGGGTAGGCGTGCAAAGCCGCGCCGGCGAAACGGTGCTGCGCGCGATCGTGAGCCAGCGCATGCAACCGGGCGTGGTGTACACGACATTCCACTTTCCGGAGTCCGGCGCCAACGTGATTACCACCGATAATTCGGACTGGGCCACCAACTGTCCCGAATACAAGGTGACGGCGGTGCAGGTGATGCCCGTGGCCCAGCCATCGACCTGGCAGCGCAACTATCAGGCATTCAACGAGGAGCAGCTTGCGCTGCTGCGCGCGGCCGGCGAAACCGCGTCGGCGGGCTAGCCGCAAAGACCGAGGATCAAGTCATGAAGCGTGATGTGCCATCTCCAGACAGCGCGGCCGGCACCGGCGAGGTGCCGGCGCAGCGCACCTTCGCCGTCAAGCGCTGGCGACACGGCGCGATGGCCAGCGAGGTGGACCATCTGGCAGAGGAAGTGCCGGTGGCGCTGGAATTCAACGGCATCTCGCATGCGGTGATGCTGGCCACGCCGGCGGACCTGGAAGACTTCGCCATCGGCTTCAGCCTCAGCGAGGGCATTGTCGCGCGCGTGGGCGACATCTACGGCATCGACGTCGAGCCGGGCGCGCAGGGCATTACGGTCAAGGTGGAAATCGCAACGGAATCATTCGTGGGGCTCAAGGGACGCCGCCGCGCTCTGGCCGGGCGCACCGGCTGCGGCTTGTGCGGCACCGAATCGCTCGATGAGGTCATGCGCACGCCTGCGCCGGTGCACAGCGCGGTGGCGTTCGATCCGAGCCTGTTCGAACAGGCATTCGCCACGCTGCACAGGCGGCAGGCGTTGCTGCGCGACACGGGCGCCACGCACGCGGCGGCCTGGATGCGCGCCGACGGCGAGATCGCCCTGGTGCGCGAAGACGTCGGCCGTCACAACGCGCTGGACAAGCTGGCCGGCGCACTGGCGCGCGGCGCGCACGAAGATATCGGTCAAGGCGCGGTGATCGTCACCAGCCGCGCGAGCTATGAAATGGTGCAGAAGACCGCGGCAATTGGCGCGGGCGTGCTGGCGGCCGTGTCCGGACCGACCGCCATGGCCGTGCGCCTGGCGGATGCAGCCGGCGTGACGCTGGCCGGCTTTGTGCGCGGCGGCACGCTGGTGGTCTACACCCATTCCCAACGACTTCACATCGCATAGGGTCCGCCATGCATATCGAAAACCTGGTCAAGATGGCCAACCAGATTGGCGGCTTCTTCGAGGCGATGCCCGACCGTGACGAAGCGCTGGCCGACATCGCCGGCCACATCAAGAAGTTCTGGGAACCGCGCATGCGGCGCGCGTTTCTGGCGCACATCGACCAAACGGGTGGCGAAGGGCTCGACGCCATCGTGCTGGACGCCGTGGCGCGGCACCGCGAGAAGCTCGAGGTGGCGCAGCCTGCCGCCGCTTGATTGCTGGCTTTATCGCGGACATCACCGTTTTTTCACGCGATAGAGCAGCTGCAGGATCGCCAGGCCGAACAGTGTGGCGATCACCGCGGTGCTTTCGCGGCCCATCCCGCAGGCCACGCCGATGGCTGCCACTGTCCAGATGCTGGCGGCTGTGGTCAGTCCGCGCACATCCTTTTCGCTGTCGAGCTTGATAATGGCGCCCGCGCCCAGAAAGCCGATGCCCGATATCAGTCCCTGCAGGACACGGCTCATGTCGACCAGCGGCACGCCGGCCTGCAGCGGCACCAGCACGAACAGCGCCGTGCCCATTGCCACCAGCATGTGCGTGCGCAGGCCAGCCGGCTTGCCGGCGGCCTCGCGCTCGTAGCCAATCAATCCCCCAAGCACGATCGCCAGGGAAAGGCGCAGCAGCAGGCGCGTCAGTTCCTTGACGTCGGGCACGTCCGCAAATTCGGCACGCAGCGTGCCGTAGATATCGCCCCAGAGTCCTTCCATGGCTTGTCTCCCCGGCTGTCCTGTGCCGATGGCTGGCAGGCTAGCACGCCATATCGGGACCGCGCAGTCGGGCGTCCGCTGACACGCCGTCATGCCGCGGCGCGGCAAAACGCGAGCGGACGTAGTCGCTCAGCGCAGACGTAATGGTTCCAGCAACGCGCTGTCGTACTGCGCGCGCGTGATGCGGCCCAGTTCCATCATCCGCAGCAGGATGTACGTCTGCCGCTGCCGCGCGCGGCGCGGATTGACCACGGGGTTATTGGCCGACGGTGCCTTGGGCAACCCGGCCAGCATCGCGCATTCGGCCAGCGTCAGTTGGTCGACCGGCTTGCCGAAATAGGTGTCGGCCGCCTCGGCAAATCCGTAGGCGCCCTGGCCCAGGTAAATCTTGTTCAGATAAAGCTCGAGGATCTGGTCCTTGCTCAGGGCCTTCTCGATGCGGTACGCCAGCAGGATTTCGTAGAGCTTGCGCGTGTAGGTCTTCTGCCGGGACAAGAAGAAGTTGCGCGCCACCTGCATGGTGATGGTCGACGCGCCTTGCGAGAGGTCGTCAGACAAATTGGCGATGCCGGCGCGCATCACGCCCACGTAGTCGACGCCATCGTGCAGATAGAAGCGATCGTCCTCGATGGCGACCACGGCTTCGGGCAGCGTGTGCGGAAATTTGTCGAGCTGCACGTAGCCCGGCGATTGCCGGAACGCCATCAGCGCATCGAGCGACGGCAACTGCCGGCTGGCCATCAGCACGGCAAACGAAATCAGCAGCGCGCCGCCCACCACTGCGAGCAGCACGACCTTGACGAAGGCGGACCAGAGACGTTGCATGGCGCGTATTGTGCCATCGTCGTCGGACGTCGCCCATCGACGGGGATGAAAATCACAAGCACCTCTTCCCACGCGAATGCATGGTACCCGGGCGACGTACCTGGCTTGCGCCCCCCACCGCAAGCCATCACGGACACGCCTCGCGCAGCATTGCCCCACGCTGCATCCGTCTGCGCAGGCGGTTGTTTTTGACCAAAGCCAACGACGGCCGAAAACGAAACGCAAGAAGATCCCGAATCCCCATTGCTTCGCCTGCTCCGCCTGCTTCGCTATGTCAGGCGTTCGATGTGCGCGCAACGAAAAGCATTCCTGGTTTCTGAAATGAACTTACGCAAAGGGAGACGCATGACGAGATTCATCAAGACGATCGCAGTGGCGGTTTGGCTGGTGCTGTTGGGCGGGTGTGCCATCGGGCAACCTCGCGGTTGGGTGGAGGCAGCAGCGTGGGCTGCGAACTACACCGAGGACTTTATCTATGACTTCTCGATTTTGACCGCTGACGGGAAACGTACAGGGGTTAGCGGCACTCAGGTTAGTGAATTTTCAAGAAGGGGAACTTCCGGAGGCCACATCTGCTGCAGTTTGATGCCGGGCGTGGGGCAGACGGTGAAGGTGGTCTGGCGTGTGGGCGGGCGTCGAGACGAAGAGGCGCAGTGGAGAACGTATAGCCGGGACGTAGCGGTGACTGGTGCGACCTCAAAAGCGGCAGATGTGAGGAACTTCGTGGTCGTGCGATTTTTTCCGGACCACGACGTGGAAGTCGAGTTCATATTCGAATCGACAAAGCTAGATGGAAAGGCAAGTCCACGAGTTGATCAGTTGTTCTATGGACGTCGCGTGATGCGTCAAAAAGGAGAATAAATATGCAGGATTGGTTCACAGACTCCCACGACTCTGGAGTCAATTACACAAGAAAAGGAGATGCATGAGGAGATTCATCAAGACGATCGCAGTGGCGGTTTGGCTGGTTCTGTTGGGCGGGTGTGCAAGCGGGCAACCTCGCGGCTGGGTAGAGGCAGCAGGGTGGGCCGCGAACTACACCGAGGACTTTATCTATGACTTCTCGATTTTGACTGCAGACGGGAAGCGCACTGGGGTAAGCGGCATTCAGGTCAGTGAATTTTCGAGAAGAGGGACTTCGGCGGGGGACATCTGCTGCGGCTTAATGCCGGGCGTTGGCCAGACCGTCAAGGTGGTCTGGCGTGTGGGCGGGCGTCGGGAAGAAGAGGCGCTGTGGAGGACGTACAGCCGCGATGTCGTGGTCATGGGCGCAATGCCAAAAAAGAAAGATGCTTACAACATCCTATTGGTCAGATTTTTCTCAGAGCACGAGGTAGAGGCGGAGCTTATTCCTGATCGCGGCGAAGCTGGCGGGTTGCCGAGCCCACGCGTCGACAAGTTGTTTTCAGGTCAACGTGTTATGCGAAAAAAAGGAGAATAAAGATGCAGGACTGGTTCACAGACTCCCACGAGTCGTTTGCGAGGACGGTTGAAACCATGATCGGACTGTACGACGGAGACTTCGAGGCATGCGCGACCTGCGAGGAGCAGCCTTGGTTGAGCTTCTTTTTTGACGGCACCGGAAATAATCGTAATGTCGATAGGCCGTTGAATAAATTGTCC